>Ga0209801_1000723_pt1 | contig 21550 bp, 18 predicted proteins | sample GraSoiAngelo_127_FD_185884 | JGI IMG/M metagenome (GOLD analysis project Ga0209801, IMG submission 185884) | Grasslands soil microbial communities from the Angelo Coastal Reserve, California, USA - 14_0927_09_40cm (SPAdes) (version 2) | ecosystem: Environmental > Terrestrial > Soil > Grasslands ... | reverse complement strand
TGATGTGACCTGCTCGGTGGCCGGCGGGACGTTTGCCTCGGCGAATGCGAGCACCAGCGCCCAGACCGTATCCGCGACGGCGACACTGGGCGGGACCAAGGCGAGCAACTACACGGTCACCAACCCCGTGACGACGACGGCGAAGATCAACCCGGCGACGCTGACCTATGTGGCAGACGCCAAGGGCCGGGCCTACGGGGCAGCCAACCCGGCGTTTACGGGGACAGTGACGGGCTTTGTCAATCTCGAAACGCGGACGAGCGCAACGACGGGCACGCTGACATTCTCGAGTTCGGCGACCGCCACCAGCCCCGTGGGCAGCTACGCGATCAACGGCTCCGGGCTGACCGCCAACAACGGCAATTACACCTTCGTACAGGCGGTTGGGAACGCCACCGCGCTGACAATCACGCAGGTGACGCTGACGATCACGGGCAACAATAAGACCAAGCAGTATTCTGACGCTTTGCCGACTCTCGACGCCACGTACAATGGGTTCGTGCTGAGTCAAGGTCCGGGAGACCTGTCGGGCACGCTGAACTGCTCGACGACGGCGACGGCCACCAGCCCGGTAGGCCCCTACGACATCACCTGCTCGGGCCAAACCTCTGTCAACTATACCATTACCTATTTCAAAGGCAGCCTTACTGTAACGAAGGAAGACGCGACGGCCTCCTACAACTCTGGTTCAGCCCAAGTCGGGTCTCCTGGCGGGACGGCAAGCTTCTCACTCACGGTCGTGGTGAAGGAGACCAATCCTGAACCGCAGGGCGGCTCCTTGGCGCTGGCCGGCGATATTAACCTGGCGGGCGTGAGCGTCACGCTGCAGCCGGTGGGCCCCGGGTCGCCGATTGGCCCTGTAGCCTGCACCGGCGCGACCGCTGGCAGCGGCTACTCGACAAAGACGTTCACGTGCAGCTTCTCCGGCGTCGCAGTAAACACCTATGAAGTCGACGCGATCGTGACTGGCAACTACTACACGGGCGGCACTGAAGGCGTGCTGACCGTGTACGATCCGAGCCTTGGCTTTACGACCGGTGGCGGCACGATCTCGTGGCCTGGGACAGGAGAGAAAACGAATTTCGGGTTCACCATTAAGTACAATAAGAGCCAGACCAACACCCAAGGCAGTCTCCTCGTGATCCGCCATCGACCCGACGGCAGCATCTACCGGATGAAGAGCAACGCCTTGGGCGGTATGGCCATCAGCGGCGCTACCGCGACGTTTAGCGGCAAGGCGACCTACATCGAGCCCGGGTGGCCGGACGCAACCGGCAACAACTCCTTCGTTGCCTATGTCGAGGACAATCGTGAGCCTGGGACTGGCCAAGACAAGTTCTGGGTCCAGGTGACGGCAGGGTCAAACGGCCTGTACCTGCCCAGTCCTGCAGCGGGTAATGCGCAGGTGCTGAGCGGCGGTAATATCGTGGTGCCGCATGTGACCGGGTCGCCGTAGGAGAAGCGGCTCAGAAGGGCATCGCTGGCCCAGCTGGTGGAGCAGTCGCTCGGCGGAGGTAACCTCGTGGTCCACGGAGGCGGGATGGCGGCGCGCAACACGGTGGTGGTGCCGTCCGAAACCATGACGCATTCCATGGGGAAAGGTCACATGCAAATGGCAAAACGCGCGCGTAGCGTCCTCATCGTGCTCACGGTGCTGGCGGCGGCAGTGGCGTGTACTGGCCTTCCGAAGGAGGTGCTCGACGAAGTCAATGGATCCTCCAAGGAGTTCTTGATTGGGCCTGAGGACGTGCTCGATGTAGTGGTGTGGCGCAACCAAGATCTCTCTCGGACGGTCATCGTGCGGCCGGATGGGATGATCTCCATCCCGCTGATCGGAGATGTGGAAGCAAGAGGAGTGACGGCAAACCAGCTTGCTGAACGTCTCGCCGCGCGCTTGAAAGAGTTCAAAGAAAGCCCCTCCGTGACGGTCACCGTCAAGGAAGTGAACAGTTACAACGTGTATGTGCTGGGGGAAGTGGCCAAGCCGGGCAAGTACCAGCTCAAATCGCATACCACGGTCCTGCAGGCGATCGCGATGGCGGGAGGATTCACGATCTACGCGTCCAAAAACAAGATGCAGGTGGTGCGGAATAGCGCCAACGGGGACGGCCGACCACATGAGATTCGCATTCCCGCGCGATACGACGATTTGGTGTCCGGGAAGGGTGAACTAGGAAACTTCATTCTGAAGGCCGCAGACATCGTTGTGGTGCCATAGAGGCATGGCATGATCGCGACTATGACCCTGACGGCTCCAAGAATCGTCCATGGAGAGACGAGACTGGTGCCCTCGCTTGCCGTGTCGGAGCGCTATGACTCCAACGTGTTTTTTGTCCCGGGCGGGAACCTGGAAGACTATGTCACGACCATCTCCCCGCGGGTGAAGGTGGAGCACAAGGGCCGCCTGATAGAGGGGACTGTTCAGGGCGGGGCCACCGGTGAGGTGTATGTCAAGAATCCCGGGCTGAACTATATCGCGCTGAACGGCGGTGTGACTCTCAATCTGGACAATGCGGTCGCACAGCTTGTGCGCGGAGCGGGATTGAAGGTCTCAGACACGTTTTATTTCACTCCGCAGGCGCCGGCGTTTGTGGCTCCGGGATCGGGGAGCCAAGTCTCCGAGGCGTTTGTGAGAGGAATCCAGGCTGGGCGGGCGAATTCCCTTACCAATGCGGGATCGGCCATCGGATCGTATAGCCTTTCGCCGAGGGTAGATCTTCAAGCCACCTATTTGCACCAGAAAATACATTTCGGAACGACATTTGTCTCGCCCACAACTGGCCAGTTCTTCAATACCACCTTTCAGACTGTCACTGCCGGACCTCAACTGAAGGTCTCCCCGCTGGATAGGGCGACCCTGACCTACCAGTACCAGCAGGCGGACTTCAGCCAGGGCGGTGGTAGTGGAGGGTTCCACACCCATGGAGGCAGCATGGGGTGGACCCGAGCCTTCACTCCGATACTGACGGCCAACGTCACGGGCGGAATGACCGTGATTGAACCGAGCAACAGGGTTCAGTATCAGGGGGGTGTCTCCGTGGAAGGGAAATTCCAGAACACCGACGCGAGTCTTTCCTATTCGAGAGGAGTCTACCCGAGTTTTTTTAACACTGGTTTACCCTTACTCAGCCAGGTGGTGACGGCGACAGTCTCGCATCGAGTGACCGCTCTTCTGACCGTGACGGCGAACGGCAATTACGCCAAGAACGAATCAGTTCCCGCTGGAACTTTAGCCTTTGAATCCTACTGGGTAACGGTCGGCTTGAACTATAAAGTGTCCCGCATCTTGAATGCGACCCTGTCGTACACGAACAGCGAATATAAGTCGCAATCCTCAGGGCAGCTCTCTCGCTTCGATCGCAATATGGTCATGATCGGGCTCACGGCGGAATGGAATTGACTATGAACGCGGCAGCGACCCTCACACTTGTGGATTACTGGAACATCGCGGTCCGGAGGAGATGGATAATCCTGGGATGCATCCTGCTTTCGCTTGTGGTGTCAGGTGTGTTGTGCAAGGTTCTGCCCAAGAGCTACCGATCGAGCACGTTGATCCTCGTGGAGGATCAGAAAATCCCTGAGGCTTATGTCAAAGCGATCGTCGGGGCGGGCATCGAGGAGCGGCTGACCATGATCCAGCAGCAGTTGATGAGCCGCACACTGCTCAGTCGTGTCATTGAGGAGTTCAAGCTCTACCAGAGCGAGGTTCGGCAGTCTGGGCTCGAGGCTGTCATCGAGGGCATGCGCAAGAACATCAAGGTCGAGACAGTCGGCACGGCAGGTCCCCGCGGCAAGAGCGTGGAATCCTTCTCAATATCCTTCGCGCACGAGAACCCGATGACAGCCATGAAGGTGACCGCGAAACTCACCTCGCAGTTCATCGAGGAGAACCTCAAGGTCCGCGAGCAACTGGTGGAAGGCGCCACCGAGTTCCTCGAGCAGGAACTGCGCTTGGCAAAGGACCGTCTGGAACAGAAGGAGCATTTGATGAGCGAGTTCAAAACCAAGTACATGGGTGAATTGCCACAACAAACGGATGCGAACCTCCATGCCCTTGACCGACTGCAAACCGATCTGATCGCAGTCACTGAAAACATCCATCGGCTCACCGACCGCCAGAACATGATCCAGAAAGCAATTCGCGAATACCAGGCAACCGGAGGCACGCCTGGCGGTTCGACAGCCGGACTGGGGGGGCCGGCCGCGATCGATCCGCTTCTCGCGCGGCTCAAAGAGCTGGAGCGCAATCTGGCAACACTCTCGGCGGAATACAAGGACACCTATCCGGATATCGTCCAGACCAAGCAGGAAATGAAGGAGGTCGAGGCGCAGCTAGCCAAGAAGTATGGAGTAAAGCCTGAGGAAACGGGGTCCGGGGCGGTCCAACGGTTCGATCCTTACCTCCAGACCCTGAACAAGGATGGGGATGAAATGAAGATCGAACTCGCCGGGCTCAAAGAGCGGCAGCGGCGGCTCACCATGCAGATAAAAAGCTACGAGAGCCGGGTCGACCGTACGCCAGCCCGAGAGCAGGAGTTGATGATCCTCGTCCGTGATTACGACAACATGCAGAAGAATTATCAATCGCTGCTCGATAAGAAACTCAATGCGCGTGTCGCAGAGAATCTGGAGAAGCGGCAGAAGGGCGAGCAATTCCGCATCATTGACCCGGCCAACCTGCCCGAGAATCCCGACAAGCCGGACCGCTTCCGCATCATGCTGATCGGTCTCGCCCTCGGATGCGGGCTGGGCTTCGGAGGGGCCATCACTATGGAGCAACTGAAACCGGCCTTCCGCCGCCCCGAAGAAGCCGAGTTGCTGCTCGGGCTCCCCGTTCTAGCCGCTATCCCCGACTTCCAGACGGCCTATACCAACGGCTCCACCAAATCACTGCCTACTGCCCACGCTATCCCGCTGCCTCTTACCACGCTTCCCCATGGAAGCGGGGAGGCTGATGGTGAGGGGGGAGCTGAGCGCAAGTGGAGCGCGATGTTTACCGCTTGGCGTCGCAATAGAAATCGAATCGGAGGCATTTTCGCCAAGAACGGATCCCCTGATGGCCTTGTCCCCGAGCTCAACCTGGTCGCCAAATGGAAGTCCGTATCTCTGGTGGCCGAGCAGTTCAAGGTGGCCGCCACAAGGCTCACGTTGATGAACGCGGAACGAAGAAACACTGTCGTGGTAGTCACGAGCTCGGTGAAGGGTGAAGGGAAATCGGCCACGGCGGTCAATCTCGCGTATGTCTTGGCGCAGGACCTGGGGAAGGTGACCGTACTCATCGATGGGGACCTGAAAAATCCCACCCTGGATGCCTATGCCGGGGTGGCTTCCAAACCGGGACTGACGGATTTACTCCAGGAGACCGAGCCACTCGATTGCTGTTTGCTGCGTCTCGGGGAATTACCGCTTTGGATCATGCCCACCGGACGCGCGCTGGATCGGCCAGTGGAATTGTCTAAGATTCGCCGACTAGACGCCATTATCTCCGAGCTTCGGAACCGGTATGAATACATCATCCTGGATGCCCCGCCCATTCTGCCCCTTGCGGACATGAATGTGCTGGGTGGCATGGCGGATGTCCTTGTGATGGTGATTCGGGCCGGTTCAACGCCGCAGGAGGCGGTTCAGAGAGCGCTGAACTCGCTCAAGCCGAAGAGTCAGGTGGGGGTCGTCCTTACCTGCGTGCAGGCCGAGGGGATGCCCTATTACATACGTAACTATTACAACGTCCAAGAAGCGAAGTGAAATGCGTATGAATGTCATGAACGTCATCCATGCTCTGAATCAGCCGGTACCGAATGTCATGCGTCTACCCCGACTCCGCAAGCGATTGCTGATTCTGGGCACCGGTCAGCAGGCGAAGGAGCTCGGGCAGCTCCTGGTCGCCCAACGGAATTCCCGGTACGACGTGATCGGGTTCCTCGACCGCGATCCCACCCGGGTGGGGGTACGACTCGTGAATCCGGCGATCATCGGCACCTTTGAGCAGCTCTTCGAGATCGTGGAGCGCCATGACGTCCGTACCATCGCCGTTTGCCTTGACGATCGGCGTAGCGGACTTCCGATGGAGACACTGCTGGACTTCAAGTCTGCCGGTGTCGAGGTCGTAGACGGTCATCAGTTGTTCGAGCAGGAGTCTGGGCGTCTGTCCATTGATCTACTCAAGCCGAGCGCGCTGATCTTCTCCAGCGGATTTCAACGCAGGGCCCTCACCATGGGGCTCAAGCGGTTGATGGACCTGCTGCTGTCTACTGCCGGCTTATTGGTGCTCGCGCCTCTGTTCGCTCTCGTCGGAACGCTCATCAAGCTCGAATCGGACGGTCCGATGTTCTACAGGCAGCTGCGGGTCGGCCTCCGTGGCAAGCCATACATGATTTGGAAGTTCCGCTCGATGCAGTGTGACGCCGAGGAGGATGGCGCCCGCTGGGCGGCCGTGGAGGACCCGAGGATCACCCGGGTCGGCCGCTGGCTCAGGAAATGGCGAATGGACGAACTGCCGCAGTTGATCAACGTGGTGAAGGGAGAGATGAGCCTGGTGGGACCGCGACCTGAGCGTCCGGTCTTCGTTCAGGAACTCCGGAACAAGATACCCTATTACGACCTCCGCCACACGGTGAGACCCGGCATCACCGGCTGGGCCCAGATCCGATTTCGGTACGCCGCATCGCCCCAAGACGCGCATCTCAAGCTTCATTATGACTTGTATTACCTCAAGTACCTCTCACTGGTCCTGGACTTGAGGATTCTCTTGGAAACGATTCGCGTTGTGTTGTGCAAGAAAGGCGCGAGATAAACCCGACCATGAACCCGATTCGCTGCTTGACCTTCGATATCGAAGAGCATTTTCACGAGTCAGCGTTCGACTCTCCGATGCGGCGACGCCACTGGAACCAGTTCGAGAGCCGTGTGCAAAGAACGACTGAAAGGCTCCTCGACATCCTCATGAAGGAAGATGTCCGGGCAACATTCTTTGTCCTTGGCTGGGTGGCCGAGCGGCATCCCGAACTTGTCCGTCGCATTGCCCAAATGGGCCACGAGGTGTCGTCGCTCGGCTACGCGCACGAGTTGATCAGCGCCCAGACCCCAGAGCGATTTAGGGAGGATGTTCGTAAGGCGAAGATGGTTCTGGAGAATATTCTTGCCCAACCCGTGCTGGGCTATCGCGCTCCGAATTTCACCATCACCCAAGAGACCTCCTGGGCCCTTCCCATTCTGGTGGAGGAGGGGTACTTCTATGACTCCAGTGTCTCTCCAAAACTGCGGCTGCTGCCGATTGTCCCCCATCGCAACGGCAAGTCCGGGATTGATGCTTTGTGCCGATGCCTGTCCACGGAGGCCGGGACGCTCTGGGAGATCCCGCCCTCGACCATCCAGATCGCTGGGGTCCGGATGTCACTCGCGGGCGACGGGTATTTCCGCCTCCTGCCCTATGGGTTGCTCCTTCGGTTGCTGAAGTGGGGCGGAGCTGACGGTCAGCCCCTGGTCATGTGTCTACGTTCCTGGGAGCTCGATCCAGACCAGCCGAGGATGCGCGGCCGTCTGCTCTCTCGCTTACGGCATTACGTCAACCTTCATAAAACTGAGGACCGCCTGATTCATCTGATGAACGAGTTCAGTTTCGGCCCGATTCGCGAAGCGATCGCGCCAATGAGGTTCTTGTACGAGGAGGGGGCAGAGCCTTGCCGCACGACTGCTCATTCACCCCGCACCAAGTGGGCCCCGAGCGCATCGGAATCTTTGAGTCGAACTTCGAAGCTCGGCCGCGGCTCGCCTGGACCACGTCCTGGCAAGAATGCCACCAGTTCGTATCAGGAGGAGTAACGCACGATGCATTGGTACGCAGTCCGCGCCAAACCGAATCACGAACGTCAGGCTGAGCTGAGCTTGCAGCGGCTGGGTGTCGAGACCTTCTATCCTCAGATGAAGCAGCGGCGGGTGATCCGGCGGAGGGAGCAGATGATCATCGGATCACTTTTCCCCGGCTATCTCTTCGCGAGATTGAATCTGGCCGTTCACTACAGGGCTGCGAAATATGCCAACGGGGTGCTCGACCTGGTGGCGTTTGGCTCGATCCCCGCAATCGTGGACGAAGAAATAATCGAAGGAATCAGAGCGAGGTTGCAAGATGGTTGCCTGGCTGTACCTGCGGTCTCGTTCACACCGGGAGCGGTCGTGCGGATTCATGCGGGTCATCTTCAGGGGCTGGAAGCAGTCTTTGAACGAGAGATGAGCGACCACGAACGGGTCGTGCTGTTGTTGCGGACGCTCACGTACCAGGCACGCGTGGTGCTACCTGTCGAGCAGGTGGTGAACACCTAGCCCTGCCATTGCCGCCAGCAGGGTGTTTATCCTCCACTTCCGTGGTGCCCTAGCACCGTAGCATTGGGTGAAGAAGCGGAGGGAAATTGTTGAAGCAGTCTGGAGCCGGTCATGCACCGGAAGGGCGGCAGCGTGCCTATTTCCGTTCTCTTGACCTCCGGTCGACCCTTTCCTGCCTCCTGTCTCTCGCAAGCACTTAAGTAAGCCGTAGCCCCATGAACTTAACTGGCGTTGGCGCTTGCGGGATGGGGATTAGCGGCACTCGGAATGCGCCATGGTGGACCTTCGCCGTCTTTGCCTTCTGCTTTTTGAATTGTGCGGCTCTCGTTGGGGCTATTCGGTTTGCGAGACGCGACAGAGCCTTGTGATGAAAGGAGTCGTAGAGCAGCACATGGAAATGGTTGGCGCACGATGAAAGTCTTGTGCGTAGTAGGAGCGAGACCGAATTTCATGAAGGCCGCGCCGGTGATCGAGGCGCTTGGAAAGCGGTCCGAGATGTCGATCGCCCTGGTCCACACGGGCCAACATTACGATCGGCAGATGTCAGAGCTCTTTTTTGAGCAGTTGGGCATGCCGGAACCCGATCTGCATCTCCAGGTCGGGTCTGGTTCGCACGGAGAGCAGACCGGCCTCATCATGCTCCGGCTTGAGTCAGTATTAACTGAGCAGCGGCCAGATCTGGTCATGGTCTTTGGCGATGTGAATTCAACGGTGGCCGCGGCCTTGTGCGCGGCAAAGCTTGGCATCAAGGTCGCGCACGTAGAGGCAGGGCTGCGGAGCTTCGATCGGACCATGCCCGAAGAGCTCAACCGGATTCTCACCGATCACCTCTCCGACTTCCTGTTCACGACCGAGCCCAGCGCGAGGAAAAATCTCCTGCGGGAGGGGATCGCGGAAGAGAGGATCTTCTTCGTTGGCAACGTCATGGTAGACACGCTCCTCAAACACCGCGAGCGGGCCAAGACGCTGAACATGAAGGAGGAGTTCGGCTTGCCACCTCGGCCCTATGGCCTCCTCACACTCCACCGCCCAAGCAATGTGGACAATGACGACACGCTAGCCGGGATTCTGGGGGCAGTCCAAGACCTCGCGACCGAACTACCGATCGTCTTCCCATGCCACCCGCGCACCCGCCAGCAACTGGAGCAGTCCAGGTTCACGCACCTCCTTAAGGCCCACGAGCAGAGCAATAGCAGCCAGGACGGCCGACTACTGGTCGTGGAGCCGCTGGGCTATTTGGAATTCCTGTCCCTCATGACGGACGCGCGGCTCGTCTTGACTGATTCCGGCGGCATTCAGGAAGAGACCACCGTCCTCGGGGTCCCCTGTCTCACCCTCCGCAACACCACGGAGCGCCCGGTCACTGTCACGCATGGCACCAACCGGGTCATCGGCACCGCTCCGGCCCGGATCGTAGACGAGGCTCTGTGGACCCTCGATCACCCACCGCGGCCCAATGGCGGGCCGCCCCTGTGGGACGGCCGGTCCTCCGAACGGATCGTAAAGATTCTTATCGGTCAGCAGGGAAGCAAACACCATGCTTAGCGCACTCTGGCGGGGTTGGCTGATCATCTTGAGGAAGATAGTGCAGTTTCAGTCATTCCTCATACTGAGCCTCGTGTACTTCGTCGTCATCGCGCCGTTTGCATTGGCAGTCCGGCTCTTCATGGATCCCCTAGGTCTGCGGGGCGCTCCCTCCTGGCATCGGCTGCCTCAAGGCACCGGATATGCAGCCAGGCTCACCGCCATGAGGCAGCAGTTTTGGGGACGATAATATGAATATTCTGGGCATCTCGTGCTTCTTCCACGATGCAGCAGCCGCGCTGGTCCAGGATGGCGTCGTGACCGCCGCCGCCGAGGAGGAACGCTTCTCTCGGATCAAGCACGACGCGAACTTTCCGATCCGAGCCATCGAGTTCTGCCTCCGGACCGCTAGACTGCGTGGGGAGGATCTGGACTGGGTGGTCTTTTACGAGAAGCCCTTTGTCAAGTTCGACCGCATTCTGATGTCGACGCTGGCGACCTATCCGCGATCCTTCCGAGTCTTCCGCGAGTCGATGATCAAGTGGCTCGCTGAGAAGCTCTGGATCAAGGGACTGATCCGGAAGCGGGTGGGGATTCCGTCCGAGAGGATCCTCTTCAGCGGCCATCATCTCTCGCACGCAGCCAGCGCCTTCTACTGCTCCCCATACAGCGAGGCCGCCATCCTGACTGTGGACGGCGTCGGCGAGTGGGCGACCGCGACGTTCGGAGTGGGACGGGATCGTACCATCAAGCTCCTTGGAGAAATCCGCTTCCCGCACTCCCTAGGCCTCCTCTACAGCGTCTTCACCGCGTTCCTCGGGTTCGAGGTCAACGAGGGCGAGTACAAGGTCATGGGGATGGCTCCGTACGGCACGCCGAAGTACGCCGACGATGTGCGAAAACTCATCAGGCTCGGGGACAATGGAGCCTTCGCCCTCGACATGGACTACTTCTCCTACCACCATTCCCCCGACACGGCCTTCAACGCCAAGTTCGAGCGACTCTTTGGAGCCCCGCGTGACCCGAAGAGTCACTTCTTTACGCAATTGTCAGGGTATCCGGCCTACTTCGGTGACAAGCCTGCCAATTACGCAGAACTCTGCCGGCAGAACCAGCACTACGCCGACATTGCATCCAGCATCCAACTCGTCACAGAGGAGACGCTCCTCACCATGGCATTGGCTCTCCATGCCAAGACGGGCCTTCCCCGCCTCTGCATGGCCGGCGGCGTGGCCCTGAACAGCGTGGCCAATGGCCGGATCCTCCGGGAGACGCCGTTCGAGCAGCTCTACGTGCAGCCGTCGGCCGGAGACGGCGGCGGCGCGATTGGCGCAGCGCTCCACGTCTACCACGCCGTCCTCGGCTACTCCCGCAAGTACGTCATGGAACACGCCTACCTCGGCGAGGAGCATTCCGAGGCAGACATCAAACGTTTCCTCGATGAGAACCGTATCCGCTACGAGTACCTGGAGGACGACGACCGTCTCATCAGCCGTGTCGTCGACGCGCTTCAGGAGGGAAAGGTGATTGGCTGGTACCAGGGTCGGTTTGAATGGGGCCCGCGAGCCCTCGGCAACCGCAGCATCCTCGCCGATCCGCGCCGGGCCGACATGAAGGATATCGTCAACACCAAGATCAAGTTCCGAGAACCCTATCGGCCCTTCGCCCCGTCGGTGCTGGTCGAGCGCGCGGCAGAGTACTACGACCTCAAAGACCCAGAACGCCACTACCCCGCGCGCTTCATGTTGCTTGTTGTCAACGTGAAGGAAGGCATGGGCAAGGTCGTCCCCGCGCCGACTCACGTGGACGGAACGGGCCGTCTGCAAACTGTTTTCAAGGACACGAATCCGCGCTATCACCGGCTGATCGAGACATTCGGCAAGGCGACCGGTGTCCCGGTCGTGTTGAACACGTCCTTCAATCTGAAGGGGGAACCGATCGTCAACACGCCCCGGGAGGCCTTCAGCACCTTCGCCCGGAGCGGCATGGATATGCTGGTGCTGGACCGGTGCGTCGTGGCCAAGGCCTAGGAGCTCCGAAAACCGGGAGAAGCCGCAGAGAGGATCATATGAGCGAACGTCGAAGCGAGCTTGGCGTCGATGTGGCCACCATCAGGGATCTGCTGGCATTTTTCTGGCAAGCCAAGACCTGGTGGTTGACCCCTATCATCGTTGTGCTTCTACTACTGAGTTTCGTCCTCGTGTTCCTGCAAAGCTCGCCGGTGGCTCTGTTCATCTACACCCTGTTCTGAGGGGTCGAACCGGACGGATGTAGCAGGTTTCCAGCCGGTTCCTAAACAGAGCGCGCTGGAATCTCCGGGATGATAGCAACAGAAAACCAGGTGCAAACCAGCATGCGGCGGGTAGCGTCGGACGCGGGAAGGTACGTGCCAGCGGTCACCCTGTGGTTGTGGACGTTTGCAGCGGGAAGCGTGGCCCTCGGCGCGATACTTTTCGAATCGCACACCAACCGGGTCCTTCTCAACCGGTACTCGCCTCCCTGGTTCGCGTTCGTATGCCTCAGTCTGTTGGGCTTCAGCGCCTTAGCGACTACGGCGTGTTGGAAAACTGCCAGGGCCCCTAAGGCCCTCCCCGCTCCGGGCGTCGCGGCGTGGGAATACGGTCTCCTGCTCGGAGCGGCGGCGGCTAGCTGGGGGGCGAGCTTGGTGACTCAGTATCTTGTGGAGCCCCACCACTTGGATCGCTTATTAAACGGGGAGTTCATGGGTGCGACCCAGACCGCCGGCGTGTTGCTCGAGTATCTCGCGCAAATCCTGGTCGGTCTGGTCATCATTTTGTTCTTCGCCACCCGAGCGTTCCAGGCGAGAGAAACCCGGCCGGGACTGTCGCGCGCGCTCATTGCCCTCAGCGCCCTCATCGTCGCGTATTTGGTCGCAGAAGGCGGTGTGCGGACGATCAATTTTGTGTGGCCTCGAACGCAGGGGGTCCCGACAAAGCCCACGCGAATCTGGGCTCAGCGGTACGGTCACCTCAACCGTTTGGGCTTTCGGAGCGGGGAGTTTGAACAACGACGCGACCCTAACGAGCTGCGCGTTCTCGTGCTGGGAGACTCATTCACGTATGGCGTCGGAATCGCCGACCCCAGGCACCGGTTCACGGAGGTTCTCGCGGCGCGGCTCAACGCGACCCCGGCGATGGGACGGGTCAGAGTGTTCAATGCCGGTGTGCCTGACACCAACTCGGCGGATCATCTCCGATTGCTCGACGAACTGCTCTGGCTCGACCCGGATCTCGTCCTGCTTACCTACGTCTTCAACGACATCGAACATGTGTGGCAAAGACCGCGCTCTCCCATCTTTGACCCGCCATCCTACCTGGCCCGGTTCAGCCTGCACCGGCTGTTGATGCTCAACTCGCACCTTTTCGATCAACTTCTCTTCCGCTACGAGTTCGCGGTGGGAGGAGCGGTAGACACTAGCCTGAGTGCTTATGCGGACGCCAACCTGCTTCGGCGACACCTCGACGTTCTTGAGGAAATTCTCGAGAGAGCTAACATGGCCGGAGTAACCTTCCGTCTCATTCCGTTTGACGTGGCGGTGCGAAAGGGCCCACCCTACGAAGAGCGCTATCGGCAGTTCGTCCACGCTTGCCGTGAGCGGCAGATCCCAGTCTGGCAGATGGATAGGCTCTTTGACGGCTTGTCTTATGAGGCGCTGATCGTGAACGGTTGGGACCACCACCCGAACGAAGGGGCCCATCGCGTGGTCGGTGAATTCCTGGCAGATCAGATCCTCAGCGAGAAAAGTGTTGTCAGTCTCCACTGAGCCTCTGCTCCTTCTTACGGAGACCGGGGGAAGTCCAGCGCTTGAGCGAGTAGAGGTACCATGATCAAAAACGTCTTACGCCCGCTCCTCCAGATGCGCAGCTACTGGAGCCTGTCCACAGCTTGCAAAGCCGAACTCCACTATGATCGCATGGGGCTTCCTTCACAAGATCCCGGCATTGAGCGCGTCATCCACGAAAACGTGGGATGGCTCTGCCGTGCGCAGGACCACTCGGCTTCGCACGACGACGGCGTGGCACATCATTTCAGCCTGGAGACAGGCTGGAGCACGTCCTATCCCGAGACCACGGGCTGCATTGTGCCGACCCTGCTAGCTTACGCAAAGATACGGAGTGACGAGGAAGTGCGCCACCGAGCGAAGCGGATGCTAGATTGGCTGGTTTCTCTTCAGTTCTCTGACGGCGGGTTTCAAGGTGGCATGATCGGTTCGCAACCGGTTGTCCCTGTTACCTTCAATACTGGCGTGGTTCTCCTCGGATTGGCGAGCGGGGTCCGCGAGTTTGGGGACTACCGCGAAGCTATGAGGCGCGCGGCGGACTGGTTGGTGGCGACCCAAGATCCCGATGGCTGTTGGCGCAAACATCCGACACCCTTCGCAGAACCGGGTGACAAAACCTATGAGACCTACCTCGTGTGCGGCTTGTTGGAGGCGGCCCGTCTTGAGCCAGGGAAACCCTATGCCGATGCCGCATTGGCCGCCGTGCGGTGGGCGCTGCGTTCACAGCATGAGAACGGCTGGTTCGAAAAGTGCTGTCTTTCAGAATCCCTTCAGCCACTGACTCACACGGTTGGCTATATCCTAGGTGGGCTCCTCGAGGCTTACCGATTCACGAACGACGCAGCGCTGTTACAGGCCTGCCGGAAGACCGGGGACGGCCTATTGACGGCGATCCGGCATGAAGGGATCCTGCCGGGCCGGCTGGATTCGAATTGGCGCGGGGCCGTGCCTTGGGTCTGCCTCACGGGAAGCTCTCAGATCGCGCACTGCTGGCTCACGTTGTATCAGCTCACAGGAGACGCTCGGTATCGAGATGCCGCGTACGCCGCGAATCGGTACGTCCGGCGCACCATTAAGGTAGAGGGACCGCCTGAAACCCGTGGGGCAGTCAAAGGCGCTTTCCCCGTGTCCGGCGAGTATTTTCCGTACCAGTACCCCAACTGGGCCTGCAAGTTCTCCGTTGACTCGAACCTGCTGGAGAAAGCAGTACGGGGAGTGTGAGCGATGTCCTTTGAGTTCCATGCCGAGTCGGATCCCTCGCACGAACTCCGTGCGGAGGTGGCCGGCTTTGCGCCTGTCAATCCCTTCTATGCGTCCGCGTATATCGAAGCGAGGCGTACGTCAGGTTTTCAGCCATGGATTGTAATCCTGCGACAAGATGGCAAACTTGTAGCGGCTTGTACGGCCTTCATGAAGTCGGGTTACCTGGGCCGGTCTCTCGAGATTACCTCACTCCCCGCGTTCCCGGATTGGGAGGGGAGGGAGGCTTTTTGGGAAGGGCTGCTGCAAGTTTGCCGCCAACACCGGGTGTCGGATCTTCTGGCCTACACTTACGCGTCCGCTGCAGTGACGATACCAGCCTTACCCGGCGAAATCACGCGCAGGGTCCGGTGCGAGTATGTGCTTGAGCTTCAACGGCCTGATCTGTGGAGTCGACTGTACCGGGGCCACGCATGGAGCATCAAGCGAAGTCGCAAAGCTGGGCTGCAGATGCGACGCGCGGTTGATCAGCGAGCGTGTCAAGTGCACGCCGGTCTGGTCAGAATGTCCCTGGAGCGGCGCAAAGCCCGGGGCGAATCGGTGCCCGAGGACATTCAAGTGCAGAGCTTTGTGGCTATGGCGCAGAGCGGCGCGGGCGAACTGTTCCAGGCTGTTCAGGACGGCGCAGTGCTGTCCTCCATTCTGGTTCTGACGGCAGCGCAGGGCGCGTATGAACATTCAGCAGGCACCAGCCCCCGAGGGATGGCGTGCTGCGCCTCGCACTTCCTGCTGTACGAGATCGCCAACACCTTACGGGAGCAGGGGCGGGAGCTATTCAACTTGGGGGGCGCGGATGAGCTGAATCCAGGCCTGGCGCGATTCAAGGCCGGCTTCGGCACCACACTGGTGAAGCTCGAGGAAGCCGAGTTTTTCCTGGGCAGTCCTGTCCGACGGAGACTCAGGTCAGCCGCGCGGTTGCTACGAGACCATTCTTTGTTTGTCCTCGGATTACCCTGGAGCGGATGAGTGCGATTATGCGAGTCGCCATCATTTCCGACATCCACTCCAACTATGAAGCGCTGAAGTCCGTCCTGGCCGACATACGGCGAAGAGCGGTTCCACAGGTCGTCTGCTTGGGCGATCTCGTCGGGTACAACTGCTTCCCGAGTGAGACGCTAGCCCTTCTTCGCGAATCGGGGATCGCATGCGTCCATGGCAACCACGATTTGATGGCCATCAACGAACTGGAGCTTGATCAATGCGGTCCCAATGCCAGAAAGGCTATCTTGTGGACACGGGACGTGCTCTCTGAAGAAGAAAAAGAGTATCTTCGATGCCTTCCGCCCCTGCTTCTTTGGGAGCCGGACATGGTCTGCATTCACTCCTGCTTGGGAGACCCAGTTGGGCGTCTGATACGAACCGAACAGTATTATGCGCAATACCTTGCCCTTAAGGGGTTCAACCGGCGGTTGCGCCTCTGCTTTACGGGGCATACTCACGTCCAGGAGGTCGTCGAAATAGGCCCGCAGGGGCGCGTCGCGCGTTCTACACCTCGCGCACTACGTCTCAATGACGCACCTTTCTATTTCGTCAATCCTGGGAGCGTCGGACATCCAAGAGGGTCAGACTACCGCGCCGCCTACGCCATCTATGATTCCTCAGCGAAGACAGTTCAGTTTTGCAGGGTTCCCTATGATCGGAAAACGATCATGACCCAGAATGCCGGTCACCAGATTTACACAGAGTTGGGCGACCCACCGACTCTCTACTATTCCAAGCGTATCTTTCAATCCCTGAAGAGGATGGCTCGCTTCCAGATGAGAGGCTTCGGTGAACAATAACATCAAAGTCTTAGTGACCGGCGCCGACCAGCATCAAGGGCTGGCAGTGATACGGGGATTGGGGATAGAGGGCATTCCCGTCATCGCCTGCGGCGCAGAACCACGGAGCCTCGGCTTCTACTCAAAATACGCCGTGGACAGGTTCGTGTACACGAATCCCTGGGTGAGCAAGAGTGGGTTCATTCGTGACATCGTGCCGATCATCAAAAAGACGAATCCAGGCCTCATTATTCCTAGTGTCGATTCAACGCTCGTGGCGCTGGACGAGTGTCGTGAAGAATTCGAGCCGTATGCGTGTCTCGCGGCCCCATGCTCAGAGGTATTGGCCTACGCCTACGATAAGTGCAAGACGCTACAGTTGGCGCAATGCCTTGACGTGCCGGCGCCGGCAACAGTCAGAGGCGATACCCTCGAGGAGATTCTAGAAAAGGCAACAAGTCTGCGCTTTCCGGTGGCTATTAAGCCGCGAGGGCACCAACTTTACGCACCAACGGCTCACACGATGGATTTTAAGTCTCGATACGCAAGGAACCTCACAGAGTTAAAGGAAGTTCTGGAGCCCTTGGGGGAGCAGTCGGCGGTCGTCTTGGTCCAGGAATGCGTCAGCGGAATTGGGGTGTGTGTGAGTGCGGTGTTCAACCACGGCGATCCGGTGGCGATGTTTCCCTATGTGCGGGTGCGAGAAGTTCCATTGAGCGGCGGTGTGAGCGTACTGAGGGAAAGCGTCAAGCTGGATGAGAGGCTGAGAAGATATGTCACGGCGTTGTTAAAGGAGATCAAGTGGCATGGCGTCGCCATGGTGGAATTCAAATACGATGAACGCTGTGACAGTTATACGCTCATGGAAATCAACGGCAGATTTCAAGCCTCGACCGCCCTCAGCTTGGACGCAGGCCTCAATCTTCCCTATCTGGTCGCCTGTCTCTATGGTGGGTGGGAAATCAAAGGCTCACGCCATTACAAGATCGGCATCCGCGAGCGGTGGCTCAGCGGAGATATACTCGCTCTGCACGGACACTTAACGGGAACGAGCACGCGGCCGACGAGAAGCAATCCACGCTTCCTGCTCCCGCCGAAAGGAAGAGTCATCTGGGATTTCGTGAAAGACTTTCGACCGGGAACAAAGTACGACGAGTTCAAACTCTTTGACTGGAAACCCGGCATCGTCGAGTGCTGGGCGCTCATTAGGTTAGTGGGTCAGTTAATCAGGTCATTGGTCGGCACGGTGGCAAGATCTCTGGGTATCTTATAGCGGACACCTCGTGACCGGGAGCTGCTCGCACGATCACCTCAGCGATGAAGGACCGAATTGCCCGATCCGTGCCTCGCCGGCGATCGCCGCATGTTTTGAAACGCGAGCTCTCGCCGATTTGTTAAGCTCCTCGAGTCCTAACTAAAAAAATGAAAGCCAAGAGCGATTCGAGGACACCGATACAACTGAGAGAGCACTACGAGGTAGAGAAGGAGTTGGCTAATAAACTGAGACAGTCTCATAAAGAAGAGAGACGATTTTTATATGGTGCAGTATATAACGAACTGTTCCGCAGGGTCACTCATCACCCCATGCTCACAAGAAAGATCGATGACAACGAGAATTATGCAATCGTAACAGCACAAATACGACTTCTAAAACGTTTCCTAAGGCCTGATTGTACATTCTTAGAATTGGGAGCAGGCGATTGTCGATTGTCGTTTGAAGTTGCGAAACGGGTCAGAAATGTCTATGCCGTGGACGTTTCTTCAGAAATTACGAAACATTCTAGCTATCCAAAGAATTTCAGTCTGATCCTTTCTGATGGGTGCCATGTTCCTTTGCCCGATCATAGCGTGGACATTGTATACAGCAATCAACTTATAGAGCATTTACACCCAGAGGACGCACTTGAGCAAACCCAAAGCGTCTATAGAGTGCTGACCGACGGCGGTATATACATTTGTATCACTCCGAATAGCTTGTCGGGTCCGCATGACGTGTCTCGTGATTTCGACAGCATTGCAACAGGATTTCATTTAAAAGAGTACATGAATTCTGAGCTGGATAGGCTCTTCAGAAGTGTGGGATTTTCGAAAATTAGAAACTGCGTGGGAATTAAAGGCAGATTTATCGTAACAAGTCTGCGTCCAGCAATATGGTGCGAAGCGGTCTTGAGGAGGGTTCCGAAAGTGTTAGCAAAGAGACTTGCAGGATGCTTTCCGATTCGATCAGTACTGGGTATCCGGTTGCTCGCTCAAAAGACCGAGTTTTTGGGTGTTTCATCCTCCAAGGTAAGTTTCAGCAGGGGATAATCAGCTACAGAGCTGTATGCTCTTTTGTCAATTATGAGAGAGCGGATCGCCAAATCAGTCTTTTGGATTGTCTTGTCGCGTGGCGGTGTGCAGGTCCTCGCATTTTTGAGTACCCTAGTAGTGGCAAGGATGTTGGATCCAAGTGATTACGGGCTTATGGCGTTGGCAGGCGTTTGGACGGCGACCATCGCCATGGTTGCCGAAATGGGGCTTGGCTCGGCTATCATTCAGTTTCGCGATCTGGAAGATCGAGATCTCAACTCCTGCTTCTGGTTGACTATGGGAATCGCCGGAATCGGGTACCTGGGCCTATGCATCGCTGCGCCCGTCATCGCTGCCTGGTTTTCCAGTCCGATGCTCTCGGATGTATTGCGGGTGGTGGGCTTAACTCTGCCTGTAACTGCTCTCCGGATCGTCCCGGATGGCTTGCTGAGGAAACGCCTCGCACTCGATAAAATCTCTCAAGCCGAAATCGCCGCAGCCATAGTCACCATTCCAGTTGTGGTCGGCCTTGCGTGGGCGGGCGCGGGCGTGTGGGCACTCGTCGCGGCTGCGATTGTTGGGCCATTAACCCAAAGCGTGGTGACTTTCTGGTTCATGCACTGGTGGCCCGGGATGCAGATTGGCGGAGCCCACTTTCGCGAAGTCCTTTCCTACAGCGCAGCAACGGTGGGAAGCAAAGTCTGTTGGATGCTTCGGGAGCAAGCTGACGCACTCGTTCTGGGCAAAGTTTCAGGGGATGTTCTCTTGGGATTCTACTCTATGGCGAAGCAGCTTGCCACCTTGCCAGTGAGCAAGGTGTCGGCGATGGTCAATCAACTAGCGTCTCCGGTTATGGCCGAATTACAGACGAATCAGGAAGCGCTCCGTGAATCCTTCCTGCGTGGCACCCGGCTGGTAGCCTCGGCGACTTTTCCACTCTCTTTAGGGTTGATGTTAGTGGCGGAGGATCTTGTGAGAGTCGCGTTGACCGATAAGTGGCTCTCTGCCGTTCCCGTGTTCCGGGTCTTGTGTCTCTATGCAGCGATCCGATCGGTGGATGTTTTGCTTCCCCCCATACTGATGGCTCGGTATAGAGCGAATTTTCTTTTCATATATACCCTGGCCTTACTTGGAGTCATGCCGCTTGCTTTCTGGATCGGGGCGGTGCAGTGGGGAGCCATGGGGGTGGCTATTGCCTGCGTGATGGTCTATCCGATCATCATGCTCTGGATGGCGCGCGAGGCCTTTCGTGAAGTCGTCTTATCATGGAAAACGTTTTGGCTGCACATCTGGGAGCCTACGGTGGCGACTCTTTGCATGGTCGTAGCTATGTTGCTGGCTCAGTGGGGACTGGTTGCGTTATGGGGCAATTTTCCACTCGTGCGCCTGGCGACCATGGGTGTATCAGGTACGGTTGCCTATGCTGCATGCCTATGGGGAATCGGTGGGGCTGTCTACAGAGACCTCCAGGAAGTGGCTGGCTGGCTTGTCCGGAAAGATCTTCCGCTTATCGCTGAAATATGAAGTGGCGAATTTGGTCGAGACAGAGACTAAATGGCCTGAAAGGAAATCGGTGAATAACCTCAGATTGCAATCGGAGAGTCTTGAGTATCTCGGGGCAAAGAGATGCAGGGAGAGGGACATCCCTGAGCCTGAACAGGAAAGAATTCAGGCATCGATTGCAATGATCCCCCAGGATGTGACGACCATTCTGGATGTGGGATGTGGAGACGGTCGTGTCACCAGGAAGCTGAGCGACACGTATCAGGTGGTCGGAATCGATTATGCCTTCAATTCTGTACGGCAGTTGCCCCAACGTGGAGTCCGGGCGAATTCCGCTCAGTTGCCATTTCCTGATGCAAGCTTTGATCTGGTTCTCTGCTGCGAGTTGTTGGAACATTTGCCGGGTGACATATTCAGTGACACTTTGCAGGAGTTGGAGAGAGTCGCCCGTAGATACATATTAATTACTGTGCCATACAAGGAGAATCTCCTGCTCCTCCAGACAAAATGCCCCAGGTGTTCGACGGTCTTTCACATTTGGGGCCATCTCCGTTCTTTTTCGAACCGCGATTTATGGAAGTTGTTCATAACCTTTAGAGAAGAATCGACCAGCTATCTTGGCAGTCGGCCGTATTACAGTGGAATGATCGCTTCACTGAATCAGAAGTTTGGGAATCGATGGGTTGAGTTCTCGGACACCACCATGTGTCTCACTTGTGGGAATACCAAGTCAGAAAGGACTGGAAGAAACTTAGTCACCATTTTCTGTGGTGGTATTAATTTACTGACCTCTCGGTTTATGCCGATGTGTCAGAAAAATTGGGTTTTGAAGCTGTATACCCGCCGCTAGGGACACAACTAGGCACACAGATGAAACCGGTGCTGCTCATCACCTATTACTGGCCTCCGGCCGCATGGGTAGGGATAGTCCGTTCAACCAAGCTCGCCAAGCACCTTTCCCGGCAGGGCTGGAGACCAATCATCGTGACAGTGAAGGAGGAGTACTACGAGAAGAAATTTATAAACAATAGTAGTGTCGATATCGGGCCCCACGAACCACTCGTAATCAGAACGAGTCGTCTGCGCAATCCGC
>Ga0209801_1000719_pt1 | contig 21651 bp, 12 predicted proteins | sample GraSoiAngelo_127_FD_185884 | JGI IMG/M metagenome (GOLD analysis project Ga0209801, IMG submission 185884) | Grasslands soil microbial communities from the Angelo Coastal Reserve, California, USA - 14_0927_09_40cm (SPAdes) (version 2) | ecosystem: Environmental > Terrestrial > Soil > Grasslands ... | reverse complement strand
GGCTGAGCGCGCCATATCGCAATACGAATACCCGCAGGGAAGCGCATGTTTTATTCAGAGGGTAGACGACACGATGGAAGACATCATGCGGCTGGCGACGAGTGAGGCGATGCTCTTCAAGTATGGGAGCGGCACGGGCACTGATCTTTCTTCCCTAAGATCGACAAGAGAAAAATTGAGCGGCGGCGGCAAGCCGAGTGGCCCGCTCTCGTTTCTAAAGGTTTATGATCAGGTTGCGAATGTGGTGAAGAGCGGCGGCAAAACGCGGCGTGCCGCCAAGATGAACACACTCAAGGATTGGCATCCCGACATTGAGGAATTCATCGACGCGAAGCAGAAAGAAGAAAAAAAAGCGTGGGCGCTGATCGAGCAAGGTTACGACGGCAGTTACAACGGCGACGCGTACGGCTCGGTCATGTACCAAAATGAAAATCTGAGCGTGCGGGTGAGTGACGAGTTCATGGAAGCTGCGCTCGAAGGTCGCGAGTGGTGGACACGACGCATTCGCGATGGGAAGCCATGCGAGCGCAAAGATGCTCATACCCTGTTGCGCAAGATCGCCGAAGGAACACATGTCTGCGGCGACCCTGGGATGCAATTCGATTCCACGATCCACAAATGGCACACCTGCAAAGGCACGGACCGGCAAAATTCCACCAACCCCTGCTCGGAATATCTCTTCCTCGATAACACTGCCTGCAACCTGGCATCGCTCAACTTGATGAAGTTCAAGACTTCGGACGGCGACTTTGATGTCGAACGGTTCAAGGCGGCAGTACGCATTTTCATCACCGCCCAGGAAATCATCGTGGACAACGCGAGTTACCCAATCAAAGAAATCGCGGAGAACTCCCATATTTTCCGCACGCTCGGACTCGGCTACGCGAACCTCGGCTCGCTCATCATGAGCTATGGTTATGGTTACGACAGCGTGGAAGGCCGGGCACTCTGCGGAGCAATCACCGCCATTATGACCGGCGAAGCTTACGAGCAAAGCGCCCGCTTGGCGCAGGCAATTGGACCGTTCCCTGGCTACCGCGATGCGCACGCCAGTGGTGTGCCGAAACCGGTCGCCAAAGATAACGTCGCGTCGATGCGGGAAGTGATCGAGCTGCATCGCTGCGCGGTACGCGAAATCTCGGACGCGAAAGAGTTTGCTCACTTGAAAGAAGAAGCCGCGAAAGTTTGGGACAGCGCAGCGGAAATCGGAAAGCGCTACGGTTATCGTAACGCACAAGTCACCGTCCTCGCACCGACGGGTACAATCAGTTTCCTAATGGATTGCGACACCACCGGGATTGAACCGGACATCGCGCTGGTGAAGTATAAGCTGCTCGCAGGCGGCGGAATGCTCAAGATTGTCAACCAGACGGTCAGACCCGCGCTCGAAAAACTGGGTTACATTTCCGAAGAGATCGAACGGATCATCGCGCACATCGACGCGTTCGATACGATCGAAGATGTGGCCGATACCGATGGATCGGCAATCTCATCTGGGCTGAAACCAGAGCATTTGTCGATTTTTGATTGCGCGTTCAAGCCATTCAAAGGCGAACGCAGTCTCAAGTACATGGCACACCTGCAAATGATGGCTGCGGCGCAGCCGTTCCTCAGCGGTGCGATTTCAAAAACGGTTAACATGCCGGAAACAGCCACGGTTGACGACATTATGAACACCTACGTGGAGGGGTGGCGGCTCGGATTGAAATCGATCGCGATTTATCGCGACGGCTCGAAGCGTTCCGCGCCTCTCAATACGCGCAAGACAAAGCACATGGGCGCAGTAGAAGACGTCGGTGTTGTCTTGGATGTCACGCCTGAGCGCGAGCAGTTCGAAAAGCGCATTCTCGAGTTGGAGGAAGAACTGGCGATGGTCCGCAACCGGCTCGATCAACCCATCCGGCATCGTATGCCGGACACGCGAATGTCGCTTACGCACCGGTTCGAGATTGCCGGACATGAAGGTTACATCACGGTTGGCCTGTACGAGGATGGTCAGCCGGGTGAACTCTTCATCACAATGTCAAAGGAGGGAAGCACGATTGGCGGATTGATGGATACCGTCGGCACTCTCACCTCGATTGCCCTGCAGTATGGCGTGCCGCTCGAGAGCCTCGTGAAAAAATTCGCTTACCAACGATTTGAACCGAGCGGCTTCACAAAGAATCCCGACATTCGAAACGCAACCAGCATCACTGACTATGTTTTTCGCTGGCTCGCCTGCCAGTTCATCAAAGGTTACAAGGAAGCCACCTCACCAACACGCGGACAAACGGAATTGCCGTTGAAAGAAATTCCGGAGATGGAGAAAAAGGCGCTCAATAGACCCGTCTCCGATCTGGCGCGGACAGGCGAAAAGGAGCTGATCGACGTAATCATAAGTCATTCACCGAACGAAGGCTCGCCGCAGGTAGTGGACAACGGCAGCAGCCATGCCGACCGAGTGCAAGAGGCGCTCGGAAATATGTTCATGGACATCGTCTGTTCGCATTGCGGCAGTGACAAAGTGATCCGTGCTGGCGCATGCGGCGTTTGTACTGAGTGCGGAACTAGCCAGGGATGCAGCTAGGAGACGCTTCAACACAGAAGTTTCAACAGCTCCAATTTACCAGCTCCGATCCCCGCCACGATTCGCAAGCTTGTTTAACGACCGCATCCCCGTGAGTGGACACGGGGGCCGTGTTCGCTACAGTGCGTGACCGCCATCTTCGGCGGCAAATTTTTTATGAACAAAGTCGAAGCGCAGCGGCAAAAGGAAATTCGGCAGGCGGAGGAACTCCTCTTCGGGGGGCCGCAGGCGCTTGGCTTCGCGAAAGGCCTTTTCCAAGGTCATTTCGTTGCCGATTGGGTGATGCCTTATCCGCGCATCCCGGCAACGCAGCAAGCCGAGTTGGATGGAACTCTTATCGAGCTCCGCCAATTTCTCGACGAACATCTCGACCCCGCCGAGATAGATCGACAAGCAGATATCCCGCGCGACGTCATCGATGGACTGGGACGCGTCGGGGTGCTTGGTGCGACCTCCCCAGTGGAATATGGCGGACGGGGTTTTACGCAAATGGTTAACTGCAAACTCCTGGAGGAAATTGGCCATCGCTGCGCATCGACATCGGTTTTCGTAAACGCGCATCATTCCATCGGGATTCGCGCGCTGCTGCTTTTCGGAACACACGAGCAAAAGCAGAGATGGCTTCCTAAATTATCGACTGGCGAACAGCTCGGTGCATTCGCATTGACCGAGCGTGAAGCGGGCTCCGATGCGGCGAACGTACAAATGCAAGCGCGTCCAAGCGAGGACGGCTCATATTTTATTTTGAATGGCGAAAAGCGTTACATTACCAACGCGGGAATTGCGCAAGTTCTGACAGTGATGGCGCGCACGCCGATGGTGGGATCAGATAAAACGGCGATCACGGCATTCCTGGTTACGCCGGACATGCCGGGATTCACGATATTAGAGGCCCGAATGCCGAAAATGGGAATCCGCGGGACCGCAACCGGACGATTTGCCCTGCGGGACGTCAAAGTCCCGAAAGAAAATATCCTCGGCCCTATGGGTAAAGGTCTGAAAGTGGCGCTGACCGTGCTCGATTTTGGGCGGACGACATTCGGTGCGTGTTGCACTGGCGCTGCCAAGACCTGTTTGCGCCTCGCCATCGAACACGCGAACACGCGCAAACAGTTCAACAAAACGCTCGGTGAATTTGACCTGGTTAAAAAGAAAATCGCGCGCATCGCGGCCGGCGCTTACGCGATGGAAGCGATGACGACGATAACAGCGTCGCTAATCGACCGCGGTCTCGAGGATTACATGATCGAAACGGCCATGCTAAAGGTTTTCACGACTGAGCGGCTTTGGGCAATAATTAATGACGCATTTCAGATTTATGGCGGCTGCGCCTACTTTGTCGATCTTCCACTAGAGCGAATGCTGCGCGATGCCCGCATCAATCAGATCGGCGAAGGCAGCAACGAAGTGCTCACTTCGTTTATCGCGCTCGTCGGCATGCGCGGTCCGGGAATGGAGTTCAAGGAGATTTACGACACTATGATGAAACCCTCGCGCGACCGAATGGGCAAAGCATGGGCTGCAGGGATGAAGAGGCTTGGCGCGGCCATTCGCGTCCCTGATGTGCCTGTTCGGAGCGAGCAGCTTCGCGCGAATGCGCGGCAACTCGGCCGCTTGATTTGGCGCTTCAACTTTGCCGTGAATCGCGCGTTGATTACTTATCGCGAGCCGATCCTCGACATGCAGCTTGTCCAGGAGCGGATTGCGGGGGCGGCCATGGATCTTTTTGCCTCGACTTGTGTTCTCAGCCGTTGGGATGGCGAGCTTCAGTTCGCGCGTCGAAACGGAGACTCAGCCTCCGCCGATCACTCCGCCGCCGATCTTTTTTTACGTCAATCGTTCCGTCGAATTCGACACTTTCTTGGTGGATTAACTGATAATGACGATAGGTCGCTGCTTGCAACAGCAAAGTCGTTTTTGGATAAGCCACCCAGCTAACTCCGAAAGCTTTCGCGAGTAAAATTTGGCCGCGCGCATTTACACCGATAAACATGTCGATCTTCGCTGGCTAAAGGGAAAGACGTGCGCGGTGATCGGGTTTGGAGCCCAAGGCCGCGCACACGCGCTCAATCTTAGAGATAGCGGGATCAGCGTCATTGTCGGGCTTTATCCTGGCAGCAAGTCCCGGGTACGCGCCAGGCGGAGTGGTCTCGAAGTGCTGGACACAGCAGGAGCCGTCCGGCGTGCAGACATTATTTTTCTCGCGCTCTCGGACACGCAAATGCCTGTGATCTATGCCGAAGAAATCGCTCCGAGTTTACGTCCTGGCCAAACCCTGCTTTTCGCGCATGGATTCGCAATTCATTACCGCACGATTGTCCCGCGCAAAGATGTCGATGTTGTGATGGTCGCTCCCAAAGGGCTTGGACCGATGGTGCGTCGGGAGTTTGTGAGGGGACGTGGCGCACCCGGACTGATCGCGATTCATCAGAATCCCAGCCGCCACGCCAAGCAAACAGCTCTGGCCTGGGCAAAAGGAATCGGCTGCACGCGTGCCGGCGTGCTCGAGACCACTTTTCGCGAAGAGACCGAGACTGATCTTTTTGGCGAGCAAGCAGTACTCTGCGGCGGCACATCCGCACTCATTCGCGCTGGCTTTGAAACGCTTGTTCGCGCCGGCTATCCAATCGAACTCGCATACTTCGAATGTCTACACGAATTAAAGTTCATTGTCGATCTCATCCACGAAGCGGGAATTGCCGGAATGCGCAGATTGATTTCCGATACCGCCAAATGGGGTGAGTTGACGGTTGGCCCGAAGATTATCGATCAAGCGGTGCAAAAGCGGATGATGGCGGCGCTGCGAGAAATTCGTTCAGGAAAATTTGCGCGCGATTTTATTCAGGAGATGAAAACCGGCGGGGGGCGTGCCGCGAAGCTGCTACGGGAAAGTGAAAAGCATCCGATCGAAAAAGTAGGCGCGCGGCTTCGCGGACTAATGAGCTGGAAAGCGAAAGCAAAAAGCCATAGGTAGCGCTGCCGCTGCTTGGCAGCGCACCATCGCGACCAAACTGATTTTTGCCGGAATTATTTCTCAGTATCGCCGCCCGATAATTTCCATCGGGCTTTCGGTGGTCGGCCAATCCCCCTCCAAACGAATGCACGCTTGTGGGATGCCAGACGCTATGGTCTTCACGTAGCAGACTTTTATTACCCTTTTCTGGGTAATCTGCTGTTTTGGCCCCACAACTACGCTTTTGTTCGGATCTGCAAATGCCGACGCGCAAAATGCGAGCGCGAGCACGCCACTTGCACATCGAGCCGACCAGCCGCAAACGCGACTGAACCTGCTTCTTCTTTTCATGCCTGAATTGTGATCCCGTTCCGAATTTTATGCAAGCCTATTCGGAGTGGCTTTAGGACAAAGAAGCGACCTTTACGCCATTGTGAATGGCTCTCAGGTCAATCCGCCCAAAGAAAATGTTCCAAACGCAGACGATTAAGACGCGCCTTTGCTTCTTCGCTCCGGTTACCGTTGGATCCGGCCAGTTTCTGGTAGATAGCAGCAGCAGATTCCCATTTTGAATCGTCTTCCAGCAGCCGGGCTGCATTGAATCCCGCTTTATAATACCAAAACAGTTCACTTCTCCGATCGGGGCGCGCCTCATCTTCCAAAACCCTGTAAAACGTTGCAAGGGCGCCAGCCCGGTCGCTTTTCTTTTCCAAGCACAGGCCCTTTTTGAAGAGCGCTTGGTTGCGCCAGTGAATTGGCTCATTTTTGTCGGAAGCTAACCGGTCATAGACTTCGATCGCGCGCTGATAATTGTTCGAGTCGTTTCCGGCCATCTCGAAAAAGATGTCGCCCTTGCCGCAAAGCGCCTCTTGCTTCTCGGATGCTCCAGCCTCGCCCTTTAACACCTCGTCGTATAATAAGAGTGCATCCTGCGGCTTGCCCAGCTTGCGTTCGATAACAGCTTGTTCGTTGCGTGCAGCCCATTTTAGGTCGCCATTTAATTGCACCACCTGATCAAACAACACAATCGCTTGGTCAAGCGAATGTTTACCCATGCTCGACATTGCCGATTCCGCCGCGAAAAAGAGCGCCTTCTCGCCAAGTGGGCCGTCCGGATTCTGCTGCGCGAGAATTTCAAACTGTGTCTGAGCGTTTGCGAAATCCTGGCGTCGGTAATAAATCTCCGCTAGTTTCATTCGAACCTCCGAAGCGAATGACGAGGCTGGATATTGTTGAAGAAAACGATTCGCTAGGTCGACGACTTTCATCTCGTTGACATCTGCTGAATCCTCAATCCAGATGATGAGATAATCGGCGCGCTCCGCCGCCGCTGTGGTTGGGCTTGAATCGGCCGCACGAGCTAGATTCTTCCGGGCTTCACCCAGACGGGGCGGCGTGGAATGGAAGGCCAGTTCGGCCAAACCAACCCAGGCCTCTGAGACGCGGGGATTCTTGGGAAAATCGCGGACAAATTGTTGCAGCGATTCTGCCGCTTTTTTATCCCCTTTCGCGGCTTGCATTAAACCTTCCTCCAGTCGCAAGCTGGCGCGCGATTCTTCATCGCCGCCCTGCTTTTCAAGTGCGTTGTAATCGGCCAAAAAACGGGCGTGATCGCCGAGTTGCAGCCAGCCGCTGGATGCGTTGAACAGTGCAAGTTTCGCCCACGGCGAAGTGGAACGCCCGATTTGTTCGAACGCCGTGGTTGCCACCTCAAAGCGTTTCGCGAGATATTGCGCTTGCGCGGAGAGAAGATTGATTTGATCGAGCAATTGCGCTTCCGGACGAAGCACGCGCGCATCATCCAAAATCGCAATCGTCTCATCGAAATGTCGATCTTCCAGTTCCAGTTGTGCAAACTCCAACAGAGCCCGCGCAAGCTCAGGAGATTTTACCTCGCTGTGACGAAGATCGTTGAACAATTGCCGAGCTCGGTCTCGGTGCCCGACACGAACTTCAAGAAGAGCAAGATGCCATCGGGCGAACGTGCGTCGTGGCTGTTCCGGATTGCGTACCCATTTTTCCAGTTCGCTCCGTGACGCTTTACGCTCCGCGCGATAGAGTTCGTCTAGCTTTGCAAAGAGAATGGGTAACTCCGGATCCGCTGGATGACGATCGATAAATCGCTCAAGGACATCGTCCCCGGCTTCTGGTGTTTTTAATTGCAAATGCGCGTCGGCGATCCCGAAGAGCGCCGCGATCAGGGTGGCATGAGTCGCCCCCACCGGTCTTTTTAGAAGCGCTTCAAACACACCGATTGCTCTCTCGGGCCGCTGCAAAATCAGCTCCAAACGTCCGCGCAGAAGCCGTCGCTCCTTCCGTTCCGCGACCGACTTGGGTTGGATCTCATCAAGAATGCGCGACGCGTTGCCCGCGTCCCCCTTGTCGATATACAGTTCGGCCGATCGCAGTTCCGCTTGAACGCCCCATTGTTTGTCGCGAAGCAGAACCAATATTTTCGCCAACGCTTCATCCCGTCTTCCCAACCCACGCAACATGTCTGCGGCTCCAAAAGTGGCTGCTTCGCGAAATGATGAACTTTGGTCCGCCGCCAGTTCCTCGTAGAGCGGCAGTGCGTCGGCCCATCGATGCAAACTGGCAAAGGCTTGCGCGCGCCAAAACTTTGCCGCTGGAAGATTACGCAGCCTGAAATCCGCGAGCAACAGCAACGCGTCCCAAGGCTGTCTTGCGGCCACCCGAGCCTCGGCAAGCTTTGCGGCGACCGCGCACCACTCTTCATCGGTCAAAGTGCTGTCGAGCAGGGCGAGCAGACGTACAACGGCGACCTCCGGTACTCCTTCCAGTAACGGCTTTGTTGCCTCCATCAGTGCCGGCGAAATTTCTGCGCGCAATGACTGGGAAAACCAAATCGACAAGCCGATCAAAGCGATCCTCCGCGCCCATCTCTTGTAGTGAAGACTGCGCCTTCGATGGTCTGCGTTGGAGTTCTTCATCGCGCCTTCAACATGGGTCGCAGATATCTGCCCGTGAAACTCTTTGGAAGATCGGCAATTTTTTCCGGCGGACCAGTCCCGACGATCTCCCCGCCGTGCTCGCCGCCATCAGGCCCGAGATCAATGATCCAATCTGCGCATTTAATCATCTCTAGGTTCTGCTCGATCACAATCACCGTGTTACCCGCATTGCGCAGCTTCATCAATACTTGCAGCAACTTCTCGATATCAGCGAAGTGCAATCCGGTTGTCGGCTCATCGAGAATGTAAACCGTCCGGCCAGTCGCTCTTTTCGCGAGCTCCGTGGCGAGTTTGACGCGCTGCGCTTCGCCTCCGGACAGGGTGGTTCCGGCTTGACCGAGTCGCAGATAACCGAGGCCTACGTCCAGCAAAGAATTTAATTTTTCGGAAACGCTCGGCACATTCCGGAAAAAGCGTGCTGCTTCATCCACCGTCAAATCGAGAACGTCAGCAATGTTCTTGCCTTTGTAGGTGATCTCGAGCGTCTCGCGATTGTAGCGCTTGCCGTGGCACACTTCGCATTCCACGTAAACGTCCGGCAAAAAATGCATCTCGATTTTGATCAACCCAGCGCCTTCGCAATTTTCGCAGCGGCCGCCTTTGACATTAAAACTGAATCGCCCGGGATCATAGCCGCGCACCCGCGCCGAAGGCAATTGACTGAATAACTCGCGGATAGGCGCAAAGGCGCCGGTGTAGGTGACCGGATTGGAGCGGGGCGTCCGGCCGATCGCACTTTGATCGATCACGATCGCTTTGTCGATCTGCTCCACTCCGCGAATCGCCTGATAAGCGCCGGGTTTTTCTCGTGAATTGTAAAAATGCCGAAAGAGAGCGCGTCGCAGAATATCATCCACCAGCGTTGACTTACCGCTGCCGGACACGCCCGTTACACAAGTGAGACAGCCGAGAGGGAAAGAAACGTCGATTTTTTTGAGGTTGTTCTCGGCTGCGCCTACAACTGTGAGCCAGCCATCCTGATCGTTGATTGATGGCGGCCTGACGCGCTGCTTTGGAATCGGGATGCACGCGCGTCCGGAGAGATAGTCGCCAGTCAAAGAATTTTTCGCGCTAACAATTTCTTCGATGCTCCCTTGAGCAACGATCTCGCCGCCCCGCGGACCCGCACCCGGGCCGAGATCGAGAATGTGGTCCGCCGCGCGGATGGTTTCTTCATCATGCTCCACCACAATCACGGAATTACCGAGATCGCGCAGCCGCCGTAGCGTTCCTAGCAAGCGCGCATTATCGCGCTGATGCAAGCCGATGCTCGGCTCATCCAAAACGTAAAGAACTCCGGCTAGGCCAGACCCGATCTGCGTCGCTAGCCGGATCCGCTGCGCTTCTCCGCCAGAAAGCGTACCGCTCTCGCGATTTAGAGTAAGATATCCAAGGCCGACTTCGATGAGAAATTGCAGACGCGATTGAATTTCGTGCACGACTTCATTCACGATCAATCGTTGCTGTGCGGATAGGTCGAGATCCTCGAGGTAGCGCGCGGCCGTCTCGATCGTTTGTTCGCTGACTTGATGAATATTCAATTCGCGCGCATGTCGATCTTTGATTGTGGCAGATAGAATCTCCGGCTTAAGCCTGGCGCCGCCGCAAACCTTGCAGGGCTCGCGTGTCATGAACGCACGGATGCGATTGCGAGTGAGCTCGCTCCGAGTTTCTTCGTAGAGCCGCTCGATCTGAGGAACGAGTCCTTCAAACGGGTGCCCCTTTTTATTGGAACGGCCGTTACTGCTGAAACTCATCTCGATTGGTTGATCGCCGGTCCCAAAGTAAAGCGCTTCCTTAAATCGCTCGGGCAATTCGGTAAAAGGCACGTTTTCATCGACATCAAAGTGTTTTACGAGCGCACCTTGCAAGTGCCGGTAGTATGCCTGCATTCGCTTCGTCCCGCGCCGCCATGGCGTGATCGCCCCTTCGGCGAGTGTTTTGCCGGGATCCGAAATCACCAACGCCGGATCGCAAGCCAACTGGGTACCGAGACCATGGCATGCCGGACAAGCTCCGAGGTGACTATTGAATGAAAAATGTTTCGGAGTCAGCTCGGCTAACGTGAACCCCGTTTCCGCATTTCCGTAATCGGTCGAATAGCGGAGTTCTTCCAAAGTCCCGCTCAATTCGGCGTTGAATGTTTGTTTTAGGACGACCACCCGGTTTCCACCCCATTTGAGCGCAGTCTCAATCGAATCAGTCAGCCGGACGCGAATTCCATCGCGCACGACTAGGCGATCGACTACCGCCTCAATCGTGTGTGGTTCGTTTTTTTTAAGCCGAATCGGTTCCGGCCGATCGAGCTCAGCGATCTGGCCGTCAATCCGAACGCGAATGAATCCTTCGCGCTTGGCTTTCTCGATCACATCCCGAAATTCGCCTAACTGGTTTTCAATCAGCGGTGCGAGCACAATGATTCTTGTCCCCGGCTCGTATTCAAGAATGTGATCGACAATTTGTTGCGGTGTTTGCCGCCTAAGGGGCTTCCCCGTGAGCGGATCGTGCGGTTGAGCGACTGCCGAAAAGAGGACGCGCAAATAATCGTAAACTTCGGTCGTGGTTGCGATGGTCGATCGCGGATTAGCCCCGGCGCTGCGTTGCTCAATGGCGATAGCGGGCGAAAGTCCTTCGATGAAATCGACGTTCGGCTTTTCCATCTGATCGAGGAATTGCCGCGCGTAAGCCGAGAGGCTTTCGACGTAACGCCGTTGCCCTTCTGCATAAAGCGTGTCAAAGGCGAGCGATGATTTTCCCGAGCCGCTCAAGCCGGTAAGGACGACCAGCTTCTCCCGTGGAATTTCTACGTGGAGATTCTTTAGATTGTGCTGGCGCGCACCACTGATTTTGATAACTTGCGCAGGCATTCTAGCGAGGAATGTCAAACCTTCTAGTCAAGCACAACTGCTCTTTTTCTCCAGCGAAATTGGTTATCGAGGATAAGACCGACCGCCACGGTGAAGTTCCGCGCGGCTAATTGAAAAAATGAAAGTTTCAATCGTTATCCCGTGTTACAACGAGAAGGATACCATCGAAAAGATCGTCGAGGCCGTTCGAGGTGCCGCGATTGAGAGCAAAGAGATCATTGTCGTGGACGATTGCTCCCAAGACGGGACGAAAGCCGTCCTAGAGGAGAGGGTTGCTCAAATAGCTGATCGGATCATTTATCATCCGGTTAATCGCGGCAAAGGAGCGGCTTTGCGTAGTGGCTTCGCAGCCGCAACCGGGGAGATCGTTCTAGTGCAAGATGCGGATCTCGAATACAACCCCGAGGATTACCCAGTGCTTTTGGAGCCGCTTTTATCCGGAAAAGCGGACGCAGTTTTCGGGTCCCGTTTTATGGGCGGGCGGCCACATCGCGTTCTTTTTTTCTGGCACATGGCAGGTAACAGATTTTTAACTCTGCTCTCGAACATCTTCACCAATCTCAACCTGACAGATATGGAAACAGGCTACAAAGCGTTCAAAGCTTCGGTTATCAAATCGATCCATCTCGAAGAAGATCGTTTCGGTATTGAGCCGGAAATTATTGCCAAACTTGCCCGCAGGGGCTGCAGGATTTATGAGGTAGGGATTTCGTACAGCGGCAGGACTTACGCGGAAGGCAAGAAAGTCAATTGGAAAGACGGCGTGAGAGCCATTTACGCCATAGTAAAATACAATCTCAAAGGCGCCGGAATTGAATGACCCGCGGCGTAACAACCTGCGCGGGTTGGCATGGTGGAGGTCCAGGGTCTCGGGCAAACACTGGATCATTGTCCGCACTAATCAGGGAGCCCTTTTAGACTACTCCGTGACTGGACTTACGTTTGAGTTTTAGCCCGAAAAAGCAAAATCGTCGGGAAAGGATAGGTCATATCCGAGGGAAACCGCGCGAGTTGAAGCTCGCGCCCTAAAACCCTTGGCCGGACAACATAACTTTTTTCATATCTAAACCTTCCTTGCCTCTCAATTTCGCTGATAATTGTGCCCGACCACGCTGGATTAATTGGTACTGGGAATCCAGCCAAGAAGATATCAGCTTTCTGCCCGGGATCCTGTAACTGAACTGTTACTCTTTGGCTTTTCAACGGTTCAACAGCTGGCATGACGGTGTAAAAATATCCTCCGAATTTCAAAACCCCAACAGTTACCGTCGCGTCACCAATCAGCTTCTCCAGGTCTTCACGGAGAGCTGAGCGCGGGTCTTTTTGCCGCATAGCACGAACGTACGCTAAATCGAAAACTATTGATGGCATAACGAATGGAAGGAGAGCACCTGTTAACAGAGTGATAATGATCGGCCGTTTCCTCCACAACAGTAACAAATCATCGAACGCCAGACCGATAAGAATGCACAATCCCGGAAATAAGAGCATCATAGCACGAGCAAAAATGGGGACCACATACCCCTTGCTCATGAAGTAGAGATACAGTAGAGAAACAAGCAGAATGGGAAGGCTTTTGGAGTAGAGCCTGCGCCGAAAGCACAGATAGCAGACCGCACAATAAGGAAGCAACCAAAGGATGGGATACATCGAATAGGGAATCAAAAAGGATACAGACTCCCAGACCGTCGAAAGATTGAGTAGACTGCTTGCTTTGAATTCGTGCAACGACGCATATCTTGACATGTAATTTGTGATTTCGGTTGCGACAGCCCGGGAATCAAAAAAAAGTTCCGGCTGTCCGATAAAAAGGCCCAATAGAAATCCAAGAGCGATCAACCAAACTGGGCCTGCAACGAAGCACTTGACGCGCTTCCAAAACCGGATCCTCCAATTCGACAAGTTATCGAATCGCTGAAACAAGAAATAGAAACATGGGACGATAACGATGATGCCAACAGGATAGTGAGTTGCGGCTCCCAAGCCAGAAATGCACCCAACTATAAAAATCATCCACCACCTTTGGCGTTTTCGGAACTTTAAAGATAGCCAAATGACCATGGCCCAGAGCAAATTGGCCAAGAGATGGGTCCGCATAAAATGCGCGTAAATAACCTGCATCGGCAGAATGGCATAAACAAAAGCGCCAAGAAGAGAGGGATAAAAATTCCGGGTTACTTCTCTAATCGCGAGGAAAACGACGACAACAACCGAGAGATCGAACAAAACTGACATCCATCGACAGATATACAGAAGGCTGGCGTGGCCTTCGGTTTCCATCTTTTTTGAGGCCGTCGAAGTCAGCCCTGTGTTGCTAGAGAGATTAAGAGCCGCTTGGGGAATTGCCCACAGGTAGTAATTGAATGTGCCTTCGAAATATGCAGCGGGCGCTTTAATACGGCCCCGCAATAAGTCGACTTGAAGCACTCCTCTGAGGCTAAGGAATTCGTCCGGATGAAAGTTTCGGAAGTGACCGTAGCCAGTCGTCAGACCCCAGGTTAACCCAGTAATCCGGAGATAAGCTGCCAGCAAAAGCATCGCAAAAAAAAGACTAGGTCGAACAGCTTTCCGCGTGAACGCAAATTTCGGATCAATTCCTCGAGAAAACATGAGTCGAACGTAGGCTAGAATCACATGCCATCTTCGGATGCAACCGGAGCAAGCTTTAGAACTACCGCTTTGTCGTTAGTGTTGGAAGTAACAATGACCCACTGATAACCGTCGAGCTCCGGTAATCGCGATGCCTTTTTCTGCATCTCCTCGGTCGATACGAACAGCACGTAAATCGGAAGCGACTGATTCAAACCACGTTTCACCAGTGCCAACGCTTGCGGCCGATCATAGCGCCAAACGCTGCTCCACTGATAATGGTGCTTTCCATCGAGAGGCGCCGCAACAAATGGCTCCGGCAAAAGCGCGTTCAGGTAAACAGGATCAATATCGGACAGAACAATGCCAGGCTGGCGGCTGAACAATTCAGTGAAATGCCGTTGCGCGATAAACTGTGGGGATCGGCGTGCTGGAGTTGTGAAATGGAGAGCGTCCCACGCCTGCGATCGATTGGTTTTGACTGTGTTGTAGCCAGAACGCGAAGGGTAACCAAGACAGGCGGCGGCAAACAAAGCAAAAATAGCAACGGCGGCGATGACGCGTTTTCCCAGGACCAGGTTTTTCGCCGCCCATGTCAAAGGCAGGACGGCAACCGCGATCAAAAGGATTAGAAGCGGCAGATAGAACCGCCCATCCGCCGGGCTGGAACATGCGGTCCCGGCAAGGAAACTCAAGCCAGCTAAAAAAGCACAGCTAACGAACCAACTGGGCCAGACGAAGCACAATCCCGCGCAAATCAGAAGAACAAACGCGGCGACGAAGCAGGTGCCGGTGCCAAAAATATTGGCGGCGGTAAATCCCTGCGGGTCCAGACACAGCTCCCTCCACAAGAAGACGGCGTTGCTTGGGATGTATTGAAGAAAGAAGAGCAAAGGTTTGCCCGAAAAATGCGCGCCTGAGAAGTCATAAAAATAAGGGACCCAAAAACCGTATCCTGTTTTGAATGGCGAATGAAACTGGATCGTGTTTAGCACCAGCATCGGACTGGCCGCCAGCGCGAAAACGATCAGAAGGGAAGCACAATGGAGAAACCAGCGCAGACGGTTTCCCCTGACTGGGAATAGAGCCATCGCCAACAAAAGCGGCGCGAAGAAGAGAGACTGAGCCCGGATGTTTAGCGAGAGGCCGAGGAAAATTGCCGACAGATAGATTTTCCAGCGGCGTTCCTCCTCGAGGCCCAAATACGCAAACATAAATGCCAATACAAATAACGCCGATGTGCTGATCTCACTTAACGACGAACGGCAGAAGGTGAAAAAACCGGGCAGCGTGGCCAGCAAAAGTGCTGCAAACCCGCCAGTCAACGGCATCGCTAGGTAGATATAAAAGCAAAACACGGTCACAAGCAGAAGCAAGCCGAGCGTTTGATTTGTCCTAAACGGCGCCAGGATGGAATCTGCTTTCGGGAGGATCTTGAGCCAAGGAAGCATCAATACCGGATAACCAACTGGATACCTCGACGGCAGTTTATCATATCCGATTTGGATTGAAGGCCATCGATCCTTAAGCAGCGCCGTTCCCTGCGCGAAGTATTCTGGAGCGTCAGGATGCGGGCCGAGGTCGAGCAGTGCGGTTTTGCGATAGTCAATTTTTAGCACCGCAAAGTAATAGAAGGTCAGCGCACAGAGAAAAAGCGATGTGCCGACTAGAAACGGCGCCGTTGCGAATTTTCTTCTTTGGCTTTCTGTCATGAGAATTGTCGTCTCATTTCTAAGGTCTCGTAGCTGCTGCGCGAGGCAGAAAACAATCGGCGACACCCTGGATCGCATCGTTCCAATAGAAGTGCATCAACGGATTCATTTTTCGATCGAAAGCTACACAGGAACTTTCTCACTCCAAAGAAACTCATTTGCCCTGCGGCAATTTACGGATCCGCCATTTGGAACCTTCGTAAGCGCCCGCAGCAGAATGGGCGCAAATTGTGCCGAGGATACAAAGCGTTGTCGAAGGAATGGGAGTATTGTTAAGGATAGACGCCTGCTTCAATATCGCGCCAGACTTCACAAGCCAAGTGTGATAGTCACCGCGCGACGGTCCGTAATGCGTTTTGCCACAGTTTCCAGCAACCAACCACGCTGCAGAGTTTCTCTCGAGCAACCAGTTCAGCGTCGGATTTGCGCGTGAAAGCTGGCGCTGGCAAATCGAAGTAGTTTCGGCGATAAAGCAGCTGCGAATGGAACCGGCATCCGGCAAGACAATTCTCATCGTCGAAGACGAGCGGGACGTTGTCGATCTTCTCACGCTTAGTTTGCGCAAAGCAGGTTTCATGACCTCGTCGACGACCGATGGGGCTGTTGGATTGCACAAAGCGCGGACCGAAAAGCCGGCTTTCATTATTCTCGATCTGATGCTGCCGAAAATGCCTGGTTTGGAAGTTTGCAAGATCCTGAAGACCGATCCTGCGACTCTCCAAATTCCGATCATGATGTTGACAGCGAAAGCGGAAGAGATCGACCGGATCGTCGGACTGGAATTTGGCGCTGACGATTATGTCACGAAGCCGTTTAGTCCGCGGGAAGTGGTTTTGCGCATTCGGGCGATCCTGCGTCGAAGCGAGGGAAAACCAGATGAGGAACACCTAAGTGCCGGTCCGATCGTGATCGATCCCGCGCGTCATGAAGTTTCTGTGCATGGCAAACACGTCGATTTGACCAGCCTTGAATTTAAACTCTTGCGCACGCTGATGCAGCGGCGCGGCCGCGTCCAGGAACGCGACCGTTTGTTGAACGATGTCTGGGGCTACGAGAGCATCATTGACACACGCACCGTCGATACACACGTGCGGCGGCTGCGCAAAAAACTCGGCAAAGCAGCCAACGTAATCGAAAGCGTGCGCGGTTTCGGTTATCGGTTGCGGGAGAATTAGCGCGAGATGTCGTGGCTGCTTCTGGGTGTAACCTGCATCGCGTTCGCGGGGATCGCGCTCGTTGGCTGGCGAAAATGGATCGCACCGTGGCGACACATCGAGCAACTCGTTAAGCAAATTGCTGGCGGTGAACGGCCGCGCACGTTTCTAGTCGATGGTGGCACTCTAGCGCAGCGTGTCGGGCTGGCGCTGGAAAGTATTTTCCGCCGGCAGCAACAACTCAATCAGCAGATCACAGGACGCGAATCCGGGACGCAAGCAATTCTCGGAGCGATGCAGGATGGCCTCCTCGTGGTCGACACGCGTCGCCATATCACGCTAATGAATCGGACTTTTGAAGACCTGTTCGAACTCCGAGACGGGGCGGTGGGGGCTCCGCTACTTGAGACGGTCCGCCATGCGACCCTGGATCGGCTGATCGCGGAAACGCTGCGCACCGGTAAGGCGATGCAAAGCGAATTGATGCTGACCGACTCGAAAACCAATGCCGAGCACCACTTGGAAGTCAGCGCGGTCCCGATGAAGGACGATTTCGATCTAACAACTGGCGCCGTGGTTCTGTTTCACGATATCACGCAATTGAAGCGTCTCGATCAGGTCCGGAGCGACTTTGTCGCGAATGTTTCGCATGAATTGCGAACGCCCTTGTCGATCTTGCGCGGTTACATCGAGACATTAGTCGATAACCCGAAAACGTCTCGCGAAGAACTATCGCGCATTCTTCAGGTCATGGAACGGCATTCCAAGCGGCTTGGGCTTCTAGTGGATGATTTGCTGAGCCTCGCCCAATTGGAATCCTCGAATACTAACTTGGAAATCGGCCAGGTGCGGTTGTCGGAATTGTTTGATCATGTTCTCCGCGACTGGAAAAGAAAACTTGGCGAGAAAAACTTGAAGGTGCTTGTCGATCTTCCACCGGATGCGCCGCCAGTCCTAGCAGATGAAACAAGACTCCAAGAAGTTCTCTATAATTTGCTGGAGAACGCGGTGAAATATTCCCGGGCGAACAGCGAGATTCGTCTGCAAGCGGCGCAGCGCCGTTCCGAAATCGTCCTCAGCGTCAGTGATGATGGAATCGGAATCAGCAAAAATGATTTACCCCGCATCTTCGAGCGTTTTTACCGCGCCGATAAAGCCCGCGGCCGGGAGCTCGGCGGGACTGGTCTCGGGCTGGCAATCGTCAAACACATTGCCCAATTGCACGGCGGACGTGTGGAAGCCGAGAGCGAGCTTGGCTGCGGAACGACGATTCGCGTGGTTTTGCCTGGAGGGACGAGCTCTGTTCCGTCCACTTAAAAAAGGGCGACACTGAGGTCGTCCCTGCAAATGGGTCAGCTGCGCAGCTGTCACACAAAAGTAACACTAAACTTTTTGACGGTTCCGCGCGCGCTACGGCAGGCTGGCAGCACATATGAAATCTTTCAGATTTGCCCACAAAATTTTCGCCGTTGTGCTGTTAGGCGGGATCAGTGCGACCGCCTCCGCACAAATGATGATCAACGGCGCAGGCGCAACCTTCCCATATCCGATCTATTCAAAGTGGTTCGATGAATACGCGAAAGTTGATCCCTCTGTTCGATTTAATTATCAATCAATCGGATCAGGAGGAGGCCAAAAGCAAATCCTCGCGCAGACCGTGGACTTCGGGGCATCGGACGGTCCGATGAGCGATGAAAATCTATCGAAAGCACCCGGCAAACTTTTGCACATTCCAACGGTTGCCGGGGCGGATGTGGTTGCCTACAACCTCGCGGGAAACCCGGCACTAAAGTTTGATCCTGACACGATCGCGGGAATCTTTCTCGGCCAAATCAAAAAATGGAATGACCCGAAGATAACGGCGCTGAATTCTGGAGTCACATTGCCCGATCAGGAGATCGTGGTCGTGCACCGCTCCGATGGCAGTGGGACGACTTACATTTGGACTGATTATTTGAGCAAGATCAGTCCGGAATGGAAAACGAAAGTGGGTACGAATACGTCTGTAAATTGGCCGACCGGCATCGGCGGCAAGGGTAATGAAGGGGTTGCCGGTCAAATTAAGCAAACCCCGGGTGCGCTCGGGTATGTCGAGCTAATCTACGCAATTCAAAACAAAATGTCCTTTGGCGAGGTAAAAAATTCGGCTGGCAATTTTGCAAAGCCATCTATCGAGTCGATAACGGCCGCGCTGGCCACGGCCGATATTCCGGATGATTTTCGCTTTTCCATCACCAATGCGCCGGGTCCGGATGCGTATCCGATTGCGGGTGCAACTTGGTTACTGGTTTATGAGCAACAGAAGGATGCGGCCAAAGGAAAGAAGCTCGTCGAATTTCTGAAATGGGCCGCGAAAGACGGCGAAAAGATGGCCAAAGATCTCCAATACGCCCCCATGCCGGAAAGCCTCCGGCAGCGTGTCCTTAAGCGCATTGAGGAAATCAAAATATGATGTGAGGCCGAATGAACGGAACCACTGGTCGAGCAATCGCAGCGCTTGAGCCGCAGACAGCGCGGCACGCGATGGCGCCGCCCTCGCGCTTCGGGGACAAAGCATTTGAGTGGCTCACACTGGCGATGGCGCTAGCGGTGGTTGTGCTCGTGATACTCCTCGGTTGGGAGCTGTGGGGTGGATCTTCACTTGCCATCAGGAAATTTGGATTTCATTTCCTGACCACATCGACCTGGGATCCGGTAGCGGAACAATTCGGCGCTCTGTCGTTTATTTACGGGACGCTCATTTCCTCCCTGATTGCGTTACTCATTGCCGTGCCATTAAGCATCGCCACGGCGGCGTATCTGACTGAACTCGCCCCGCTCTGGATACGGCAGCCGCTTGTTTCACTGATTGAAATGCTGGCTGCGATTCCAAGCGTGATTCTGGGGTTGTGGGGCATTTTCGTCATGATCCCATGGCTGCGCGATTATCCGTTTCCATTGCTGAAGCGCCTTTTCGGTTGGACACCGTTTTTCACCGGCCCGATCTACGGAACCAGCATGCTGGCCGGCGGGATCATTATCGCGATTATGATTCTGCCGATTATCACTTCGGTCTCCCGGGAGATTCTGCGTAGTGTTCCGAATTTACAGCGCGAAGCCGCCTACGCGCTCGGCGCGACACGCTGGGAAGCAACCCGGATCGCGGTGCTTAGTTACGCAAAGAAAGGCTTGTTCGGCGCGGTCATTCTTGGCCTCGGACGCGCTCTCGGCGAAACCATGGCGGTCACAATGGTGATCGGCAACACGCCGCAGATCGCGGCGTCGCTCTTCAAGCCTGGGTACACGCTCGCCAGTGTGATTGCGAACGAGTTCACCGAAGCGACCACTGATATGTATCTCCAGGCGTTGTTCGAGATTGGGCTGGTTCTTTTCGGAACAACCATTCTGGCCAATTTGCTCGCGCAGCTTCTTCTGCAAACAATGAGCACGACATCTACAACACGCGCGGTGCAATAGCGATGCATTTGGAACGAGCAGACAATCATACCTGGCGCAAGGCCAAAAGTGGACTGGCATCGACGGTCGCGTTCTTGTCTGCGCTTCTTGTGATCGCGCCATTAGGTCTCGTCTTTTTTCATCTTCTCGCCAACGGCGCCAGTTCCGTGAACTGGGACTTTTTCACGAAATTGCCAACACCTGTCGGCGTGGCTGGTGGCGGAATGGTCAATGCGATCGTCGGCTCGCTTAAGTTGCTCGCGCTCGCCGCTGCGATCGGAATTCCGATCGGCGTCCTGGGTGGAGTTTACCTTGCTGAGTACGGTTCGGCGCGGGTGAATTCCTTGCTAAGGTTTGTGGCTGACGTTCTAAACGGTGTCCCGTCGATCACCTGGGGGGTGGTAGTTTATGGACTGGTGGTGTTGCGTTTCAAAGGCTTCTCGGCTTACGCCGGTGGGCTCGCGCTTGGGCTGATCATGATTCCGCTGATCATTCGCACAACAGAAGAAGTCATTCTGTTGGTGCCAAACGGGTATCGTGAAGCCGCGCTTGCTCTCGGGGTAAGCCGCTGGAAAACGATTGTGCATGTGGTGATGAAGACTGCCTCCAAGGGAATCATTACTGGCATTCTGCTGGCATTGGCGCGCGTCGGCGGCGAGACCGCGCCGCTCCTTTTCACCGCTTTCGGGAACCGTTTTTGGAACCACAATCTGGCCGAGCCGATTGCGGCGCTGCCGCTGCAAATTTTTACTTACGCAATTTCGCCTTATGATGATTGGCATCGGCAGGCTTGGGCCGGCGCGCTTGTTCTCGTCACCGGGATTTTTTGCGTTAACGTACTGGTAAGAATTCTCACTCGCGGACGAACCGCATCGGTCGTCTAGCTTTTTTTGCGAATGGTTAATTTACTTATGGCAACACCGGATCCAATCGTCGTCGAGCATGTCGACCGGGCTGCCGAGCCGACTCCAACTCTCCAGCCTGCGCCATCGTGGACCTTTCAAGTTAAGAATCTTTCAGTCTGGTACGGGGAGAAGCGCGTGATTGATGATATGACGTTGGACGTCGCGTCGAATGCCGTGACTGCGATTATTGGGCCAAGCGGTTGTGGAAAATCCACTTTCCTCCGCTGTCTCAATCGCATGCATGAGCTCGTGCCGAAGACCCGTGTCGAAGGCACGGTTCTCCTCCAAGACGACGATCTCTATTCCAGCACTGTCGATCCGGCGATCGTTCGCCGCCGCGTCGGTATGGTCTTTCAAAAGTCGAACCCATTTCCGACGATGTCGATTGGCGAGAACGTGGTTATCGGCTTGCGATTGAACGGAGTACGCAACCAGAAATTTCTCAACGAACGCCTGGAGAAATCGCTCCGCATGGCTGCGCTATGGGATGAAGTG
>Ga0209801_1000718_pt1 | contig 21654 bp, 24 predicted proteins | sample GraSoiAngelo_127_FD_185884 | JGI IMG/M metagenome (GOLD analysis project Ga0209801, IMG submission 185884) | Grasslands soil microbial communities from the Angelo Coastal Reserve, California, USA - 14_0927_09_40cm (SPAdes) (version 2) | ecosystem: Environmental > Terrestrial > Soil > Grasslands ... | reverse complement strand
CGGTGGCGCTCGCCGACTGGGCGCGGTTCGAGGCGCGGCGGGCCGAGGCGCGCCGGCGCGGCCGCTACCGCGGCATCGGCCTCGCCAACTATCTCGAGCTCAACACCGGCATGCCGCGCGAGCGCGTCGAGATCACCGTGCAGCCCGAGGGACGGATCGACGTGGTGCTGGGCACGCTGTCGGCGGGCCAGGGCCACGAGACGAGCTTCGCGCAGCTCCTCGCCGAGTGGCTCGGTGTCGAGCCGAACCACGTGCGCCTGATCACCGGCGACACCGACGTCTCGCCCGTCGGCGGAGGCTCGCATTCCGGCCGCTCGATGCGCCTGGGCGCCGTCGTGATGGCGAAGGCCTCGGACGCGATCGTCGACAAGGGCAAGCGCATCGCCGCGTGGGCGCTCGAGGCGGCGGATGCGGACATCGAGTTTGCGGCGCGCCGGTTCCGCGTGAAGGGCACCGACCGCTCGCTCGACCTGTTCGAGGTGGCGGCGGCCGCGCTCCGTGACCACGCTCCCGAGGCGCTGCGCGGGCCGCTCGCGGGCGTGAGCGACGAGACCATGAGCGTGCCCTCGTTTCCCTACGGCTGCGCCGTGTGCGAGGTCGAGGTCGATCCCGAGACCGGCGTGGTGGAGATCGTGCGGTACACCTCGGTCGACGATTGCGGCCGCGCCGTCAATCCGCTGATCCTGCACGGCCAGACACACGGCGGCATCGCCGCGGGCGCAGGGCAGGCGCTGTGGGAGCATTGCGTGTACGACCGCGCGACCGGCCAGATGCAGTCGGCGACCTTCATGGACTACGCCCTCCCGCGCGCCGACATGCTCCCGGCGTTCACGACCGAGATCAGCGAAGTGCCCTCGACGTCCAACCCGCTCGGCCTCCGCGGTGGAGGCGAAGGTGGCACGACGCCAGCGCTCGGCGCCGTCGTCAACGCGCTCGTGGACGCGCTCGCCGAGCTGGGCGTGGAGCACATCGAGATGCCGGCGACGCCGGAGCGCGTCTGGCGCGCCATCCGCGCAGCGCAGGCGCGCTGATCGCCAGGTCAGTGCGACGGGACGATGCGCAGGGCCCGATACCGTTCCGTCCGCAATCGTGTGTGCCTGGCAAGCACCTCGTAATCGCGGTCGTTGTGGAGGACCGTCACCTTCTCGCGGATGGCGACGGCGGCGATCAGACAATCCATCAGCTTTCGGACGGAGGCGCCTCGGCTGCGGCAGATGCGATACAGCTCGGCCGCTGACTCGAAGTCGGCCAGCCCACGCAACGTCAAGCGCGGAAGCGCGATCAGCCTCGCTCGCAGCCTCGAGCGCTCACCGCTGGTTCGCGTCCCGGCCAGGAGCTCCATGATGATCGGCTCGGTCGTCGCGATGGGTGAGCGTCGCTCGAGATGATGCCGGAGGGTAACGTGAGCCGGGTGCCCCGTGGCACGGAGCAGCTCGATCCAGGCTGACGTATCGACGAGGATCACCGCCGGGACGCGCGGTGGCTCCTCAGCTCGTCGAGATTCCCCTCCCAGCCGACTCCCTCGAGCTCCAGGAGCGCCACGTGGACGTCCCCCTCGCGAAGTCGCCCGGTGCGTCGCGCCCAGGCCTCGATCTCCGGCCAGTCCCACGCCGGCTGGCCGGACACGGTCCAGCGCGGCTCCGGCATGAGCTTGCGGTGACGCCACGTGTGCACGGTTTGCGGCCTCACACCAAGGCGCGAAGCAATCTCCGCCGCCCCGACGGGAACCGACTCGCCGGGCGATTGGGTGGTCCGACGCGGCATGGGCCAATTGTCGCGTTCAGCGCGACACCTGTCAAGATCGGCTTACGGCGCGGAGGCGGGGGAACACGACGTCGCGGCGATGGCCGCCTCCCAGGGCCGCGACCCTTACCAGCTGCCGCCGGCCCGAAATCTACCAATCCGGGGGTGCCAAAAATCTTTGGGCCGGCGGAGGGATGTCGTCATACTTTTCAGGTGAGCATTACATCACATCTCAACGCTAGGGAGGAGGTGAGGACAATGATGGATCAGTACAAGTGTGGAAAGTGCGGCAAGACGGCACCGAAGGCCGGGTTCTGCTGCGGCGCGCCGATGAAGAAGGTAAGCTGACGCGAGACGCTGAGCTGACGCGAGATGGCGGCCCGCCCGAGGGTTGGTCCCCCTTGGCGGGCCGCCTGCGTGAAGGGCCTAGGTGTCCTGTCGCACTATCGCCAGATTCTGCGAGAGGGCCACGCGGGCCAAGTGCACGGTGAGCAGGAAACCGTAGACCACGGTGAAAAAGTTGAACGCGACCCGGTAAAAGTCCACCATCAGGACGATCAGGCACAGGGCGAAGAACACGCTCGTGATGAGCGTGACGAACGTCAGCCGTCGGCAAAATTCCTGGGCGGATTCTCCCTCGATCGACTTCAACGCTTGGAGATACCGCGCACGGCGACCAGCGCACGCCCTCTCCGCCACAGCGTTCGAGGGACCCCACCGCCGGAGCAGGAAGACGCCGGCCCCGATAATGAGCCAGGGTGCCGACCAGAGAGGCCAGTTCACTTGGCTCGTATACGCCTCGGCCCGCAAGAGAACGACGAAGGACGGAAGATAGAGACAACCCAGGATCAGGGGAGCGGCCAGGGTGTCGCGCGCTCGAGACATCCCCGATCCACCGAGAATCAACTCGCGCTCGAACAAGGGGAACCCATATTTCAGAACGGCCAGCGCGATGGCCGCGCTCACGGTTTTATCCGGAATATACTTGATGCAGTTCTGCAACCAATTCTGGAGCGCCCACCCCAGGCTCCCACCCCACGCGATGCCGAGCAGGGCTTTGATTTGATGCCGAAGCGCCTCCTGGCTCTCGGAGACAACCCGCTTGAGGACATCGGCCGCGTCCGGGGTCAAGGCGAACGCGGCCTGTTTCGAGAGCGCAACCTGCACGAAGGTGCCGGGAACGCTCATCACGCACGCGCCCAGCACCCCGAAACTGGTCAAATACCAGATGTGCCGGAGGGCCGACGCTCGGGTGGAACGAATATATTTTTTGAACCACCCCCGACGCGCCATGAAGCCCCAGAAGAGGCCGCCGGTCATGTTCACCAGAGACCACGGGAAGATCATCAGATCGGCTCCCGGGTCAGGATAGAGAAGCCAGTTCACCAGAGAATTCGACAGGAGCGCGACGATGGCTCCCCACCACGGGCCGAGGAGAAACGCCGCCAGAGCGGTCCCGATCATGTCGAGGTAGAGGATGCTTTGAAGGCGAAGGCTCAGCACCAGCCCGAGGTAGTTCAACAAGATCCCCGCCGGGACGATCACTCCAATCTCGTCCCAGAGGAGATAGGAGGATATATTGAGCACCCTCGCGCCAGGGAGGATGACGTCCAAAAACATCGACTCATCTGTCACCTGTGGTGCAGCGTGCGAGTGATCAGCGACCGGGGTCCTCTTCCGTTGTTTGGCCGATTTCAGGCGTTCCCGGAGACTGAGCAGTTTCTCCAGGAGCGACAGGATAGCCGCCACAAACGCAGTGATCATCCCGCCTACGACGAGGAAGTCTGTGTTCATGCTCGGGGGCGCCTTTGATCGCGAAGGCCGGGACGAAGTCGTCCTCGCAGCGTCCCTCTAGCATAAAGGGTGGGCCCCACCACGGCGAAGAGATGCGCGAGGTTCCCACCGGTCGCGGGCATGAGGGCGGATGGTAGAACAGATGGTAGAGGGCGCCGGCTACGGTCGCCGATGGGCACGGCCGGCCACGGCCCGCACCTCGCGCGGGGCGGCGAGCCAGATGGCCAGGGCCGAGAGCACGCTGCAGCCGATGGCGATCCAGAAGGCCAGCGTGTAGCTGCCGGTGGCGTCGTGCAGCACGCCGGTCACCCAGGGTCCGGCGGCCCCGCCCGCGATGGACGCCAGCATCAGTGTGCCGAAGATGGTGCCGTAGTGGCGGCCCTGAAAGATCTCGGCCGGAATGGCGCCGATGACGGAGGTGAGGCCATAGCCGAGCATGCCCTGCGAGGCGACCATGAGATAGAGCAGTGTCGGCGTCGGAGCGTCACGCAGGAGGAGCAGCGCCAGGTAACAGAGCGCGAAGCCCAGGCTGCCCACGGTCCACACCCACTCGCGCCCGATCCGGTCTGAGAGATAGCCGAGGGCGATCTGGCCGGGAATGCCGGCCAGGCTCACGAATCCCAACGCCCAGGCGGCCTCGCCCGGGCTGAACCCGACCTCGACCAGGTATTTCGTCTGGTGTATCTGCACCGCATACCAATCGAAGAGCCCGCAGAAGTATCCCACCATGATCCACCAGAAGCGGTCCGTGCGCATGGCGCGGGCGAGCGTCCAGTCCACCGCGACCCAGGCCGCGTCCACCACATTCGCCGTCCTGCTGCCGGCAGTAGCGTCGCGGGAGGAGCGGTCGCCGTCGGGCTCGAGCCCGAGATCTTCGGGCCGCCGCTTCAGCAGGAGGTTGAGCGGCGCCAACAGCGCCAGCACCAGGATGCCCATCGCCCAGCAGGCGGCGCGCCAGCCGGCGCGCCCGATGAGAGTCCCGAGCCAGGGCAGCAGGATGATCGAGCCCACGCCGACGCCCGAGAAGGCGAGGCTCATGGCCAAACCCCTCCGGCGCACGAACCAGTTGGGGAGGAAGAGCGCCTGACCCGTATAGCCGAGACAGACGCCGCCGCCACCGACGAGCACACCGAGGGTGGCGTAGAGGTGCCACGGCTGGCGCACCAGCGTGGCCAGCATCAACCCGGCCGCCATGAGGCCCACACCCATCTCGATCACGACGCGCGGGCCGCGGCGATCCATCAGCCGGCCGAGGGAGGGGCTCAGGACCGCCGAGACGAGAAAGCCGAAGGAGAATGCACCGGCCGTCACGCCCCGCTCCCAGCCGAACTCGTCGAGGATCGGCGGGAAGAGCAGCGAGAAGGCGGTGCGTGCGTTGACGCCCACGCCCATGGTGACGAAGGCGACGGCCACGATGATCCAGCCGTAGAAGAAGGGCGGACGCAGGGCGACCCTAAGCGGGCGTGTCGTTCATGCCGTAGGAAAGTTCATGGCAATCAGGTCATCGATGAACTGCTTGAGCTGAGTGAGATGCTCCGGTGAGATATCGGTAATCCGCGCGCCAAAGGATGACGCCGTGGCATGCGTCACCTCCACGGTGCATTCGAGCAAACGATTTTTTGCGAGGTGGCACGTGAGCTGCAGCTCTTCGCCAACGGTAAACGCCGATCCGGCCCGCACGCGAACTCCCGTCTCACTCAGGTCAACCACGGTGCAGGCGACTGTCCTCCCGCGTCTCCGGAGCTCGCCGTGCCGCTCGATGACCAGCCTGATGGTCTGCCGCTTGTAGCTCATGCTCTCACTCTCCTTTCTCTCACCAAGCTTAGCAAGGACCACGCCCAGCAGCCGCAGGCCATGCCGTTGCAGTGGCGGGGGCCCCGGATTAGCTTGGGGAGCAAGGAGGGCGCGATGGCCAGGATCGACGGTGTGGCGCCCGTCGCCTTACTGACGGGCTTCGAGCCGTACGGCGGGCGCGGCGTCAATCCCGCCACCGAGGTGGTCACGCGGCTCGACGGCGCCGAGATCGAGGGCGTGCGTGTGGCCGGCCGCGTCCTGCCCGTCTCCTTCGGCGCGCTACGGTCGCGGATCCACGAGCTGATGCAGAAGGTGGCGCCCGTCGTCGTGGTGAGCCTCGGCCTCTGGCCGGGCGAGCCCACGATCCGGCTCGAGCGCGTCGCCCTCAACCTGGCCGACTTCGAGATCCCCGACAACGACGGCGCGCTGCTCCGCGACGACGTGGTGGCGGCGGCGGCGCCGACGGCCATCGCCTCCACGCTGCCCCTCCGCGCGATCGAGGGCGCGCTCCTCCGCGCCGGCATCCCGGCGCGCCTGTCGACGACGGCCGGCACCTTTCTCTGCAACACGACGATGTACACGTTCCTCCACACCGAGCCGGCCGGGCGCGGCGTGCCGTGCGGCTTCGTCCACCTGCCCTACCTGCCCGAACAGGTGGCGGCGCTCCTCCAGGACCTGCGCAAGGAGCAGGTGCTCGAGCTGCACCAGCGCGCGGACCTCGCGTCGATGAGCCTCGCCACGATGGTGGAGGCGGTGCGCATCGTCCTCGGCGTGTCGCTCGCGACGGCCGCCTGATCCCGGATGGCCGAGGCGATCCTCCAGCTCGAGCAGGTGACGAAGCGATTCGATCGCACGCTCGCCGCCGACCGGCTCTCGCTCACCGTCCACCGCGGCGAGTTCTTCACGTTCCTCGGGCCGAGCGGCTCGGGCAAGTCGACGATCCTCCGCATGATCGCGGGCCTCGAGCGGCCTGACGCCGGCCGCATCCTGATCGCGGGGCGGGACGTCGAGGGCGTGCCGCCGTGGCGTCGGAACCTCGGCATGGTCTTCCAGCACTACGCGATCTTCCCCCACATGACCGTGGCGCAGAACGTAGGCTACGGGCTCCGCGTCCGCCGCCGGCCGGCCGTCGAGATCGGCGAGAAGGTCGCCCGGCTCCTCACTCTCGTCGGGCTCGCCGGCATGGCCGCGAAGAACGTGACGCTCCTGAGCGGCGGGGAGCAGCAGCGCGTCGCCCTGGCCCGCGCCCTCGTGCTCGAGCCCTCGCTCCTCCTCCTCGACGAGCCGCTCTCCGCGCTCGACGAGAAGATCCGCCGCGAGATGCAGGCCGAGCTGAAGCACATCCAGCAGAAGACGGGCACGACCTTCCTCTACGTCACCCACGACCAGGAAGAGGCACTGACGATGAGCGACCGGATCGCCGTCCTGCACGACGGGGCTTGCGTCCAGTGCGACGCCCCCGAGCGCCTCTTCCGCCGCCCGCGGACCCGCTTCGTGGCCGGCTTCTTCCGCGGCTGCAACATCCTGGCTGCTGACCTCGCCGCGTGTGAGCCCGGGCGCGCCCGGGTGACAATCGGGGGCGCGCCGGTGATGGTGTCCCTCGACGGCGTCACGCTGCCCGAGGGCTCCCGCCTGGCCGTGGCCCTCCGCGCCGAGCACGTGCGCGTCGGCCGTGCAGCGGCGGCGTGCCAGGCGCGGCTCGACGCGGTGCTGGTGGAGGTGATCTACCGCGGCACCAACGTCGACCACGTGCTGGAGTTGCCCGACGGCCAGCGCCTCGTGGCGACCTCGACGCAGCGCGAGGCCGAGGGCGCGGGGCAGGCCGTCACCTGCGGCTTCGACGCCGGCGACGTCATCCTCCTCGAGCGCTGACGGCGCCGCGGGCGCCGACCAGCAGCAGCACGGCGACGAGCCCCAGGGTCACCGCGATCAGGAGGCTCATCAGCGCGTAGAGCGTCGGCGAAAGCCCCACCTGGAGGAACGTCGACCAGATGTAGGTCTGCACGGTGTTGTTCGGCCCCTGCACCAGCGCCGTCCGGACCGTCTCGTTGAACGAGAGGATCACCGAGAAGATCGCCGCGCCCAGGATGCCGTGGCGGATCAGCGGCAGCTCGACGTCGACGAAGGCCCGCAGGCGGCCGGCGCCGTGCAGGTACGCGGCCTCGAGGTACATCGGGTCGAAGGTGGCCATCACCGCGAGGATGATCAGGAACGCGAACGGCAGCGCCCAGACCACGTGCACCGTGGTGATGGTCAGAAGCGAGGGCGTGACGCCGAGCTGGCGGAAGAAGAACGCGCTCGCGAGCCCCATGCTCACGCCTGGGATGAAGAGCGGCAGCAGGACGGTCGCCACGATCAGGCGCGGCCGCCGGAGCTCGCGCACCGCCATCGCGGCCAGCAGCGCGAGCGGCGGGGTGATGAGGCCGACGAGGGCGCCGACCAGGAGTGAGTTCTGGACGCCGCCCACGAGCAGCGGGTTGTCCCACAGCTGGCGGTACCAGCGAAGCGTCACCGCGCCCGCGCGCGTCCCCGCCTCGCCGCCCCCACCCAGCGAGAAGCGCAGCGGCGGCGCCAGCGGCACGTAGAGGAACAGCAGCAGGGCGGCGATGTACGCCCACGCGACCGCCCGCCCCGCGCGGCCCGGGCCCATCAGAACCGCCAGCGCGCGATCTTGCCGAGCACCGCGCGCAGGTCGAAGGCGAGATACCACACCAGCAGGAACGCGAGCATGGTCGCCACCACCACGCTCGACATCGCGGCCGCCAGCGGGTAGTTGAGCACGTCGAGGGCGCTCGTGATCGTGTTGCCCATGAGCTGATAGCCGACGCCGCCCAGGATGATCGGCACCGCGCTCTCGCCGAAGGTGCCCACGAACCCGAAGATGACCGCGGCGAAGACGCCGGGCATCGACAGCGGCAGCGTGACGCGCAGGAAGGTGACTCGCGGGCTCGCCCCGAGGAGCCAGCTCGCCTCCACCAGACGGCGGTCGAGGCCGTCGAGGGCCGCCCACAGCGGGTAGATCATGAACGGCATGTACGAGCTGATCAGCCCGACGAAGACGGCGAAGTCGCTGAAGAGGAGCCAGTCGACGGCACGCTGGGTGACCCCGGCCGCCATCAGCGCCCGGTTCACCGGGCCCGTGCGGCTCAGCAGGTAGACCCACGAGAAGGTGCGGATGATGTAGTTGACGAGGAAGGGGATGGTGAAGAGGAGGAGGACGTTCCGGGCCAGGTCCCGGCGCACGCGCAGAGCCAGGAAATAGGCGATCGGGTAGGCGAGCAGGAGGCCGAGCAGGGTGACGCCGGCGGCGACGACGAGGCTCCGCTCGAGCACCGAGAGCCGCACGCCAGCGAAGAACTCCGCGTACGAGGCCAGCGTGAAGGCGGGCCGGATCCAGAACCCGGCCCGCTCCCAGAAACTCCACACGAACATCAGGCCGAGCGGCACCAGCAGCGCGCCGGCCACGAACGTGAGCGGCAGAACCAGCAGCGCGTACCGCGCGACGCAGGCTACGCGGCCTTGAAGCGCGCCCACTCCGACTCGTACGTCTCCACGTGCGTCGGCCAGCGGTTCTGCCAGGTGCCGCCGAACTGGAACTTCTTCCGCACGTTGGCGTCGATCGCGGCGATCTCCTGGGCCTCGGCCGGCCCGAACTCCCCGGGGTTGCTCTTCGCGTAGGCCACGGCCGCCGGGTTCGTCATGTAGCCGCGGCTCAACGTGATCTTCGCTCCGTACCAGCCGCCGAGCATGAAGTCGAGCAGCTCGTAGGCGGCCTTCTCCTGCTCCTTGGAGCGCTTCGGGTTCCGGACGATATAGGCCGCCATGGCCCAGAGGAGGTAGCCCTCCTTCGGCGCCGCGTACACGGCGCTCACGCCCTTCTTCTTGGCCACGAACACCATCGGCTCCCAGCAGTCCATCACGTAGACCTCGCGGCTGGTGAGCAGGTTGACCGACTGCTCGAAGCTCGACCAGATCACCCGGAACTGCCCGGCCTTCTTCTTCGCGATCAGGAAGTCGATCACGGTCTTGATCTCGGCCGGCGTCATGTTGGCCGGGTCCTTGATCGAGGCGAGCTTGTTCTTCTGGAGGTAGAGGGCCGTCTTCTGCCCGGTCGTGGTGAAGTTGTCCTCGAGGGCAACGAAGCCCTTCCACTTCGGATCGAAGAGCGCGCCGTACGAGTCGAGCGGACCCGTCTTCTCCGGCAGGTAGGCGAAGGAGTCGCCCTGCAGGACGGTGGGCACGCCGTAGACGTTGCCCTTGTAGCCGATGAAGTCGAAGCCGGGCTTGCCCGGCGCGAGGAACTCGCGGATGTACGTGTCCTTGCCCCAGTTCGGCACGCGGGCGGTGTCGATCGGCTCGATCAGGTTGTTCTCGACCAGCGGCTTCTGCATCCCGCCGACGATGTTGACGACGTCGTAAATTTGGGTGCCTCCGCCGGCGATGAGGACGTTGAGCACCCCCGACGGCGCGTTGCCCATCGCCACCAGCTTGACGTCCCAGCCCGTCGGTCCGCTGAACTTCGACCAGTCGCCGCCCGGATCGCCGACACCGACGTCGGCGAGGGTGACCGACCCCTTGGCAGCCCAAGCCGGCGCGCCCGGCCGCGCGAGGCCCCCCGCCACCGCGAGCCCCGCCCCGCCCGCCGCCACGCGCTCGAGGAACTCCCTGCGACTCACCCCTGGGCTATCTGTGCCATCGTTCTCCATGACGCGTCCCTCCTGGTCGGGCGGCGGCGTTGGCTTCCCCCGGCGCCGCGACGCCGCATGGTGTCATCCCAGCCGCGTCGAAGTCAACACGAGGCGTCAGGTGGCGTGCGGCGGCTGCACCACAACGCGGATCGGCGTGGGCTTGAACCCGTTACAGGGGTTCCGCGTCTGCGGGCAGTTCGAGATGACCGCGAGCGTGTCCATCTCGGCGCGGAGGTCGACGTGGTCACCCGGCCGAGACAACCCCTCCACGATCGCCATCGCGCCGTCGGAATGAACGGGCACGTTCATGAACCAGTTGAGGTTGGTGACGATGTCCTTTTTGCCGAGCCCGAAGGGCGCGAGGGCCCGCAGGAAGTTGCTGCGGCAGTTGGGCGTGTCCTTGACGCCGTAGCGAAGCTCGTTGCTTTCCGCGCTACAGCACCCACCGATCGTGTCGTGGCGGCCGCAGGTATCCTCCACGATCGTGAAGAGCCGCCGCCCCATGTCCGAGTAGATGCCGTGGCCCTTGGTGAGGAAGATCGTCCCCGCGTACTTCATCGTATCGGCGGCGTTGTAGCGCTCCTCGGGGCTCGCGGCGTTGTAGCAGAGGAAGTCGACAGCTTGCTTGCCCTCGAGGTCCACGATGCGCAGCACCTGACCCGACGCGACCACGCGGGCCCAGACCTCCCCGGGCGGGATGACGCGGTCCTCGATGATCGGTTCCATCGGCGTCCGTCCTTTCTCGAGCGAGCGATGTCCCTGGCGACTCAGTGAACCACGATGGGCGTCGGCAACCCGGCCGGGAGCTGGCGGGGCGGGCGGAACGTGAACGCGATGGCCACGGCTCCGAGGCCGATACCGAACGAGCCGATGAACAGCCAGAAGTAGCTACCGAACGCATCGTAGAGCGAGCCGCCGGCCCAGGGCCCGAGCGCCATGCCCAGCGTCGACACGAAGGCGACCGCGCCGAAGGTGGTGCCCATGATCCGGGCGCCGAAATACTCGCGCACGAGGATGGCGTAGAGCGGCATCACGCCGCCGTAGGCGAAGCCGAACATCACCGCGAGCGCGTAGAAGCTCGGGAGGCCGCGGGTGAAGACGTACAGGCTCACGGCGACCGCCTGGAGGGCCAGCCCCGCGACCAGCGTGCGCTTCGCGCCGACGCGGTCGGCCACGAGCCCGCAGACGATCTTGCCGCTCAGGGAGGCCAGGCCTGCGACGCTGAACACGGTGGCGGCGGCCATCGCCGGCACGCCGCGATCGATCGCGTGGGTGACCATGTGGAAGATCGGACCCGAGTGTGCAGCGCAACACGCGAAGTACGTGAGCGCGATGGCGGCGAACTGCGGCGTGCGGAGCGCCTGCGCGACCGTGAGCTCGCGGGCCTGGTCGCCCGCCGGCGCCCCGACGGCTGCGGGCGCCGTCGCCGGCGGGTCGCGCACGAGCAAGGCGGCAGGAATGACGACGAGCCACACGAGATCGCCGATCACCAGCATGGCGGTGCGCCAGTCGTAGCTGGTGATAAGCCAGCGAGCGAGGGGCGCCATGATTGCCGAGCCGGCGCTGAGCCCCGCGGAGACGAGCGCGACCGCGAGACTGCGATTCCGCGTGAACCAGCGGCTGGTCGTCGCCGTCATCGGGGTATAGAAGCTGCCCGCGGCCAGGCCGACGATCAGACCGAAGACGAGCTGGAACTGGCCGAGGCTGGCCGCCTGGCTCGCCGTCACCAAGCCGAGACCGAGCAGAACACCGCCGAGAAGCACGACGGCGCGCGTGCCGAACCGGTCGGAGAGCGCGCCCCAGAGGAACGAGCCGACGCCCATACAGAGCCAGTTGAGGAGCGCGGCCGTCGAGATCCCCGTGCGAGACCAGCCCATCGCCTCCGACATGGGCTGGAGGAAGATGGCGAGCGAAAGCATCGCGCCGACCCCGATGCAGGTCACGACGATCCCCGCACCGACGATGACCCAGCCATAGAAGAGCTTCATGAGTCGGTTCCTTCCGCTCGCCCTAGCCGCCGGCCATGGCACCCACGACCAGAAGAGGCTCTGCGCCCATCGCGACCGCGTCGGGCAGCGGGGCATCCGGCGGTTCGTGGGACAGATCCTGCTCGCAGGCGAAGACCCTCACGAACGCTCGGCGCTGTTGCGTGACGTGGTCGCGGATCGTCCCGCGCAGCATCGGATAGCAGGCCTCGAGCGCGTCGAGGACCGAGCGCTGCGTGGCCCGACCCTCGACGTGGAGCTTCACCTCGCCGTCGACGTGCGCGAGCGTCCGCAGATGTGCCGGAAGCACGACTCGGATCATGGCAGTGTCTGGACTTCGACGGACACCACCGACGGAAGATCTCGGACGATGGGCGCCCAGCTGTCCCCGGCGTCGGCCGATGCGTACACCTGCCCGCCGGTCGTGCCGAAGTACACGCCGCACGGATCGAGCGAGTCGACGGCCATCGCGTCGCGCAACACGTTGACGTAGCAGTCGCGTTGCGGCAGACCTTTCGTGAGCGCCTCCCACTCGTGTCCGCCCGTCCGGCTGCGGTACACGCGCAGCTTGCCCTCGGGCAGATAGTGCTCCGAGTCGCTCTTGATCGGGACGACGTAGATGGTCTCCGGCTCGTGCGCGTGCACGTCGATCGGAAATCCAAAATCGGTCGGCAGGTTCCCGCTGACTTCTTGCCACGACTCGCCAGCGTCGTCGCTACGCATGACGTCCCAGTGCTTCTGCATGAACAGCACGCGGGGACGCGACGGGTGCATCGCGATGCGGTGAACGCAGTGACCCACCTCCGCCGTCGGGTTGGGGATCTGTTCCGACCGCAGGCCGCGGTTCATCGGCCGCCATGTCTTGCCGGCGTCGTCGGTCCGGAAGACGCCCGCCGCCGAGATGGCGATGAAGATCCGCCCCGGATGGCTCGGGTCCAGAAGGATCGTGTGCAGGCACAACCCGCCGGCGCCCGGCTGCCAGGAGGACGCCGAGCCGTGGCCACGCAGTCCGGGGAGCTCCTGCCACGTCTGGCCGCCATCCATCGAGCGGAACAAGGCGGCGTCTTGAACCCCGGCGTAGATGGTATCCGGATCGGTCAGGGACGGTTCGAGATGCCAGACTCGCGTGAACTCCCACGGGCGCGGCGTGCCGTCGTACCACAGGTGAGTGCCGGGGACGCCGTCGTACACGAACTTGTTGCCGACCGACTCCCACGTCTTGCCCCCGTCGTTGGAGCGCTGGATCTGCTGCCCGAACCAGCCGGTGGACTGCGACGCGTACAGCCGATTGGGATCCGCGGGCGAGCCCTTGAGGTGGTAGATCTCCCAGCCCCCAAAGTGGGGGCCACTGATGTCCCACCGGTCGCGTTTGGCGTCCGACGTCAGGACGAACGCGCCCTTGCGTGTACCAACCAGTGCTCGTACCCCGCTCATGCCTTACTCCTTTCTGGGCTCGCTCCGTCGCCGTATCGATCGTGGTGGCGCACCCACGCCATCGTGAAGGCCAGGGCGCCCTCGTCGCGGCCCTTCGGCGCCAGGTCGAGGTAATTGTACGCGCCGACCAACAGGTCGAGTCCGCGCGCGTAGGCGGAATACGTGTGGAACACGTCGCCGTGCTCGTCCTTGTAGAAGACGCTGATGCCGGGGGCTTCTTCGCTCGGGAACTCGCGCAGGCCGAAGTTGTAGTCCACGGCGCCCTTCGCTATTTCGTCCTTCGTGAAAGACACGCGATAGTCGAAGTTGAAGTCGGTCCCATGCGACGATACCCACGTGAAGCGCCAACCCATGCGCCTCTTGAACGCTTCGATCTGGCGGAGAGGCGCCCGCGACACCGCCAGCAGCGTCACGTCGCGCTGCGCGAGGTGCACGGCGGCGCCGTCGATATGATCGGCCAGGAAGGAGCAGCTCGGGCACCCCTCCTCCCATCCCGGACCGAACATGAAGTGGTACACGATCAGCTGGCGTCGGCCGTCGAAGAGGTCGGCGAGCGTCGCCTTGCCCTCCGGCCCCTCGAACACATAGGCCTTGTCCACCCTCACCCACGGCAGCGCGCGCCGCTCGGCGCTCAGCTGGTCGCGCAGCCGCGTGAATTCCTTTTCCCTTGCCAGATGCGCCTTGCGCGCCTCGATCCATTCCCGTCTCGACACGGTCGTGTGGCTTGGCATGACTCATCCTTTCGCTTCGACCACCGATTTCATTTGCGCCAGCCCCCTCTCGAACATGCCTCCGATCATTTTGTCCATGTCCATGAACAGGTGGACTGCCTTGGCCATGAAGTTGTTCTTGCCGGCCATGCGCCACGTCACGATGGTTTGATTCCCCTCGGGCCTGAACGTGAACTCCGCGGTGCTGGTGGCTGCGAAGGGCTTCAGGAACTCGAGGTTGATCCTGATCAGCTCGTTCGGACGGCTCTCCGTCAGCGTCATCCGTCCTTCGCCAACCTGAGTGTTGCCGGTCCACGTGTAGATGGCGCCGGTTCCCGCCGGCGCGCCCTCGTAGGTTTGCTTCATCGCCGGATCGAGCTTCGCCCACGGGTTCCACGCTTCCCACTTGTGGAAGTCGTTCACCTGCGCAAAGACGGCTGGCGCAGGGGCGGAGATGGTAGCCGTTCGCGCGACGCGGTACTCGGATGGTCGGGTGGCAACGATGGCAAGGAACACGACGACCACCACCGCGAGCGCGATGAGGATCTTTATGAGCATCGTGACTCTTCTCCCTCTGGTTGTGTAGATTAGCTGGCCGGCCGGAGCACTGAGGGGTGAGACGATCCTCGCTGCGGCGCCAGCCGCCAGCGGCCGTAGGCGACGAACGCCGCGAGGAGCGCCACGACCAGGTTCATCAGCGCCACCGCGACCATACCGCCCACCAGCGTGATCACCGTCGCACCGATCATGATGATCACCAGCCCCGCCGCGGCCAGTGGGGTCAGGCCCGGCCGGATGCGCAGAAGCCCGGGGAGGATCAGGCCGAGCGCGCCGAGCACCTCGGCCACGCCGAGGAACCTCAAGAACCAGCCCGGCAGCGCCACCGGCCCCGTCATCTGGTCGAGCGGCAGGACCAGTTTCGCGCCACCGGCAAACAGAAAGAGGGCCGCGAGCAGCCCCTGAACGATCCACAGCGCATAGGTCATTTCGGCGGGCCCTCCCTCACTGGCCGGACCTCGACGGTGCTCGTGCGGGCCAATGGAATTCGTGCGGCGATGGCGATGGCTTCGTCGAGGTCCTTGACGTCGATGAGCATGTAGCCGCCGAGCTGCTCGCGGGTCTCCGCGAACGGACCGTCGGTCACGAGGCGCTTGCCGTCGCGCACCCGGACGCTGGTCGCCGACGACGACGGGTGCAGCGGGAAACCGCCCAGATACTGCCCGTGCGACGTGAGCTCTTCCGAGAGCTCCAGGGTCTGCCTGTAGATCTGTTGTCGCTCGGTCACGCTGAGCCTGTCCCAGGTCGGCTCGTCGCGGCAAATCAGCAGCATGTATTTCATGTGGGCCTCCATCGGTACGTCGAACGGCGGGGGCCTGAATCGACACCCCGCAGAAGATTATCTAACTTGGAGTATGCCCCCGGATGCAAGCGCAGCCGTCGAGGCGGTCTATCGCTCCGATTGGGGCCGGATCGTCGCCACCCTGATCCGGCTCGTTCGGGACTTCGACGTCGCGGAAGAGGCGGCGCAAGAGGCCTTTGCGGCCGCGGTGGGCCAGTGGCGGGCCTCCGGCGTCCCCGAGTTCCCGCGCGCCTGGATCATCCAGACGGCTCGCCACAAGGCCATCGACCGCCTCCGCCGCCAGACCCGGTTCGCGGAGAAACTGGACGCCTACACCGCGGCCGGGGCGAGCCTGACCGTCGAGGCGCCGGAGTTCGATCCGGGCGACATCCCCGACGATCGCCTTCGCCTGATCTTCACCTGCTGTCACCCGGCGCTGGCGCTCGAGGCCCAGGTCGCGCTCACGCTCCGCACGCTGGGCGGCCTCGAGACGGACGAGATCGCGCGCGCGTTCCTCGTGCCGACCGCGACGATGGCGCAGCGGCTCGTGCGGGCGAAGGGCAAGATTCGCGACGCGGGCATTCCGTACACGGTGCCCGACACGAAGGACATGCCGGCCCGGCTCGACGCGGTGCTGACGGTGATCTACCTCGTCTTCAACGAAGGCTACCTGCCCACGCGAGGCGAGGCGCTCGTGAGGCCCGATCTCTGCGTCGAGGCGATCCGGCTTGCGCGCCTCGTGAGGGCGCTGATCGCGCCGCCGCCGCCGGAGGCGACGGCCCTCCTCGCCCTCATGCTGCTACACGACTCGCGGCGCGACACGCGCCTCGACGAGGCCGGCGACCTCGTCATTCTCGAAGCGCAGGACCGTCGCCGCTGGAATCACGACCAGATCGCCGAGGCGCTGCCGCTCGTCGAGGAGGCCCTGCGCGGCGGCCCCGGGCCGTTCGCGCTCCAGGCGGCGATCGCCGCCCTGCACTGTGACGCGGCGCGGGCCGAGGACACGGACTGGCCCCAGATCGTTCGCCTCTACGATCTTCTGGAGCGCCTTCAGCCTTCCCCCATCGTCTCCCTCAACCGCGCCGCGGCGGTCGCCATGGTGGACGGCCCTCGACCGGCGCTCACCCTCATCGATGCGCTGGCCGCTGCCGGCGACCTCGACCGCTATCACCTGCTGCATGCCGCGCGGGCTGATCTGCTGCGCCGCCTGGGATCCTCGGAGGAAGCGGCGAAGAGCTATGCGCGAGCGCTCGCGCTGGTCACGAATGACGCCGAGCGCCGATTTCTCGCGCGGCGGCTGCGCGAAGTTCAGCGGAGCGACCGGCCCTAGGTCGCTCGACGCCTCGGGATTCGCCCTTCACGGGTTTTAGGGGATTCTCCCGGCGCGCGCGCGGCGATTTCCCCGATTGTTCACGGGCCTCGCAAATCCCAATGTGCACAAGAGGCCACGGCGCTGTGTCGTGATCTCGATCCTTTGATTAACCGGCTGCTTAACACTGGAGGAAGCCATGAGAAAGCGCTTAGCCATTGCGGGAGTCACGGCGATCGTTCTCGGGGGACTCTTTGCGGCGCTCACCGCGCCAGCGTTCGCACAGGGCACCACCAACGTCCCCGGCGCAAACAAGTACCACCAGGATGGGCAAGTCAACCTCATAACGAGGACCGCGAACGATTCAGGCGTGCCGCTTTTTGATAAAGATCCGTCGACCCCCCTCGCCGACCCCATCGTGATGAGGACGTCTACCACGGGGGACCTCATCATCGAGGTGCACGCGGAATGCTTCATTACGGCGAATGGGGACATGAGTGACGTCAGAGTCAGTGTCCATGTCGAGGTTGACGGTCAGCCCGTGCCGGTGGCCGAAGAGACCGTAGATGTCGGACAGGTCAACTTCTGCGACCGGAATCTCAACGACCCTGACAATGTGACCGATACCACCAGCCATGCTGCGGGCTTCAAGTGGGTCGCGTTTAACGTCGAGAGGGGCGAACACACCGTTCAGGCATTCGCAGACTTCACCGTGTCAGCGGGAGATTCGGCGACAATCGGCAGGAGGTTGATCCAGGTCTTTACGACCACCACCCAGCAAAATTAGCGTGACGAAGTAAGAGGGCGTTCACCCGGGCCGACCTGGTACAAACGTGGGGAAGCGGGACAGGCGGCCTGGGTGAACGCATCGGACTTTGTTTGTATGTGGGTATTTATGCGGTATTGTCGAAGAAGCCCTTGCCAACGCGCAGCCGGACGCTGAACCCTCCAAAGACCAGCCCTCCCGCGACGCAGCCGAAGCTGGCGACGCAGCCGAAGCTGGCGGTGTCAGCCGTCGAGATGGGGGCGCGCCAGCGGGAGATCTCTGTCTCTGAGTTCTTCACCAAGAACCGGCATCTCTTGGGGTTCGACAGCCCACGAAAGGCGCTGCTCACCTGTGTCAAGGAGGCCGTCGATAACGCGCTTGACGCCTGCGAGGAAGCCGGGATCCTCCCCGAAGTGGTCGTCAAGGTGGAGGCCGTCGCTAATGGAGGATCTCCGCCTCCCCTGAGCCAGGCGAACCGCTTCCGGGTTACGGTCACCGACAACGGCCCCGGCATCATCCGCCAGCAGATTCCACGAATATTCGCGAAGCTCCTGTATGGGTCCAAGTTCCATCGGCTGCGCATGAGCCGAGGACAACAGGGGATGGGCATCTCGGCGGCCGGCATGTACGGGCAGCTCACCACCGGCAAGCCCGTGCAGATCACCTCCCGCACCAGTGCGAGGACGCCCGCTCAGTACTTCGAGGTCCAGATCGACACCAAGAAGAACGAGCCGCTGATTCTGGAGCAGAAGCAGATCGCCTGGGAGTCCCCGCGTGGAACCCAGGTGACCGTGGAAATCGAGGGCCGGTATCAGAAGGGGCGCGCCTCGGTCGACGAGTACATCGAGCAGACCATCATTGCCAATCCGCACGTCAAGCTGACGTACCTCACCCCGGAGGGCGAAACGAAGGAGCATCCTAGGACGTACCAGGAGCTCCCTCCCGCGCCGCGCGAGATCAAGCCGCATCCGAACGGGATCGAGCTCGGGATGCTGCTCAAGATGCTCCAGGACACCAAGAGCCATTCCCTCTCAGGGTTCCTGGCCACTGACTTCAGCCGCGTGTCCCCTCGCCTTGCCGCGGACATCTGCAAGGCCGCGCGCCTGTCGGCCCGCGCGCGCCCCAGGGACATCCGCGGGGAGGCCGCCGAGGCGCTCTACAAGACCATCCAATCGACCAAGATCATGGCGCCACCGACCAACTGCCTGTCGCCGATCGGCGAAAAGGCGATCCTCTCCGGCCTGTATCAGCAAATCAAAGGGAATTTCTACACAGCGGTGACCCGACCGCCAGCGGTGTATCGCGGCAACCCCTTTGTGATCGAGGCGGGCCTGGCCTACGGGCGGGGGCTGGAGCCAGAGGAGGAGAAGAAGGAGAACAAGGAGAGTAAAGAGAAGAAGGAGAGCAAAGAGAAGAAGCCGATTCCGCTGGCGGAGGGCGAGGCGGAGCAGGACGACCATGAGCTCGCCCGCCTCATCCGCTACGCCAACCGCGTGCCGCTCCTCTATCAGCAGTCCGCCTGCGTGACGTACAAGGCGGTGCTCGACACCACCTGGCGCAACTACGGCGTGTCGCAGTCCAGAGGCGCGTTCCCGTCGGGCCCCATGGTGATCTTCGTCCATATGGCCTCGGTCTGGGTTCCGTTCACCAGCGAATCCAAGGAGGCGATCGCCGATTACGACGAGATCCGCAAAGAGATCACCCTGGCGCTGCGCGAGTGCGGCCGACGGCTGGGAGCCTTTCTCAGACGACGCGAGCGGGCCACTAGCGAGTACCGTCGGCGCAACATCTTCGACCTCTACATCGAGGAGGTCGTCGAGTCGTGTAACCGCCTCAAGGGTGGCAGATTGCCTACGGCGAAGCTGAAAGAGCAGCTCCAAAAGATAGCCAGGAAGCGGACCGGAGGCGAGAAGACGGACGAGCTCCTGGGCAAGGACGGCGATGGCCCGGAGGGTCTGCCGCACTCGATCATCGTCACGCCGGACGGTGTCGAAGGCGCCGTGCCGGCCGCGATCAGCGAAGCGTCAGCAGCGGTCACGTCCCCGAACGGAGGTCCCACGGGAGACGAACCGGCCGACGCGCCGGCGCGGCGCAAAGAGCCGTCGCGGCGCAAAGATAAGACCACGCGCGGGGCGAAGGGCGCGGGCGCAAAGACCAAGCCACGCGAGAAGACCAGGAAGGCGTAAAGCACGCTATGGCGGCGAAGCAGCGAGGGGCGACGGCGGTCGAGAAGAAGCTCGTCGGGGTGGCGGACGTGGTGATCACCGCGGCCGAACGGCGTAAGGATCCCACGCTGGCGATCCCGGTCCGCGCCCTGTCGAATATCAACTTCAACGCGCGCAACGGCATGATCGAGATGGGCAAGCGGAAACAGGCCCGGTCGTTCTTCAACGTGGGGATGGCGAAGAAGTTCATGCAGACGGTCCTCGTGGCTGATGCCCTCTGCGAGCTCCAGCGGGCGGACCTCACGACCTCGCTCAGAGAGATCTACTACCGAAGCAAGCACACGATCAAGAACTCGCACGAGAACACCCTCGACACCCAGGACGAGTCCGATCCACTCATCGAGGACCTGGAGGTGACGCTGGAGGCCCTCCGGGAGGAGCTACACGTGCGAGCCGAGAACGCCGGCTCCGTCGTCGGGCCTCTGGTCCTGGTCGACGACGGCGACCGGGTGGACTGCGCGAAGCTCGGGAAGGGCGGCTATTCCGTGCCCTCCATCGTCGAGCCGGAATACGTACAGATCAAGAAGTGCACGGCCGATTTCGTCCTCCTGGTCGAGAAAGGCACGCAGTGGAACCGGCTCTCTGAAGACAAGTTCTGGCGGCGGTACAACTGCGTTCTCCTGACGGGAAACGGTCAGCCGCCCCGCGGCGTCAGGCGGCTGGCGCGGCGGCTCCACGAGGAGCAGCGGCTGCCCGTCTACGTCCTCGTGGACAACGACCCGTGGGGTTACTACATCTACTCGGTCGTCAAGCAGGGCTCGATCAACCTTGCCTTCGAGAGCCAGCGCATGGCCATTCCGAAGGCCAAGTTCATCGGGCTCTCGAGCGCGGATCCGGAATCGTACGGCCTGCCGCGCAACGTGGGCATCAAGCTGAACGACAAAGACACCGCCCGCGCCCGCGAGCTGCTCGGCTATACGTGGTTCCAGAAGAAGAGCTGGCAGGAGGAGATCAAACGGATGCTCTCGAGCGGGCTCAAGTACGAATTGGACGCCCTCGCCAACAAGGACTTCCAGTACCTCACCAAGAAATACCTGCCGCGCAAGCTCAAAGAGAAGGATTGGTTGGATTAGTGCGGGCCCTTTCACCCGTTTTTGACCCGGCGCCCCGCGCTCGCCTGCTACCTACTCGATTCTTGGTGGGCCGTGGAGGACTCGAACCTCCGAGCCGCTGATTAAGAGTCACTTCGCGCGGGGGCAGCATCGGACACCATCGCGCAGAATCCGCAGCAATTACGCGGCCGACCCGCGCTGACCTGGGCTCGATTCTGTGCGTTGCTTGATCTAGCATTTCCCCCAGTTTTGACCCGCCCAGGTTGCCCGACGCCGTCAGGCGTTGACGGCCTGGCGCCCAAGCCTCTGCCGCTTGAGTCTGGGCATATTCCTGATGGTCTTGCCGACTCTCTGTTCCGCTAGCCGCAGCTCATAAAGGCTCAGGAGGTTGAGCCAGAATTCCGGGCTCGTACCAAAGAAGTGCCCCAGGCGCAAGGCGGTGTCGCCGGTAACGGCCCGCTGCCCGTTCAGGATCCCCGTGACGCGGTTCGTCGGCACCTTCATCTGGCGGGCCAGTTCCGCGGCGCTCATACCGAGCGCCTTCAGTTCTTCAGCGAGGTGTTTGCCAGGATGAATCGTTAGGCGTGCCATGGTTCGCTTTTCCGTCCTCTAATGATAGTCCACGATTTCAACGTTGCCCGGGCCGACGGAACCCTCCGGCCTCTCGAAACAGATGCGCAACTGATCGTTGATGCGAATGCTGTACTGGGTCGCGCACGCGCTTGCCTGTCGCGTGATACACGGCATTCGGCGCCACCGATATTGCTGTCACCTCACCGAGACCCTTCACGCCGAGCGCGCTCGATTGTTCTGGG
>Ga0209801_1000711_pt1 | contig 21781 bp, 16 predicted proteins | sample GraSoiAngelo_127_FD_185884 | JGI IMG/M metagenome (GOLD analysis project Ga0209801, IMG submission 185884) | Grasslands soil microbial communities from the Angelo Coastal Reserve, California, USA - 14_0927_09_40cm (SPAdes) (version 2) | ecosystem: Environmental > Terrestrial > Soil > Grasslands ... | reverse complement strand
CCTGGCGCCAAGTTTCCTGGGCGACAGCGTGATCACCGGCGACTTCTTGCGCCCAGCCTAAATCAAACCGCAGTGCGCCATTGACGTAACCCAACGCTGGATCAGGCTTGGCCAATATTTCCTTTAGCCGAGGGATGATTTGTCCAGGGCGGCGCTCCAGGATCGCTTGGTAAACTTGTGTTTCCAAGGCGCTGGCGTCGTCGGCGTTCGGATGCAGCGGCGCGAGTAGCGCACCGGCGCGCGGCAGATCGCCCTCGGCTTGTGCAATACCCGCCTTTTCCGCGAGGGTATCCACGTCGTCCGGTATGATATCGAGAACCTGATCGAGCTTTCGTAAGGCTTCGGGGAAACGACGAAGACAGATATAGGTATACGCGTGCTGGGTAAGCAGGTAAACGTTGCGCGGGTCGAGCCGCTCGGCTTCGATGAAGTACGCCTCGCCCCGGTCCCACTGGCCTCGCCTCCGTGCGACATAAGCGAGCGACTCAGGAATCCGGCTGCTATTCGGCAGAAACTGACGTGCTTGCTCAAAGTAATGCACCGCAGTGTCGTAATCTTTTAGGCAAAAGTAGTGGTAAGCTCCCTTGGCTAGTACAGCCTCGCCAAGGTTGGGCTGAAGAGTGAGCGCGGTTTCGGCTGCCTGCCGTGCCTCTTCACGCAGGGCGACCGTTGGTTGAAGACTCTCTGTGAGGTAGCCACGCGAATCAACATATGACAGCAGCGCCCAACTAAGCGCAAACTTCGGGTCCAACCGCACCGCTTCTCTGAGATATTTCTGTGCACCAAGGGCGTTGGCGGGTGTGGTGGCAGTTTTCAATGTATAAGCCAGCCCGCGCAGGTAGGCATCGTAAGCCTCAGGATTGTCTGTCGGTTTCGCGGCGATCTCTTGCTCTTCCCGACCGCTGAGGTGCGCTCGCAACTGCTCGGCAATGGCTTTGGCCACCTCACTTTCGACCGAAAAGATGTCGGTCAGTTTGCGATCAAACGTATCAGCCCACAGATGGGAATCATTCGCCGCTTGGATTAACTGCACGTTCACGCGCACGGCGTCGCCGCTCTTTTGCACCCTTCCTTCCAGAATGTGGGCGACGCCAAGTTGCCTGGCAATTTCGGGCAGGTTTTCCGGCGCGCTTTTATAATGCTGCGTAGAGGTGCGCGAAATGACCTTCAAATCCGCGATCTTGGATAAGCGTGTCAGAATCTCATCCTGGATGCCGTCTGCAAAGTAGGCATTCGCTTTGTCTTCGCTCAAGTTTTCAAAGGGAAGCACCGCGATGCTTTTCTGAGAAATCGACTCGCCTGTCTGCCGGTAAAACGGGAGTCGCCCAACGATCAGCATTGCGATAACCAGCAGCAGAGCCCCGATGATGATGAAGTCGAGGACCCGTCCGGTGGCGCGCTGAATCGACCTCGCCTGTGCCGGATGGAGATCTTCCGTCCGCACTATTCCTTCGGGGGTGAATTCGTAGACCCAGGCGAGTAGCATCGCGATTGGAAATCCGACCGCGAGCGCAATGACAACAAAACGCACTGCAGAATTTGAAATTTCAAAAAATGGGAAGACCTGCGTTGTGAGTTGCGTGAGAAACCATGCGACGACTCCGTAAGCGACCGCCGCGCGGTAAACGTTGCGCCGCTTCAGCTCGGTCAACAAGTTCTTGGGGTTCACTCTGCGCGCCTTGACGAAGCGCTCGTCCTAGCAGCATTCTACCTTGATGCGCGTGACTTGAAAAGCGCGTGTAGCATCCAAAATGATCAGTGAAGGCGCGCTGCTGATCAGCTGAGAAGGAGGTCACGTCGATTTCTAGCCGGATATGATCGCTCGTGAAACGGTTTACACAGACTATTTTTCAGCCTGATTTCGAGGCTTGCGAAGCCTGAAGCGGATCGCGGATTCTCAGATTAAGAATCAAGCTTGCTGCTGCAATATAGAGTAAGGCGATGAATGCGAAGCTGGCTGTAAGCGAATGCGTTCGATCGTTGAGGACACCGATTATGTCGCCGCTTTAATTCACCGAAGAATGTCTTCGGATTCACGCCTCGATTTTGTGCCATACGGCAGCAAGTCGTTCAAGACAAACGCTTGCAAAGCAAGAGCATGCCGGAAGAGTTGGCAGCGATGTCAGGTGATGCTGAACAACTCAATTCGAAAATCGAACGTGCTGTTACTGACGGGCATTTGATGGAATCGGCGGCGAAGAACATTCACACCCTGCTAGAAGGAGCGCCGACGGATCTTTATTCGCGAGTGGTTGATGAGCTCGTTAGCGCGACAAAATGGCAGGAACTGAACGACCGCTTTTACCGGACGCTTTCGTTTGGAACGGGCGGGCTTCGCGGGCGGACCATTGGAAAAATCGTAACTGCCTCCGAGCGCGGGAACGCGCGCGCAAGCGAACGGCCCGAATTTCCGTGCGTGGGCACGAACGCGATGAATTTCTTTAACATCAGCCGTGCGACGCAGGGACTCGTGGCGTATCTGCACGATTGGAACCGAAGCGCGAAAATTTCAGCGGAGCCAAAATTTGTGATCGCGTATGATCCGCGATTTTTCTCGAAGGAGTTCGCTGAGCTTGCTGCGAAAGTCGCATCCGAGAACGGTTGCAACGCATTCATCTTCGGGAGCCCACGTTCCGTGCCGGAACTTTCATTTGCGGTCCGTTATCTCAGGGCAAGCGCGGGTGTGATGATCACTGCGAGTCATAACCCGCCGTACGACAACGGCTACAAAGTATACTTCTGCGATGGCGCACAGGTGATCGAACCGCATGCCAACGGAATCATTGCTAAAGTGAACGCGATCCCTTCCGAATCCTATACGCCGCTCCCAAAAGACCGACAGGGTAAGGTAGAAATGATTGGCACGGACATCGACGAAGCGTACATGCGCCGGCTGGGAACGCTCGTTCTTGATTCAACGGTCATTCGCGAAGCGAAATCGCTAAAGATTGTCTACACGCCTTTGCACGGGACCGGCGGTGTAATCATCGAACCGATGCTCAAACGACTTGGTTTCAATTTCGAAGTGGTACCCGAGCAGGACCATTTCGATGGCCGATTCCCGACGGTGAAATCGCCAAATCCGGAAAATGCCGAAGCGTTAACGATGGCAATCGATCTGGCGGAAAAGGAAGATGCCGATGTGGTAGTCGCGACTGATCCAGACTGCGACCGGATGGGCACGGCAGTTCGCGCAAGGGATGGAAAAATGAAATTGCTCACTGGGAATCAGATCGGCTCGCTCCTTGCCTGGTATCGAACCAGGGCACTATTTGAGAAAGGCGTGCTGAATAAACAAAACGCTTCCCGCGGAGTCATTATCAAAACCTTCGTCACAACCGATCTGCAAAAAGCGATTGCCGAACATTACGGTCTGCGTTGCGTCGAAACGTTGACCGGCTTCAAATACATTGGCGCGAAGCTTGGCAAGTACGAACGCGCAATCCCGGACCACCAGAATTATGTCGATCTTTCCGAGGAGGAAACGCGGAAACTACGTCTTGAACACTCGTCATTTTACGTTTTCGGAGGCGAAGAAAGTTATGGCTATAGCGGAGCGGATTTTGTACGCGACAAAGATGGCAACGGCGCCGTAATCATGTTTTGCGAAGTAGCTGCTTACGCAAAGGCGCACGGGAATACAATCGATGAACTGCTCGATAACATTTATTCCGAGTTCGGTTATTTCGCCGAGAAAAACGGTTCCCTCGTTTTCGAGGGCGCGGAAGGCGCAATAAAAATCGCGCGTCTGATTAACTCTTATGCCACCGATCCGTTCCCGGAAGTGCTCGGCTCAAAGGTCACAAGCGTTCGAAACTTCGAGAGCGACAAAATCGAAGACATAGAGAGCGACAAAATTCCGAAGGAGAAAATGTTGATGTTTGAGTTAGAAGACGGAACACGCATCGCGGTGCGCCCATCGGGAACGGAGCCGAAGATCAAGTATTACCTTTTCGCGCACCGCCGGCCGGAAAAAGGAAAATTCGATTCCGTGGATCTCAATCAAATCAAGACCGAAGTGAAAGAGAAACTCGATCGTCTCTGGGATTGGCTGCAAGAGGACGCGGAGTCACGCCTACGCGAGGATAATCAGCAGCGATCCTAGTTTCCGACGACGCCGACCAGATAATCTGAAACTCCGAATTCCAGGCGCCTATTCAAAGACGCAATTGTCATCCTGAGCGAAGCGAAGGATCTCTGGCCTTTTTTTCAGCTCTGCGGACAATAATCAGAGATGTTTCGCTCCGCTCAACATGACAGTATAGGAAGCGGCGTGTGGTTTGGCCCTTGAAGTTTCTCTGGAGACTGGATGTTGGAGCTTGGAACTCGCGACTGAGTCGCACGACGTGATGAAAAAATTAACTGTGGCCTGGCCTTGGCTTGCGGCGATCACTAGCGGGCTGCTCTATACGGGCTGTTTTGCGCCGTTTAATTTCACCTGGCTATGCTGGATTGCTCTCACGCCGCTCATTGCTGCAGTTTGGTTTTCAGGCAAAGAGTCGCGTCATCGTTGGCTTCATAATCTCTTGTTGGGTTATGTTACCGGACTGACATTTTTCTGGACCGCTTTCTTCTGGCTCACAACCGTCACTGTTCTCGGCTGGTTTGTTCTCCAATTTTACATGGCAATCTATCTCGCGCTCTGGGCGTGGTTTTGCGGTTTGGTTCAGCCACGAGAAATAAGAAGAGAACCAGGCTCAACTAAATGGGAACAGATGCTGGCTCAAGCCCGCCGCACCGCAGCTTCGCCGCGGTCGCCGTGGATTAGGTCGACAAATAATTTGCTGCTAGCCTTTCTTCTGGCTGCTACGTGGGTGACCCAGGAATGGCTGCGGGGCTGGGTTTTCTCCGGTTTCGGTTGGAACGGCCTCGGTGTGGCGTTGCATGGCACCTGGCCCATGATCCAAATTGCGGAGTTCACCGGCGTTGCTGGCTTATCGTTCATGGTCGCGTTTGCGAACGTCATTACAGTCACAACCGTGCGCCGTTTGATGCTTGAGGCGAGCACGCGTGTAGTGCGCCCGCATTTTGACCTGACGCTCACATTGGCAGCGATTGTAGGCGTGCTCACTTTCGGAATTCGTGCCACTCAGGTTTCGCCACCTACAAAGCCGCTCCGAGTTGCCGCAGTGCAATCAAATGTGCCTCAAAATCAAAAGTTCGATCCGCAGTTTACGCGCAAGATTTTCGATCAATTCCGGCACTTGAGCGAAATTGCGTTGCGCTCAAATCCTCCACCCGATTTGTTGATCTGGCCGGAAAGCTCCATGCCCGGCCCGGTTCTCGCAGACCGGGAAAGTTATCAATTCGTTATGGACCTGGCCGCGTCGGCGGAGAGCGACATTCTCCTGGGCACGATCGACGAAGAGAACGGCGACGTTTACAACGCGGCGCTCCTTGTTTCAGAGGCTGGCGAGCAAGTGCAGGTTTATCGAAAGCTGCATCTGGTCCCTTTTGGCGAATATGTCCCGGGCCGGCACAGGGTACCACTGCTCGCGCGAATTGTTGGCGACCAGGTGCCTGGTGATTTCAAAGCGGGTAAGGACTACACCGTGTTCGAGCTAACAAACAGTGACGTGAAGGTGGCGCCGCTGATCTGTTTTGAAGATACAATTGGCGAGTTGACCAGACGATTTGTGCTTCCGGGCGAAACGAATCCTGGTGCGAATTTACTGGTAGACATAACAAACGACGGATGGTTTTTGCATTCTGCCGGTTCGCACCAGCACCTGGCAAACGCCATTTTTCGCTGTGTGGAAACACGCCGTCCGATGGTTCGCGCCGCAAACACTGGCGTCACCTGTCTTGTGAACGAATTCGGCCGAGTCACCCAAAAATTGCAGGATGATACAGGCAGTACATTCACTGAAGGGGTACTCACAGGCGATATCAAGGTTCCCACCGAGCACGAGTTAACCTTTTACACACGCCATGGCGAGTTGTTCGCGAAGCTGTGCGTTGTTATGACTGCAATAGCAATTGTCGTTAAATCCGTGCTACGAAGATTCGTGTAAAAGCGTGGTACTGCAATCGCCCGTTTTGCTAACGCGGTTAGGCACCCCTACAACCGAATCGCGAGAATTTCCGCGTTGTGCTAGTAGAACGGCATGCCCGTCGCCCTGCCACTCGATCATCTGGTCGAACTCTGGCCAAAGAAATTTCGCGGTGCCCCCATCGGGGCGCTGCTTCACCCAGCATCGATCTCGGCGAAGCTCGAGCATGCATCGCGGATTCTTGAGCGACACAATGGCGATCTTTTTCGTCTCTCAGCGTTTTTTGGCCCGCAACATGGGTTTCTCGGCCAGACGCAGGATAACATGGTGGAATGGAAAAGTTACGAGCATCCGCGTCTTCATATTCCCGTTTACAGTCTGTACGGCGAACACCGCGAGCCAATCGCAGAAATGCTGAAAGATCTCGATGTCTTGCTCGTTGATCTCCAAGATGTCGGGACGCGCTATTATACGTTCATCTGGACGATGTATCTCTGTATGAGCGCCTGCGAAAAAGCGCGCGTACAAGTCGTTGTACTCGACCGGCCGAATCCGATTAATGGCGTGACCATCGAGGGCCCAGTGCTTGATCCTAATTACAAATCGTTCGTGGGTCTCCATCCGATTCCAGTGCGACACGGAAAAACAGTCGCAGAACTAGCGCAGCAGTTTCGAGACGAGGTTTTCCCGGACTGTGGATTGTCGATCCTGCCAATGAAAAACTGGGAGCGCCAGATGTGGTTCGATCAAACCGGTCTGCCATGGGTCATGCCATCACCCAACATGCCGACGCTCGATACCGCGACCGTTTATCCTGGCATGTGTCTTCTCGAAGGAACAAATATTTCAGAAGGCCGCGGCACAACGCGTCCATTCGAAATCTTCGGCGCACCGTTTGTTAACGCCGAAGCACTCTGCCGCGAACTCAGCGCATTCAGATTGCCAGGCGTTTTCTTCCGCGAAAATTATTTTCAGCCGACGTTTCACAAGTTCGCCGGTGAACTTTGTAGCGGTGCGCAGTTGCACGTCACCGATCGAAACGCGTTTCAGCCATTTCAAACAGGCGTTGAAATCATTCGCGCGCTCCGAAAATTGTATCCAAAGGAGTTCGCGTGGAACCAACCACCCTACGAGTACGAATGGAAACGACTTCCCATCGAAGTTTTAATCGGCGGGCCGATCGAATCGCTTTTTGGCGATTGATCACTGGGATTGCAGCCTTCAGCATTCTCGCCTGTTCGGAACTTCGAGCAGACATTCCGTGGCCTGAAGTTGTCCAGCGGCTTGCGTACGAGAACGAAAAATTGGCGCGGCGTCCTCAAGGACACAACGGCGAATACTTCATTGTCTGTACTCTTTATTACACACCGAAAGAATCCGGCTTCACTTTCGAACGCGGTTTCGATGCAACGCCCGTCACAAAACCCGGTTTGCATGGGCAAAAATATCCACGCGACTTTCTGCGCTCGGTGAAGAAGGAAGGCTTCGGCCGGATTGCTACACCGGTAAACGGACGCAATTACATTCGTTACAACGGCGGAGATTCATATGCGTTCGCCTCGAACCCTACCGGGGGAGGCGGAGTTTTGGTCCCACGCTTTTCCGCTGCGCTAAAGTTGACTCAAGGTAGTTTACGCCGCGGCGCAATTGTCGAGACTGAGTCTGCGGACGTGGATAAGATATTTCGCAGCAATCGATGGAAGATCATGGATACCGGAGGCGGTCTGCGCCGGTGGCAGATCGACTGCTATTACGGAGAAGATGAGCCTCTCGGACCCGGCAAGTTCATGGGGCGACCGCGCGCAACGACGTTTGAGTACGCTTACGCCAAAGCGCGAATCATGGATTGACGTGAACCCGTTTACGGTTCGGCTCGATTTGCATGGCGATCTGGATTTTTTTCTCCGAACCGAAGCGCGTGGTCAAAGGATCGAACGCAGCTTAAGCGAAAAAACGTCGGTAAAGGATGTAATCGAATCGTGCGGGGTGCCGCATCCGGAAGTCGATTTGATCCTGGTTAACGGACAGCCGGTGGATTTTGATTATGCGATTAAGAGCGATGCAGATATCGAGCTTTATCCGGTAGGAACAGGAACTCCGCAATTTAAGGAACAACGATTACAAGCTACTACCGCTAGTAGGTTTGTCGCAGATGGCCATCTCGGCAGCCTCGCACGAAATTTGCGCTTGCTCGGCTTTGATGTTGCCTACGATTCTCAAGCGGAAGATCGGCAATTGCTCACAGTAATGGAAGGCGAAAATCGGGCGCTTCTGACGCGCGATCGTCGTTTGCTCATGCACACAGTAGTAAGGACCGGATACAACCCGCGCTCACAAAACGCCGATGAACAAACCGTCGAAGTAATTCGCCGCTTTGATCTTCTTCGTTCCCTCGCTCCATTTACGCGGTGCCTTCGCTGCAACGCGCCGCTGCAAAAGGTTTCCAAGGCCGAAGTAATTGAAAGGCTCGAACCGCTTACGAAAATCTACTACGAACAATTCCGGCGTTGCACAGGCTGCGGCCAGATTTATTGGGCCGGATCGCATTTCTCGAAACTGCAGAAACGCCTCGAAAAAATTCGCGCAGATTGCGCGTGAGGCATCGGCGCAGTACGGATAGAACCGTATTATCGCGCATTCTTGGAATGAAACGTTTTTCGCGATCTCTGCTCTTCCCGTCGATTCTTGCTGCTCTCCAATTTCCTGCGGCGCAAGCGTACGGCCCGCTTGGACATGAGATTGTCGGCGCGATCGCCGACGAACGCTTGGCAAATACCGTCACCGCCACAAAGATTCGCGCGGTGCTGGACGGACTTACTCTGGAAAAAGCAGCCGTCATTGCCGACGAGATCAAAGGCTGGGACAAGAAGGGCGCTGATGATCCGAGATCGTTTCATTACTCGGCGCATCGCAACATTGACCGGCAGTTGCGCGATTTCTGGCGAGCAAATCCTCCGCCGCCATCCGGCGTGAATCCAGGCGCGCCTTCGCATCATTGGTTCCATTACACCGACGTTCCCGTCGTGCCGGCGCAAAGATACCGCGACGGACACGCCGGCCGCAGCAAATGGGACATAGTCCATATGATTCCGTTCTGTGTCCAGATTTTGCAAGGACGAGTGCCTGAACAAAATGAGCGAAAGATTACCAAGGCCGTAGCACTTATTTTGCTTGCGCATTACGTTGCCGACATTCACCAGCCATTGCACGTAGGCGCGGAATATTTCGATCAACAAGGCCGAGTCGCAGACCCTGACAAAGATAAGTCAGCACTTGGGGATGAAGGTGGAAATACGTTTACTCTCGAACTGAGCGACGAACCGCCTCGCAGGCGCGGAATTCATAAGAAGAAATTGCACGGCTTTTGGGACTACGACGCAGTAAACGCGCTTTTTCCTCAACTTCCCGGTCCGCTGCGGACAGGTGATATGCAGACACTCATCGAGCCGCATAAGAAGGAACTGATTCGCGAGCTGGCGACGCATGAACCCGACAACTGGCGAATGCCACCAAACGTTCCTGTCGATAGTTATGCCGAGATATGGGCAGACGAAATCTTGCCAATCGCGCGCGAAGCGTATGCGCGGCTGCAATTCACAGATGTGCACCCGCAACAAGAGGAAGACCGGACCGTTGCGGCCGGTGAAGCCGTCGAAAAACCAGCCGCGGATCATGGTGTTTATCGCGGTTGGGCGACTAACGTAGTGCGTAATGAACTGCACAAAGCCGGTTGGCGTCTTGCCAATTTGCTAGAGAAAATCTTGTAGCTGACCGATGCGAGCTGTTGTCCAGCGTGTAAGTCGCGCCCGTGTAACTGTCGAGGGCAGTGTCGCGGGAGAAATCGCGGGAGGGCTTATGATTTTGCTTGGCATCGGGCGCAACGATACCTCCGCTGTCGCTGTCAGCATGGCCGAGAAGATCGCGAATCTAAGGATTTTTGAAGACAGCCAGGGAAAAATGAATCGTTCCCTGCTGGATGCAGGAGGCAGCGCGCTGGTTGTCTCGCAGTTTACGCTTTACGGCGACGCCCGCGGGCAGCGCAGGCCCAGCTTTATTGCCGCGGCGCCGCCGGAACAGGCAAATAAACTCTACCAAGAGTTCAGCGCAGCTTTGCGCAGATTGGGAGTCACCGTAGCAACAGGAGTTTTCCAAGCGATGATGTCAGTAGAATTGGTCAATGAAGGCCCAGTCACGATCCTCCTCGATTCTGACAAAACGTTCTAGAAGTCATCTCAGAATGTCATTCTGAGCGGAGCGAAGAATCTCAGATCACATCTGGACCGATCCACCAACGAAAATGAGCCAGAGCTGTTTCGCTTCGCTCAAGGGACAGCGCCATTTTTGAGATGAGTTCTAGAATACGAGTGTCGCGAACATGCGAACTCAGAAGCGGGGTCAAACAAAATCGCGCCGGGATTTTCCACGGCGCGATTTCGTTTGAAAACTATCGGTGCAAATCAGGCTTCTGTTTTCTTTGTCTCTTTAGCAGACTTCTGACATTGCGCTTTCAACTGAGCGAACTGCTGTGCAGAAAGAATTCCTTTCGCCTGTTTTAGGAACGTCTGCCGGCTTTCCTTTGTGCAGCCTGCCTTCATGCATTCAGCCTGCCACGCTCCTATCTTTGTCTTTTGATCTGGCGTGAGATTGAGCGTTGCCAGATTGACGCAAGCCATTGAATTCGACTTCGCCGCGCCGTTGGCACAACATGCCTTGTCTCCTGCAAACGCGCTGGATGCTATGAGCATCGCGGCCGCAACTAGAGCTGTAGTGGTAATTTTAATCATGTGAATGCTCAGACATGCACGATGCAAGGACTGTTCAATTTGCTTGTCGCTTATCCAGTTTGTCATTCTGAGCGAAGCGAAGAATCTCGGATCATGGTTTTAGCTGACACGAAGTGATCCTGAGATGTTTCGCGGAGCCTGTCCTGAGCAGAGCCGAAGGGCTCAACATGACAAGACACGCCCCCGAACTGGAATTGCAGCCTGCACGGCTGCCTCTACAGTGAGCCGATGATTCTCGAACCGGTTCGTCCGATTCAACTGTCAGAAATACGGGAAGCGCGCAAACGAATCGCACAGACGATCGTTCGCACGCCGCTCATCCGCTTGGAGCTCGGACCGGACTTTCCTGACGTTCGACTCAAACTGGAGAATCTGCAGCCGATTAATGCTTACAAATTGCGCGGTGCCGCGAATGCGGTTGCACTGCTCTCGGATTCCGAGCGCGAGCGCGGTGTTTGGACAATCAGCGCGGGAAATGCAGGACAAGGCGTCGCCTACGCGGCGCGACAAGCAGGCGTGCCATGCGCTGTTGTGGTGATTGAGACCGCGCCGAAATCAAAGCTGGACCGGATGCGCGCGCTTGGCGCGAAACTATTTCCAGTACCGTACGACGTTGCATGGAAAACGCTGGAGGAGCGCTCATTTCCTGGGGCCGAAGGCACATTCATTCATCCATTCGACGATGATAACTTCATCGCGGGCCACGGCACGATGGGCCTGGAGATTTTGGAGGACGCCCCGGATACGGCGGCGGTCGTTGCCAGCATTGGTGGCGGCGGACTTATCACTGGCGTCGGCAGCGCAATCAAAGCCCTCAAGCCGGAGATAAAGATTTTCGGCGTCGAACCGGACACAGCCGCACCCGCCGCCCTGTCATTCAAAATGGGGTCGCCACAGGTGTTCAACGAGTGGAAAGCCTCCTTCGTCGATGGTGCCGGCGGTCAAAGCATGTTTCCTCGCATGTGGGAACGAATGAAACCGGTCGTCGACGATTACTTCGTCGTCAGCTTGGAGGAAACCAGGCAAGCCATGCGGCTCATGGCGGAAAAGACACGGGTAATCTCCGAGGGCGCAGGCGCGCTACCGCTCGCTGCAGCTTTGCGTGGCAAGGCTGGCAAAGGCCCGATCGTCGCAGTCGTCTCAGGTGGGAACATCGATCTTAACAAGTTTTGCGAACTGACCGCTCAATAAGAAAGGCGACCCCGCACGCCACTATTGACTTTCGCTTCAGAACTTGAGAAAACCTTCTCCGTAGTAACTAAAGGAGGCAAAACAAATGAAAATTGGTGATACAGCACCGGATTTTGAAGCGGAAACTACCGAGGGCCGGATTCGTTTCCATGATTGGGTCGGCAACTCCTGGGCCATTCTGTTCTCACACCCGAAGGACTTCACGCCTGTTTGCACGACCGAACTTGGTTATATGGCTAAAATCAAACCAGAGTTTGACCGCAGAAATGTGAAGGTGATGGGATTGTCGGTCGATTCGACTGGCGATCATTCAGGATGGGCGAAGGACATCGAAGAAACGCAGGGTCACGCACCGAACTACCCAATTGTTGGTGATTCCGACTTTAAGATCTCGAAATTGTACGGAATGCTTCCCGCGGACGTTGAAGGCGACCCGAAGAAGCGCACACCCGCGGACAACGCGACTGTGCGCAATGTCTACGTCGTTGGCCCGGACAAGAAGGTTAAATTGATCCTCGTCTACCCGATGACGACAGGCCGCAACTTCGACGAAGTGTTGCGGGTGATCGACTCCCTGCAATTGACCGCGAAACATCAGGTAGCAACGCCCGTTAATTGGAAACAAGGCGACGACGTGATCATTGCCGGTTCGGTGTCCGACGAAGAAGCGAAGAAGCGTTATCCGCAAGGCTGGAAAGCTCCCAAGCCATATCTCCGGATCGTGCCGCAACCGCAATAAAGCGTGGACGGAACGGCGGCATCATGTCGCCGCCTCTCGAGCAACGTTTAGCTTCGTTGAGACGAAGGATCGTCTCCCGTCCTCTTGGAGTGAAACAAAGGTCGGCTCCCTCGAAACAAAGTGATTCCTGAGAACCAGAACAAAACGCTCCACGCGTGGCAAACCTCTGCGCGTTATTGGGACAAGTATCGCGACCTGATCACAGAAATGTTCGCGCCGTTAACATCCGGTTTAGTCGAACAGGCGCAGATTGGAATTGGCCAGAACGTGCTGGATATCGGCGGTGGCAGCGGCGAGCCATCGCTCTCAATCTCAAGAATTGTGGGGCCTACAGGGTCGGTAACGTACACCGATCCCGTAGCCGGTATGCTCGAGAGCGCTCAGGCGGAGGCAGCCCGACGCGGGGTTACGAACATCCATTTCAGACAATGTTCCGCCAACGACCTACCCTTTGAAACTTGTACCTTTGATGTAGCAGTAGGCAGGTTATCAGCAATGTTCTTCGCCGACCCTGTCGCCGCAGTGCGGGAGGCATTGAGAGTCGTTCTCGAGGATGGATCTGTCGCCTTTGCCGTCTGGGGTCCGAACGAAGCCAATCCTTTCTTTTCAACCGTCACAGACGTAATCGACCGGTTTCTTGAAGGCTACCCGCAGAATTCCGATGCGCCGGATACTTTCCGTTTTGCCGTTCCTGGTGAGCTGGCTGGAATCCTGGAGCAGGCTGACGCTAAAAATGTGATCGAACGCCAGCTGAATTTTCGAATTGAAGCGGCGATCTCATTTGAGCAGTTCTGGCAGTTGCGGACTGAGATGTCCGACAGCTTGCGAGAAAAAATGGCCAGACTCACGCCCGCTCAATTACCAACTGTGAAGCAAGCTGTTGCCGATGCTGCGAGGAAATACTTTGCGAGCGGAACGATGAGTCTCCCGGCGGAGGCGTTGATTGTTACCGGTAAAAAATCTGCCATATGAGGTCGCACTCTCCGCACTGATGCTTTTCGTGCCTTTGTGATCTTATGCGTTCCCAAAGTGATCGGTGAACAGGATTCGGCGCTGTGGCAAATCTTTACCGATCACTGATCACGGGTCACCGATCACACCTCTTCCAGAATGGGCTCAGCAGAATAATCGACAGGGTCCTGTTGAAAATAGTTTTGCAATTCTGCGTATAGCCGCGGGTGACGAGCGCGTAACGCACGTGGCTGCTCAAAGAATGCTTCGACCGATACGGCGAAAAACTCAACGGGATCAGTAGCTCCATAAGTATCGAGCAGTGTTGGAATCCCGCTTTCATCGGCAGCGCGCAGCGAAGCGAACTCGGAATTCATCACTTCGCTCCAGGCCGATTGCTGTTCGCGCGTCGCCAATCCCGGCACCCCATCGGCAGCATGATTTTCGTAATCCAGTTGGTGAGCAAATTCATGAAGAACAACATTCTTACCATCGGAGGGATCAGCCGCGCCATGTTTGACGGCTCCCCACGATAGGACAAGCGATCCCATCCTTCGGCCTGTCTCGCCAAGCCGACCTACCGTTCCTTCTTCCCAGACATGCTCACCAATCCGGTGGTCTTCCTGCACCATGTATGTCAATGGATAAACCAGGATCGTGAGCAGGTGTGGAAAATAGTCCGTCTCGCGATGCAACAATAGGAGACAAGCCTGCGCCGTGATGGTCACGCGGACCTCATCCGTGATCTCGAAACCGCCACATCCTTCGAAACGTTTTTCGGCAAGAAACACTTGCATATGACCAAGCAGTTCCGCGCGGTCGCCCGCGGTCAGCTTGTGAAAAAATACAACGTGCCGTTGAATCAACTTCAGCCATTCTTGCGGAAACCGTCGCGCCCGCAGGCGACGTCGCTTTTGCTGCTTCAGGAACTCAAAAATCATATGAAAATGTGAGCAGAACGCTTCATCGCGTTCGTTTTAGTGGATGCGCTTCGGTATTAAAGATGACTTTATCGAATTGCAAGGTTTCAGGCGGTGCGAAGAGCAAATAAAAATATTTGAAAGTCTCAGCCAGGACAAAGCTCTGCATTTCATCGACCTGTTCTTTGCTGATTACGTCGGCAAGCGCAGCGTAACCAGACTCCGCGCGACAATATTTAACGAAATCATCGAACATTTTCTCGCCCATGCGCCGATATTCCGGGTCACCCGTGTAACGGTAAAGATAATAAGTAGACTCAATGATTTCGGGACGCAGATGATAACTTCCGGCCACCACGCGCATCGTTTTGTAATCGAGAGTTTCCGGCTCGATGCCGTACAGGTTCCACATCTTGAACGATGAAGCTTGCAGGCGACGTGCGCGCTCCACATCGCCGGAGAAGGCGAGCAACGCAGGGAAGAATGCATCGAGCGCGCCGTACTCTGTCTTAGTCCGCTCACCTGTCTGCATATCCGCGTGGCCGTACCAGAGGCCGCCGCGGATTTCGTCGGCAAGATATTTGTTGATGGTTGGAATACTGGCATTCCACATGTCGCGACAATCCTTATCGCCGAAAAGAAGCCAGCACTTCCACAAATATTCGTAGTACGAATCAATACCACCGCTGATGTGACTGTCAGCATTCGTCCAGGCCCCTGTGTCCACGTTAATGCTTTCGCCGACGAGCCCGAGCGGAGAGCGTCGCTTGAACGTTTCAACCAAAGCGCGTTTTGCTTTCTCGTAGAAAACGGGCTTGCCGGTCAATTTACTCAGAGTGCCGAACTCCAATAGCAGCGTGCCAGTTTCTGCCGGATTCGTTACCGGATCGCGTATCTGCCCAGTGCGGAGGTTGACATAAACATAAGGGAGCCCGGTCGGCGAATTGAAAACCGGAAGCAGGCGGTTGCCTAAATCCTCCGCCAGCCTCAAAAGGCGTTTGTCGCCCGACAGTTGATAGCTGGAAAGCAGCCCGCCGAGTAAGCGTATCGCTATCTCGAAATTCTTGACGTAAATATCGCGATCGAACGAGAGATCAGTAGCGATCAGTGATCGCGCCCTTTCGGCCTCGGCGTCGAGATGCATCAGAATGAGTGTGTCGAGTGCATCGACAGGCGTCATCAACAGCGACTGTCCGTACCAATCGTGCGCAGTTTTACTTAACGGTCGCAATGCGTCATGACCCCACGCGTAACGCTCGTAATTATTCCAGGCATGCAGAAATTCATCTCGCACACGTGAAGCGAGTTGTTGAGCGTGCTCGTCCTCGCGCGTTTTGGCGCAGCCGTGGATTGCGCACGCCACCGCGGCAGCAAGCAAAACCACGGTTGGTGCAATTCGGTCTGGCATTTCGTTCGGATCAGCCTAACAATCGACTAGGAGGGGTTCAACGATGAATACGATGTCTATTTCTCGACGTAAATTTGCACAGTTACTGGGCATAAGCGCGGCGACGGTAGTCGTTAGGCCACCGGTTTCTTTCGCAAAGCCAACTCAGTCCGTTACGACACCTTTAGCGGAAGACGGGGGAATCGTTCGGCTGAGCGCGAATGAAAACCCTTATGGACCTTGTCCGAAAGCATTGCAGGCGATGACGGATTCATTCGGCCTCGCCTGCCGCTATCCGGACGAACATAACAATGTGCTGATCGATAAACTTGCAAAGCTGAACGGAGTCAATCACGATCAGATCCTGCTGGGCGACGGTTCAGGCGAGATTCTGAAACTCTGCGCTGAAACATTTACCGGACCTCAGAACGGAAAGCTAGTCGCAGCGGACCCGACCTTTGAAGCAATTCTCAATAATGCCAGTGCTAATGGCGCTGAAGTAGTAAAGGTGCCGCTGACCAGCAGCTTTGCGCATGATCTGCCGAAAATGCTTGCCGTTGCAAAGGGCGGTTTGATTTACGTCTGCAATCCGAACAACCCCACTGCCAGCATCACGCCCAAGGACGAATTACGCGACTTCGTCGCAAAGACCCCGCGCGAGACAATGATTCTGGCGGACGAAGCATATTTCCATTTCGCGGACAGTCCCGACTACGAGAGTGTGATCCCGCTCGTGAAAGAGCATCCGAACCTGATTGTTTCCCGCACGTTCTCAAAAATTTACGGCATGGCAGGATTGCGCTGCGGCTACTGTGTCGCGCCAGAGGAAACGATCGAACGCATGCGCCAGCAGCAAATGTGGGACAGCGTCAACTGCATGGCGCTGGCTGCCGCAACCGCGAGTTTGGACGATCCAGATCACGTCCCAAACGGCCAGCGGTTGAACAAAGAAGCGAAACAATTCACGACATCCGAGCTCGAGAAGATGGGCTACAAATCAATCCCTTCTCAAGCCAATTTCATCATGTTCGATTGCAGGAGACCCGTCGTACCGATCATTAAGGCGATGAAGGACCGCAACGTCCACGTCGGCCGTTTGTTCCCGGCGCTGCCCAATCATATACGTCTCACCATTGGAAAGAAATCAGAGATGGAATCTTTTTTGTCAGCGTTTCGGCAGGCGATTGCCTAATGGAACGCGTTGCATGCGTCTGATGAGAAAGAGATAAGCCACCGCAGGTTGTCGTGGCAAACACGCTGAAGTTGCTTCGCAATGGGGCCGTTGGCTTTCATCGACTGGTTAGGCCGTAGGGTCTCGCAGCTCATTTCGTAACGACGCTCCGTCTGGAAGAAAGAGAATGGAGATTGGTAGGCGATCTTTCACACGAACGTGAAAGATGCACCCGCCCGGTGGGCCAAAGCCCGCGTTGAATCCCGCGACACGCTGATCGTGTAACCGTTGCCCCAGAGACTTCGCCAGTATGCTTCGGGCAAACAAATGCCATCTACTGGTCTTACTGACGCGGCCTTTCCGCATGGCGTATTCAACGACGCTTCAGGAAACGATCTTTCTTTGCGAGTCGGCTCGCGGAGCGTTCGATTCAACTCCTTCTTCGTCCGCGTTACGAAATCGTTACCAAAAAACCCGGAAAAAGATCGCGTCGCTTAACAAAACTGCGCAGCATTGGTGCAAATGCCTAACTATTTTGGTCAGTTCGAGATTGTGGCGGAGACGAAGAACTTCATAGTCACCTGCGATGGCGATGCGGAGGCGAGAGTTCGGGCTCAGAACGTGGCTGGCGTATGTGAGTCCGATCTGCGTCTGCTAAACGACTTATTCAGCACGAACTTTGAGGCAGGGAATACTTCAGACCACACCATTTGGGTGAACGTGCTGAAGCACGATCCAACTACAACCTCGAACGGCTTCAACTACGGCTATGAGACTGAGGAGAGCAGTCGGATAGTGCTGCCTCGCGCTTTCTTGCCGCCACCCACACCACCACCTCCGGCGGATCCTCCCCCGGTCACCCCGCCCAACTTCATCAATGCAGTGATTGAGTTTCCCCGCTTCGTGTTTGTGGCGGAACTGGCCGAGATTCTGATGGACTTCACGGGATATGGTTGGGGCGCAGGAAATAGCATGGGTGAAGGACTGTCCAATCTGCTGGGAGCATTGCTGCACCCAGCGGGGTACTATGACACAAACCAAGGGCCGCGAATCAATCCGTGGCTAAATGGCGGCGGAGGTCCACCGCCCAATCCGCCTCGTGCCGACTTTGTGACGAACACCGAAAATACGGACAAGAACATTTTCTCGTATGGCTGCGCGATCTTGTTTGTCAATTATTTGGTGAGCCAGTTGGGGCATCCGTTGAAGAATGTGATTCGAGCGGGCGGTGGGACGCTGTCCGAGACGTATAGTCGTTTGACCGGGCAGGGGGCAAGTGCGGCGTTTCCGACATTCAACGCCCTGCTGCAGAAGCACATTGGAAGCTTTACGTCGAACAACATGCTGCGGGACAACATCTTTCCGCTGTTTGATCCCGCACAGTGCAAAGTCGTCCTGACGGTGGGACAACCCGTCGAAACGCCGGTTCCTGCGGACCCCGCGCCCGTATCTTTTGAAGTCAAGCCCGGGATAGCGTGCCCGGCCGACAAGTACGACTTCTTTCGCCAGCACCAGCAGGTGGAAGTCCCGATATATGCCCGAGCTCGAGGTACAGCCAGCGCGGTTTTCCGGTGGGAGATCGAGGGTGTGACCGTAGCGGTACGGAACCAGTTCACCAACATAACGGTCAACGTCCCTTCGACAGTAAAGAATCCGGATGGAAAGACGCAGACGATTGCCAACATGGTAGCCATTCAATATGGCATCCTGGATACTTGGAACGGCAGCGTGCTGTATCTGAAAACACTGACGAGCGATGGGAACTGTTCTTTAAAAATTACGGCCGCCGCCAGCGAGGGAACAATTGGAGGCGATCCAGAGGTAAGCGCGAGCGATGAGGCAGGTCTCACTACCGTTTTTTGGTTGCCCGGCGTCGAGATGAAGAAAGCATGGAAGCGGTGCAATCCTTTCTACGGGACAGTCGATACAACGCTCTGGGGGTTATCGGCCAGACTGAGCGATCTGAAGAACCGGCCGGATCCTCCCTCTGAGCGCACGGTCTTGCAGGTAGTGGAAGCAGTACATCAACTGGATGCCGCAGTGGTGCGCTATGCAAAAGCCGGGCATCTGACAACCACGGAAGTGATGAAGCAGATTGGGACTGTCGGTGGATTGCGCTCGAAGTATCCGCTGGCAGCCGAGCCCGATTTGACGCGGCTGCGCATACGTACCGTGGAGAAAGGCCCGGAAAGCAAGAAGTACGACAGCTAGATAAGCGTCATAGGCGGGTTAGGTCATTGCGGCTCATTCGTGAGCCACTCGCCAACCAACTTCTCAAGCTGCTTGGGTGCGGCTTCGGCATCGAACGCGTGGTCGAGTGGTTCCTCGTCGCGAATGATCCTGCCGTCGTCAGCGCGATAGATACGAACTGTGCGAGAGATCGCTTCCTGTGGTGACGCGACTACCACTAACCGCTTCCGTAGATATTCGTGGAGATCGTGAGCGAATCCAGGATCCACAATGATATGTGAACCACCTGACTCTTGCGACTGATGCAGACGATCGGCTTGCTCATAACGTGACGTGGGATAGACCTAACGAGAATTAGACCGAATTTGGCAATCTAATCGAAGCGTGTTCACAAAATCACTTCTCCTGAAATTCGAGCGCGCCGTTTTTGGCATCGACGTGGACAGTCTGGCCTTCACGCACTTTGCCTTCGAGGATATCGATGCTGAGCGGGTCGAGAATTTCTTTTTGAATTGTGCGCCGCAACGGGCGCGCGCCGTAAACGGGATCGTAACCCTCGCGCGCCAGCAGTTCCTTCGCCGAATCGGACAACTTCAGCGTGATCTTTTGTTGCTCGAGGCGTTTGGACAAGCGGCCCAGTTGAATCTCAACAATCTTTTTCAAATCGTCCTCGCTGAGCCGATCGAAAATGATGATTTCATCAACACGGTTCAGAAACTCGGGACGGAAATGCGCGCGCAACGCGTCCGTGACAAGTCTGCGGCGAGCCTCTTTTGATTCTTCCTCGGTGATGTATTGCGAACCGATGTTCGAAGTCATGATGATGACCGTGTTCTTGAAATCGACTGTTCTCCCCTGCCCATCCGTGATCCGGCCGTCATCGAGCACCTGCAGCAAAACGTTAAACACATCCGCATGCGCTTTTTCGATTTCGTCGAAGAGGACCACTGAATACGGCCTTCGCCGAACCGCTTCGGAAAGTTGACCGCCTTCTTCGTAACCGACATATCCCGGCGGCGCGCCAATTAATCGAGAGACAGTGTGTTTCTCCATGTATTCGCTCATGTCGATACGGACCATGGCGTTCTCATCGTCGAACAAAAATTCCGCAAGGGCACGCGACAACTCCGTTTTGCCGACACCAGTCGGTCCAAGAAAAATGAAGGAACCGAGTGGACGATTTGGGTCCTGCAACCCTGCGCGGGCTCGGCGCACCGCGTTGGCAACAGCTTTGATCGCTTCATCCTGTCCGACCACGCGCAAATGCAGGTGCTCTTCCAGTTTCACCAGCTTTTGGCGTTCACCTTCCTGCAATCGCGAGACGGGAATATGCGTCCAGCTCGAAACAACTTCGGCGATATCTTCCTCGGTTACTTCTTCGCGAAGGAGCGATTTCTTGGCCTTCGCGCTTTTCGCGGTTGCGTCAGCCAGTTTCTTTTCGAGCTCGGGTATCCTGCCATATTGAATTTCACTCGCCCTGGCCAGCTCACCACGACGCTGCGCGCGCTCGAGCTCGGTGCGGAGCCGATCAAGTTCGGCCTTCCATTTTCGCTGCTCGTCGAGGACTGCTTTCTCTTTCTGCCATTCGGCTTTGAGCGCCGAAGATTTTTCTTTTAATCCAGCCAGTTCCTTCTCGAGTTTTTTCAAACGCTCTTTGCTGGCCGGATCTTTCTCTTTCTTGAGCGCCTGGCGTTCCATTTCGTGCTGCATGATCTCGCGTTCGATCACGTCAATCTCCGTCGGCATTGAATCGAGCTCGATCTTCAGACGCGAAGCCGCTTCGTCCACCAGGTCGATCGCCTTATCTGGCAAAAACCGACCAGTGATGTACCGCTGCGACAACACAGCTGCTGCGACGAGTGCACTGTCAGTAATACGCACGCCGTGGTGCACTTCGTAGCGTTCCTTTAATCCGCGAAGAATCGCGATGGTATCCTCCACAGTCGGCTCATTCACAAGCACCGGCTGAAAACGCCGCTCCAGCGCGGCGTCTTTTTCAATATATTTGCGGTACTCATCGATCGTCGTTGCCCCGATCGTGCGTAGCTCGCCGCGCGCCAACATTGGCTTGAGCATGTTTGAAGCATCAACCGAACCTTCCGCTGCGCCTGCGCCGACGATGGTGTGCAGTTCGTCGATAAACAAAATGACCTGGCCCTGCGCATCGGTTACTTCTTTCAAAAACGCTTTCAGGCGGTCTTCGAATTCGCCGCGAAACTTTGCGCCTGCGACCATCGCGCCAATGTCCATCGCGATGATTCGTTTTTGCTTTAATGAATCTGGTACGTCGCCGCTGATGATTCGCCGCGCGAGGCCTTCTGCGATTGCTGTTTTACCAACGCCTGGATCGCCGATGAGCACCGGATTATTTTTCGTCCGGCGCGACAACACCTGCATGATTCGCCGGATCTCGTTGTCGCGTCCGATCACCGGATCGATCTTGCCGCGTCGCGCA
>Ga0209801_1000707_pt1 | contig 21809 bp, 18 predicted proteins | sample GraSoiAngelo_127_FD_185884 | JGI IMG/M metagenome (GOLD analysis project Ga0209801, IMG submission 185884) | Grasslands soil microbial communities from the Angelo Coastal Reserve, California, USA - 14_0927_09_40cm (SPAdes) (version 2) | ecosystem: Environmental > Terrestrial > Soil > Grasslands ... | reverse complement strand
CGAAAAGGCGACGACCAGCAGCAAGAACAAGGGCTTCAGCATCCTCGACGACGACGACCAGCACAGCGACGATGGCCAGGAGGACCTGCCGAAGGACGAGGCGGGCCGGCGCAAGATCAAGCGCCAGTACGAGGAGCTGCTCGGCATCCGCATCGAGAAGCTGAAGGGGCGGATCCTCAACCGCGAGCGCATCAACAAGACGATCGAGGGCATCTACTTCATCTGCGCCTCGTGCCGGAAGGTGTGCCACAACATCGACGACGGTCTGGTCGAGGATCCGAACAACGTGAACAACCTCTGCTCCGCGTGCGCGAGCGCCAAGGAGCCGCGCGGCGGCAAGGGCAGCGGCAAGGCCGCGGCCTGAGCGCTGCTTCAGCGGCGCGCGCGGTCGAGCCGCTCGACCAGCCGTTCGAGCTCGGCGGGTAACGGGCTCGTCAGCCGCATCGGGTTCCCCGTCGCCGGATGCGGAAAGCAGAGCGCGGCGGCGTGCAGCGCATGGCGGCCGCGCGGCAGGTCGACCGGCGGACCGCCGTAGCGCTCGTCGCCCAGCACCGGGTGCCCAGCGAGCGCGAGGTGCGCTCGCACCTGGTGCGTGACGCCCGTCCGGATCGTCGCCTCGGCGAGCGCGTGCGGACCGAGCGCGCGAACGACGCGCACCTCGGTCGAGGCCGCGCAGGGGCGGCCGGCCGGGGATCATCCGGCGGCGGTCGCGCGGATCGTGCGCCAGCGGCACGTCGGCGCGCCAGCTGGCGGCGCGGGGCTGTCCCGCCACCAGCGCCAGGTAGCGCTTCTCCACCGCCCGCGCGCGGAGCGCGCGGCGCAGCCCCGCGTGTGCCTCGGGCGTGCGCGCCGCGAGGAGCAGCCCCGAGGTGCCGCTGTCGAGGCGGTGCACGAGGCCTGGCGCCAGCGGATCGCCCACGCGAGCGGTCTCCGGATACCGGGCGAGGAGAAACGCCGCGGCCGTGCCCCGCTGGCGGGGATCGAGCGCATGTGCCGGCATGCCGCCCGGCTTGTCGAGCACGACGAGGTGCTCGTCTGCGTAGACGACGGGCACGCCAAGGTCGGGCTCGGGAGCGGGACGTGCCGGCAGGTCCGGCACGGTGACGACCGCGCCCGCCGGGACGCGCGCGCCCTTCGCGGCGCGGCGGCCGTCGACGCGCACCAGGCCCTCGGCGATGAGCGAGTGCACCACGCGTCGCGAGAGCCCGGGAAGCGCCGCGCGCGCGATTGCGTCGAGCCGGCCGGCGGCTGCCACCGGGACGGAGCGCTCGGCGCCACCCGCGTTCACGAGATCTGGCGCGCCCGCTCGGCCTCCGCCGCCAGATTCTCCCGCACGAGCTCGTACACGCGGCGCGAGAAGAGGAGCGACATGTGTCCGGGCCCGCGCACCTCGATGTTGAAGGCGCCCGGGCAGTAGCCGTTGGCGGGCGGGACGACGAGGGCGTCGTCGAGCGAGTAGATCGAGATGAGCTCGGCGCCGTGCGGCGCCGCATCGAAGGCGGCGAGCCGCTGGAGGCACGGGGAGCCGGGCCGCATCTGACGGAGCATGGGGTCCGCGCCGAGCCAGGGGAACGCCCGCGTGCCCTGGTGGGGAGTGCCGAGCGTGATGATGCGGTGGATGCCGGCCGCGCCGGCGCGCAGCGAGGCACGCGCGACGAGCCCGCCCATGCTGTGCGCGACCACGTCCACCTCCTCCGCGCCCGTCTCGCGCCGGATGCGCTCGATGATGCGGAGGAGCCGCGCACCGCTGCGCTCGATGTCGCCCCACAGGGGAGCGTGCCCAACCTCGTAGAGATGGACCCAGCCGTCGCGCCGCAGCCGCCGTGCCACCCACAGGAAGTTCGCGGCGTGCTGGAGATAGCCGTGGAGGAGGACGACGGGCCGGCGCTGCAGGCGCGCGTCGAACGGTCGCATGCGGCGGCGGTGGAGGGCGAGTGGCGCCGTCCAGGCGAGCACGATCGTCGCCGCGCACTCGCAGGCGAACGCGCGCAGGCGTGCCGGCCAGGCGGGCCGCTCTCCCTCGTCGGCTGCGCAGGCCGTCGGATGGCGCCGCCGATCGGTGGCCGCGGCCGCGTAGGCGATCAGATTGAACACGATCGCGCCGGCCGCGACGACCAGCGCGATGCGGACGACGAGGCCGAGCAGCACCACGCGCCGACGACACCGCGCTTGGCCCGGCGTGTCAAGTGCAAGCTTGCTTTTCCCCGAAACGCTGCCTAATCATGGCGCCCGGGCGACGTCCCGACGAACACTCCCGTGCCACGCCCCCCCCGCTACGCGGTCGTCCTGGCCGGAGGCTCCGGATCGCGCTTCTGGCCGCGCAGCCGCCTGCGCATGCCGAAGCAGCTGCTGCCGATCCTCGGCGCGCGGACGATGCTGCAGGAAACCGTGGCGCGCCTCTCGCCGCTCGTCGCACGCGATCGCATGCGGATCGTGACTGGACGCGAGCATGCGCGTGCCGTGCGCGCGCAGCTGCCGGGACTCGGCTCGGGCCAGCTGCTGGTCGAGCCCGAAGGACGCAACACGGCAGCGGCGATCGCGCTGGCCGCGCTCGGCGTGGCCCGCGAGTGCGATGACGCCCTGATCACCGTGCTGCCGGCCGATCACGCGATCGACGACGCCGCCCGCTTCCGGTCCGACCTCGGGTTCGCCCTCGACGTGGCCGAGCGGACCGGGGCGCTCGTCACGCTCGGGCTCCGACCCAGCCGGCCCGAGACGGGCTACGGCTACGTGCGCGCCGGGCGCGCCGTACCAGGGACGTCCGGCCGGGCCGCCTGGGTGGAGGCCTTCGTCGAGAAGCCGGACCGGGCGCGCGCCGCAGCCCTGCTCGCGGGGGGCCGCGTCCTCTGGAACAGCGGCATCTTCGCCTGGCGCGCGTCGGCCATCCTCGCCGCGCTGCGCACGCACCTGCCCGCACTCGTCGCCGCACTCGAGCGGGCGCTCGGCCGGCGCGACCCCAAAGGGCTGGCCGCCGCCTACCGGCGGCTGCCCGCGGTCTCGATCGACACCGGAGTCCTCGAGCGCGCGGCGCGCGTGGCGGTGGTACGGGCCCGCTTCGCGTGGGCCGACGTGGGCAGCTGGGCGGCGCTCGAAGCCTTCTGGCGAACCGGAGGGAACGGCCGCAACGCGGTCCGCGGCCGCGCCCTGCCCATCGACAGCCGGGGCTGTGTCGTCGACAGTCCGCGCCGCCTGGTCGCGCTCGTCGGCGTCGACGACCTCGTCGTGGTCGACTCGCCCGACGCGCTGCTCGTCTGTCGCAAGGACCGGGCACAGGACGTGCGCCTCGTCGTCGAGGAGCTCCGCCGCCGCGGCCTCGAGAGGTACCTGTGATGGTCGAGAGGCCCGGCCCCGCCGTCCGAGCCGCGCGCGCGCCGCAGCCGGCCGCCGCGGTCCCGGAGCAGCGCTCGACCATGCTCGAGCGCTTCGGCCTCCTCGCCCGGCTGCTCGTGCGCCTCATCTTCAGCCGTGTCCGGCTGCGCCCGGAGGCGATCGAGCACCTTCGGCAGCTCGCCCGGCAGGGCACGATCATCTACGTCATGCGCTACCGCTCGACCCTCGACTACCTGCTGGTGAACGCCGTCCTGCTGCGCGAGGGCCTGCCGCTCGCGCGCTTCGCGCCCGGCGTTTCGACCGTGCGCTTCCGGCCGCTCGGCGACATGCTGCGCTGGACGTTCCGCTTTCGGAAGCGGGCCCGCGCCGCGGCGCACGCGGCGTGTGCGGGTCTCGTCGCGGTCCGGGAGCCCGTGCTCGTCTTCATGCGGAGCCAGGCGGTGGCGGGGCGCCGGCGGCGGGCGCTGGCGGCGGCGCGGCTCGGACCGGAGTACCTGCGCGACGTCGTACGCGCGGCCCAGGCGAGCACGGGCCCGGTCTTCCTCGTCCCGGTGGCCATCTTCCGCGGCAAGGGGTTTCGCCGCAAGGAGTCGCGCTTCGCGACCCTCCTCTACAGCGTGCAGGAGGCGCCCGGCGAGGCGAAGCGCTTCTTCACCTATCTCTGGAACGCCGAGGAGACGCAGCTGACGCTCGGACGGGAGATCGCGCTCGGGCGCTTCCTCGAGGAGTACCGGCGCGAGGGCGAGGAGCGGATCGTCCGGCGGCTGGCGCGCGCGCTCCAGATCTTCCTCTACCGGGAGGAGCGGGTGGTGTGGGGGCCGGCGCTGCTGCCGCGGCGGGTCGTGCGCGATCGGGTGCTCCGCGACCCGGAGCTCAAGCTGCTCGTCCGGCGGCTGGGCGCCGAGCGCGGCGTGCCGCGGCGACGCGTGTGGAAGGAAGCGCGCGGCTACTTCGACGAGATGGCCTCCAACTTCAACGGGCTCTACTTCGGCATCCTCGAGTTCCTCTTCAACCGCATCTGGCCGCAGCTCTTCTCGGGTCTCGAGATCGTCGGTCTGGAGAAGGTGGTGGACTGCGTGAAGCAGCACCCCGTCGTGCTGGTTCCGTGCCACCGCAGCCACTTCGACTACCTGATCCTCTCCTACATCTTCCACACCAACTACCTGTCGCCGCCGCACATCGCGGCGGGAATCAACCTGAGCTTCTGGCCGATGGGGCCTCTGTTCCGCGGCGCCGGCGCCTTCTTCATCCGCCGCACCTTCGAGGACAACGAGCTCTACAAGATGGTGTTCCGGAAGTACCTGACCTTCCTCATCCGGGAAGGCTACACGCAGGAGTTCTTCATCGAGGGTGGGCGGGCGCGGACCGGGAAGATCCTGACGCCCAAGCTCGGGTTGCTGTCGGCCATCGTGAACGCCTTCCTCCAGGGCGTCCGGCGCGACCTGTACTTCGTGCCGATCTCCATTCACTACGGCCGCGTCCCGGAGGAGGAGACGTACAAGAGCGAGATCACGGGCGCCGACAAGGAGCAGGAGAGCCTGGTGACGCTGCTCCGGGCGCGCGGCGTGCTGAAGCGCCGGTACGGGACGGCCTACGTGAGCTTCGCCGACCCGATCTCGCTCGAAGCGGCGCTGGGGCCGCTGCGCGACCGATTCCGCGCCGGCTTCGGGCAGCCGGAGATCGAGGACGAGAAGCGGCGCTTCGTCCGGCGCCTGGGCTTCCAGCTCCTGCGCGACGTGAACGTGGTGGCGGTGGCGGGGGCGACCGCGGTGAGCGCCAGCGCGCTGCTCGCCGCGCCGCAGGCGGCCTGCCGTCTGGGCGACTTCCTCGCCGCGGCGCATGCCCTGGTCGGCCTCTTGCGCGCCCAGGGCGTCCGCCTGACCTCGTCCCTCGAGCGCAACGAGGCGTCGAACTACCGCGAGAGCCTCGGTTGGCTCGAGACGGGCGGGTTGGCCGAGCGCCTGCCCGACAGTGACGGCATCGTGATCCACGTGCCGGCGGACAAGCGTGTCAACCTCGACTTCTATAAGAACAACACGATCCATTTCTTCCTGATCCCCTCCTTGCTCACGCGGGCGCTGCTCGCGGAGGTGCCGCTCACCGCGCTGCCGGCCTACGTCACCTGGTGGCTGGACTTCTACCGCTGGGAATTCCCGCTCCCGGAGCGCGGCGCGTTGCGCGTCCAGCTCGAACGCTGGCTCGACTACTATCGCGACTGCGGGGCGCTCGAGGGGGACGCCGCCGTGGTGGACCATCCCTTGATCCGCGCCACGGCGGGCCTGATCGAGAACTTCCGGGAGGCGTATCTGGTCGCCGTCCGGACCGTCGCGGCGCAGAAGGAGTGGCCCATCTCGCAGGCGGCGCTGCTGCAGCGCATGCGGCGACAGTTCGCCACGAGCCTCCTGCTCGGCGAGGTGCACAAGCAGGAGGGCAACTCGACGGCCATCTTCGCCAACGCCCTCTCGCGGCTCGCGGAGCTCGGCCACGTCGCCGTCGTGCGCCGCGGGCGGGGCGGGCGCGAGCGGTCGATCGAGCCGGGCGCCGCGTTCGAGCGTCTCGCCGACCTGATCCAGCGGCTCGGGACGTAGGTCGGGGCCATCGCGCAGCCCTGCACGAAGGCTGCAGGCGAGCGCCGGGCGCCGGCGACTGGATGGCGCGCGGCGCGTGGCACCGGATTTGCGAAGCTGCGCGCGGTGCACCTGCGGGCGGTCCTGCTCGCCCTCGTCGTGTCCGCGGCGACGGCGAGCGCCGGGCGCGCGGCGACCATCGTCGCGGCCGGTGCGCCGTCGGCGCTCGGTCTCCCGTTCTCGCGCTTCTCGGACCCGGCGCTCGACGACGCCGGCCGCGTCGCCTTCCTCGGTGGATCGGCGGTCCTCTTCCAGGTCCAGGCGGGGACGCTCCGGCACGTGCTCGCCGCCGGCGAGCGGGGGCCCGGCGGGCGCGTGGTGGCCGACATCGGTCCACCGGCGGCGGGGCGCGGCGCCGTGGCCATGCGGCTGCTCTTCGCCGGCGGCGACGCCGGCGTCTATCGGCTGCGGGACGCGCAGCTCGAGCTGCTGGCCAGCGCCGGGGCACTGGCGCCCGGCGGCGGGAGGTTCGCAGGCTTCGGCGCCACGGTGGCCGTGAGCGGCGACGGCGGCCGGGTGGCGTTCTCCGCCCTGCTCGACAACGGCGTGCACGCGCTCTTCGTGACCGACGGCACGACCTCCGCGGTGGTGGCCCGCACGGGCGAGCCCTCGCCCGGCGGCGGCGCGTTCCAGCAGTTCCGTCTGCTCGGCGTGACGAATGACGGACGGGTGGGCTTTCGGGCGGCCGTGGCCAGCGGACCGGATGGCCTCTTCTTCTGGGATGGGGCCGCGATCGCCACGCTCGCCGTCGCGGGTGACGCGAGCCCCATCGGCGGGCAGTTCGTCGCCCTCGGCGCCGGGAGCATGAATGACGCGGGCGGCTGGGTCTTCCGCGCGACGGTGTCCGGGCCGAGGAGCGGGGTCTTCCGCGCCGACCCCTCGACGACGCGCGCCTCGCTGCGCGCCGTCGTTGTCGAGGGCGACCCCACGCCCATCGGCGGCACGTTCCGGCCGTTCGCCGCGAGCCTCGTGCCCGCGATCAATGCCGGCGGGACGATCGCCTTCCGCGGCGTCGTGGCGGATGGACGCTTCAGCTCCGGCATCTTCCTCGCGCCCCCGGAGGGCGGCGTCGAGAAGGTGGTCGGCGTGGGCGAGACGACGGGAGCGGGACGGCTCGCGCAGCTCCGCGACCCCGTGCTGGCGGACGACGACGGCGTGATCGTCCCCGCCTCCCTGATCGGCGGCCCCCCGGGTCTCTTCCGCGTCACGCGAGCGCGCACGGTGGCGGAGCTGGCCCTGCTCGACGAAGCGACGGACCTCGGCGGCGGCTTCCGCTTCATCGAGCCGAGCGTGCGCGACAACGCCGAGGGCGCGATCTTCCTCGGGCTGCGGGAGGGGATCTTCGTCGCGAGCGGACCCGGGCAGGTGTCGCTGGTGGCGACGCTCGGCGAGCCGACGCCGCTCGGCGGGCGCTACCAGCAGTTCGATCCTCCGGCGGCGGGGGCGGGCGGCCGCATCGTGTTTGCCGCCGCCGTGCTCGGCCCCGGCTTCCGCCGGGCGCTCTTCCTGGCCGGCCCCGGCGGTGCCGTCCCGCTGCTCAAGACGGGCGACGGCGCCCCGGGCGGAGGCTCGATCCGCGACTTCTTCGTCGGCGTGCTCGACGCCGCGGCACGGGTCAGCGTCGGCCCGGGCGGCTTCGCATTCCAGGCCGAGCTGGCACGCACCTCGAGCGCGACCGGTCTCTTTCTTCGACTCGGCCGGCGGCGGCTCGCGGTGGCGCGCGCCGACGAGCACGCGCCGGGCGGCGGTCGCTACTCGAGCTTCGGGACACCGGCGCACCTGGGCGGCAGACGGGCGGCGTTCGTCGCGCGGCTGACCGGCACGGCGAGCAACCTCGGGGTCTTTCTCAAGAGCGGCCGACGCACGCGCGCGCTCGCCCGTGCCGGAGAGGCCACCGCGACGCGTCTCGCCGGCAACTTCCAGTCCTTCGACTCGCCGGCGGCGGGTCCGGCAGGCGTCGCCTTTCGCGCGGTGGTCGACCAGCGCGCTCGTCAGGGGCTGTTCGTCGTCAGTGGGCGGGCGCGGGACGTCCTCGTCGCCAGCGGCGATGCCGCACCCGACGGCGGTCGTTTCACGAACTTCGACGCGCCGGTCTTCGCCGCCAATCGCGTCGTCTTCCACGCGGCCGTCTCGGGCGGCGCTCACACCGAAGGAATCTTCCGCGTCGCCGGCGCCCCGCAGGCGCCGCCCTCGCCGGTCGAGGCCCTCGCCTGGCTCGGTGGTCCCGCACCCGGCGGCGGATCCTTCCTCGCCTTCGGCGGCCCCGCCGGGAACGCCGCCGGCACCGTAGCGCTCACCGCCGACCTCCAGGGCGGCCCCGCCGCCCGCGCCGTTCTCGTCTTCCCGTGAGTCGGCGCTGACCGCCAGCGCGAGCGCGGATCCTTCTCCAGGGCGGCAGTGGCTCGCCCGCAGCGACCTGACCGCAGCTTGACAAGCCATCCCCGCATTCAATAGCCGCACGTTGACCGGCACGAGCCGAGGAGGGTCACATGGCGGTGCATCCCGTTCGGTTTCCCGGAGAGAGCGAGGCCTACCGCGCCGCGCGCGATCGCCTGCTCGAGAAGGAGATCGAGCTCCGGCAGGGGCTCGAGACGGTCGCGGCGCTGCGCCGCGAGCTGCCCCTCGGCGGCCGGGTCAAGGAGGACTACGTCTTCGAGGAAGCGAAAGAAGACCAGGTGCGGTCGGTGAGACTGTCCGAGCTCTTTTCGCCCGGCAGGCACTCGCTCATCGTGTACAGCTACATGTACGGACCGGCAGCCGCGCAGCCCTGTCCGATGTGCACGTGCTTCCTCGACGGGGTGAACGCCTACGTGCCCCATCTCACACAGCGCCTGAACCTGGTGGTCGTGGCCAAGTCACCTGCCGACCGCCTCCGCCTCTGGGCCGCGCGGCGAGGCTGGGGTCGACTCCGCCTGCTTTCATCGGCGACCAACACCTACAACGCCGACTACGCCGCGGAGACGCCGGACGGCCAGCAGCTGCCCGCCTGCAACGTCTTCACCTCCACGGATGCCGGCATCTTCCACTTCTGGTCGGCCGAGATGCTCTACGTGCCCACGCAGGGCCACCCCCGCCACGTCGACTCGTTGTGGCCGATCTGGAACTTCTTCGACCTGACGCCCGAAGGCCGCGGCACGGACTGGCTGCCGAAGCTGTCCTACGACTGAGCACCTCCCGTCGCCCCACCTCCACTGAGCCACGCAGCGCCGTGCCCGGGCGAGCGAAGCCCGCAAAGCGGGCGAGCGCAAGGCGGGAGCCGGGCGAGCAGAGGAGCCGCGCGCGGCTACGCCGCGCGCGAGCAACGGGGTCCGGGGGCATCGGAGGACCGCAGCGCCCGAAGGGCGCGAGGACCGCACGGGCCCCCGGATACATTTGCCTTTCCGGGGAGAAGCCAGTACTCACCACTGCTCGAGACCACCCACGATGCCCGAAGACCACGAGCAGAGCGTGGTCAGGCGGAAGAAGCTGCAAGCGCTGCGGGCGCGGGGAGTGCACCCGTACCCGAACGACTTCCGCCCTGATCACACGGCGGGGGACCTCCATGCCCGCTGCGAGGGGCTCGCGGAAACGGCGCTCGCATCCATCGGGGCGGTGCGCGTCGCGGGGCGCATCGTCGGCCTGCGCGACTTCGGCAAGGCGGGGTTCCTCCACCTCCAGGACCGCGCGGGACGCATCCAGGTCCACGCGCGCCGCGACCGCCTGAGCGAGGCGGCCTTCGAGCTCTACCGGACGTTCGATCTCGGCGACGTGGTCGGCGTCGGCGGCCGGCCGTTCCGCACGCGGACGGGCGAGCTCACCGTCGAGGCCGACGACGTCCGGCTGCTCGCCAAGGCGCTCCGGCCGCTGCCCGAGAAATGGCACGGGCTCGTGGACGTCGAGACCCGCTACCGCCAGCGCTACGTCGACCTCGTCGTCAACGCGGACGTCCGGCGCATCTTCCGGACGCGCACCGCGGCGGTCGCCTACCTGCGGAGCTTCCTCGCCGCGCGCGACTACGTCGAGGTCGAGACGCCGATGATGCAGCCGATGCCGGGCGGCGCCGCGGCCCGGCCGTTCGTCACCCACCACAACGCGCTCGACGCCGACCTCTACCTGCGGATTGCGCCCGAGCTGTACCTGAAGCGGCTCGTCGTCGGCGGGCTCGAGCGGGTCTTCGAGCTGTCGCGCGTCTTCCGCAACGAGGGGCTCTCGACGCGCCACAACCCCGAGTTCACCATGCTCGAGTTCTATCAGGCCTATGCGACGTACGAGGACCTCATGGTCCTCACCGAGGAGATGCTCTCCGGCCTGGCGCGCGACGTGACGGGCGGGACGGCGGTCGAGTACGGCGGTGAGGCGATCGACCTCGCGCCGCCCTGGCCGCGGCGCACGATGGTCGAGCTGGTCGCGGAGCAGGCCGGCGTCCCGGCCGAGCGCCTGCTCGAGCGCGACGCCGCCGCCGCGCTGGCCGCTCGCCACGCCCTTGCCGTGCACCCCGAGATGACCGCGGGACATCTCCTCGGGGCGCTCTTCGAGGCGCTGGTCGAGCCCGGCCTCGTCCAGCCGACCTTCGTGACGCAGTTTCCCGTCGAGCTGTCGCCGCTCGCGCGCCGCAACGACCGTGATCCGCGCTTCGTCGACCGCTTCGAGCTGATCGTCGCCCGCCAGGAGATCGCCAACGCCTTCTCCGAGCTGAACGACCCCGAGGACCAGCGGGCCCGCTTCGAGGAGCAGCGGCGGGCGCGGGCGGCGGGCGACCTCGAGGCGCACGTCATGGACGAGGACTACCTGCGCGCGCTCGAGCACGGGCTCCCCCCGACGGCGGGCGAGGGCATCGGGGTCGACCGCCTGGTGATGGTGCTCACCGGGGCGACCTCGATCCGCGAGGTGATCCTCTTCCCGCAGCTCCGCCCGGAGCCGCCCACGTGAGCGCGAGCGAAGGATTTCAATGATGAGCTGGGAGCTCTTCGTCGGCCTCCGCTACCTCCGTGCCCGCCGGCGCGTGTTCCTCTCGCTCATCTCCGCCATCTCCCTCCTCGGCGTCACGATCGGCGTCGCCACGCTCAACATCGTGCTCGCCGTCATGACCGGCTTCGAGCAGGACCTGCGCGACAAGATCCTCGGCTTCAACCCCCACATCGTGGTGGTCAGCTACAGCGGGCCCATCGAGGGGAAGCCGGGCCTCGTCGAGCGTGTCCGGGCCGTCGACGGCGTCGTGGCGGCGGCGCCGTTCATCTACGGACAGGCGATGCTCACCGTCGGGCGGAACGTGTCGGGCGTCGTCGTCCGCGGCATCGACCCCGGAGCCGCGGGCGCGGTCGTCGACGTGGAGCACCACATCGAGCAAGGGAGCCTCGCGGGCCTCGCCGTGCCGCACCGGGTGACGCTGCTGCCCGAGGAGGGGGGCGGCACCGTCGAGCTGTCCGGTCTGCTGCTCGGCCGCGAGCTCGCGCGCCAGCTCGGGGTGGCGCCGGGCGACGTGGTGACCGTCGTGTCGCCCCTCGGCACGCGCGGCCCGACCGGTATGGTGCCGCGCGTGAAGCGCTTCGTGCTGGCGGGTCTCTTCGACTCCGGCCTCTACGACTACGACACCACGCTCGCCTACATGGCCGTGCCCGACGCGCAGCGTTTCTTCGACCTGCACGACGGCATCACCGGCATCGAGGTCCGCGTGCGCGACATCTATGCGGCCCGGGGCGTGGCGCGGGCGATCGAGGCGGCGCTCGGCGGCTTCCCGTACCGGGCGCGCGACTGGATGGAGGTGAACCGCAACCTCTTCTCCGCCCTCAAGCTGGAGAAGGTCGTGTACGGCATCGTGCTCTGCCTGATCGTCGTGGTCGCCGCCTTCAACATCCTGGCGAGCCTCACCATGGTGGTGAAGGAGAAGCGTCGCGACATCGCGATCCTCAAGTCGATGGGCGGGTCGAACCGTTCGATCGGCCGCATCTTCATCCTGAACGGCGCCGTCATCGGCGTGGCGGGGACGCTGCTCGGCAACCTCCTCGGCCTCGGCGGCTGCTGGCTGCTCGCGCACTACCGCTTCGTCGAGCTCCCGAAAGACGTCTTTCTGGTGACCACGCTCCCCGTGCGGATGGACCCGATCAACTTCCTCGTGGTGGCGACCGTCTCGGTCGGGATCTGCGTCGTCGCGGCCCTGTCACCCGCGCGGCGGGCGGCGAGCCTGGTCCCGGTCGAGGTGATCCGCTATGAATAGCGCCGCATGCCAGGCGCGCCCCTCGTCCAGGCGGTCGAGCTCGAGAAGCGCTACGTGGACGGGCCAGCGGTGGTGTCGGTGCTCGAGGGCCTCGGCCTCGAGATCGAGGCCGGCGAGCGCATCGCGATCGTCGGCGAGTCCGGCGTCGGCAAGAGCACGCTCCTCCACCTGCTCGGCGCGCTCGACCGTCCCACCGGCGGCCGCGTCCTCTTCGACGGCGAGGACGTGTTCGCCTGGCCCGAGCCGGGGCTGGCCGTGTTCCGCAACCGGGAGGTGGGGTTCGTCTTCCAGTTCCATCACCTGCTGCCCGATTTCACGGCGCTCGAGAACGTCATGCTGCCGGCGCTGATCGCCGGCGAGGCCTTGCGCGAGGCGCGCGCGCGGGCGGCGGCGCTGCTCGAGCGGGTGGGACTCCGCGAGCGGCTGGCGCATCGGCCCGGGCAGCTCTCGGGCGGCGAGCAGCAGCGCGTCGCCGTCGCCCGGGCGCTCGTGCAGCGGCCGCGCCTCCTGCTGGCCGACGAGCCGACGGGGAACCTCGACCCTGCGACCGGCGAGGGCGTCCAGCAGCTGCTGATCGAGCTCAACCGGGAGCACGGCTCGTCCCTGGTGGTGGCGACGCACAACGCCCGCCTCGCCGCCGCCATGGGTCGCACGCTGCGGCTCGCCGGAGGCCGGCTGCGCGAGGAACACGCGCCGCCGCTCACCCGCATCGGCGGCGTGGGAGGAGCGTCGTGACGAGCGCCGCGGAACCAGACGGGCGAGCGAAGACAGCCGCGCAAGGCGTCTCGCCTCCCCGCCGGTCAGCGTGGGGCGCGCTCCTGGCCGCCGCCGTGGCGCTCGCCGCGAAAGCGGGGCCCCTGTTCGCCCAGGGGGAGCCGTCGATCGCGCGGGTGGCGATCGAGGGGAACGTCCGCGTCGAGGAGGACGCGATCCGGGTCCACCTCCGCACGCAGGTGGGACAGCCGTTCGCCCGCGACACGCTCGATCGCGACATCCGCGCGGTCTACGCCATGGGCTTCTTCGACCAGGTCGATGCCGACGTGAGCCCCGCGCCCGAGAATCACGTGGCGGTCACCTTCCGCGTGAAGGAACGGCCCCTCGTGCGCGCCGTCAAGGTCGACGGGACCAAGAAGCTCAAGCGCGAGGAGGTCGAGGCGGCGCTCAAGGTCCGCCCCCACACGATCCTCGACCCCGAGAAGGCGCGCCAGGGGATCGAGGCGGCGAAGAAGCTCTACGTCGACAAGGGCTACCTCGACGCCGAGATCGCGTACCGCACCGCGGCGGTGGGCGAGAACGAGGTGGACCTGTTCTACACGGTGAAGGAGGAGGGCCCCGTCCGCGTGACGGAGGTCGCCTTCGAGGGAAACCGGGCCTTCTCGGCGCGCAAGCTCCGGCGTGTCATGCAGACGCGCGAGAAGTGGTTCCTCTCGGTCATCACCGGGGCGGGCATCCTCAACAAGGACGTGCTGCGCACCGACATGGAGCGGCTGACCGCCTTCTACTACGATCACGGCTACGTCACGGTGAAGGTCGACGAGCCGCGCGTCGAGCGGCGTGACGACGGCCTGCACGTGACTGTGAAGATCGAGGAGGGCGACCAGTACCGGGTGGGCGAGGTCACGGTGGTCGGCTCGAACGTGCCCGCCGACACGACCAAGCTCCGGCACGATCTCGGCACCGCGCCGGGCGACGTCTTCAAGGCGGACGACGGCTACGCCTTCGCCACCGTCGACCCCCAAACCGACATGCACCCGGAGGAGAAGACGGTCGACATCGCCTTCCAGGTGGACCGCGGGCGCCAGGTGACCGTCGAGCGCATCGAGGTCACCGGCAACACCAAGACGCGCGACCAGGTGGTCCGCCGCGAGATGCGCCTCCAGGAGCAGGAGCTCTTCTCCGCCACCAAGCTCCGCAAGAGCCGCGAGGCGCTGCAGCGCCTCGGGTTCTTCAAGGAGGTCAACATCACCACCCGCCGAACCGGTGCCGACGACCGCATGAACGTCGTGGTCGACGTGAAGGAGGGGCAGACCGGCGCGTTCAGCGCGGGCGCGGGGTTCAGCTCGGCCGACTCGCTGCTCTTCAACCTCCGCATCCAGGAGAACAACCTCTTCGGGCGGGGACAGCGGCTCGTGCTGAACGGCGACGTCGGCTCGCTGCGGCGCAACATCATCCTCTCCTTCACCGAGCCGGCGGGACCGGGATCGGCACGCAGCTCACCTATCCGGTGACGGCCTGGGGCTACAGCTCGCTCTGGGGGTTCCCGCTCGAGGAGGTGCGCGTCGGCGCCGACTACCGGCTCGAGCAGGCGGAGATCAGCAACCTCGGCTTCGGGGCCACGCGCTCCATCCGCGCCGAGGAGGGGACGAGCCTGATCAGCAGCGTCACGCCGCACGTCTCGCGCAACACCCTGAACCACGCCTTCGACCCGACCGCCGGCTCCTTCCAGGAGCTGTCGCTCGAAGCCGCCGGGCTCGGCGGCGAGCGGTTCACGAAGATCGAGGGGCGCGAGCGCTGGTACTATACCTTCCTGCGCTCCAAGTCGCTCGGCGACTTCACCTACTCCTTCGGCAGCACCGTCGGCTACGGCTTCGGCGACGGCGGGCTCACCGGCAACGATCTCCCGCTGTTCGAGCGTTACTTTCCGGGCGGCATCAGCTCCATCCGCGGCTTCAAGAGCCGCACGCTCGGTCCGCGCGAGGAGCGCAAGGACTTCTTCGGCAACGTGGTCTCCACGACGCCCATCGGCGGCAGCGAGGAGGTGGTGCTGAACAACGAGGTCATCTTCCCGCTGGTGCAGGGGATCGGGCTCAAGGGCGTCGTCTTCGCCGACGCCGGCAACGCGTATGGCGCCGACGAGGGCTTCTCGCTGGACAACACCCGCTTCTCGGCGGGCGCCGGCGTCCGCTGGCTGTCGCCCGTCGGCCCGCTGCGCATCGAGCTCGGCAAGCCGTTCAACGCGAAGCCCCACGACCAGAAGAGCCTCCTGCTGTTCTCGTTCGGGGGACCGTTTCAATACTAGGGAGGAGGCGTGAGGCAGATCGGACAGTGGATCGGGGCCGCCACGCTGGCCGTCGTCGTCGTGGCCGTGCCGGCGCGCGCCGAGCTGAAGGTGGGCGTGGTCGACATGCAGCGGGCGCTCAACGACTGCGAGGCGGGCAAGAAGGCCCGCGATCAGGTCAAGGCCAAGTTCGAGAAGGCGCAGGACCAGCTGAAGCGGCAGCGCGAGGATCTGGACCGGCTGCGTGAGGACTACGACAAGAAGGCGGTGGTCCTGAAGGAGGAGGAGCGCCGGAACCTCGAGAAGGACCTCGAGAACCGCAGCCTCGAATTCAAGCGCAGGTACGAGGACTTCCAGCGCGATCTCAAGCGCACCGACTCGGAGCTGACCGCCGGCATCGTCGACGAGCTCTACGCGCTCGTGCGGGACTACGGCGAGAAGCACGGCTACTCGCTGGTGCTCGAGGCGTCGAACGGCGCGCTGCTCTACAACGACAAGGCGACCGACATCACCGACGAGATCATCAAGCTCTACAACGCCTCGCCACGCCACGACGGAGCGCGGTCCAGCAAGGGGAAGGAGTAGGGCGCCTATCGATATCCTTCGCTCAGGCGCCGCTCATGACGCCGCACGCTGAGCCGCGAGGGCCGTCACCGGCGTTCCCCTACGCGCTGATCGACCGCGTGCTCGAGGTCGAGGCCGGGGTGCGGGCGGTCGGGACCAAGCTCGTGTCGGCCAACGAGCCGTATTTCGCCGGCCACTTCCCGGGCGCTCCCGTCCTGCCCGGCGTGCTCGTCTGCGAGGCGCTCGTGCAGCTCGGCGCACACCTGGCCGAGGATGCGGAGGAGCTTCGCCTGGTGGCGGTCGACCGCGCACGCTTCCGCCGTCCCGTGCTGCCCGGGGACGCGCTGCGGCTCGAGGTGACGCGGCGGGCGCCCGGCTCGCCGTGGCAGCTGCGCGGCGTCGTCTCGGTGGGGACGGCGCTGGTGGCCGAGGTCGACTTCGCAGCGGCCGTACCCGCCGGCCCGCGCATCCATCCGACCGCGGCGGTGGCGCGCGGTGCCGAGCTCGATCAAGGGGTCACGGTCGGACCGTACGCCGTCGTCGGGCGCCACGTCCGGATCGCCGCCGGCTGTCGCATCGGCGCGCATGCCGTCATCGACGGCTGGACGACGCTCGGCGCCGGCACGCGCGTCTTTTCCTTCGCGAGCGTCGGGTCGATCCCGCAGGACCTCAAGTACCGCGGTGAGCCGAGCACGCTCGAGCTGGGAGCGGCCAACATCGTGCGCGAGTTCGTCTCGATCAATCCCGGCACCGCGGCGGGCGGCATGGCGACCCGCACCGGGAAGGGCTGCCTCTTCATGGTGAACGCCCACGTCGGCCACGACTGCCGCCTCGGCGATCACGTCATCGTCTCGCCCGGGGCCGCGCTCGGCGGGCACGTGACGGTCGAGGACCACGCGATCATCGGCGGGCTGGTCGGCGTGCATCAGCTCGTGCGCATCGGGGAGTCGGCGCTGTGCGCCGCGGGGGCCATGGTGTCGATGGACGTCCCGCCGTACTGCGTGGCTGCCGGCGACCGCGCGCGCCTGCACGGCCTCAACACCGTCGGCCTCCGGCGCCGGGGGTTCACACCTGCCACGCTCGCCACCCTCAAGCGCGCCTACCGGATGCTCTTCCAGGCGTCGGGCGCGAGGCGTGACGCCGTGGCGCGGACCCGCGAGGCCCTCGGCCACGTGCGGGAGGTGACGCACCTGCTCGACTTCGTCGTGGCCTCGCAGCGCGGAGTGTGCCGCTAGCCATGGAGCGAGGTCTCGGGGCCGAACGCCTCGGCGCGGAACGCATCGGGCTCGTCGCCGGCAGCGGGCGCTTCCCCGTGCTGTTCGCCGAGACCGCCCGGCGGCGCGGCGTCGAGGTGGTCGCGGTCGCCCACCTGGGCGAGACCGACCCGGCGCTCGAGCGGGTGGTCAGCGCCATCACCTGGATCCACCCCGGGGAGCTCGACGCGATGATCCGCGCGCTGCGGGCGGCCGGCATCCGCCGGACCGTGATGGTCGGCGGCATCGCCAAGCCGCGGCTCTTCCGCGAGCTCAGGCCCGACGCGCGGGCGATGCGGCTCCTCGCCCGCCTCGGCAAGCTGCGCGACGACCTCGTGCTGCGCGCGCTGGCCGCCGAGCTCGAGACCGAAGGGATCGCCGTCGTGGAGTCGACCCTGTATCTGCAGGAGATCGTGCCGCTGGCCGGCGTCCTCGGGTCTCGCCCGCCGAGCGAGGAGGAGTGGAGCGAGATCCGCTTCGGCTTCCGCGCCGCGAAGGTGATCGGGCAGTTCGACATCGGGCAGAGCGTGGTCGTGCGCAGCGGCGCGGTGATCGCCGTGGAGGGCATCGAGGGCACCGACGCGACCATCCGGCGCGCGGGCCAGCTCGCCAACGGCGACATCGTCGTCGTCAAGGTGTGCAAGCCGACCCAGGACACGCGCTTCGACCTGCCGGCGGTCGGGCCGGAGACGATCCGGACGCTCGCCGAGATGCGCGGCCGGGCGCTCGCCGTGGAAGCCCGCCGGACGATCACGCTCGATCGGGCCGAGATGGTGGCGCTCGCCGACGCGGCGGGCATCGCGGTGGTCGCCGTCGACCCGGCGGAGGTGCTGCCGTGACCGGCCCGAGGCTCCGGGCGGCGGTCGTCGGCGTCGGCTACCTCGGACGCTTCCACGCCGAGAAGTATGCGGCCCACGCCGGCGCCGAGCTGGTCGCGGTGGTCGACGTCGACCCCGCCCGCGCCCGGGCCGTCGCGGCGGCGCTCGGCGTGGAGGCGGTGACCGACCACCGCGCGCTCCTCGGCCGCATCGACTGCGCGAGCGTCGCGGTTCCCACCCAGCTGCACCACGCCGTCGCGGGCGACCTGCTCGAAGCCGGCGTCGATGTGCTCGTGGAGAAGCCGCTCACCTCGACGGTGGCGGAGGGCAAGGCCCTCGTCGAGCTCGCGGTGCGCCGGGAGCGCGTGCTTCAGGTGGGCCATCTCGAGCGCTTCAACCCGGCGATCCGGGCGCTCGACGGCGTGCTCCGCGAGCCGCGCTTCATCGAGTGCCACCGTCTCGCGCCGTTCAGCGAGCGCGGCACGGACGTCGACGTCGTGCTCGACCTGATGATCCACGACCTCGACGTGATCCTGAGCATGATGCCGTCGGCGCTCCGCTCGGTGGAGGCGGTGGGGGTGCCGGTGCTCACGACGTCCGTCGACATCGCCAACGCGCGGCTGCGCTTTGCCAACGGCGGCATCGCGAACGTGACCGCGAGCCGCGTGTCGCTCAAGCGCGAGCGCAAGCTCCGCATCTTCCAGCCCGACGCCTATCTCTCGGTCGACTACGGCGAGCGGCGTGTCCTGATCTGCCGGCGCGAGCCGGGCCCGGACGGGCAGCCCGCGCTCAGCCTGGAGGAGCGCGAGGTGCCCGAGGCCGATGCGCTCGGCAGCGAGATCGATGCCTTCCTGCGTGCGGTGCGGGAGCGCGAGACGCCGCCCGTGACCGGGTGGGACGGGCTGCGCGCGCTCGAGGTGGCGCACGTGATACGCGAGAGCCTCGAGACGGAGAGCCGCGCGGCGCAGGCGCGGTCGTAGATGGCACGGCGCAGCGCATCCGCCGCCCCGGCGGCGCCGGCGCGCCGCTACCGGGTGCTCCTCGTGGCCGGCGAGGCGTCGGGCGACCTCCATGGGGCCGACCTGCTGACGGCGCTCCGGGCCCGCCTGCCCGACGTCGAGGTGTTCGGGATCGGCGGCGAGCGGCTGCGCGAGGCCGGGATGGCGACGGTGGCCGACGCGGGCGAGGTGGCGACGGTCGGCGTGACGGAGGTCGTCGGGCGGCTGCGGGCGCTCGTCCGCGCCTATCGCGCCCTGGTGCGCACGCTGCGCACCGAGCCGCCTGACCTCTGCGTGCTCATCGACTTCCCGGAGTTCAACCTCCGGCTGGCGCGCGCCGCGAAGCGGGCCGGCGTGCCGGTGCTCTACTACATCGGGCCGCAGGTCTGGGCCTGGCGGCGCGGGCGCGTGCGCAAGATCGCGCGCCGCGTCGATCGACTGGCGGTCGTGTTCCCCTTCGAGCCGGCGCTCTACGCGGGCCGCCTGCCCGGCGTCGAGTTCGTCGGCCATCCGCTCCTCGACCGCGTGGCGGTGACGCGCAGCCGCGGGGAGACGCTCGCCGCCCATGGCCTCGATCCCGACCGGCCGACGGTGCTGCTCCTCCCCGGCAGCCGGCCGAACGAGATCCGCTCCCTCCTCCCCGACCTCCTCGACGCGGTCCGCCGGCTCGCCGCCAGCGGTCCCTATCAGTTTCCGCTCGCGCTCGCGCATACCGTGCGCCGGGCGGAGGTCCAGGCGCAGATCCATGCGGCCGGCGTCGAGGTCCCTGTGATCGAGGGCGACACCTACAACCTGATTGCGGCGGCCGATCTGGCGCTCGTCTCCTCCGGGACGGCGACGCTCGAGTGCGCGCTGCTCGAGTGCCCGATGGTGATCGTCTACCGCGTCTCGCGGCTGACGGCGTTCCTTGCCCGCCTCCTCGTGCGCGGCGTGCGGCACATCGGGATGCCCAACATCGTCGCCGGTCACGAGGTCGTCCCGGAGCTGCTCCAGGGCCGGGCGACGGGGCCGGGCATCGCGGCCGAGGCCCGGGCGATCCTCGACAGCCCGGCCCGGCGCCTGGCCATCGTCGACGAGCTGCGTGAGGTACGCCGGCGGCTCGGGCGCGGCGGCGCCGCCGGGCGGGCGGCGACGATCGCCGCCGAGCTGCTCGGCGCCGGCGGCGGCTGAGGCATGAAGCAGTACCGCCGTCTGCTCGGCCATCTCCGGCCGTACCTCTGGCCGCACGGGGTCCTCGCGGTCGTGGCGATGCTCGGCTTCAGCGGCGTCGAGAGCTCGATCCCGTTCCTCGCCAAGTTCACCTTCGACCAGGTGTTCACCCAGCAGCACCGCGAGGCGCTGCCGCTGGCGGTGGTCGGCGTGCTCGTCCTCGCCGTCCTGCGCGGCGGCCTCGACTTCGCCTCCGAGTACCTGACCGACTGGATCGGGCAGCGCGTGGTCACCGACCTGCGCAACGAGCTCACCAGTCACATGCAGCGCCTCGACCTCGCGTTCTTCAACCGCCAGCGGGCCGGGCAGATCGTCTCGCGCGTCACGACCGACGTGTCGCTCGTGCGCGGCACGGTGACCGACGCGCTCACCTCCCTCTTCGAGGACATCACGCGCCTGATCGGCCTGGTCGCCGTCGCGGTCTACATGGACTGGGTGCTGGCCCTCCTCGCCGTGGTGCTCTTCCCGGTCGCCGGGCTGCCGCTGCGCTACTTCTCGAAGCAGCTCCGCCAGACGGGCCGCGGGATGCAGGAGGGGATCGGCCGTCTGAACGCCATGCTGCACGAGAACGTGCAGGGCAACCGGGTGGTGAAGGCCTTCGGGCAGGAGCGCTCCGAGCAGGAGCGCTTCCACGAGCACAACCTGCGCCTCTTCCGTCTCTACATGCGCCAGAGCCTGCTGCGCGCGGTGCCGATCACCGAGCTCCTGGCCGGGATCGCGGTCGCCGGCATCATCTACTACGGCGGCGCCAGCGTGATCGCGGGGACGCGGACGCAGGGCGCCTTCATCGGCTTCGTGATCACGCTCTTCCTCCTCTACGAGCCCTTCAAGCGGCTCGTGCGCACGAACTACGCGATCCAGCAGGGGCTGGCCGGCGCCGACCGGGTGTTCGAGCTGCTGGACACGCGGCCCCAGGTGGTCGATCGACCCGCGGCGCGGGTGCTGCGCGCGGTGCGCGACGGGATTGCCTTCGAGGACGTGAGCTTCGCCTACGAGCCCGGCGAGCCGGTGCTGCGTCACATCGACCTCCGCATCCGCGTCGGCGAGGTGGTGGCGCTGGTCGGCATGAGCGGCGGCGGCAAGAGCACGCTCGCCGACCTGATCCCGCGCTTCTACGACCCGACCGAGGGGCGGATCACGGTCGACGGCGTCGACCTGCGCGACCTGACGCTGGCGAGCTTGCGCGCCCAGATCGCGGTGGTCACGCAGTTCACGTTCCTGTTCAACGACAGCGTGCGCACCAACATCGCCTACGGCGATCCGGACCGGTCGACGGAGGAGATCGTCGCGGCGGCGCGGGCGGCCAACGCCCACGACTTCATCCTCGAGCTGCCGCGCGGCTACGACACCCACATCGGCGACCTCGGCGTACGCCTCTCGGGCGGGCAGCGCCAGCGTCTCGCCATCGCCCGGGCGCTGCTCAAGAACGCGCCGATCCTGATCCTCGACGAGGCCACCTCGGCGCTCGACACCGAGTCCGAGGGCCTGGTGCAGGAGGCGCTCGAGCGGCTGATGGCCAACCGCACGACGCTCGTCGTCGCGCACCGCCTGTCGACCGTCAGGCGCGCCGATCGGATCATCGTCCTGGTGCGCGGCGAGGTCGTCGAGAGCGGCACGCACGACGAGCTGCTCGCGCAGGCCGCCGAGTACCGCAAGCTCTACGAGCTCCAGTTCCGCGACCTCGACGTGCCGGAGGCGGCGAGCGGGGAGGAGATGCTCCGCGAGGAGGGGCGGGCGCGCGCCGGGAAGGCGTGTTGACCGTCCCGACGGAGTCCGGCGCTGCCGCGCGGGACGGCGTGCGCGCCGCCGACTCGCCCTT
>Ga0209801_1000704_pt1 | contig 21847 bp, 20 predicted proteins | sample GraSoiAngelo_127_FD_185884 | JGI IMG/M metagenome (GOLD analysis project Ga0209801, IMG submission 185884) | Grasslands soil microbial communities from the Angelo Coastal Reserve, California, USA - 14_0927_09_40cm (SPAdes) (version 2) | ecosystem: Environmental > Terrestrial > Soil > Grasslands ... | reverse complement strand
CCGATTGAGGACATTGAAGCGTTGGATCGGCAATTGTCGTCGCGCGATGTCGCGGCATTCATCATTGAGACCGTGCAAGGGAAAGGCTGCCAAACGCCGAAGACCGATTTCTTTGTTCGTGCCCAGGAGCTTTGCCGGAAATATGGAACGCTGTTGATTTCTGACGAAGTGCAGACGGGACTCGGTCGCACAGGTAAAATGTTCGGGTTTCAGCATTGGAATCTTGAGCCGGACATCATCACGCTGGCAAAGACGTTGAGCGGCGGCTACGTCCCGTGCGGCGCGATCGTGACCCGGCGCAACATTTATCAAAAAACATTTAGCCGGATGGACCGTTGTGTCGTGCACTCGACCACCTTCGGGCGCAACAACCTGGCGATGGCTTGCGGGCTCGCGGCGCTCGAAGTGATCGATAATGAAAATCTTGTCGAAAACGCGGCGAAGATGGGCGCGCTGCTAATCGAGAAAATCGATCAGTTGCGCACGAAACATTCCTTCATCAAAGAAGTGCGCGGCAAAGGACTGATGATCGGCATCGAATTTCATGAGCCGCACGAGTTCAAACTTAAGATGGCGTGGAAGTTGTTGCATAAGATCGACAAAGTGCTGTTTGCGCAAATGATCGTGACCCAGATGTTGAGCAAGCATCGTATCCTCACGCAAGTGGCCGGGCATGCGATGGATGTGATGAAGATCTTGCCACCACTCATGATCGGCGAGCGCGAGATCGATATGTTCGTGAATGCGCTGGACGACGTGCTGACCGAGTGCCGCAAGTTCCCAGGCCCGATGTGGGAGCTCGGAAATAATTTCGTCAAAGCAGCGCTCGGTTCGCGTCGGTCAGTCGAAACGCGGCCCACTGTTTCCGCCTAAATCTAGGCCTATTTTCAATTGTCGATCTTCTGCGGCAGGCTTACGCTAACGCGACGAACCACGCGCCCACGGGCGTTCAATCACACGGAGGACAATCATGAGCACCGCTGTCGCTGCAGAGAAGAAAACGAAGTTAAACCAACTCGACCAGCTTAAGAAATTTACAAAAGTCGTTGCCGACACGGCGGACTTTGAGTCCATGAAGGAATTCAAGCCGCAGGATGCGACGACAAATCCGAGCCTGGTTTACGCCGCGACGCAAAAATCAGAATACGCGTATCTGCTCGACGAGGTACTGGCTGATCGGAAGAAATCAGGCCTGAGCGGCCACGAGCAGATCGAAGACATTTGTGATCATCTGCTTGTCCAGTTCGGCACGGACATTCTCGAGATTGTGCCGGGACGCGTTTCAACCGAGACGGACGCGCGATTGTCATACGATGTCGAGGGTTCGATCAATAAGGCGCGCCAATTGGTCAAACTTTACGAGGAGCGAAAAATTCCCCGTGAGCGGGTGTTGATCAAAATCGCTTCGACCTGGGAAGGCTTGAACGCCGCTGAGCAACTCCAAAAGGAAGGGATCAAATGCAATCTGACGCTGATGTTTTCGCTGCCGCAAGCCGTGCGCGCGGCCGAAGCGAAGGTGCAGCTGATCTCGCCGTTCGTCGGCCGGATTTACGATTGGTACAAAAAAGAGAACAAGCGCGATTACGCCGGGCCTGAGGATCCGGGTGTGCAATCGGTCCAGGAAATTTACACCTATTATAAAAAGTTCGGTTATGCGACGGAAGTGATGGGCGCGAGTTTTCGGAATGTTGGACAGATTCTGGAACTGGCGGGATGCGATTGCCTAACGATTAGTCCCGAATTGATGGAAGAGCTTTCGAAATCGAACGAGCCGGTCGAGCGGAAGCTCATTCCGGAGAAAGCGAAGTCGGCGAAGGTCGAGAAACTGGAGCTCGACGAGAAGAACTTCCGTTGGATGCTGAACGACAACGCGATGGCCTACGAGAAAACGGGCGAAGGAATTCGGAAGTTCGCCGCGGATGTGATGAAGCTGGAAAAATTCGTCGCTAGCAAACTGTAGCCGCGGTCGCTGACCGCGGCCCGGCCTCAGCGACGCGAACTACAGCATGTTTCATGTCGTTCTGATCGAACCAGAGATTCCACCGAACACAGGGAACATCGGGCGGCTTTGTCTGGCAACCGGTTCGAGATTGCACTTGGTCAAGCCGCTCGGCTTTTCGTTGGAAGATCGGCATTTAAAGCGCGCCGGCCTAGACTATTGGGACGAAGTAGATGTCCGCACGTGGGATTCGCTTGCGGAATTGAAGCGCGCACAATCATCAAGCAGCCGTTATTTTTTTCTGACAACGAAGTCTGGGCGTGCCTATTACGATGTGAGGTTTCATGGTGGTGATTTTCTCGTTTTCGGAAGGGAAACGAAGGGATTACCGGAGAATTTGCTGGCGAAAAACATGGACGATTGCCTGACCATCCCGATGCATGGGACGCGCAGCCTTAACCTCGCGACCGCAGTTGCAATTGTGCTGTTTGAAGCAATGCGACAACAGCGCTGACGAGTGACGGTCCAGAGAGTCAACATCTGCGTTTTGTGCCAGCGAAGGCATCCAAAAAGTGAGGACAGAACGTTGAATAAATAAAGACACGACGGTGTCCAAAAACTCAGAAGGAAAAAGCCTATGAGAATATTTCTTGTTTTAATTTGCAGTCTTGCGCTCGCGTGCGTCGCCGGTGCGCAGCAAGAACAAAAAGGAAAAAAGAAGGAACAGAAAAAGGGTCCGCAAGCCGGGCAGGTTTCGCAACCACCGGGTGGAAAACCGACGGGAGCGGGCAAGCCGACGGGAGCAGGCAAACCGGCGGGCGTTGGTCAACCGGCAGAAGTCGGTAAGGCCAAAGGAAAAGGCAAACCGACAGGTGTCGGTAAGTCAGCACAAGCCACCCAACAAACGGAGGTAGGCAAGCCGGCGGGAAAAGGTAAAGGTAAGCCACCAGAAACGGGTAAGCCGGCACAAGCCACGCAACAAACGGAGGTAGGCAAGCCGGCGGGAAAAGGTAAAGGTAAGCCACCAGAAACTGGTAAGCCCGCGGAAGTCGGCAAAGCTGCAGGAAAGGGCAAGCCAGCGGAAGTCGGCAAAGCAGCGGAAGTCGGCAAAGCAGCGGGAGCGGGTAAGCCTGTAACGGCGGGCGGTACAGGAGGTAAGAAGTACCAAGCTCAGCATATCAGCCTGGCTAATAATAAACAACCGAAACCCGAAGTCGCGCCTCCTGTGAATTTTCAGCAAAACAGGCGGATCGAAGGCAGCGACCGATGGCAAGGTTCAAATTATCAGGTTTTCCGGAATTACAAATCTGAGTGGCACGACAGGAACTGGTGGAGCGGCCATTCGAACAATGTCGTATTCGTATTTGGTGGATGGTATGCCTTGAATGCGGGCTACTGGTACCCCGCCTGGGGCTACGATTCCAACGCGTATTATCCATATGACGGACCGATCTACGCCTATAACAACTTGCCGCCTGATCAGGTGATCGCCAATGTCCAGACCGCCCTGCAACAGCAGGGTTATTATCAGGGCGAAATCGACGGTTTACTTGGACCGCAAACGCGCGCGGCAATCGCCGATTACCAGCGCGCCAATGGGCTGGCAGACACAGCCGCTATCGATCAACCAACGCTGCAATCATTGGGAATGGCGTAACGAGAGACCTCTAATTTCATCAAGAAGCCGCCGCGGGATGTTTTCAACGGCGGCTTCTTGCGTTACCAAAGAAATGTTAACGCGCGGATCGTGTTCAGTCCTGTCCTGACTGCGCCGGAAGTTCCCGCCGAACATCGGGAATATTGAATGACTTTGTCTCGCGACGCGTGCGAGATTGCATTTGGTCACTAAGTTTTACGTCAGGCTACGCAACTAACGGCCTTGCGTCGATGTTGAATAAACAGAGACCGCAAAATGTCTAACAACCCAAAAAGAAAAAGCTTATGAGAACATTTCTTGTTTTAATTTGCAGTCTGGCGCTCGCGTGTGCCGCAGGCGGTGCGCAGGACAAAAACAAATCTAAGAAGCAAGCCCCGAAGAAAAATCAGACCCAATCAGCGCAGCACGCAGGCGCGCCGAGCGCCGGATCAGAGAAAACAAAAGGGTCACAGCGGGTGACTACGGCGGGCGCTGGAGGACAGAAGACGAAAAAGGCAAAAGGCCCGCAGTACGCAACTACGGCGGGCGCTGGAGCACAGAAGACGAAAAAGGCGAAAGGCCCGCAGTACGCAACTACGGCGGGCGCTGGAGCACAGAAGACGAAAAAGGCAAAAGGTTCACAACAAATCGCCACACAGGGTGGGCAGATAGTGGGTGGTGCAGCAGGCGCCCAGAAGACAAAGAAATCGAAAGGGAGCGCGACCAACGCCGTCGCGGTTCAATCGAGCACTAAGACATTTAAAGCTAAACGCTTCAATCTCCAGACCAAGACGCGTCCAGCAACGGTGGGAAGCGTAACGTTTCAGCCAAACAGACACATTCAAGGGAGCCAAACTTGGCAGGGTTCAAATTATCGGGTCTTCCGAAACTATTCGTCACAATGGCACGAGAGGAACTGGTGGAGGAACCACTACAACCGGGTCGTTTTCGTATACGGTGGATGGTATGCTTGGAATGCGGGCTATTGGATCCCGGCATGGGGCTACGATTCCAACGCATATTATGCCTACGACGGCCCGATCTACGCCTATAATAATTTGCCACCCGATCAGGTGATCGCGAACGTGCAAGCCGCGCTGCAAGAGCAAGGTTATTATCAGGGAGAGGTTGACGGTCTGCTCGGGCCGCTCACGCGTGCTGCCGTTGCAAATTATCAACGCGATCATGGACTCTACATCACATCCGCAATCGATCGACCAACGCTGTCGTCATTGGGAATGACGTAACCAGACTCTTATTAACTGAGAAGCCGCCGCGGAATGTTTTTCGATGGCGGCTTTTTGCGTACGGGAAAGATGTTAATACCCACCGCCATCGTCAAAGACAGGCTCTTGTGCTTGGATCGCGTTTGCGGCAGATAAGAAGCGGCCAGTAGCCAAGGATGGAAACGGCAACCTCTCAATTAGTCGCATACGATCTCTTTCAATCGTTTCGAATGGGCGCTCGGCGGATTGATGTTTTACGTGGTATTTCGATGCAGATTTCGCCTGGCGAGGCAGTCTTCCTCTCGGGTGCATCCGGCGCCGGCAAGACGACGTTGCTTTATACGCTCGCTGGTTTGGAGCGGCCGGAATCTGGCACGGTAGAGTTTGAAGGGCGCAATCTTTATAACGGAAGCTCGACTTCGCAGGCGCGTTTTCGGAACAAAAAAATGGGTTTCGTTTTTCAGGGATATTTTCTTTTGCCCGAACTAACAGCGTTGGAAAACGTTCTACTGCCGGGAATGATTGGGCGGAGAGCAACAAAAGAGATGGCAGAAGAGAGTTTGCGCGCGGTCGGCCTGACCGATCGTATGCATCATCTGCCGGCAGAACTTTCCGGCGGCGAACAGCAGCGTGTTGCCATTGCTCGCGCACTGACGAACAACCCGGACATCATTTTCGCCGACGAACCGACCGGCAATCTCGATTCCAAAACTGGAGATGAAATTATCAATCTTCTCTTAAATCTGGTGCACGAGCGAAACAAAACGTTGCTTGTTGTGACCCATGACGCTCGTTTGGCCGCGCGCGGTGACCGTCAACTACACATTAAAGACGGTGTATTGCAGTAGCGTCGACACTGAGTTCGACGCTTTAAGAATCTGGCGTTCGCTTATTCTCCGCTTGAATTGCGGGATGAAACATCGAGATTTTTTCTCAATATGAAAACCAGTGACGCGTTGGTGATAGACGAACCGAAAACTCACGAGCCCACTGCTCAGGCAGTAGCAGAACCGGCGATTGAAAGTGGGCCCCGCGCGACCACCGGCGTTAAGGACGCGAAAATCTACATCGACGGAAAGTTTTATACAGAAGCGGACGCGAAGATTTCTGTCTTAGATCATGGTTTGCTTTACGGCGATGGAATTTTCGAGGGCATTCGCTTTTACCACGGGCGTGTTTTTCGGCTCGAGGAACATCTCGCGCGACTTTGGGATTCAGCGCACTCGATCTGTCTCGAAATTCCGATGTCGATCCGCGATATGACGGAGGCAGTACTCGAGACCATCCGCCAAAATCATTTGCGCAACGGCTACATCCGGCTCTTGGTCACACGCGGAATTGGCAACCTCGGTTTGAACCCGACGCAATGTAAATACCCAAGCGTCATTATCATTGCGGCGACGATCGCTCTTTATCATGAGAATTTTTATCGAAAAGGATTAACGATCGTGACGTGCGCAACGCGCCGCAGCAGTCCGGCTGCTCTTAATCCCGCGGTCAAATCCCTTAATTATTTGAATAATGTGATGGCGAGAATTGAGGCGAATCTCGCTGGCGCGGATGAAGCGCTCATGTTGAATGACGCCGGAAATGTCGCGGAATGCACGGCTGATAACGTTTTCATCATCAAGCGCGGTCAGATTTTTACGCCGCCGATTACGGCTGGCGCATTGCGGGGCATTACGCGCTCGATCGTGTTTGAGATCGCGGCGGAAATCGGCATCAAGATCACGGAGGCCGATATCACCCGCCATGATGTTTTCGTCGCGGACGAATGCTTCCTCACGGGGACGGCTGCGGAAATCATTCCGGTTGTCAAAGCTGACGGACGATTGATCGGAAATGGAAAGCCGGGGCCGATCACTGCACGCACGATCGCGCGATTCCGTGAAATGACGCGAGAGACGGGTACGCCCATTTTCGTTTAGATTGAGCAGATCCAGCTTGGCGCGAAAGGTGCTCAGGAAAGATTCAGGGTTGAATTTTTCCAATAATTCAGGGTCTAATTAAAAGAAATGTTGTGCGACGTTTGCAAATGCAATGATGCGACAGTCTTCCTGACTCAAATACTGGAAGGCAAAATGCAGAAGGTGAATCTCTGCGATGCTTGCTCGAAAGAAAAAGGCGTGCAGGATCCCACTGGATTTGCGCTCGCCGATTTGCTTCTTGGGATCGGGGCCGCCGAGGAAATCGAGAAAGGAGCATCGACACAGAAGTGTCCAGTATGCGGATTTAGCCAGGCGGATTTTAAGAAAACCGGCCGGCTCGGGTGTAGTGCGTGCTATGTTACGTTTGCAGAAGGGTTGAACACGTTGTTGAAAGCGATGCACAAAGGCACGGAGCATGTAGGGAAGTTGCCGCAACGCGCACACCGCGCCATGGAGCTCAACCACCGGATGCGTAACTTGACTGAGAACCTGCAGAAAGCAGTCGCGGAAGAAAACTATGAAACGGCCGCTTCGTTGCGCGATCAGATCAAGCAACTCGAAAGCGAGATCGCAACTTAGCCATGAAATTTTCCAACGTCATGGCGACTGCTGGAGAATGGGTGCGTGGCGAAGGGCCCCATTACCAAGTTGTAATCAGCAGCCGGGTGCGGCTCGCGCGCAACTTGCGCAACCGCGCTTTTCCCGGTTGGGCCAAGAAAGCGGAACGCATATCTATCCTCGATCTGATCAGACCGCGCGTAGAAGAGCTCACGGAGATGCAAGATTCATTTTCCGAAAGTCTCCAGGAACTTTCCGCGCTCGAGCGCCAAGTCCTTGTCGAGCGCCATCTGATCAGCCGGGAGCACGCTGCCAAGGGTGTTGGCAGCGCGGTGGTGATGAATCGGCGGCAAACACTCAGTATTATGATCAACGAAGAGGATCATCTGCGCATGCAGTCAATTCGTTCCGGTTTGCAGTTGAAACAGGCATTCAAACTGGTGGATAAGATCGACAGCGCGCTCGAGAGCAAACTGGAATTCGCCTACGATCAGCGCCTCGGATATCTGACCGCGTGCCCCACGAATGTAGGCACTGGTATGCGCGCGTCCGCCATGTTGCATTTGCCGGGCCTTGTGCTGAGTGAACTGATTAATCAAGTCATTCAGGCTGTTAGCAAAATCGGTCTCGCCGTCCGCGGCCTCTACGGCGAAGGCACCGAGGCCATGGGCAATCTTTTCCAGATTTCAAATCAAACAACCCTCGGAGAAAAGGAAGACGAGATCATCAATCGTCTGAGCAAAGTGATTGAGACGATCATCGAGAAGGAACATGACGCGCGGCAGGTCTTACTCCAGAAAAAATCAAATACGCTTTGGGACCAGATCGGCCGCGCCTACGGCGTCTTGACTTACGCTCACGCAATGGCTTCAAAAGAAGCGCTCAATTTATTGTCCATCATCAAACTTGGCGTGGATTTGGGGGCATTTCCGGAGGATCGACGTCTGCCAATCGACGAATTGTTCATCGACATACAGCCGGCGCATTTACAGAAAAGCTCTCAGCAGAAATTAAATGCGGAAGAGCGCGATCACTTGCGCGCCCAAATTATTCGGGAACGTTTGAAACTCTTCCCTAAACCTGATATTAGTAAGATGGCGAGGGAATCGGGCGATGGCTCGACTGCCGGGCCATCGAATAATGAATAATTTCACGCCGCGCGCTCAACAAGTTCTGGCGCTTGCTCGCAAAGAGGCCGACCGCTTTAATCACAACTACGTCGGCACTGAACACCTCCTTTTGGGACTCATTAAACTGGGGCAAGGAGTGGCCGTGAACGTTCTGCAAAAGATGGGTCTCGATCTCGAGACCGTGCGCATGGAGGTGGAGAAGCAGGTCGGCTCTGGCCCGGAAACCAAGATGGTCGGTAATGTTCCTTATACTCCACGCGTCAAAAAAGTGCTGGCGCTCGCAGGCAAGGAAGCCAAAGCCCTCAACCATTCCTACGTCGGCACGGAACACATTTTACTCGGCCTCTTGCGGGAAGGAGAGGGCGTCGCGGCGCGCGTGCTCAAGAGCCTTGAAGTCGATATCGAACGCACTCGCAACGAAATTCTTAAAGAGCTCGATCCAAATTTTACGCCGCCCGAATCAGATCAGGAAAGCGGAGAGCCGACAAAAAAAGAGGTCAAGACTCCCGCGCTCCGCGCATTTGGCCGCGATCTCACCGATCTTGCAAAAAAAGATGAACTCGATCCGGTGATTGGTCGCCGCAACGAGATTGAGCGCGTCATTCAAGTGCTTTGCCGGAGGACGAAAAACAATCCGGTGTTAATTGGTGAGGCAGGCGTTGGAAAGACAGCCATCGCCGAAGGTCTGGCACAGGAGATTGCAAACGGGAATGTGCCCGAATTGTTACGCGACAAGAGAGTAGTCACTCTCGACTTGGCCCTGATGGTTGCGGGAACAAAATATCGCGGACAATTCGAGGAACGCATCAAAGCGGTAATGGATGAAATCCGTCGTTCCAAAAATGTCATCCTATTTATCGATGAACTGCACACGATCGTCGGCGCTGGCTCAGCCGAAGGCGCCATGGATGCTTCGAACATTATTAAACCGGCTTTGAGTCGTGGAGAATTGCAATGCGTCGGTGCGACGACAATGAACGAATACCGTAAATACATCGAGAAAGACGCCGCTCTTGAACGTCGCTTCCAGACGGTGAAAGTCGACGCCCCCACGGTCGATGAGGCGATCCAAATCCTCAAAGGTTTGCGTCCGAAATACGAGGCCCATCACAAGGCGAAACTCACCGATGAAGCGCTCGAGACCGCGGTCAGATTCTCCGATCGCTATATTACCGGACGTTTCCTTCCCGATAAAGCAATCGACGTCATGGATGAAGCCGGTGCCCGCGCCCGCATCAGCGCCATGACTCGTCCGCCTGACGTTAAGGAGATCGAGAAGGAAATTGAAAATATCCGCCTTGAAAAAGAAGCGGCGATCAAAGCGCAGGATTTTGAAAAAGCCGCCGCGCTTCGCGATAGCGAGAAGCAAACCAAAGAGAAACTCGATGCCATCCTGAACAAGTGGCGCGAGGAGCGCGAAGAGAAAGAAGTGGTCGTAACGGCAGACGACATGATGCACATCATCTCCAAAGTCACGGGTGTTCCTTTGCAACGGATAGAACAGGAGGAAACCCAAAAATTATTAATGATGGAAGCCGAGCTGAAGCAGCGGGTCATCGGCCAGGACGAAGCTGTGACCGCCATTAGCAAAGCATTGCGCCGTTCGCGTGCAGATTTGAAAGATCCCAAACGGCCGATTGGCTCATTCGTCTTCCTCGGTCCAACGGGCGTCGGTAAAACCTATCTCGCTCGCACACTTGCCGAGTTTATGTTTGGCGATTCCGACGCGCTCATTCAGATCGATATGTCTGAGTACATGGAAAAATTTACGGCCTCGCGGTTGATCGGCTCGCCGCCGGGTTATGTCGGCTATGAAGAAGGTGGGCAACTTTCCGAGGCGGTGCGGCGACGGCCATATTCGGTGGTCCTGTTTGACGAAATCGAGAAAGCCCATCCGGATGTGATGCACTTGCTTTTGCAGATTCTCGAGGAAGGCAAAATTACTGACTCGTTAGGCCGCAAAATCGATTTCCGGAACACGATCATTATCATGACCTCAAATGTCGGTGCCGAATTGCTCAAGAAACAGACGGTGATGGGTTTTGGCGCCCCACGCGAAGGGCACGATTACGAATCAATGCGCGATAAAATCATGGAAGAAACCAAGCGCGTCTTTAAACCGGAATTTCTCAACCGTCTCGACGAAACCATTGTCTTCCACTCGCTCGACAAACCGCATCTGATGCGCATTGTCGATCTGGAAGTGGCAAAGGTGAAGGCGCGCATCAAAATGAAAGAGATCGAAATCGCCCTCGATACTGCGGCGCATGAGTTCGTGATCGAGAAAGGGTACGATCCTAATTACGGTGCGCGACCAATGCGGCGCGCGGTTGAGCGTTATCTCGAAGACCCGCTTGCCGAAGAATTACTCAGAGGCAACGTCAAAGCGGGCGACCGTGTCGAGGTTACCGCAGCGGATGGAAAACTAATATTCCATGTCGCTGAGCCGCACGGCGCGGCCGCAAGCGCGAGCTAATTTTGCCTCTAGAGGTAAGGGCGGTTTACCGTGCTTCAAGTTGTCGGCTACGCCCTCGGGTGCGCATCCGCGTAGGCTTTCTTCAGCCGCTCAGTGGTCACATGCGTATAAATTTGCGTGGTCGAAAGACTGGCGTGGCCGAGCAATGCTTGCACGCTGCGCAAATCGGCGCCGCGATCGAGCATGTGTGTCGCGAAACTATGTCGAAGTTTGTGCGGGCTGATCGAAATCGGAATCGACGTGTGCCGCAAATAACGCTTTAGGACAAGCCAAATTGAGCGGGTCGACATTCGTTTGCGCATCTTGTTTATGAAGAGTGGTCCCGAATGCACGTTGGCTGCTGCGCGATAGCGCGAGATCGCTTCCAGCGCGGGAAGGCCCACAGGACAAACGCGTTCCTTGCGGCCTTTGCCGAACACACGCACCGACTCAGTGTAAGGATCGAAATGGGAAACACCGAGAGCGGCCAGCTCGCTTAAACGCAACCCGCTGCTATAAAAAAGTTCCATGATTGCGATATCGCGCAGCGGCATCCAAGCGGGCGCGGCTCGATTCTTCGCCACCTGGGCTGGTGCTGCAAGCAGCTCCTCAATCTGCTGACGGGTGAGTACGAGTGGAAGTTTTTTGTCGATTTTTGGCAATTGCAGTTCGCGCACGGGATCACGCCGTAATTTTTTCCGATCCACCAGAAAACGATAGAACGTGCGCAAGGCGGAAAATTGCAATCGCACGTAGGAACGCGCTTGCCCGCGCTTCATGATCGTAAAAAGGTGGTCACGGAAATCATTCGCCGTGCATTTCTTCCATGGTGTCGCGTTTTCCGAGCGAAACTCCGCCAGTGCGTTGCGATACGCCTTGAGCGTGCGGGGTGAGGCATTTCTCTCGATCGCCAGATGGCGGAGGAATTCCTCAACAAGAGGATCCGCTTTTACAATACGTCCAGAGCTTATGTCACGTCGAGCAGGGTCGAGACATCTCTTGTAGCTTAAATCAGATGGTCGATCGAAAGTAACAGTAGCAGATTCCTCGACTTCGATCAGAATGACAACAGCAAATTTTACTCGGGCTTTTCGACCGTGTAACGCAAGTCCGCTGCTGTGGCTTTGCCACGAAATTGGCTCTTAAAAATCGGCGATGGATTCGTCGAAATTAATTCGTAACCCTTCAAGGTGAACTCCGGATAAATGCTGTTGCTAGCTGGTTCGTAAACATTGTCGCCGCTAAAGCTGCCGTAAAGCTTGTATTCGTAATTATTGTCGCTCCCGAAGCTAAGCTGCTCGCGGTCTGGTGCGAGCTTTTGCTTTTCATTTAACATCACCAACTGCGCTGCGCTCCACGGCTGACCCGGCCGTCGCACGTAACCCCAGAATTTGAAATCGGGTTTATAATATCGACGGCCGATAAAATAATCCCCCGCCGGTTCGGCAGCTATGCGCTGCGCCATCTCGATTCTTGCCTGCTGAATTCCTTGGGGTACGGTTTCGCAGCCGCCGAAGAACAAGGCGCCGAACAAAAGATTGCTCGCAAGCAGAAATGGAGCGGGGCGACTCATTCGTTAAATCGACACTTCTTATCGCAGCTTTGCGCGGTGCGCAAACAGTCGAAGCGGGCGAACGGTTAAAGCGTTGCATCGTTGCAAGGCGCCCGTAAATTCCCGGAGATGATCGAACTGGACGTTTATGCCGCTGGATTGCGCGACTTTAATAAAATATTGGAACTGGATCACCAACTCGAGGCGATTGCGGGTCTGCGCGATAAATTCGGTAACAATCACGGTCTAGCTTATCTCGAGTTCGATCAACCCACGATCAGCGTCCGTGAAATTTGCGCCATTTTCTTTAAGCTCGGCCTCAATCCACGATTCATCCGCACCATTTCGGCGCAACTTCGGTCGAAAACAGAAACGGAACCGTTAAGAGTTTAAGAGGGCGCGACACATATTGTCGTGCGCTTTCTTGATGATGGCTCGATTATTTAACGCGCTCGGAGGAACTTTTCTCGCGTTTTTCCAATATCTGGGCGAGGTCGTGTTGCTGGCGGCTGATACATTTCGCTCGATCTTTACACACAAGCTGCGCTGGAAACTATTTCTCGACCAAATCGTCGAGATTGGTTTGCTTTCACAACTTGTCGTCGTGATCACGGGTGGGTTTACTGGTGCAGTCTTCTCGGCCCAGACGTTCTTTCAATTTAATAAAATCGGAATGGGATCGGCGACTGGGGCAGTCGTATCGGTCGCGATCTGTCGCGAACTTGGTCCGGTGCTCACGGCATTGATGGTGGCAGGTCGCGTCGGCGCCGCCATGTCGGCGGAAATCGGCACAATGAAAGTGACCGAGCAGATCGATGCTTTACGAGCGCTCGCAGTTTATCCGACCGATTATCTGGTCGTGCCGCGTGCGCTTGCCATGATGGTGTCAATGCCGCTGCTGGTGGCCGAATGCATCGCCGTCGGTATCGCTGCTGGCTATTTCATCGCGATTTTCATGCTCGAGATCAACGGCACTTATTATATGGCGAACATGGTGCGCTGGACACGTAATCGCGACATCATCATGGGTCTGTCGAAAGCGTTTTGCTTCGGGATTTTGATTGTATTCATCAGTTGCCAAAAAGGATTGAGCGCGCGCGAAGGCGCAGTCGGTGTCGGCCGCGCGACGACTGAGGCCGTGGTAAATTCGTCGCTCGCGGTCCTGATTTGCAATTTCTTCCTCACAATGCTGCTCAACATAATTTATCCGGCCGGATATCAATGATTGAAACGTCGCCTCAGATTTCGGCAACGCCATCGCAAGATCGACCCGTTAACTCGATGCTGACGGTGCGCGATTTGATAAAGACGATCGACGGGCAGGAAATTTTGCGCGGCGTCGATCTCGAAGTCGCGCACGGTGAAACTCTTGCCATCATCGGTCGCAGCGGTGGCGGTAAGAGCGTCTTGCTTAAACACCTGGTTGGACTAATGCAACCTGATGCAGGTGAAATTTGGATCGAAGGCCAAAACATTACCGGGTTGAACGAGCGCCAACTCAGCGCCATCCGGCAAAAGATCGGCATTCTTTTTCAAGGTGCCGCACTTTTTGATTCGATGACAGTGGCGGAAAACATCGCCTTTCCGTTGCGGGAAGCGGGCGAGCGTGACCCAAATGTTCTGCGCGAAAACGTCCGGCAGATGCTCGACGTGGTAGAACTCGAAGGTCAGGAAGAAAAAATGCCGGTGAGTCTCAGTGGTGGAATGAAAAAGCGCGTCGGTCTTGCGCGGTCAATCATTCGCCGGCCGAAGTGCGTGCTATATGATGAGCCGACTTCCGGTCTCGATCCGGTCGTCGCGGACAGTATTAATCGACTGATTCGCCGATTACAGAAACGGCTGGGAATGACGAGCATTGTGGTCACGCACGACATGAAAAGCGCATTCGATGTCGCTAATCACATTGCCTACTTGCATGAAGGTCGAATTTATTTCTACGGTACGCCGATTCAGTTTCAGCAAACGAGCGATCCGATTTTGGAGGATTTCTTGCTCGGACGTTCCACTGAAGAACGTGAGGACAAAGTTGAGACTTGAAGATTGAGAGATGAGAGTTGGAAACTGATGAATCGACACGAACGAGGTTTGGAATTTAAAGTAGGCGCCTTTGTCTTCGTTGGATTAGCGATGTTAGGCGCGCTGGTCGTGCAATTCGGTCGTCTTGGCGAAGGCCTTAGAACTTATTATCCGCTCACCGTCCGCTTCAATGACGCGAGTGGACTGTTGAAAGGTTCTGATGTTTTGCTCGCGGGCGCGAAGATCGGAAAAGTCTCGGGCGGTCCACGAATGGTTCGCGAAGGCCAGGGCGTGGATGTGCCGTTGAAGATTTATGATTACATTAAGGTCCCTGAAGGAAGCAAATTCACCGTCGGAAGTTCCGGTCTGCTTGGTGACCGGTTCGTAAACGTGACGATGCCGGCCGGGCAGCCGAAGGCTTTTCTGGCGCCAAATACCTACATTAATGGTGCGCGTGAAACTGGCATCGACGATCTTACAAGGGAAGGCGGCGCGCTCGTGACCGATCTGCGCGGGACGGTCCAGAAGATCGACGTCGCTGCGGCGCGATTGAATCAAGATACTCTCTCTTCCGAGAACATGGAAAATCTGAAATCCTCCATGGAACATTTGAACGAGGCTACGGGTGCGCTTGCCGAGTCTTCAAAGAAATTGGATGGCGTCATCGACAAAGCGGATTCAACAATGGAGTCTGCGAAAAAATCAGCCGATAATTTGCAGAATGCGATTGCGGATACGCGGAAATTGCTCCGGACTGCGAGGGAAGGAAAAGGGTTGTTAGCCGAAGTCTTGAATAATCAAGCGTTGGCGAATGATCTGCGGGCACTAGTCAGCAATTTACGGGCGCACGGCATCTTATTTTACCGGGATAGTGCGGCGAAGATCGACGCGAACCCCCGCCAGCAAAGCATACAACGCCCCAAGGCTGAAAGGCGCTGAGAAGCCGGGGCGTGCCGCGTTACAAAGTTGAATCAAACGTAAACGCACCACAGAACGAAATACGGGAACGTGCTTCTTACGAAGTCTACTTTTTACACTTTTGTTAGCAAGCAGCGTCGTACTTCTTGTTCACTTAAGCCTTCGATGCGAATGATTTTCTCGCGAGATTTTTGACCGCGCTTAAGCAGAATCTTGCGTTCGGGGATTTTCAACTCGTCGGCCAAGAAACTACGCAGCGCGGCGTTTGCTTTTCCTTCCATAGGCGGAGCGCACAGTTTGATTTTGATAGCCACTCCATGCTCGCCCATCACCATGTTCTGTTTTGCATTCGGAACAATGCGAAACCGGAGAATCGCCATTCGAGCGAGATGGTAACCGAGACGGTCGCCTACAGTCCGATCGCAGTACGAACACGTTGCATGACTTGGTCGGCGATTTCGTTTGCCCGCTTAGCGCCACGCGTGAGGACATCGTCAATGTACGATTTGTCAGCGAGGATTTCTTCCCGGCGTTTGCGCATCGGCGCGAAATAATCCCAGAGCTTTTCGAAAAGCTGCTTTTTGAAATCGCCATAGCCGGTGCCGCCTTTTTGAAATTGTTCCCGTATTCCTCCGACTTCATTTTTTGAGGCGAAGAGGGAGTAGAGCTGGAAGATTGTGGATCCTGCCGGGTCCTTCGGCATCTCGACCGGCGTGGAATCGGTCACGATGCTCATGACACGTTTTCGCGTTTCTTTTTCGTCGCCGAAAATGTCGATGTTGTTGTGGTAACTCTTGCTCATCTTCTGTCCGTCGATTCCAGGAACGACCTCCGTCGCCGCGTTAATTCGCGGCTCGGGGAGCTTAAAAATTTCACCGAACGTCTCGTTCATTTTCACGGCGAGATCGCGGGTGATTTCGATATGCTGCTTTTGATCTTTGCCCACAGGCACGGTGTCGCTGTCGTAAATCAAAATGTCGGCCGCCATCAGCACAGGATAATTGAAAAGTCCCGCTGACGCGGCCATGCCGCGCGCAATCTTGTCCTTGTAAGAATGCGCGCGCTCAAGCAATCCCATCGGCGCAATCGTGGATAAAATCCAGGTCAATTCCGTGACCTGTGGCACGGCTGATTGTAGAAAAAGTGCAGCGCGCTCCGGGTTGAGACCGCAAGCCAAGAAATCAACTGCGACGCGGCGGCTGTTTTCACGTAGTGCCTCCGGATTATGCAGGCTGGTGAGCGCGTGATAATCTGCAATAAAATAGAACGCTTCTCCCTCGGCTTGCAGGGCGATCGCCGGCTGCATCATTCCAAAGTAGTTGCCGATATGCAGTACGCCGCTCGGCTGAATGCCGGATAAAATACGCATGTCGATTTAAGATTTCAGATTTCAGATTGAAAGCGAATCATTATCCTCAAATCTGCAAGCTAAGACCTGCAATCTGCAATTTGAATCGTTTCTTGCTCGCTAATTTTCAACGCAGCCGCTAGATAAGCGCGCGATGCCCGCTCGATCGAAGCCGATTTCTGTCGTTACCGGTGCCGCCGGTTTTTTGGGATCGCATTTAACGGATCGTTTGCTTGCGGAACGCCATCGCGTCATCGCAATCGACAATCTGATCACGGGCAACCCCGCGAACATTGGGCATCTGGCCGGAAATGAAAATTATCGTTTCATCAGACACAACGTCTCCGATTTCATTTTCCTTCCCGAAGAAAGAATCGATTACGTTTTTCATTTCGCCTCGCCTGCGAGCCCGATCGATTATCTCGAACTGCCAATTCCCACATTGAAAGTCGGTGCTCTCGGCACGCACAATGCCCTGGGCTTAGCCAAGGCCAAAATGGCCTCCTTTATTCTTGCATCGACGTCGGAGACTTACGGTGACCCGCTCGTGCATCCGCAAAAGGAGGATTACTGGGGCAACGTCAACCCAATAGGGCCGCGCGGCGTTTACGACGAGGCGAAGCGGTTCGCCGAAGCGATGACGATGGCTTACCATCGCTATCACAACATCGACACCAAAATCGTTCGCATCTTTAACACGTATGGTCCCCGGATGCGGCTGCGGGACGGGCGCGTTGTTCCTGCGTTTATTGGTCAGGCCCTGGCGGGAAGACCGCTCACTGTCTTCGGTGATGGCTCACAGACGCGCTCGTTTTGTTACGTTTCCGACCTTATCGATGGAATTTTCAAGCTAGCAATGAGCGATTTTCACGAGCCGGTCAACCTTGGCAATCCGCGCGAGATGACGATCAAACAATTTGCCGACGAGATCATTCGCATTACCGGGACAGAATCGACCATTGAATATAAGCCCCTGCCCGAGGATGATCCGAAAGTACGCCAGCCAGATATCTCGCGCGCAAAAAAAGTTCTTGGCTGGGAACCGGGAGTCAGTTTCGAAGAGGGAATTATCCGAACAATCCAGTATTTTCGCGAATCGCTTAAACGGGACTGAACCGATAGCGGAGGGACTCCGGAGAGCACTGAGTGGAACGTCGAACAACAAAGAAAGGATTTGCGAGACAACCGCGGGTCAAACCGAAGCGATGTCCCGACCTCATCTGGCACCACATGCATAGTATGCGGAGCAATCGCATTAACGGAGAAACGTCAGCTAGTTTGCCATAGCGATACTTACCCAAGGCCGCGTGATTTGAATTGTTCCGAATTTTAGAACTGGAACGCGGGTGGCTTTTGAACGAGAAATCACCCCGAACATTTTCACGTATCCCGCTGCGAAACTAAATGTTTCAATATTAAGCAAGCATTATGAAAGCTAACTCTCCACTCGCCTTTTTTGTGCTGCTCATTACCTGGGCGCAGATAGGCGTGGCAGCCGACTTCCAGATCACGAAGATCACCAAGACCCTGATTTCGACGCCGGAGTTCAGCTACGGAGGTGGGGGACAATATCGAATCAATCAACGTGATCGCTGGCTGGAAGTGGAAGTCGAATTTGTCGCGGCGCCAGACTGGACCGATGAGCTGACGTTTAAGTATTACATTCTCTTCAATGGCAGCCTTCTGACCGGTGAAGTGACGCACGTAAATATTCCAGCGGGTCGCGAGAACCGATCAGTCATGTACATCTCGCCACTCGCACTTACACGATTTGGAAACAATCGGCCAATTACGGCCAACTCGTGCCAAAACATCGCTGTACAAATCGTGCAGCAAGGCGCGGTAAAAAATGAGCTTAGCCTCGCACGCGCCCCGGTGCAATGGTTCGCGACTCTACCGCAGATTTCTGGATTCGTCTTGAACAAAAACGAAACACCGTTCGCGCCCCTTTACTGGGACCGTTACGAGCAAATTAAGGCGTCGGGCCGCTGATTCTAGATCGAATGGCCAGATCGACCCGCCTCATCAGTCTTAACCTTGGATCTCAGACCATCGGCTTGGCTGAATTTCGCGTGGAGGCGCACGGAGGCTTGGCATTAGTGGACTATCGATTTCGGGAAATCCCAGTCGATCCAACGGGGGAGAGAATGGGGCGTGCGCAAATGCTCATTGCTTTGGGCGAAATGATGAACGAGCTGCAGATCAAGCGCGGCCGCGTTAACTACGCGGTGTCCGGACAATCAGTTTTCGCTCGTTTTGTGAAACTGCCGTCGGTTGGCGAAGAAAAGATCGAGAAAATTATTTCTTTCGAGGCGCAGCAAAATGTTCCCTTCCCAATCGACGAGGTCGTCTGGGATTACCAACTCGTCGGAGGCGGTGGCGATGAGCCAATTCAAGTCGTACTGGTCGCGATTAAAGTTGACTTGCTCGATGAGGTCAACAATGCGGTTGAACAGACGGGGCTGCGCGCATCGGTCGTCGATGCCGCGCCAATGGCGCTTTATAACGCGTTCCGCTACAGTTACAGCGACCTGAGTGGCTGTTCGTTGCTCGTGGATATCGGAGCCCGCACGACAAATCTTCTCTTTATCGAGCCGGCCAGAGTTTTCTCGCGGAGCATTCCAATTGGCGGCAGTTCAATCACCGCCGCGATTGCCAGGGAATTTGGCGAGCCATTCGCAGCAGCGGAATCGCGTAAGAAGCGCGACGGCTTCGTGAGCCTCGGCGGCGTGTACGCGGAGCCGACAGACCCTGACGTTGCCCGCGTTTCGAAGGTCGTACGCAGTACAATGACGCGTTTGCACGGGGAACTGATGCGTTCCATCAGCCATTATCGTGGCCAACAACAGGGAAATCCGCCCGAGCGCATTTTCCTTTGCGGTGGCACCGCGGGAATGCCCTACATGCGCGAGTTTTTTAACGAAAAACTGCAGCTGCCGGTCGAGTTTTTTAATCCGCTTCGCAATGTGGCCGCAGCTGAGCCAGCGCCGGTGGCCGAACTTGCGCGGTCTGAGCACTTGTTGGGTGAAGTAGTTGGACTGGCGCTTCGAAGTGTAAGCAGCTGTCCAATGGAGTTGAACCTGCTTCCGCGAAATGTAGTTCGGAGGCAGGAATTAGAGAGGCGCCAGCCGTTCTTCATTATGGCGGCGGCTTGCTTCATTCTCGCTTTGCTTGGCTGGTCAGCTTACTACACGCGGGCGGCCCAAGTGATGCGGCAGAGCACGCGGGTTCTTCAACAAAAGATCGACACCATGAGGGTGGCCGAAACGCGGCTCGATAAACTCAAAAAGCAAGCCGCCTCACTGGACAGTGTCGCGACGCCGCTCATAACAGTAATTAACGACCGCAACTTCTGGCCGGAAATTCTGGAAGACCTTAATGCACGTCTGCCGGAAGCAGATATCTGGATTACCGAACTTGCCGCCATTTCCGGTGGAAAACTGCTGGGAACTGGTGACAAACACGCGGCGGAAAGGGCGGTCACTCCGGCGCCGGGGAGTTCGCCGTCTCCGGCGAGCAGATCGAAAACAAAACCAGAAACCGCGGGCGGACCGGCAATCGATGGCATTCTTGTACGTGGTCTTTACTTGGTCAATCCGAAACAGCAGGAAATTGTCGTCGATTATTTTCGTAACCTGCTCAGTTCACCATTTTTCAATATCGAGGCAAAAAATCCGGAGCGCGTGATCAAGTCGAACTCGGTGCCGAACGACACCGAGTGGGCGTTTCCGTACGAGCTCCGTCTCGATCTTCGGAAGCCGGTGAAATTACCATGAACTGGTTGCGGCAAAACCGATGGCTCGGCACGTTTCTGATTACTTTTGGAATTTGCACATTAGTTGCCGGAATCCTTTTCTTCATGGCGAGGAGCAACTGGAGTAATGCCAAAGGGCAACTGGATGCTGCTGTAGCGGAATTGAACCGCCTTCAGCGTCTCGATCCATTCCCAAGCGATGTCAATGAACGGAAACTGAAAGTTCTCCTCGAGAATTACGGCGCCGCACTCGACAAACTAAAGGAAGAACTGAAAACAGAGGTGGCTCCGGCGCCGCTGCTTGCGCCCAACGAATTTCAGTCGCGTTTGCGCCAGGCGACGATCGCCGCCCAAAGCAGAGCACGGTCAAATAACGTGAAGCTCCCGGACAATTTTCATCTTGGGTTTGATGAATTTGCCACTGCCTTGCCGAAAACAGAGACGGCGCCGCTGCTTGGGCAGGAGCTCTCCCAGGTACAGATGCTCATGAATATCCTGGTGGATGCCAAGGTGGATAGCGTGACGTCCTTTCACAGGATGCCATTGCCTGAAGAACGCGGAATTACGCCTACTCCGACGCCGACCCCGGTGCCCGCTGGACGAAAGGGCAGTTCCCGCGGACCGAAGCCGGCCGGAACGAGCGTGGCCACCCCGAAATTACTCGAGCGCAATATTGTCGATCTTACGTTTAAGGCGACGCCAGCTGCCGCGCGAAAAGTCCTGAATCAGATCTCGAGCTCGAACGGACAATTCTATATCGTCCGCACTTTATACGTGCGGAATGAAAAGGACAAAGGTCCGCCGCGCGAAAAGACCGCTGAAGCAAATCCGCCTGCAAATCAACCGACAGCTCCAGATCAGCCGGGCGGCGCCCCGCTGAGTTTTATCGTTGGCAATGAACACATCGAAATCCTGGCCACGATCGAGATGTTGAGGTTTACATTTTAGCAAATGGATTGGATTCGGACGCATTATGATCGTGTCACGCTCATCGCGGCAGCCAGTTTCCTTTTTATTTCCGCGGTTTCGATTTGGTGGAGCGCAGTCCAATTCGGAAACAATTTAATCGCACACCAGACTGCGCCTCAGCCGAAGAAAGCCACTCCGCCGGGTAAGGCTCTCGAAGTTGATCATGCTGCGGAGCAGCTCCAGCACCCGGCGCAATGGAAGTCCAGCGGCCGCTCTGGGCTTTTTGTTCCGGAGAAACATTTTATCGGCGCCAACGGTCTGCCGGCAACGTTACAAAACACACAGGTACACCCGCCGGTGCCGAATGACTGGTTTGAGCAATTTGGTTTGCCAATCGTCGATGCGGATGTTCTCGATCAAGATCCCGACGGAGACGGTTTCACCAATCTCGACGAGTGGCAGGGAGGCACCAATCCAA
>Ga0209801_1000698_pt1 | contig 21917 bp, 24 predicted proteins | sample GraSoiAngelo_127_FD_185884 | JGI IMG/M metagenome (GOLD analysis project Ga0209801, IMG submission 185884) | Grasslands soil microbial communities from the Angelo Coastal Reserve, California, USA - 14_0927_09_40cm (SPAdes) (version 2) | ecosystem: Environmental > Terrestrial > Soil > Grasslands ... | reverse complement strand
GGCAATCTTCTTTCGATCGCGCGGCCAGTTCATTCTTGTATTCCACGTTGAGAGTGCTCCCCGGCTGGACTCGAATCACAGGGGGTGTGTTGTTGCCTTGATAATGAAATTCGGATTTTCCAGTAGCCGGATCCGTCGCTGCCATTAGCGTGACCGGCGTAGTTGCTTGTGGCAGTTCCGGAAGAATTCCGTCTTTCCCACTTGGCGTGGCCGCAACTGACCCAATAGTTGCTGCCCACGTAAATGTGAATAGCCCGACCTTTTGCAAAGTTTGCACAGGTACAAGCTATCGATTGGCGAGTGCTATCGCGATGGCGCGTGCGGAGGGTTTTGCAGTCTTACCGCCGAGGTGATGTCCGCTGCTTCTTTCGAGATAGCTCCAAAAGCCGCCGATGTGAGTGTTGTCGAACTTACCAAGGTGAATGTCTGTGTTTCCATTTTTTTACTCCTCCTACTACAGCGGCATGACCACGCCGCCATTCTTAGGAATCGCATCGAAGGTCGCCTTGTCGATGCGCAGGTGCGCCATGACCGCTTCCGGCGGCGTGTGAGCCAGCCACTCCGAAAAGGAGAGGTCCTGAAAACGATCGACCTTGCCGAACATCTCCAGGAACACAAGATCGGTGTCACCTGTGTTCTCGATGTAGTGCAGCAAGGTCTTCTGGACGTATCCGACGTCTCCCGCCTGAAAGTCCATCGTGCGAGCCTTGTTGCCTGTGGCCACCACGGTCATTCGACCCTTGCCGCTAATGTAGTACTGCCATTCGTCTGCGTTTGGATGCCAGTGCAATTCTCTTAGGCCGCCGGGATGAACGGTGACCAGGGCCATCGCCGTGGTTGAGACTTTGAAATTGCTGGAATCAACAATGCGCACGTCGCCACCTTTCGTTTTCAGCGTCGGCGGCATTTCCATCGTGCGAAACACAAGGTTCTGTGGCGACTTTCCACGTGCACCGGCCGCCACTTTCTGGTCGACCGCCAACGACCCCGGAAGATCAGCTTGGAAAATGAATAATTCTTCTTTCGGCACGTTCTTGAACGCCTCTTGGCCGACCGCGAAATTTTTTGCCAACACCTCAGGCGGCAGATGCCCTATCGTGTCGCTCAACAGTACCGTGTCTGATTCCGAAAAATTACCGTCGTCGAACACGAGCATGAACTCGCAACCGTCGGGATTGAGACCTTGAATAGAGTGAGGAAGTCCGGGCGGAAAGAACCAAAGATCGTTTTTGTTTACGTCGGCGACGAAACTTTTGCCGTCCAAGTCGATCGCCGTAAGCCGTGCTGAACCGTAAAGCATGATGGCCCATTCGCTGGCCGTGTGCCAATGCAGCTCCCGGAATCCGCCGGCAGTCAGTCTCATGTTGACGCCGGCCATAGTCTTGGAGACGGGAAACTCCCGTATCGTTACCTCGCGTGACCATCCGCCTTCATAAGTACGCTTGTTGGCAAAGGAAAACGGATACTTGAACGCCTGCACCAACTCTTTTGTGTCCGTGGCAGGTGGCCACATGGAATCCGGGTTCTGGCCATCAAGCTCGTGATTGGCGGGGCCAGGGTCAGTCTTACTTAGGTCTGCGCCTACTACTTTTTGCAATGCGGCAAAGCTGCCTATCGCTACCGCGGTTTTTCCGATGAAACTTCGACGAGTGAATTCGCTCATAATTATTCTCCTGAGGTTTAGATTTTTTGTTTTGAAACTATTTAGCTCCTGCGCTCCAGACTTGGTAAAGGATAAAAAGCAGCACCAGCGTCATACCGGTCCAAACGAGAATGATCTCTTCCTCGCGATTGTGCCAGACGACCAGCACATCGTTGTCCACATTTGGATCCCTGTCGAAAAATTGAGGTCTTTTGTGATAGGCGAAGAGTCCGGCACCTGCGAGCACTAGTACTGCGATGCTGAACGCGACGCGCAGAGCAGGAATGGCCGCGGCTTGTATTTCCCCGATCAGTCTGATTGTTTGCATTGTGTGTTTGCTCGTTATGCTGCCCCGAAAAGTTCACGTTCCGCGAGGGCGAGCGAACGATCACTGGCTGTCCAAATGTCGGACGGGCGCCGAAAGAGAAGCGAGCACCGCCGCCAAATGCAGGCGCCGAATGGAAATCGCCCCCCCCAAAAAACATCTCGAAAATGCCGCCGCCAAAGCCGCCGCCACCAAAGTGCGGGCCGACTCCAATTCCGACGGCGTGTCCGGCTACCGCGGTCTGAATCATCACGGAAGAAATCACGAGGCTAGCTACTTTAGAGATAGTTGTTATTTTCATGTTACAACGCTCGCGTATCGAAGCGCATAAGCAGCATCATCCTTGCGTAAACAAAAATGACTTCTTCAATCCGGTTGTGGCGAGCAACAGCTCTGTCGGTGTCGACTTCGGGATCTTGGTCAAACAATCGATGCCGTTTTTGAAAGGTGTAGAGGCCGACACCACTCATCGCGAGGACTGCTATGGTAAAAGCAATACGCAGAGCAGGAGCCCCAGCATGCTGAATCATCGCGATGAATGAAGTTAGTTGCTCAGTAACCAGCGTGTTCATTTCGATTTTCGAAGCGGAGTCCCGACCCAGTCATTTCTCTCCTCCCCGATTGGGATGATGCGATCGGGAGGGGAGGCTTTGCTGGGATAGGGCGGCCGAAGCGTCGCAAAGGCACTCGAAGCGAAGATCGACAATATGGCAACCGCTACGAGCAGAGAATTGTTCGTTTTCATACTAAAATCTTATCGCCGTGTTTAAGCGGTTTCCACGACGCGTCCGGAGGATTTTCCGACACCACCCAGGGTTGGATCGCGACTCTCCCTTCAGGGAGAGGTCGTTAGGGAAACAGAACTGCGGTCCGTAACTGCGGCTAGCAGAGTGCCGCCGCGAAGACAGATTCCAGATCGCAACCGGAAACTTTGCCCACCGCAAACCAGCCGAATCGACTAACAAGTGCCAGCTTCGGTACGAGAAGTTAAAAAATGACTTGCATCCGCAGTAACATTTCGTCGAACTGATCATCGCCGAATTCCGGATTGGCTTCGCGAAAATCCGACCAAGTGTGCACGTAGTTGGCCATCAGTTCTAGTCCTTCGCCGTGAATGTAGTAGTTCAGCCCACCGGTAATCGATTCAATCCCATCGTTTCCACGCTGGCCCGGATTGAGGTGCTCCCATTTCACGACAGCCTGGAGTTTTTTCGCGATCAAGTAATAGCCCCCCAGCACGTAAAAGCCATTGGCTTCGAACTCCGTGAAAGCCGGCGCAACTCCGGGCGCGGTGCGCGGCCGCACCCGTTCATCCAGAAGGGAGAAGAAAAGCCGCGACCGCGAAGACGACCCGAATTTTCATTCTAAGAAATCCTTCAGGGTGGTTACATCTTTTCGATTAAACGCAGATTCTGATCATGCCGTAAAGAACAAAATAAGTGAATTATCGAAAAAGATTTCGCTTCCGGTCATGTCCGGAAATTGGCGGGATCAGAGCGAGCCGCGCGATTCTGGCGTGGTCCCTAGTAGCGTTCCGCAGCGAAAACGGATTCCGGATCGGAGCCGGAAACTTTGCCCACCGCAATCCAGCCGAAGCGGCTGACAAGCGCGCCGATTAGAAATGAAATCGCTGCAAGCGGAACGAGGCCGAAAAACCGAAGGATGAGCGCAAGCGGACCGTTCAAAACTTCGCCAATCCGAATTAGCCAACCCGAGCCATGTTCGTGTATCGCGCGATCGGCAACGCCGTGTTTATCGACGCTGAGCCAAATCAAGAGCGCCGACTCAACCGCAGCCGCGTAAAATCCGAGGAAGTTGAGCGCGGCGATTCGGTACCCAAGCAATTCCAAAACTGCCGCTGCAGATCCCAAGCCTGCGGTTCCAAAATGGATCGGCAGCAGTGTGCGATGCAAAAACCACGCCGGAATCGTGGTCGCCCCGATCAGCACGCCTGTGTAAGTCGCGAGCAAAGTTCCGAAGATCGCTGAACCAAAAATGAAGGTGCCGGCAGCGAGGCGCAGGAGTTGATCGAGTGTGCCAGGGAAAATCTGATGAGTGTGCAGTTCAAGCGCGATCAACCCCGGAACGGCACACGCCCCGAACGCGCTGAGAATCCAGGCGCCCATCGACATGGCTGATCGGTGTTTAAAAACGCGCAGCATGTTGAGGAAGAGGTGGGGGCGGCCAAGATCCATGATCAACAGAATTGGTGAAAGAATCCCCCCAGAGATGGCCGCGAGCCACATGGCCTCGCGTGCAAGATCGACATGGTGAAAAATAAGGGCACCGCTTGCAATCACCGCGGACATCCCGGCAATTCCACCGAAGAAAAAGTAGAGCGGAACTTCCCAGGTCCAGACCGGCGGTTTGACCACGGGCTGGCCGTAGTAGCCGGGCTTGCTCGGAATCGGGCCACCCGCAACATCGACACCGCGCCCGGCGACCACACCTTCTTTCCACGCTTGCTCGCGCAACTCTTCCAGTCGCTTTTCGGATGGTGAATTGGTTGTCATGAGAAAAACGCGAACGCGAGGAGCGTCGCGATGATGGAAGCAATCGCGGTCGCGAAGGCTGAAGTCCACGCTGACTTCAGATAAATCGTCGGGATCTGCGGTTTGGGCGGAAGTCCGTAGGCCTCTGGTTCACCGAGAATCAGGAAGAACGCGTGAATGCCGCGCACAGAAGTTTCGGTCGGGTCGTAAAGCTGCGCGTCATTGTAGCCGCTTTGTTGTAATTGTTGCACGCGCTCCGCTCCGCGCGCGCGTAAATCATCCAGTCGGCCGAAGACGATCGATTCCGTCGGACAAACCTTTGCACACGCCGGAACGAGTCCACTCTTTTGTCGGTCGTAACAAAACGTACACTTAAAGGCACCGCCTGAATCGGGCAGAGGCGCTGGCCGACGATCAATCACGCCGAAGGGGCACGACACTACGCAATAGCCGCAGCCGTTGCAGACATCGTTCTGCACGAGCACCGAGCCAACCTCAGTACGCACGATCGATCCGGTCGGACACGCCTCAAGACAACCGGCTTCTTCGCAGTGCTTGCAAACGTCCGACAAAAAAACCCAACGGAAAGGATCCTGGTCTAACGACATCGGACCCGCGATTTGATTTCCTTTCGCGCGATCCTGTTCCAGGAACATTACATGCCGCCAGGTCGATGCGCCAAGGTGACCGGTGTTGTCGTAGGAATTTCCAGACCACATGAACCCGTCATCGGGTACCTGGTTCCATTCTTTGCACGCGACTTCGCAAGCTTTGCAGCCGATGCAAACGCTCGGATCGGTGAAGAAACCAACCTCGACGCGATCTTGCACGAAGGAGTGCTTCCGCTGATTCGTGCTCTGGAGTCCTTCTCCGATCATCGAGTGTCGATCTTTCCTTCCAAGCCGTGACCACCACCGGCTCTGGCACAGGGTGCACCGGCAGCCGGTTGTTCAGGGTGCAAATTTGGGGGGCCACCCTTCGGCACATACTTGTTGAGCCACTCTTCGAAAGCAGGACCGCGCGGCAACCGGCCAGGCACGATGTTGCAGGTGAGCGCCTTCGCTTCCATGATGGTCACGTTCGGCTCGCCCGAAATCGGAACTAAATCGTTCGTAGCGCCGCCCTTCACCGGTCCGGCCGAACCGAAATGAAACGGCATCGCGATCTGATGCACGGTTTTCCCGTTGAGATGCAGTGGCCGGATGCGTCGGCTAACGAGAGCGCGCGCTTCGATCGCTCCGCGCAAACTGACGACCGAAATGTGATCGCCATTGTTGATCTTTAGCTCGACGGCAAGCTCGGGGGACATTTCGGCGAACAGCTCCGGTTGCAACTCCGCAAGATGACTGAGAAAGCGCGACATGCCGCCGGCGGTGTGGTGCTCGGTTAGCCGATAGGTTGTCAGGACAAAGGGAAATCGCGGATCCCCGGGAGGCGCGAACCGATTTTCCTGGCGAGTAAACCAATGCACAGCCGGGTTCGTGTCGCGCGAGTAAAGCGCGTTGTGTACGGGCGACTCGAGCGGTTCGTAATGTGTCGGCATCGGTCCATCCTGCAAACCGCTCGGGACATAAAGCCACCCGAGCCCGTCTTCATGCGAGATGAACGCCGAGTCGCCGGGAATCCCATCAAGACCGCTCTCGTTTCCGGTTGGTCGAAACTCTGGCGACTTCTCCACCGGAAAATCGGGGACGTCGCGGCCCGTCCATTTCCGTTGCGTTCCGTCCCACCAAATCAATTTCTTGCCCTCGCTCCACGGTTCGCCGGTTGGGCTGGCGCTCGCTCTATTATATATGATGCGGCGATCGCCGGGCCAGGCGAAGCCCCAACCGTGGCCAAGATAATCTTTCGAATTACGCGAGTTCGCCTTGTTAATCTTATCCGGACCGAGGACGCCGGAGTAAATCCAAGCTCCGCTCGCGGTGGAACCGTCGGACTTCAGTCGCGGATAACCGTCAATCTGCGGACCGTGATGCGAATTGCCTTTGCGATCGACACCGAACACGATGCCATCATTCCCGCCGGGGCCACCGCCGCCGGCTACAGGATTCGTATACCAGCCGTTGATTTCTGCCAACACAGCTTCCATTTTTGGATCGCCCAGCTCGTCTTCGGGATACCACCAGTCAAGCGCGCGCAATGGCTCATCGAGCGGATCGTTAGATTGTTTCGCTTTGGCGATCAGGCGCAAAGCAAGTTGATGCATAAACCACGCCTCGGATCGAGCATCGCCAGGCGGGTCAACCGCTTTCTGGCGCCATTGCAGAAGACGCTGCGTGTTGGTGAACGCGCCTTCCTTTTCCGCATGTCCCGCCGCTGGAAAAAGAAAAACTTCCGTCTCGATTTCTTCCGTCTTCAATTCGCCGTGCTCAATCTCGGGCGAATCACGCCAGAACGTCGCCGCTTCGATTTCGACCATCTCGCGAACAACCAGCCATTTCAATTTCGACAGTGCCGCTCGCTCGAACCTGGAGTTCGCGGCCGCGACCGCCGGATTCTGGCCCATCATGAACATGCCTTCCATTTTTCCGTCGGCCATATCATAGAGGTATTCGAAGAAGGAATGGTTAGTGGTGATCTTCGGGACCCAACTGTAGCCAAAATCGTTTTCGACCGTCGCGTTCTTGCCGTAGTACGCCTTGAGCAAGCTGATGAAGTACGCCGGAAAATTATGCCAAAGACCAGTCGGCCTTGTGTGGCGCGCCAGGTAATCGCGCAGCGTCGCTTCGCTGCCATCGCCGCGCGGCATTGGCAGATAACCGGGCAAAGTATCGTAGAGCGTCGGAATGTCGGTCGAACCTTGAATTGATGCGTGACCACGAAGCGCAAGAATGCCGCCACCCGGGCGACCGATATTGCCGAGCAATAGTTGCAGGATCGCCGCGGTGCGAATGATTTGAACGCCTTTTGAATGTTGTGTCCAGCCGAGCGCATAACAAATCGCCGCACTCTTGTCGGGACCCGAAGCGGCGACCAGCGCGTCTGCAACTTTGTGAAAAAGCGACGGCGAAATGCCACAAATTTTCTCCACCATTTCGGGCGTGTAACGAGCAAAGTGGCGACGCAGCGTCTGGAGGACGCACCGCGGATGTTGCAAGGTCAGATCGCGCTCGGGGAAACTAAGGCCGCGATCGCCACCGTAAAGCCAGGTCTTCCTGTCGTAGCCGCATTGCTCTCCGCTCCAGCCGGAGAAAAAGCCGGTCGCGCCTTCTTCGGTGTCGCGAAAATCTTCGCGCAGAATGCAGGAGGCATTGGTGAAGTGCACCACGTAATCGCGGAAGAAGAGATTGTTCTCGATAATGTGCCTGACGAGGCCGCCTAGAAATGCGATGTCGCCGCCCGCGCGAATCGGCACCCAGATATCAGCCAGCGCGCTCGTGCGCGAAAATCTGGGATCGACATGAATGATGGTCGCGCCACGTTCCTTTGCTTTCATCACCCAGCGGAAGCCGACCGGGTGGCATTCGGCCATGGAAGAGCCTTCGATTAAAATACAATCGGCATTGGCGAGATCTTGTTGCGCAGTTGTAGCTCCGCCCCGGCCGAAGCTGGTGCCCAGACCGGGCACCGTGCTGCTATGTCATATCCGCGCCTGGTTGGATATGCACACCATTCCCAGGCCGAGAGTGAACAGTTTTTTAATGAGATAATTTTCTTCGTTATCGAGAGTGGCGCCGCCGAGATGACAAATCGCGGTCGTATGATTGATCGTGTTGCCGTTTTGTTTGTGCACGAACGTGCGCCTGCGCGATTCCCAAACCCGATCCGCCACCATGTTCATCGCGCGATCCACCGAAATTTCCGTCCATTCTTTCGCGCGCGGCGCACGGTATTTCATTTTCGTTTCGCGCCGATTGTGCGTGAGCAGTTGATACGATGCCGCACCTTTCGGGCAAAGATTCCCCTGGCTGATCGGGCTCTCCGGATCGCCTTCAATCGAAACGAGTTTGCCGTTCTTGTGAAAAATGAGCTGACCGCAACCAACTCCGCAGTATGGGCAAATCGATCGCGCCACTTGTGCATCGTCGATCCGCGCGTGCATCGCGCGCGTTTTGTCCGACATCGCCTCCAATCCTGTGCCGTCAGATCGCTCTCGAATTTGGCGAATGACCGGCCATTTCGAAAGCAACGCAGTGAGCGACGTCATGTCGTTTATTCCTCGCTTAAGCAGCCAATTTCATTGTTATCGTCTTGTGGCGCGCGGTAAAGCCCAAAAACGCGGTACGACTATCATTGAAAGATTTGGTTTTCTGCGATTGGCGATCGATCCTGCGGACGAAGTGGACGCTTGCGTGTTTCCAGGAAGGCAACCAAGTCATCGAGCTCGCCCGGCTTGAGCGAAGGACCAAAGGCCGGCATGTTGGTCCCACCATTGACAATTCGGATAACCATGTTGTCGCGCGTTAGCGTATCCGCGATGTAGGTTAGGTCGGGTCCGCGCCGGCCCCCGAGACCCTGAATGAGGTGGCAGTTCAGGCATCCTTTGTCGTGAAACAATTGACCACCTTTGAAGACCGGACCGCTTGTAGCTCCTACCACTTTCTCGCTGAGCGGCTGAGCCTCGAAGTTAGGCGACCAGGGCGACTGCTGTCCTTCCCACCAAAGCCCACCAATCATGATCACCGAGAGACACACGACCGCAATTGCCCAGGGACGTCGGGAGGCAGCGCGCTCTCCTTTGTGATTCCAAATGGGAACAAACAGCAGCAGTAGCCCGATCAGGATTGGGAATCCGATCATTACGTAGCCTTCGATCTTGGCCGGAATGAGGGCGAGTAGCGCGAAGTACCAAAGAAGATACCAATCCGGTCGTGGATCGGCGGCCAGTATGCTCGGATCCGGCGGCTTATCCAGCGCCGGAGGTCCGACGAAGAATGCGGCGACAGCGATCGCGATGATCAGACCCGTGACGACAATCACATCTCGCCAGGCCAGGTCCGGCCAAAATGGCTTGCCACTCTTCTTGAGTAACTCTTCGTATTCGGCGCGATAGGTTGCAGGATCGACAGGTTTGCCTGCAACCGGCGGCTCCGAGATCCCATGGCGAAGGACGAGCCACAGATGTAACCCGATAAAGGCAAACATAATTCCAGGCAGAACGAAAACATGGATGGCGAAGAACCGACTAAGCGTCGCGCCGCCAATCGTATTACCGCCAAGGATGAAGCGAGCCACCCAGTCCCCGATAATCGGAATACGTCCCGCCTGCTCAGCCGCGACCACTACCGACCACGCCGCGGTTGAATCCCACCGGAGCAGCTGCCCGGTAAATCCCATTCCCAGCGTGAAGGCCAGCAACAGGATGCCGGTGGTCCACGTCATCTCGCGGGGAAATTTGTAGGCGCCGAACAAAAACGTCTGCGCCATATGTGCTCCGATCATCAACACCATTGCGGACGCGCCGTAGTAATGAAGTCCGCGGAGAAAGCGGCCGAATGGTGCGTTGTTTGTGATAAACAAAAGCGTCTCGTAAGCCTGCGACGACGAAGAAATATATGAAAACGCTAGCGCCACCCCGCTTGCGACCTGCACGATAAACGCAACAAGCGTGGCGCTGCCAAAGACGTACCACCATTTCGAATCCTGCGGCGCGATATGCTTCATCGGCGAGAGCAGGACGCTGATCCCGAGCCGATCGTCGAGCCACTGCCAGACTATCTTGAATATCTTGATCACAGCGTAGTGGAAATCGGAACGATCGCCTGTCTCATTTGCACTTCGCCATTTTCGACGCGCACATCGTAACGAAAAAGCGGGCGAGGCGGCGGACCGGCAGCGACGGTGCCGTCATCGTAGTAGACGCCGCCATGACAGGGGCACATGAACAATTCCGCGCCTTCGAGCCAGCGCACGGGGCATCCGAGATGAGTGCAATTAACGGAGAAGGCAATGAAGCTATCCTGACTAACTCGACGCAACCAGACAGCACTCTTGGCAGTTACACCGGCCCAGGGCAGCGATGAAGGATCAATCACCGTCACGGCTACAGTCTTGCCGATTTGAAAATCATCCGGCTTGCCGATCGTCACCCATTTCTCTGGCAGCTTTCGAAAGAAGGGCGCGACGATGAAGCCGACTAACGGCACTCCAACAATCGCGGTGCACAGTCCGACTAAAGCGATGGAGAGTTTTTCAAAAAATCGCCGTCGGCTGATCTCCTCAGGAGTTTCAGCTAGCGGCGCAGACGACGACTCAGTGAGATTTGTATTCATGGCGAATTTCCGTGATCCAACCCGCAAGCGCTGCGATGAAGAGGACGACACCCACGAGCCAAACAACCCACGTTGTGATCAATCCCCAAAAGATGAAGGCGACTCCCATGGCTAACCCGGCCGGGAAATAGGTCGGGTGCGGCAGTGGTACATCGGGTAGCACCTGCCAGCCTGGCGGTACCGCGTCTGACTGTTTCGTGGTTGATTGTTCGTTAGGCATTTGATTTCTCCGTTTGTGGCGCCGGAGATGAATGCCAGCGAGCGAGCTGAGCCAGAATTGCAGTTACATAAATCAAACACATAGGGACCCACATCAGCAGTCCGCCGATCTGTTGGTCACGATCACTCGTTAGGCCCCAATTGCCACGGATCGTGCTGAGCATTCCCAAACGATCGACCGGGTGTTGGTAAACCGGGCAAATCGAAACTGGGGCAAAGGTCAGGATCATGCCGAGCACGCTGCAGGCAGTACAGGCGGTAAAGAGGTAAACAATTCCTGCGGGCGGTGAAAGCCGTTGCGCCTCGCGCGGCGCGAGCACCTGCCACCAGAACACGCTTCCCATTAGCAGCAGCGAGGTTGTTTGAATTGCCGAGACTGCCCTCGACGTTGTCGCCGCGTTGCAGAGCGCGGGCGCGTGCCACAGCCACATCGCACCAACTCCGGCAACCCATCCGATCAGTGGATAACTAAGATAGGTGAGTGGAGGACGAAGCGAGAACGACTGCGGTAGACTTAACAACAATAGCGCCGGAACGATCAGCACGAGCAGGATGTGCTGGAGCATGTGCGCGCTGAAGAGGTAGCCGTTAGCCAGTGCACTGAACGGTGAGATGAAAACTAAAAGAAATACAACGAGCGCAGCGCCGAAATAGAGCGGCCTGCCTCGTTGTCCGAAGGTGAGAAAGTAACCGACGGCCGCAAGCGCGCTAAGAATTAGAACGATAGAATTCCACGTCCAGGCGGTAGTGAAGAATTGGTAGGTAGTCATCGAATAAGTGGAAGGATGTAAACAGTGAGTAGAACAAAGACCCAGACCACATCGACAAAGTGCCAGTAATAACCGGCAGCTTTAAAGGCGGAGCCGCGGCCAGAAGCGAAATCGCCCTCCCACGCCACCCAGAGAAAAATCAGCAGCGCGATTAAACCAAGGAGCACGTGCAAACCGTGGAAGCCAGTCAGGGTGAAGAACGTGGTTGAAAACATATTGGTGCTGAGATCGACCCCGGTCTGAAACAGTTTCCAATATTCGTTCACCTGACCAACAAGGAAGACACCGCCTAGCAGGATCGTCAGCGCAAGCCAGCCAAGCATGGAACCGCGACGCTGTTTCGTTAGACCAACCTCGGATCGCCAAAAAGTAAAACTGCTCGCGAAAAGACAAATGCTGAACACTAGCGTCCGCGGAACATCCAGCTCTTTCGGTCCCGGACCGGCCTCGGGCCGAGCGTAGAAATACAAATAGGCAAGAAGAAGCGTCCCGAAGAATCCTGCTTCGGAAAGAATGAAGGTTAGGATCCCGACCTTGTTGTGATCGGGAAGCGTTACCGCGGCGCTATTCTCGCCTACGATCGGGTCAGGCCGGTCGGGGTTAGCTATGTCCCATAATGGGCGCCGGCTGCGGATCGGCGGCAGGGCGATAAAGTTTTCATGCGGGGGCGGCGAGGTTGTCGCCCATTCGAGGGTCCATGCGTTCCAGGGGTTATCGCCCGCTACTTTACCTCGGAAAAATGAAGTAGCTAAGTTCCAAACTAGAATAAGCGCGGCTGCGCTCATGAAAAAAACTCCGGTGGTCGAGAGCATGTTCATCCATCCCCAGTGCGGCAGGTCGGGATAGGTGAACACGCGTCGCGGCATGCCAAGCAGACCAAGAAAATGCTGAATGATAAACGTCATGTTGAAGCCGGCAACCATTAGCCAGAAAGTCCATTTCCCGAGCGTCTCTGAGAGCATGCGTCCGCTCATTTTCGGAAACCAATATTGAATGCCGCCAAGGACTGCGAAGACGATTGCACCTACCGCGACAAAGTGAAAATGCGCGATGAGAAAATAACTGTTCTTGGTCTGCCAATCGAGCGGCACGACAGCGTGGCTGATTCCAGTGATCCCGGCGACAAGGAATTGAATGAGAAAGGCGATGCAAAACAACATCGGCACGTCAAACCGAATCCGGCCGCCCAACATGGTTGCAGTCCAGTTGAGCACTTTTACCCCAGTTGGAATGGCAATGAGCATCGAGGAAATGGCGAAAAACACATCAAGTGGACGACCCATTCCCACGGTAAACATGTGATGTCCCCAAACGCCCAGGCTTAGGACCGCGATAGCTACACTCGAGGCAGCGACAAATTCGTAGCCGAAAATTGGTTTCCGCGAAAAAACCGGAATGATTTCGGAGACGATTGCGAATGCAGGCAAGGCCATGATGTAGACTTCCGGATGACCAAATGCCCAGAAAATGTGCTGCCACAGAACGGGTGACCCTCCGCGAAAGGGCAGAAAGAAATGGCCCTGTAGCTGACGATCGATCAGGAGCATCGCCAGGCCGGCATTTAAGACTGGCAGGGCGAAAATAACAATGAACGCGTTAACGAAATTGATCCAGGTAAAGAGCGGGAGCCGACGCATCGTCATTCCTGGACCTCGCAGCGAAATAACTGTCGCGATGGTGTTGATGGCAAAACTAATTGAACCGATACCCAGGACGAAGAGTGCGACTGCCCAATAATCGGCGCCGGGAGATGAGGAATAGGGCGTCTCGCTCAAAGGTGCGTATGAGAACCAGCCGACTGCGGGAGCCCCGCCGGCGAGCACGCTAAAGTGCAAAAGAATTCCACCGAACGGCACGCACCAGAAACCAAAGGCATTGAGACGGGGGAAAGCCATGTCGCGCGCGCCGATCTGCAACGGCAGGACGTAATTTGCGAGGCCGAACACTACCGGCATGACGACGAGAAAGATCATCGTCGTCCCATGCATGGTGAATAATTGATTGAATGTGTCGGGATGGAGAAAGTGGTTGTTAGGCACTGCCAGCTGCAGTCGGATGAAAAGCGCTTCGACTCCGCCGACCACGAAGAAGAACAATGCGGTCAGCATATAAAGAACGGCGATGCGCTTGTGATCGACGGTGGAAATCCATGCGAGTCGATAGTGTGCGCGCTTGGCCGGATCCAGGATCGCGTCCCGGAACTCTGCGATAGTAGTCGTGCCGTTCATCGTAGCGTCGAGAGATATTCCGTCAGCTGGTCGAGCTGCTCGTCAGTGAACTCGAAGTCTGGCATGAGCGCACCGGGCTTGATGTGCTGCGGATTTTTGAGCCAAAGCCGCATGTTGGCCGGCGTATTCTCGATAATACCGGCAGCTAATTGTTTGCGGCTGGCAACGTGCGTCAGATCCGGCGCGACCCGCAAATCCGCTCCAGCTACTCCGCGGATAGCATGACAGTTGATGCAGGTTGATGTTTGAAACAGCGCCAATCCTTTTGCGGTAGCATCACTTGCCGCCGCCTGGCCTGGCAGTAATTGAGCACGTTGCCATTCTTCGAACTTCGAAGGTTCGTCGGCGACGACCACGATGCGCATCCAGGCATGCTGTGTCCCGCAAAATTCCGAGCACTGACCGATGTAAATGCCCGGTTTGTCGGCTTGTAACCAAATGTGGTTAGGTTGACCAGGCACATTTGTCATTTTGCGAGTCAACTTCGGCACCCAGAATTCGTGTAAGACATCCTTTGACTCCAGCCGCACCGACAAAGGCTTTCCCGTAGGAATGTGGATTTCATTAGCCGTGATTACGCCTGAGCCCGGATAATCCGCCTGCCACCAGAATTGATGTCCGGTCACCACCAAATCTGGTGAAGGCGCCGGCGGCGGATCAGCGCGATTCATCGCGCCAAGTGTCATGACTAAAAGAAACACCACGATCAGGAATGGAATAACCGTCCACGCGATTTCCACCTTCCTGTTTCCGGCGATCTGCTTCGGGTCAGGCTCTCCCTCGCGCGCACGAAAGCGAAAAATCGCGTAGATGATCGCGCCGGTAACGATGATGAAAATCAGAGCAAAGACAACGCCGGAAACGATCCCCAAATCGTAGATTGCACGCGCCAGTGGCGACTGCGGATCCAGAGCATTTGAGGTGCGCATCGTAGGAACCTACATTTTTCTTTATCCTATCTCTTAAAGCCTGCGCGGTCCGCGCCCTCGCGGATCTGATCAACGAGCGGCCAATTACAGCGCAACGCAGTGAGCGATGTCATGTCGTTCAATACTCGCTTAGGCGGCGATTTTCCTTGGTACTTTTTTTGTGACTAGCTGTAAAGCATAAAAGATTTGCAGCCGATCGGCACAACCTGCCTCAGGAACGCCCGCAGGCCTTTGCTTAAAGGTGTGGTTGATGTCGATCGTTTTTGATTGGCATTAGCCGCCTAGGCAGGCTCAGATATCACGATGACACATCGAAGATTGTCGATAACCGTTCTCGGTAGCGGCGGCCCAATTGCCGATCCGCATCGTGTTTCAGCTGGATACGTCCTCTCCATCGACGGAAAGCCGCGGATTCTGTTAGACGCAGGCGGTGGAACCTTCGAGCGCATCGGTCGGAGTGGCCTGGATGTCTCTTCCCTCGAGCAAATTCTTCTTACACACATGCATATTGACCACACCAGCGACCTGCCGGCAATCATCATGCACTTATATATGTGTGACCGTAAGGAACCCATCGCGGTAACTGGTCCAACCGGACGTCCCAGAAACGACGCTGCAGCTCAAAATGCTTCGCCGCAGCCCGGGGCGATTGAATTCGTTCGATTGCTCTTCGGACCCGATGGTGCCTGGCGCTACATGAATACCTTTGAAGGCTTCGGCATTAATGTACGCGAGACCCCGAGCGCTCCGTCAGATCCAACGGTTCATGTCGTTCCAGTCGATCAATCGCTCGACGATCTTGGGATATCCATCCACGCAGTTGGTGTTCCGCACGGAATGATGCCTGCGGTAGCGTTTCGCATAGAATGCGGCGAGGAGTCAGTGGTGTTTTCGGGTGATATCTCCGGATCGACCGAAGCGCTTATCGAACTCGCTAAGAATTGTTCCATGCTCATTCACGATTGTGCCCTGCCAGAACGGGACGTGCCGCATGGAAAGTTGCACGCAAAGCCTTCCGCGATCGGCCAAACCGCGGAACAAAGTGGTGCTAAAATACTTCTCCTGTCCCACTTCATGCCGGCGATCGAGGATGAGATTGGAGAAGCTGTCGAGATCATACGACGCGAGTACAGCGGTAGAATTGAAGTCGCGAGTGATCTTAAGACCTACGAATTGATCTGACTATTCCCGACGCCAGAGGGGCGCCACCGAGCTTCCGATGGCGCGGACAATTCACGACATGGTCTTGACCACGCCTGTTGCTGGCATCAACACGTAGCAGATCGTCGAGCCCAAGAACTTCAATCCTTCCTTAACCAAATCACGGCTCGTGGTGTTGGCTTCCGTTGTGCAGGCCAGCGTTGAAAACGGAGAGCCCCTGATCCTTAGGGAGATCATGTTGTGGCTTTCTGTTCCACGAACCGTTTAAAGTTCGTGAGATAGTTGCGGAGCGCTCCGGTCACCAGTACCGGCTCGACGATCGAACGGATCTTGGCTGTCACTTTTGTCGCGTCACGGCGGAGTGGATCAAAAAATACGACGCCGACGCGGAAATGATCAGAGACACCCTGCCACGCGATCCGCCGGTCGGGAATGCGCATCATGATCGTGATAACAGTTTTCACTTCCTGGCCATTGATCATCGACGCACACGAGAAGCGTGTGTCATTGATCTTTTCCACCTTCTTGATTGAAGTGATGAACCGCGGGAACTCTTCGAACTGTAAGCAACGACGATAGACTTCCGCCACTGGCGCCTTTACGACGATTGACTGACAATCAGAGTTCACGTCGATGAAAGCCGGCGCCGGCTCTTGTCGCTTCTGGTCGATGCGAGGCAGTTCATGTTGTGTTGATTTCATTTGCCAAACTGTTCCGCTTGCTCTCGCGCGCGCAGTTGATTCCACCTCCCGGCGAGATTGAAGAGTTCCAGGTTGAGCACCAGCCATGGATTATGGGCAGTGGTGGAGCGCCGCGAAAAAATGCGCCGGCGATTCGCGCGCTTGGGTTTATTCATTCTCATAACTCCTTGTGTTACGATTTAAGCTTACGAGCTGCGGAAAGTGGCTGCGACGAAGCAGTAGTTAGATTTGCCCATACGGCAGCAGAGGGAGATCGCGGCGCCTCTTTTGAGGTATACGAAAGGAACTCGACAAGGTCAGGCGGCGGTCAGATATTCACTGCAAAGTCATGCAGTCCGCGGCCAACACGTTGGCTGATTTCGCGGGACGCGATCGCGTGAATTCGGCTACGGAAACCCAAATACCACCTGCCAAGGCGACTGCTGCCCCTCGGCACTCGTCTGGGCGACTCATTTTTCAGTATGGTATGGCGCTGGGTTCTGTCGCGGCAGCAACTGCCCTCGGGTTTTTAGCCGATCGCTGTAACCTTCACGAATCGATCTTTACGATTTACCTTTTGGCCGTTGCCCTAACGAGTTGGTACGCGGGAGCGTGGCCGGCCGTCATCGCATTTGCAGTCGGAGAATTCGCCTTCGATTACTTTTTTACTCCGCCACTCTACAGTCTCAGTGTCACCCGTGAAGATATCGCCTACTTTCCCGTGTTCACGTTGTTTTCGGGACTTCTGATTTGGTTCGGCGTCGTGCGGCGCCGGGTCGAAGGAGCGCTTCGACAATCGCGCGACGTACTCAAAGCAGAGGTCGAGCAACGGCGGGCTTTGAACGTGGAACTTGCAAAGCGTTCTGACGAGTTACAGGCGACTAACAAAGAATTAGAGGCATTTGCTTACTCCGTGTCACACGATCTGCGCGCCCCGGTTCGGCATATTGCCGGATTCACCGAGCTCTTGCAGAAACACTCTGATGCCGTTCTCGACGACAAAAGCCGCCACCAGATCAGCATGATTTTGGACTCAGCCAAACGGATGGGCCGCCTGGTGGATGATCTTCTGGCGTTCTCGCGAATCGGCAGGGCCGAAGCACAAAAGACAACCGTTCATCTCGAACCGCTCATGAAAGGCGTGGTCGACGAAATTGCGCCAGATACGAAGGGCCGGAAGATTGTCTGGCACATCGGGAATTTGCCGATCTGCTACGGAGATCCTGCCATGCTCCGGCTGGTGTTCGGTAATCTCGTTTCCAATGCGGTGAAATTCACTCGAACCTGCCTGCAGGCCGAGATAGAAATCAGTTCGGTAAACCATACCTCTGACGAGGTTGTCGTATTTGTTAAGGACAACGGAGTTGGTTTTGACATGAAGTATAAGGATAAGTTATTTGGTGTTTTCCAACGCCTCCATTCGCAAGAGGCGTTCGAAGGAACTGGTATCGGGCTGGCCACAGTCCAGCGAATTGTCCAAGGCCATGGGGGTCGAGTGTGGGCGGAAGCCTCAGTCAATAATGGCGCCACATTTTACGTTGCGCTGCCCAAAGCTGGAAGGGTAAATGCATGAGTGACAGCCTTATTGAAAAGCTCGCGCTCATTGTAGCAACGGTGCTATGGGCACGTGGTTCTGAGTTGGATTTTCCGAGAAGGCCGGCCACAGGATGGCTACAGGGTGTGGCTAGCCACGAGATAGTGACGGCAGTCCTTAAACGAAAAGATCTTAACTAAAACAAGGAGGCTTTATGAATCTGGCAGCACAGAGAACTCCGCTCATCGCGGCGCTCGAACAACTCGGCCCACACGACCATTTCTGCTCAATATACGAGAACCGAGAGGAACATTACGGGGTTGCCATTGCGTTCATGCAGATCGGGCTGGATCGCGGCGAAAAGTGCATTTACATCGCCGACGACGGCATGGTCGGTGACGTTCGCCAAGCCATGCAGTCGGAAGGAATTGACGTAGAGCGTGCGACCGCATCCAAAGCCCTCGTTCTGGCAACCAAAGAGCAAGCATATCTGAGGCATGGATCCTTTAACCCTGATTGGATGTTTACCTTCTGGGAGGAAGCCACGCAGTCGGCCATGAGTGAAGGCTTTTCTGCGCTCCGCGCCACCGGCGAGACAGAATGGGTCGTAAGAGGGGCCCGTGGACTTGAACGCTGGATGGAATACGAAAGCAGGTTGACTCACGCGGTCTCGGAAAATAATTGCTCCGCGCTTTGCCAGTACAATCGACGCCTTTTCCCACCGGAACTCATTCTTGACGTCATCCGTACGCATCCCGTGGTGGTCTATCGTGGCACGGTCTGCCGAAATCTGTACTATGTGCCGCCTGACGAATTTCTGGGGACTAACCAGGAAGAGCGTGAAGTGGAGAGGCTGTTAACGAATATCCAGGAACGCGAGGATGTAGAGCATGCGCTCCGAGACCAACTCAGCGAGCGCAAAAAAGTCGAGGAAGCTCTTCGCCAATCTCGCGATGAGTTGGACACGAAAGTAAAGGAGCGGACTGCCGAGTTGAGGAAAATAAATGACGACTTGCAGTCCGTTAATAAAGAATTGGAGGCATTCGCCTATTCCGTTTCTCACGACCTGCGCGCGCCCCTTCGACACATCGCAGGATTCACCGAGTTGTTGCTAAAAGACGCTGAGCCCGTTCTCGACGACAAAAGCCGGCGACACATCACCAAGATTTTACAATCAGCCAATCGGATGGATAGTTTGGTGGACGACCTTCTAGCTTTCTCGCGGATCGGCCGGGTAGAAACGCAAAAGACAACCGTTAATCTCGAGCAGCTTGTGAGAAGCGTGGTCGCCGAAATTGCCCCAGACACGCAGGGTCGGAGAATTGTTTGGCGAATTGGAGCTTTGCCGATTTGCTACGGCGATCCTTCTCTACTCCAGGTGGTGTTCAGTAATCTGGTTTCGAACGCCGTGAAATTCACCCGAACCCGCGAGCAGGCCAATATAGAAATCGATTCGTTGAACCACGGACCGAATGAGGTGGTCGTGTTTGTAAGAGACAACGGAGTTGGCTTCGATATGAACTATAAGGACAAATTGTTTGGTGTTTTCCAGCGCCTTCATTCGCAGGACGCGTTCGAAGGTACCGGAATTGGGCTCGCCACAGTGCAGCGAATTGCTCATCGTCACGGCGGTCGCGTGTGGGCAGAAGGCGCGATCGACAACGGCGCCACTTTCTATGTGGCGTTGCCGAAACCCGAAAAAAGATAACAGGATGAGTGATCTAAAGCGCATCTTGTTAGTCGAAGATGATCCGAAAGACGTCGAGCTAACGCTGACCGGGTTGGCCGAGTATAACCTGGCTAACGAGGTGGTGATCGTGCGCGACGGCGAAGAGGCGCTCGATTATCTGTATCGTCGGGGCAATCACCAGACGCGCGCCAATGGTAATCCTGCCGTGATGCTGCTCGACTTGAAACTGCCGAAGGTCAATGGCTTCGAGGTGCTCGAGCAGGTTCGAGCTGATGAAAACCTAAAGATGCTTCCGGTGGTGGTCTTAACCTCTTCGCACGAAGAGCGCGACCTGGTGAAAAGCTACAAGTTAGGTGTGAATGGCTATGTCGTTAAGCCGGTTGATTTCCACCAATTCGTCAACGCCGTGAAGGAGCTGGGCGTGTTTTGGGCAGTGATCAATGAACCTCCGCCCGGCAGTGTCAAAAAAAGGTAAGAGATGAATTTTCCGCTCCGAGTTCTGCACCTTGAAGATGACGCCAGGGACACAGAACTCGTCCAAGCCGCTCTCGAAGGAGAAGGAATACAGAGCGAGCTGACAAGAGTCGAAAGGGAGGAGGATTTTCTCGCCGCGCTCAAACGGGAGAGCTTGGATCTCATTCTCGCAGATTACACACTGCCGTCCTTTGATGGATTATCCGCGCTGAGAATCGCCCAGCAGCACTTGCCGGATGTGCCATTCATATTTGTTTCCGGAACGCTCGGTGAAGACGTCGCCATTGAAGCTCTTAAGACCGGCGCCACTGATTATGTCCTCAAGACGCGTTTGGCCCGCTTGGGACCGTCGGTCAATCGCGCGTTGCGCGAAGCCCGGGAAAGGGCAAACCGCAAGCGAGCGGAGGAAGCCGTGCGCCAGAGCGAAAAGCAGCTTCGCGATCTGATTGAAACCATCCCCGCGATGGCGTTTGTCACGCGGCCTGATGGCTCCAGTGAATTTGTCAGTCGACCATGGATTGAATACTCAGGATTGTCGGAGGAACAGACCGCAGGCTCAGGGTGGGCGGTTACACTTCACCCGGATGATCTCAAACAACACTTAGCAAAGTGGCGAGTCTCCCGGGCGACCGGCCAGCCGTTTGAAAACGAAGCGCGGCATCGCGACGCGCACGGGAACTACCGTTGGCTCTTGGCTCGTGCCGTACCGCTGCGAGATGAACAAGAAAAAATCCTGAAGTGGTATGGAGCTTTGACCGACATTGAAGATCGAAAGCGGGCTGAAGCTTTGCTGGCCGGAGAGAAACGCATTCTCGAGATGATCGCCAAAGGTGATTCGTTGCCTGCGATTTTCGATGCGCTCTGCCAGTTGGTCGAAGCACAGCTGCCTGATGTTATCTCTTCCGTTTTGCTCTTGGAGGGAGATCGCTTGCGGCATGGCGGAGCGCCCAGCCTGCCCAATAGTTATAACGAAGCAATTAATGGTCTCGTCATTGGGCCGTCGGAAGGTTCATGTGGGACGGCTGCCTATCGCGCCGAACCGGTTATTGTTTCCAACATCGCTACCGATCCGCTGTGGGCGAAATATCGCGATCTGGCTCTCTCACATTCGCTGCGTGCTTGTTGGTCCACGCCGATTCTCTCGTCCGAGAAAAAAGTGTTGGGGACTTTCGCCATGTACTATCGTGAGCCGCGAAGTCCTACTTCCCAAGATTTCGGCCTGGTTGAGCTGGCGACGCACCTGGTGCGGATAGCTGTTGAACGCGATCGTGCGGAGCAAGCTCTGCGTACTTCCGAACAACTCGCGCGTAGCCATGTGGAAGTGATGATGCGTAGTCTCGATGTCCTGGCAATTGAAGCCGCTCCAGAGAAGTTCATCGCAGAGATGCTTCGAACAATTGGCCAGCACCTGCACGCGCGTGGTGTCTTGTTATGGCTGAGGAACCAGGAGGACGACTCGCTGCGCTTGCATCTGGTGATCGAGGGTGACCAACAAGTCGCGCCGGATCCGGAGCATCCGTTCGTCAAGGACCCGCAGGCATGGAAAAGAAGTCTTCAGTTT
>Ga0209801_1000696_pt1 | contig 21999 bp, 16 predicted proteins | sample GraSoiAngelo_127_FD_185884 | JGI IMG/M metagenome (GOLD analysis project Ga0209801, IMG submission 185884) | Grasslands soil microbial communities from the Angelo Coastal Reserve, California, USA - 14_0927_09_40cm (SPAdes) (version 2) | ecosystem: Environmental > Terrestrial > Soil > Grasslands ... | reverse complement strand
TGCCGCAGTTCGATGAGGACTGGCTCGACACTGAGCCTGAAGAAAAGCCCGCTCCGGTTGAAGAGACACCGACAGAGGAAGAAGAAATTGTCGTAACAGGCGACCCCGAAAAGGAAGACCTTGAGGCCTATCAGCGGCCCCTGCCGATGGGCCGCCCGGCCGGGCACGGCTGGGAACTCCCGCCGCTCGATCTGCTCACCGAAGCGGCCGAGGTGGAGCTGCGTCCAATCGACAACGAAGCGCGCGCTCAGCTCATCGTCGAAACGCTAGGGTCGTTCGGCGTCGATGCCCGGGTCGCATCGATCAACCAGGGACCTACCGTCACTCAATTCGGCGTAGAGCCCGGATGGGAGACCAAGACACGAACGGTGGCGGTGCGCGACGACAAGGGCCGGCAGGTATACGACCGGGACGGGCGTGCCCAGATGCGCTCCGAGGTCGTTTCGCGGACGCGCGTCCGAGTGAACCGCATAACGAATCTGGCGAACGATCTCGCCCTGGCCCTGGCTGCGCCGACAATCCGCATCGAGGCGCCGGTCCCGGGCAAGCCGGTAGTCGGCATCGAGGTCCCCAACACCACTACCTCGCTGGTCGCCATTCGCAGCGTGATCGAGAGCACGGCCTTCCAGAAAGCCAACATGCGGTCGAAGCTCGCGATCGCCCTGGGGAAGGGCGTTTCCGGCGAGCCTGTCGCTGCTGACCTCGCGAGGATGCCGCACCTCCTCATCGCCGGAGCGACGGGGAGCGGCAAGAGCGTCTGCATCAACTCAGTCATCGCCGGCTTCCTGCTGCATAACACGCCTGAGGAGCTGCGATTGGTCCTCATCGACCCGAAACGGGTGGAGCTGGCGAACTTCGGCAGTATCCCGCACCTCGCGTTCTCCAAAATCATCACTGATACGGAAGAAGTCGTCGGCACGCTGCAAGCAATTATTCACGAGATGGACAGCCGCTACAGGCGGTTTGCCTCGGTGGGTGTGCGCAACATCGAGGCCTACAACAAGAGCCCGCGAGCCACACACACGCTCCCCAACTGGGTAGTCGTGATCGATGAGCTGGCGGACCTCATGATGGCCGCGCCCTATGAGGTCGAGCGCCAGATATGCCGGCTCGCGCAGCTGGCCCGGGCGACGGGCATCCACTTGATCATCGCCACCCAGCGGCCCTCAGTCGATGTCGTCACGGGGCTGATCAAGGCGAACTTCCCCACCCGCATCGCGTTCGCCGTCTCGTCGCAAGTGGACTCGCGGACGATTATCGACGGTGCGGGCGCCGAGAAGTTGCTGGGGCGCGGCGACATGCTCTTCATGCCGACGGACGCCTCGAAGCCGAAGCGCCTGCAGGGATCGTTCGTCTCGGACCAGGAGCTGGATAGGATCGTCGTCTGGTGGACGAGCGACCGCTTTCGCCACCTCGTGCCCGACAAGATGGACCACCTTCTGGATGAGGCGCTCGAGGAGCCGGACGGGGAACGTCCGGCTGCGCGCGACGAGGAGGACCCATTGTACGATGCCGCACGCGAGCTGGCGGGCCAGCATTCGCGGGTCTCGACATCGCTTCTCCAGAGGCGTCTGCACATAGGCTATCCGAGAGCGGCGCGGCTAATCGATATGCTTGAGGAGAACGGCGTGGTCGCCGAAGCGGAAAGCGGCCAATCTCGGGAGGTTTTGAGCGGGTCGTGGGAGGAAGATGGAGACCGCTTCGAATAGATCGCGTTAAGGTCAAGAAATCGGCGTCCTCCGGGGTTGACATCTTCTTCCGCTGTGCTATTTTGTTGGTGAAACCTACAGACTGGAGGAAGTAGCGTATGACAAGACTCCATGCGCTCATCGAAGTACTGGAGGTGGACCACGCAAGGTCCCTTGTGTAGCAGCGCAGGGGAACGGCGAAACCGCGGAGCGGCTAGCAGCAAAGAGGCTCAAGAGCCCATGGGCGCGTAAAGCGCCGAAGGAAAGCAGAGGCCGGACGCGGGAATAAGGCTTAGCAAATTGAGCTCCCCGGGGTAAGACCCGGGGAGTTGCCTTTTGGTGAGCGGTCAGGTTTCGGTGAAACGGGCAGTTGACGCCGGGCAGTGGGCGAAACACGCTTCGGTTGGACTCAAGCGCGCCACCCGGGTGCTGTGCTAACGAGCGTCAGCATCGACGCCTATCTCTCGAAGCTGCCGTAGCAGCTTCAGCGAGTCGGCTTTAGCCCGCAGCGCGTCTCGGGGCGCAACGCGGCGAGCAGCGCCAGATGCGCTCGAAGCCGCCGTCTTCCCGGGCGACCGCGATGTGGCTGGCGATGAAGATAGAGCTGTACGTCCCCGCAATACCCACCGGCAACGTCGCTCCGTCCCGTTCGTGGTGAGGTTCTCGAACCACGGGCGCTGCCGGCCTCACACCCAAAATTCACGCCCGGTGCTCTTTCCCGAGTCGATCCCTCAGGGCGCCCCCCACATCCACACCTGGCGCCTCAAGCCAACCGGGCACTCGGCGGTAAGCACTCGGCAGTCGGCACCCCGGCACTCCTGGCGCCGCTGCCGCAGCTTCAGGACGGCTCCGGGGCCGGCTGGAGGCGGCGCGGCGCGAAGCGGCGCCATATTCGCTCGAAGTCGCCGTCTTCCCAGGCGACCAGGATCTGGCTGGCAATGAAGATCGAGCTGTAGGTGCCGGCGATGATGCCCAGGAGCAGCGTCAGCAGCAGCACGTCGATGCTGCCGCCAGCGAGGAGCAGCAGGGAGAGGATCGTGAGGACCACGGTTGTCGAGGTGTTGATGGAGCGGGCGACGGTTTCTGTCAGGCTCGTGTTCACGACCTCATCGAAGGGCACACCAGGGTTGGCGGCCACGTTCTCGCGAATGCGGTCGAAGACGACGATCGTATCGTGGACGCTGAAGCCGATGACGGTGAGGACGCCTGTGATGAACATGCTGTTGATCTCGGTGCCGAACAGCTTTCCGAAGATAGAGAAGGCGCCGAGGACAAACATGCCGTCGTGCAGAGCAGCGACGACGGCAGCGATGCCGTAACGGTACGGTTTAGAGAGATGACGGAACGACCACGAGATATACAACAAGATGGCGATCGCGGCGACGCCCACGGCGATCGCGGCGTTGCGCGCAATCTCCCGCGAGACGATTTCTGAGACCTGGTTGAAGTTGGTCACGCGGAACGGCCCCAGCCGCTGTTCGAGCCCTTGCTCGAGCGTGTCTCGTTCAGACGGCGGCGCGGCGCCGACCGGCGGCCCTGTCGGGCCCTTCAGCTCGCCGAGGCGAACGATGAAGGCGCCGCCGGAAGTCTTCTGCACACGCGCCTCGCTGTGGCCGAGCGCGGTGAATGCGTCGTGCAGGGCGTTGTCGCTGATATTCGCATTGTCGAACGCAATCGTCATCGTGGCGCCGCTGCTGAACTCGATCCCCGCTTTGAGGGCGGGCGGGACGATCAGCGAGATGACGCCCGGCACTAAGAACGCGCTCGAGAGAAGAAAATAGAACCCCCGTCGCCGTACGAAATCGAAAATGAATGGCGTCCCCGCAGCCACCCTCCGTACCGCGAGGTCCGGCGCGAAAAGCGCCATGTTCCGCGCGAGAGGAGTCCCGACGAGCAGGCGCAACAGGGTGCGAGTAATGACTATCGCCGAGAACATGCTGATGAGCACTCCGAGACCAAGGGTGAGGGCGAAGCCCTTTACCAGGTTGGCGCCGAATTGGTCCCCGAACCACCAGAGTATGCCGCAGGTAATGAGCGTCGAGACGTTGCTGTCGCGGATGGAAGACCAGGCGCGGTCGAATCCATGCTCGATCGCCTGCGGCAGGGCGCGGCCGGCGCGCAACTCCTCCTTCATGCGTTCGAAGACGAGAATGTTGGCATCCACCGCCATGCCCACTGATAGGACGAAGCCCGCTATGCCGGCGAGGGTTATTGTGACAGGGCCGATGAGGGGACCCAGCTTGAAGATCATCATCAGGGTCGAGATATACGTGACAAGCGCAAGCGAAGCGAGGACGCCCGGCAGACGGTAGTACAGGATCATGAACACCATGACCGCCAGGATGCCGATCATGCCCGCCTGAACGCTGCGTACGAGGGTCGTTTCCCCGAGCGTGGCATCGACCTCACTCGTCTGGATCGTGTGTAGAGGGACCGGCAGCGCGCCGGCGTTCAGCTGCACCTTGAGCGTCTTTGCTTCGTCGAGAGGAACGCCTTCGATAACGCCGTTACCACCGCTAATCGGCCCGTTTACCTTGGGGGCGCTTACTAACTCGTCGTCCAGGAAGATTGCGAGCGGATAGTTCACAAGCCTTGTCGTGATCTGCTCGAACAGCGTCCCGCCCTCGCCGTTGAAGGCAAGGGTTACGCAGGCAGGTCCTTGCTGGCAGCCTGGTGGCACCGCGACGTTCGCCCCGCCTGCTTTCAGAAAGCGACCGGTGAGGACTCGTGCCTGACCCTGGATCACCCCGACGGCCGGTTTCCATTTCACCTCGCCGGTTTCTCCCGAGGGACTATTGCAAACGGAGCGCTTTACGCCCTTGTCCCCCGTGGATTCAGCCGTCTGGTTCGGCTCGACTGCGAATTCGGCGCCCGATCCGTCGTTCTTCACGCAGACTATCTTCCCTGCGTCATCGCGGGTCGGTTCGCGGAACTCGAGGAGAGCTGTTTTGCCGATAAGGCTGGCGGCCTCCTCAGGTGCAATGCCCGGGAGCTGGACGGCCAGCCGGTTCTTGCCTTCGCGCGTCACTTCGGTCTCGGAGACGCCGAACTTGTTTACGCGGTTCTCGATGATACTCCGGGCGACATCCATCGCATCGTCCACGCTGGTGCCCGCGGGGAGAGCGGACGTATCGGCCTCTGTGAGGACGTAGGCGCCGCCCTTGAGGTCGAGGCCCAGCTTCATGGCGTTCGGCCCGACGTCGAGCAGCGGCCCTTCAGGATAGTCGATGAAGTCTGGAAGGTAGCGCTTTGGCCAGCCCGGCCAGACGACCAATATCGAGAACACCGTCAGCGTCAGGATCCCGCCCAGCAGCAGCTGGTTCCAGCGATTGCGCATTAGAGGAGAAGCCGGGAGCTAGGAGAGAGAATCACCATGATCATGGCGAGACCTGTTCCCTCATCTCTTGTCGTTCTGAAGTTGCCGCCACTTGTCTTGCCTTCTCAGGTGAAAGCCGCTGAATGATGGCGGACGCGACAGCCCTCACCTCAATGCCACCAAGGTCGAGTATGAGGATCGTCGGGCCGGGCTCTTCGGGCACAAGCACTTCCTTGATCACGGCGAGAAAGCCTGCCTGAGTGAGTACCTCGTCGCCGACGCGGAGACTGAGGAGCTGTTCGCGCTGCTTCTTCTGTTGCTGCTGCACAGGTCGCAGGAAAGCGAGATAGAAGAGTACCGCTATCGTCGCGGGATACGCCATTGCGAGAAGGAGAATCATCCGCGATTTAGCGTAGTGTAGAGTGCGGCAAGGAGCAAGGAACCGCGACTACGCGCCGCCATCTGTGGCACGAAGCTCGGGTTTCAAGCCGCAGACTTAGAGTTCTCGGCGTGCGAGCGCGATCGCGTCGTCACGCGTGATCACGTCGCCGGCGGCCTGAGCCTCGCGGACGAGTTCGAGGAGCTCGCCCAGGCGCGGCCCGGGCGGTATGCCCAGTGCGGACATCAGGTCGTCGCCGTCGACGAGCTTCGGCGGCTCGACCACGACGCGTTCCTCTAGCCGCATCCGCAGCACGTAGTCGATGACCGCGACGTGCCGCCGCCAATTCTCCATGTCCACCCGCGGACCGGCCGTTCCCAGGTGGTCCGCGAGCGAAAGAAAAAGAGTGTCGATGCCCGCTTCCCCTGTGTCGCGGAAGAAGCGGTAAATTGCCTTCCGAGAGGGCGCCCCCTGTTGCGCCATCTGCACGGGCCGCATGTGAGCGTCGATCATCTCGCCCACGAGGGCGGTCTCGCGGGAAGAGAAGCGAAGGCGATGCATCAGCCCCGCCGCGATCTGCGCTCCGGCATTGGCGTGGCCGAAGAATCGCATGCGGCCCGTGTCATCGACGGCCTTGGTCTGCGGCTTGCCAATGTCGTGCAGCAGTCCGGCCAGCTTCGTCAGAGAGCAGCGGTGCGTATTTGGGACGAATTCCTCGCTGAAGTATGTTCGCCCGCCTGCCCACCATTCCAGCCGGGTCCAAAGCTCATTCCAGAGCGACTTCGCGAGGTCAGCCTGCGGCTCGTCCTCGCTGAGGATCATGTCCAGCGCCTCGACGACGGCGAGGCAGTGGTTGAACACGTCCCAATAATGCTCCTTCGGCTGCTCGACGCCGCGAGTCACGGCGAACTCTGGCAGGACCCGGTCGAGGAGGTCAAGGTCGTCCATCAGGCGGAGACCCCGCGCGGCGCGAGAAGTCCTCAGAATCTGTACAACCTCGTCCCGCTGCCTCTCCGTGGCGACCTCGCTGACGAGCCCCGAATGACGGTGGATGGCTTCTCTGGTCTTCGGTTCGATCGCAAAGTCGAGAAGAACGGCGAGCCGCACCCCGCGCAGGAGCCGGAGCGGGTCCTCCAGCAGCGCTTGCTCGGAGACATGACGCACGATGCGATCACCCAAATCCGGTAAGCCAGCGGTGGGATCGATCAGCCGCATGCTGCCCGAAGCCAGCTCGTTGAGTGGGGCCGCCATCGCGTCGATCGTGAAGTCGCGCGACCACAGATCGTCCTCCATGGAGCTGGCCAGCGGCATCAGGTCGAGATGCATTTCGTGGTCGGGCAGGAGAATACGGACGCGGCGGCGTTCGGCGTCGAGGGGAAAGTAATCACCGCCGAAGGTATCCGCGATGCGGGGACCCAGCTCTAGCGGGTTGGCGGCGACCGTGATGTCGAGGTCCTTTACCTCCTGTCCTAGCAGGACGTCGCGCAGGAAGCCGCCCGTCGCCCACGCCTCCACCCTCTGGACCGCGAGTACAGCCGCCAGCTCTGAGAGGATAGCCCGGAACGGCGCTTCGAGGCGATAATCCTGGACTTGCACAGGAGATTAGCTTACAGCGCGCGCCTACTCGGCGCTCGTCGCGGGCTCGGGCTCCTCGTCCGGTTCCTCGGGCTCGATCTTGCGCAGCATATCCAGGCTCGGCAGGTGGTCGATATACAGCGTTCCGTTGATATGGTCGATCTCGTGCTCGAGCGCCTGGGCCAGCAGGTCGTCCTTCGCCTTGATGCGCACCTGCTTGCCGGACGTGTCCAGGCCCTTGGCAATGACAAGCGTCGAGCGGGTCAGCTCGCCCCGGTAACCGGGCAGCGACAGGCAGCCCTCGTCGACCGTCCGCTCGCCGGCACGCTTTACGATCTCCGGGTTGATGAGCGCGAACGGCTCCTCCTCGGGCATGCCGAGGACGATGACCCGCAGCGACACGCCGATCTGCGGCGCCGCCAGTCCGACGCCGCGGGCCTCGTACATACTTTCGATCATGTCCTCAATCAGCTTGTGGACAGACCCGTCAATTTGGGGCACGCGCTTCGCCTTCTGGCGGAGCACCGGATCTGGAAGGAGGCGGATGGTGTGCACGGTCATCGCAGGCTCGATTTTAACCTATGGTCGGCCCGCGCCAGCGGTCAGAGCAAAGACGCCGGGTCGACGTCTACGGTCCAGCCGCGCGGGAACTGCATTTCGCGGATCAACGCGACCGGGTCGGCGCCGCGCAGGACGACGTTCCAGCGCCAGCGCCCGCGCACGCGGGGGACGAAGGCGGGGGCCGGGCCGAGAATGTCAAGGTTCGGCAGGCCCTGGCGGTCTCTTTCCTGCGTCAGGCGGCGCGCCATCGCGGCCGCCTGCTCCTGCGAGTAGGCTGCGCCCGTATGCGCGAAGCTCAACCTGACGAGCCGCCCGAACGGTGGGTAGCCAAGGTTGCGCCGGAACTCGATCTCTCGCTCATACATCGACGCGTAGTCGTGCTTGCGCACGGACTGGATCGCGTGGTTCTCCGGCGTGTACGTCTGGACGATCACGCGGCCGCCCCGGGGACCCCGCCCGGCGCGACCGGCCACCTGCTCCAGCAGCTGGAATGTGCGCTCGGCGGCGCGGAAGTCCGGGAGGTGGAGCCCGGTGTCCGCCGTGACCACGCCGACGAGTGTGACGAGCGGCATGTCGAGCCCCTTCGCGATCATCTGCGTGCCGATCAGCACATCCGCCTCGTGTGCGAGGAAGCGGGCGAGGATCGCTTCGTGGGAATCGCGCCCGCGGGTGACGTCGCGGTCCCAGCGGAGGGTGCGCGCCTCCGGAAAGGCGCGGCGCACCTCCTCCTCGACGCGCTGCGTCCCTAGACCGACCTGTCGTATGCGGTTGCCCTCGCACTCGGGACATCGGGTGGGTAGAGCCTGCTTGCGCCGGCAATAGTGGCAGATGAGAGCGTCCTCGCTCTCGTGGTACGTCAGCGCGACGGCGCATGAGCGGCATTCGGGCACGTAGCCGCAGTCCCGGCACTGTACGAACGACGCCGTCCCACGGCGGTTGAGGAACAGGATTACCTGTTCGCGGGCGTCGAGAGCGCGGTGCATTGCGGCCGCTAGCGGGCGGCTGAAGATGCTTCGGTTGCCCGCTTTCAACTCCTCCCGCAGGTCGACGACATCGACTTCCGGAAGCGGGCCGGCTTCGACGGAGCCGTCGTCTGCCCGCAGCAGGCGTTCGGGCAGCTCGAGCAAGCGGTAGGCGCCGTCGTCCGCGCGCAAGCGGCTCTCGACTTCCGGCGTAGCTGAGCCGAGGACGAGCACGGCGCCAGTAAGACGGCACAGCTCCTCAGCGGCGCGGCGAGCATAGTAGCGGGGCGAGCCTTCCTGCTGCTTGTACGTCCACTCGTGCTCCTCGTCGATGATTACGAGGGCAAGGTCAGGCTGCGGCGCGAAGAGCGCGCTACGCGGGCCGATGACGACCGCGTAACGACCATCGCGGATCTCATGCCACATGTCGAAGTGCTCGCCCAATGACAGGCGGCTATGCATAACCGCGACCTGTCCCGGAAGGCGCTCAGCAAAACGGCGGACCGTCTGAGGTGTAAGCGAGATTTCCGGCACGAGGACGATGCCCCGTTTGCCGAGCGCGACGGCACGGTCGAGAGCTGCGAGATACACCTCGGTCTTCCCGCTGCCGGTCACACCCTGAAGAAGGAAGGTCTTCGGGTCTCGCCTCAGCGGCTCTGGGCCGAGCGCCTCGGCAATCGCTTCGTAGGCCCGCTGCTGGTCAGCGGTAAGCTGGGGCGGCTCACGGTAAGGGAAAATACGTCCCGCCAGCGGATCCCGGACCACGTTCACTTCCTCGATACGGGCAATGCCTTCCGTCTCCAAATCGCGAAGGAAAGCAGGAGTCAGGCCCAGGTCACGAGCACGGGGCAGCGGCAGGACGCCCTCGTCGACGAGCGCTTCGAGGACGAGGCCGCGGCGGAGCGCGCGTGGTGTGCCGTCTTCGCGGAGGGCCTCTATGCGGGCGAGCACCTCTCCCTCGGGCGCGTCGAGCCGCAACTGTCGCACGACCTTGGGAGCAATCTGCGGGCGGGCAAGCCGGTACGAGCGCTGGAGGAAGCCGCGCTTGATCAGCGCGGAGATGGCGGACGGCGCCCCCTTGATCTTGAGCTCGCGCCGCAGTTGCTCCGCCTCGGTCTCACCCAGCTCGATCGCGCGGCGGAGGACCGTCGCCTGGAGGTCCGTGAGCTTGAGGTGCGGCAGCTCTTCGACGGAGGCGAGAGGGCGGAGCATGACGAGCGGGCGGCGCTTGAAGCCGGGCGGCAACATCAACGAGATGCAGTCGAAGAGCGGGGCGAGGTAGTAGTCGCTGAGCCAGCGGGCCAGCTGGATATGCGCCGGAGAGAGGTGAGGCCGCACGTCAATCACGTCGGCGATGTCGCGGGTCTGCGCGACCGAAGCAGTCTCGCTCGTCTCAACAACGATGCCCTGGAGTGTACGCGAGCCGAAGGGGACGTACACCGCTTGACCGGGCTCAATCGGGAGGCCGTCGGGAACGCGATAAGTGAACGTCTGGCGGAGGGGAGCGGCGGCGTTGACCGCTACTTCGGCGAAGCGCATTGTGGCGCCAGTATAGCGAGCGGCGCGGCTATCTCGAACGGCAGGATGTCACAAGGGACGCGCGCGCAGATCGGTTCGCGTTGTCATTCTGTCGAAGGGAGAATCCGGCGCAGACGGGGGATGCGCGGGAGAAGGGCGAGCGCACCTCCGTGGGTGCCCGGCTTCTGTATAGCTCCCCAGCGACTGGCAGGGAAACGTCCTTCGTTCCTCACGAAGACGCAAGGTAAGGCAACCGCTTACGCCTTCGTGGGCTCTTCGGCTTCCTCGGGCTCGCCCGGCGGTTCTTCGGTCTCGCCCTCTTCGGCGGGCGCTTCTTCAGCCGCCTCCGCTTCGGGCTCCTCGGCTGGTCCGACTGGCGCCTCCTCGGATGCTTCTACGGAAGGCACTTCCCCTATTTCTGCGGCAGGCTCCTCCCCTTCACCTGCAGCCGTCTCTTCCGTAAGCTCGGCTTCAGGTGTCGCGCCGTCCTCGCCGATGTCCGCCTCTTCCTCTATATACTCTTCTTCCGGTTCGGGCTCCGGCACGGCACCCGGCGCTGTTAGCGCCTCGAAGCGGGCACGGGAACCGGGCTTGATGCGCGCAGCCTTGCCTACGCGGTCGCGCAAATAGTAGAGGCGCGCCCGGCGTACCCGACCAACCCGCGCCACCTCGACCTTTTCGACCAGCGGCGAGTGGTACGGGAAGACGCGCTCTACGCCGACGCCGTGACTCACGCGACGGACGGTGAAGCTGGAGCCGGCGCCGCGGGTGCGTATGCGGATGACTACGCCCTCGAAGACCTGGATGCGCTCACGGTCGCCCTCGACGACCCGGGCGTGAACACGGACGGAATCCCCGGGACGAAAGTCCGGGATCTTTGGGTTGCGCTTGAGGTCTACAAAGGATTTGGCGTCCATGGCACAACGCCTTCAGTCTAAAGGTCGCCCTCTTTGGCGGCAACTTGGTTGGCGGCCAGCCATTCGCGGTCCTCATCGGTCAGGCGGGCCGTTTCGAGTAGGTCGGGACGGCGCTGCGCAGTCCAGAGCAGGTTGCGGCGGCGGCGCCAACGTGCCACCTCCGGGTGGTTGCCTGAGAGCAGCACGTCCGGCACCTCCCAGCCGCGGAATTCCGGCGGGCGCGTGTAGGGCGGCGCTTCGAGCAACCCACCGGCGAACGACTCGTCGCCGGCGGAATCCGGCGAGCCAAGCGCACCGGGGAGATGGCGGACGACGGCATCGACGAGGACCATCGCCGGCAGCTCGCCGCCGGAGAGCACGTAGTCGCCGATGCTGATCTCGCTGGTCGCGAGGCGTTCGTGGACGCGGGCGTCAACGCCCTCGTAGTGGCCGCAGACGAGCACGAGGCGCAGTTCGGATGCCAGCTCCAACGTGAGGTCGTGGTCGAGAACGCGCCCGAGAGGGGTCAACAGAACGATTGGGCCGCGCTCCGGCGCCATCTCGACGACCGCCTCGGTCGCCTCGAAGACGGGCTCGGGTTTGAGGACCATGCCCGGGCCCCCGCCGTAGGGGTAGTCGTCAGCGACCTTGTGGCGTCCCTTGGCCCACTCGCGGATATCGTGGGTGTGAATGGAAACGACGCCGGACTCGACGGCCCGCTTGATGATGGACTCATCGAAGGGGCCGCGAAACATGGCTGGAAAGAGAGTGAGGATATCGATGCGCATGCTCATCCCATTTTGCCCCACATCGAGGTAGGAGCAAGGAGCCAGGAGTCAGGAGCGCAAACCTAGGACTAGGGTGAATGCTCGGATGCTTCACCTCGCAAGAGTGCGAGCGCGTGGGGAAGCACCGGCAGGATTAGCGACAGGTTCTCGCGGACGCCTTTGGGGCTACCCGGCAGGTTGATGATAAGCGTCCGCCCCCGCACACCCGCGACCGCGCGGCTGAGCATCGACATCGGCGTGTGCTTAAGCCCCTCGGCGCGCATGGCTTCCGCGAGGCCGGGGACTTCGTAGTCGATGACTGCCCGTGTGGCCTCGGGTGTCACGTCGCGAGGGCCGAGGCCGGTGCCGCCTGTCGTCACGATCAGGTCGAGCTGCCCACCGTCTGCCCACTGTCTTAAGCGCTCGCAGATCTTCGGCTGCTCATCGGGAATAACTTCGTAGCGCTCGACGGTGGCGTGGATGCTCCCGAGAAGCTCGCGGATAGCGGCGCCTGAGGTGTCTTCGCGTTCGCCGGCGGCGCCCTTGTCCGAGATCGTGAGGATGCCGGCGCGCGGGCTCATTCGTGGAAGCAGTGGGAAAATTCAGACGAAAAATATTGCATAAGCACTTGACAGTAGGGGAATGAGTGTTATTATTGCCCACGAAATGGGATGGAGTGGGGAATCCACCCATGACCCGCCTGACCGGCCCTTCGGTCCAACCACCGGCGGGCAGGACAGCCCAAAGTATAGCACTCTCCTATCGCCAGGCAAGAAGGAGTTGGCACTAGGTGGTCGACTTTCGGGGGAAATACGAACACACGATAGACGACAGGGGCCGTGTCTCCCTGCCTGCGCGGTACCGGAATGAGTTTGCGGACAAGATCGTCCTCCTGATGAGCGAAGACGGCTGCATAGAGGTCTACACGGAGGGCGGCTTTAATGATGTGGCGAGTCATACGGCAGTGGAGCCTCCCACCACGCGCGACGGTCGACGCGCGCGGCGAGGATTCTACTCAGACTCTTACGACACCGAGCTGGACCGCCAGGGTCGCATCCTGATCCCGCCGCTGCTTCGGCAGCAGGCGGCGGTCGACGGGGGGGTAATAATCGCCGGGCGCAAGGAGTGTCTGGAGATATGGAATCCCCGGAGACTGGAGCAAGTATTGCAGGCTGCGCGTGCGGCTTCCTCTACAGAACAGGCGCCTGAGGATTAGGACAGGTGGTTGCAAATTTGTCCCCCAGGAAAACCCTGACTCACGCGCCCGTCCTGACGGAGGAAGTTGTCCGGTACCTGGCGGTCCGGCCCGGCGGTCGTTACGTCGACTGTACCGTCGGCGCGGGCGGTCATGCCGCCACCATTCTCGAGGCCGCTTCGCCGGGCGGGCTGCTTCTCGGCATGGATGCCGACCCACGGGCTCTCGAAGTCGCAACGCCGGCGCTCGCGCGTTTTGGCGAAGATGTCCGGCTGGTGACGTCGAACTTCCGCGAACTGTCGAGCGTGTGCGAAGAGTACGACTTCGTGCCGGTGCACGGGGTGCTTTTCGACCTGGGCGTCTCCTCGATGCAGCTGGCCGACGAATCGCGAGGGTTCGGGTTTCAGGTGGAAGCACCGCTGGACATGCGGTTCAGTCCCGGTCAGACGCTGACAGCGGCCGAAATCGTGAATCAGTATGAAGAGGAAAAATTGGCAGACGTGATATGGCGGTTCGGCGAGGAGCCGGCCAGCCGGCGGATCGCGCGGGCGATAGCTCGTTCGCGGCCGATTGGGACAACTACAGAACTGGCGACTGTTATTTCTCGAACAACGGGCGGGCAGCACGGTCGACGCATACACCCAGCGACGCGGACGTTCCAGGCGCTGCGCATCGCCGTGAACGACGAGCTGGGGGCGCTCACGGAAGCGCTGGACCAGGCGGTCGACGTTCTCGGCGGCGAAGGCAGGCTCGTAGTCATTTCGTTCCACTCGCTGGAAGACCGAATCGTAAAGCAATTCATCGCGCTGGAATCGCGCGACTGCATCTGCCCGCCGGAGAGACCGGTGTGCACGTGCGGCCATACAGCGCGCCTAAAGCCGGTAACCAAAAAGGTGGTCAGTCCAACAGGGGAAGAGGTGGCCGCCAATCCACGCAGCCGCAGCGCGAGGCTACGCGCGGCCGCCAGGCTGGCGGAAAAGAGCTGATGGCCGCGGCGCGCAGACAGCCGGCGGCCGGACCGGGCGTGTTGCGCTCGCCCGCGCTTCCCGTCGTCTTGATCTTTGCCGCGCTCGCGATCGGAGTTACAGCGTTGCTGCCGCTGATCCAATCGAGCAGCGCAACGAGTACCGCGGGCGATGTTCGAGCGCTGGAGGCCGAAAGGACGGACCAGCGCGCGCGTCTACGGGCGCTCGAACTGGAGATCGCCCAGCTGGGGAGCCTCAGCCGGATCGAGCAGGAGGCGGCTGCGCGGTTCAAGATGGGGCCGCCAAAGGCGCAGAACTACATCGCGGTCGATGCGCCGGCGCCGGAGGCGCGCAAAATTCCGAGCCGCTACCTGGCGGCACAGGCAGACAAGGATTCAGATAGTCCATCTCTTTTCGAAGACATCCTGGACTGGCTGACGCCGTAAGAGTCGACTATGAGAGGGCAGAAGTGGAGCACGAAGTGGCGAGTGTGGATGGTGGTGGCGGCCATCGTGGCCGTCGCCGGAGTGCTGATCGCCAGGTTGGGACAGCTTCAGATCCTGGATCATCAGGAGTACGCGACTGAAGCCCGGTTGAGTCATGTGAGCGAGGACACCATCTCAGGCCGGCGCGGCGCCCTCCTCGATCGAAATGGGTACCCTCTGGCCGGGAGCCAGGACTCGTTCGACCTCATGGTCGAGACCAAGGCCTGGTCGGACTCGAAAAACGCGACGGAGTCCGCTGCGGCGCTAAGCCCAATCGCGGGCGTGCCGGCAGAGCAGATGGTAGCCAGCGTTTCGGCCAGCTCCATCTACGAAGTTCCCGTCGCGCGCGGTCTAGGTTATGAGCAAGCGCAGGCAATTCGTAAACTCAGCCTGCGTGGAGTCCGCCTAATGGCGAGCAGCCGGCGTGTGTATCCGGAAGGCAACCTCGCCGCTCAACTGCTCGGCTTCGTGGGGCAGGACAATTCCGGCTTGACCGGCCTGGAGTCCGACTTGAATGACGTGCTGGGTGGCGCGAAGGGCACGCTGACGTACGAGAGGGACGGTCTCGGCAATCAGATTGCGGTCGGCGAAAGGCAGGAGGTAGCGGCGCAGCCCGGAGCCAACGTGGTCCTGACGATCGACCGCTACATCCAGCGCCTCGCGGAGACCGAACTGGAAAAGACAATCGAAAAGACCAAGGCGACAGGTGGCAGCGTGATCGTCGTTCAACCCAAGACGGGCGAGATACTTGCGATGGCGAACAGGCCGACGGCGGACGTAACGAAGCCGGACCTGAGTGACGATTCGAAGCTTGCCCTCTTCCGGAACAAAGCGGTCACGGACACGTATGAGCCTGGGTCCGTCTTCAAGCTCGTGACGATGGCGTGCGCTCTGGACCTCGGGCTTGTGGGCCCCTACACGCCATGGCACGACCTGGGCGTGTTCAAGGTAGACAACTGGACGATTCGCAATTGGGACTACTCGGCAAATGGAGACCAGAGCGTCACGCAGATTCTGTCGAAGAGCCTCAATACAGGAGCAGCCTGGCTTTCGACCCTCGCCGGTCCGGAACAGTTTTATTCGTATGTCGACCGCTTCGGCTTCGGCAAATCCACCGGCTCCGGGCTGGGCGGCGAGGTGACCGGGCAGGTGCGAACGCCGGCCAGTGACCCGGGCAGCTGGCGGTCCGTGGATATGGCCACGAACAGCTTCGGCCAGGGTCTGAGCGCAACTCCTCTACAGGTATTGATGTCGGCGGCGGCGATCGCCAATGACGGCGTGATGATGAAACCAAAGATCGTCAAAGAGATCGCTTATCCCGGCCACATCCAGACGGTGGCGTCAGAAGCGGCCGGGCAAGTCATCAAGCCGGAGACAGCACGCACCCTGCGCGAGATGATGGGCGTTGTAGTTGACGGGATATCGCCCACACTTCTCGATGTGCAGGGCTACAAGGTCGGAGGAAAGACGGGAACAGCCAACCTGACGGTGGACGGCGGAGGATACAAGCCAGACGCCTATATCTCTTCGTTCCTAGGCATCGCGCCGCTGGACAACCCCGTCCTGGCTGTCCTCGTGAAGATCGACGAGCCGCAAGGGACGCCGTGGGGCACAGTGGTCGCCGCGCCCGCGTTCGAGCACATCGTTGAGGGCGCACTACCATATCTGAAGATTCCGCCGACAGAGACGGCGTTGGTCTCCGGCCAGCGGTAGAGCTGTGATGGGAAGCATCAAAGTAACGGCGGTCTGGGAAGGGCTGAAGGGGGTTCTTGTGGCAAGCCGCGGCCCCACCGATCCCAGATTCGAGCGCGCGGCAATTGATTCGCGGGACGTCCAGAAAGGCGATCTCTTCTTCGCCGTCCGTGGCGAGCGAGAGGACGGGCACGACTTCGTCGCGCAAGCGATCGAGGCGGGTGCGTTTGGGGCGGTAATCGAGAGGCCCATCGAGACGCCGGACGCGGCCACCCTGTTCCATGTGAGCGACTCTCTGCACGCGCTCCAGCGCTTGGCCGAATGGTGGCGACATCAGCATGACGTCAAGGTCATCGCTGTCACGGGCAGCGTGGGGAAGACGACCTGCAAGGAACTAATCGCATCGGTGCTCGGCCGCAAATACCGCGTGCTGAAGAGCGAAGCCAACCTCAACACTGAGATCGGCATTCCGCTCACCCTTCTACAGCTAACGAGGGAGCATGAACGCGCTGTCCTGGAGTTCGGGATGTACGCGCGAGGCGACATCGCCACGCTCTCACAGATCGCGAGACCGGCGACCGGCGTGGTGACCAACGTGGGGCCCGTGCACCTCGAGCGGCTCGGCTCAATGGGCGCTATCACGGCAGCTAAAGTGGAACTGGTAGAGGCGCTGCCGCCTGACGGGCTGGCGGTGCTTAACGGCGACGACGCCCGGACTGCCGCCATGGCAGAGCGCACGCAAGCGCGAGTCACGTACTACGGTTTCTCTGAGCAGTCCAACATCCGTGCGAGCGACGTCGTCGGCAGGGGACTCGCCGGGATCGAGTTTCGACTTACCCATGCTGGCAATAGTGTGGACGTTCGTTTACAGCTGCCCGGAAAGCATCACGTTTACCCGGCCCTGGCTGCGGCCGCTGCCGCACTGGACGAAGGGCTTACGCTGAGCCAAGTAGCGGATGCCCTCGCGGAAGCGCGGCTCGACCTGAGGAGCCGAATCTTGCCGGGGCCAAACGGCTCGACGATTCTGGACGACAGCTATAACGCCAGCCCGGCTTCGATGCTCGCGGCGCTCGACCTGCTGGCGGATCTTGCGGGCCGCCGGATCGCCCTGCTGGGCGACATGCTGGAGCTCGGCGCGGCCGAAGAAGAAGGGCACCGGAGCGTCGGTCAGCGCGCCGCCACGGCGTGCGATTTGTTACTCACCGTCGGCCCCCGGGCGTCGTCCATCGCCGAGGCAGCGCGCCGCGCTTGCGCGACAGAGGTAAGGCATCTGGACTCGGCCGAAGAGGCGATCGAAACGCTCCGCGAGGAGCTGCGCGAGGGCGACCACTTGCTGGTCAAGGCCTCGCGCGCGATGGTTTTCGAAGAAGTGGTCTCGGCGCTGACAGAGACATGACACATGCATTGGTGCTGGGAGCAATCAGCTTGATAGTTACCGTGGTGGCCGGCTGGCCGACGATCTGGTTCCTACGACAGCGAAATGTGAGCAAGGAGATCTATGAGTACCTCCGGGCTCCCGTCGAGGGCTCCGCGGGTGATGCGCCGACCCTAGCCCCCGAGCGCCATGCCGCCAAGGCGGGAAGGCCGACGATGGGCGGCATCTTCCTGCTTGCCGGCGTCCTGGCGACGACACTGGCCGGCAATCTCTTCGGCCGGTACTCCGTCGGGTTGCCGCTGGTGGTGATGGGCTCGCTGGCGCTGCTGGGCGGAATCGACGATTTCGGTTCCCTTCGCGGGCGTGAGCAGTGGGCCCTGAACAAGCGCGTGAAACTTGTGGCGTTTATCGCCATTGGTGCTGCCACGGCGTACGCGCTGTACGACCTCCTCGACTTGCGGCGCGTGCACATACCGTTCGAGGGATCGCACGACATCGGAGGCCTTTATTTGCTGGTCGCGCTTGGCGTAATCGTCGTTACGGCCGGCGGTGTGGCCGTCACCGATGGGCTTGACGGACTGGTCGCAGGCACTTCCGCGATCGCCTTTGCGGCCTACGGAGCGATAGCGTTGCTTCAGGAGCAGACATATCTCGGGGCGTTTTGCTTTACGGTCACCGGCGCCTCGCTGGGGTTTCTCTGGCACAACTCGCACCCCGCCGCGGTGTTCATGGGTGATATCGGCGCTCTCGCGCTCGGCGGCGGGCTCGCGGTGGCGGCGTTCATGACAGGGCACTGGTTGGTTCTGCCCCTCATCGGAATCGTCTTTCTCGCTGAGGGCGCATCCAGCTACGTGCAGATCGGCTATTTCAAGTTAACAGGCGGAAAGCGCATCTTCCGCATGGCGCCGCTGCACCATCATTTCGAGGAGCTAGGCTGGAGCGAGGTGCAAGTGGTGCAGAGGTTCTGGATTGTCGGCGCCCTCGGCGCGATTATCGGAATCGCATTGGCGATGGAGGTGTAGATGGAGATCCGTCATCACCCACGCGACCTGGACTTCTCTGACAAGCGCGTAACTGTCGTTGGGCTTGGAATCGAAGGCGTAGACATCGCGCGCTACCTTGCGCGGCAAGGGGCCATGGTCACAGTCTCCGACTCGAAGCCACGGCTGAAGCTGAGCGAGCGCCTGCGGCAGGTGGACAACCTGGGCCTGAAGCTGGCGCTCGGCTCGAACCGGCCCGACGACATCGCTGAAGCGGAGGCAGTGTTTATATCGCAGGGGGTGCCGCTGGACCTGCCCGGCATGGCGCGCGCAAGGGAGCGCGGCGTGCCCATGCACTCGATGATGGGCCTGTTCATGGAGCTTTGCCCCGGGCCGATCGCCGGCATTACGGGTTCCAGCGGAAAGACGACGACCACCGCCCTCGTGGGCGAGATGTTCGAGGCGGACGAGCGGCCGGTGTTCGTCGGCGGCAATATCGGAGTCGGCCTACTGGAGCACCTGTCGTCGGTGCGCGCCTATACCTGGGCGGTGCTGGAGATGAGCCACACGCAGCTTCAGCTCGTAGACAGCAGCCCTCACGTCGCGGCTGTCCTCAACATCACACCCAACCACCTGGACCACTTCTCGTGGGACGAATACCGGCGGCTAAAGGCGCGCATCATTCGCTTTCAGCAGGCATCCGACATCGCGGTACTGGGCTTCGACGACGCCGAGTCGCGCAGTTTGGGGCCCGAGGTCAACGCGCAATTACTTTGGTTCACGCTAGGAGACCTCCTGCCCGGTGACGGTGTCTTCGTGCGCGAGGGTTGGGCGGTAGTCCGCTTCGGCAAGCTGAACGAACGTCTCTTCCCACTGGAGAGCGTGCGGCTGCGCGGGCGGCATAATCAGGCAAACGCCGTTGCCGCAGCAGCAATCGCGACGTGCTGCGGTATTTCGCCTGAAGCAATCGCCTGCGCCGTGCAGACTTTCCGCGGAGTGCCTCACCGGCTCGAGCTAGTCGCCGAAATCGACGGCGTCTCTTACTACAACGATAGCATCGCCACGACCCCAGAGCGAGCGCTGGCCGGCATACGTTCCTTCAGCGAGCCAGCCGTCCTGCTGCTGGGCGGCCGCGACAAGAACCTGCCTTTGGAAGACCTCGCGACAGAAGCCATGCAACGCTGCCGGGCCGTGGTCCTGTTCGGGGAATCGGGGACCAAATTCGAGCAGGCTTTCCAAAAGACAGGCGCCCCTGGGGCCGGCGTCCGCCTGGTGGAAGGCCTTAGTGAGGCCGTTGAGGCCGCACGAAGGCTGGCACACCCCGGAGACGTGGTGCTGCTGTCGCCTGCCTGCACGAGTTATGACGCTTACGACAGCTTCGAGCAACGCGGCGAACACTTCCGAAGGCTTGTCGCGCAGATGGTCATAGAGGCGCAGCCATCGCTGCCTTAGACTTCCAGGGCGAGGATCGGCGCGCCGGCGCATTGCGAGCCGGGCAGCCCGACTACCTGTTGCTGGTGGCGACGGCAATGCTCGTCATTACAGGGCTCCTTGCCGTATACACATCGAGTTTCGCGGTCGGTTACCACGAGTTCGGCAACACCAGCTACTTCGTCTCTCGTCAGGCCGTGTTCGCGCTGCTTGGAGTGGCGGCGCTCGTTGTGTTCATGCGCATGGACTATAACCGGCTGCGCGCCTGGAGCGTGCCGATGCTCATACTGGCGCTTCTGGGGCTGATAGCCGTCCTACTGCCCGGGCCCGGGGTAGAGAGGAACGGGGCGGCGCGCTGGCTGGTCTTCGGGCCCGTCTCAATTCAGCCGAGCGAGTTCGCCAAGCTGGCTGTGATCATCTACATCGCTGCCTGGCTGGCCAGCCGCGGGACGGACATCAACAAGTTCTCGCTCGGGTTCGTCCCTTTTGTGTTGCTCCTGGGAATCGTCGGCGGGCTCGTGATCGCCGAGCCGGACATGGGAACGACCATCATAATCTTCTTGACCGCGAGCACTCTCTTCTTCGTCGCCGGTGCGCCGCTGAGCCACTTAGGGCTCCTCATCGCGGTCGGCGGGATCATTAGCTACGCCGTGATTGTTCAGCGCGACTATCAGCTGGATAGGCTAGCGATATTCGTCAGCCCGGAATCGGACCCACAGGGTGGTGGCTTTCAGATCGCGCAACTGCTGGTTGCGCTGGGCAGCGGAGGCCCGTTGGGACTCGGATGGGGCGAGGGCAGGCAGAAGTTCTTTTACGTGCCGGGATCGCACACCGATGGCGTGTTTGCGATCCTCGGTGAAGAAATCGGTTTCCTCGGGCTGCTTGCGATCCTCGGGTTGTTCGCATTCTTCATCTGGCGCTCGGTGATGGTGACGCTAGGGTCGCGCGATAGATTTTCGATGTTGCTCTGCATCGGCGTGATCAGCTGGATCTCAGGCCAAACGCTAATCAACATCGGGGGAATAACGCGCACCATCCCGCTCACGGGAGTCCCGATGCCGTTTCTCAGCTACGGTGGATCGTCGCTGATCATGGTGATGGCGGCGGTCGGGGTGCTGCTTAGCGTGTCGCGGTATAGTTCGGGCGAACGCCTGCAGGTACACAGCAGGTCCACGAAGCGTGCCGCGCCGGCCCGCCCCCGACGCAAGAGGCCGCCAGCCGGACGTCCCGCCTACGGCCGGGGCTCGGTGTGAGACTGGCGTTAAGCGGCGGCGGCACCGGCGGCCACGCGTACCCGGCTCTGAGCATCGCGCGCGCACTCGAATGCGCCTTAGCACCCGGCGAAAGCCTTGACCTGCTCTACCTGGGCTCGGGAAGCCGGGCCGAGGCGGAGATCGTGGCACATGCCGGAATACCAGTGCGAAAAGTGCCCGCCGCGCCGATACGCGGCCGGATGCCGTGGGAGATGGCGGCAAATGCGGTCAAAATAGCATTTGGGACCAAGCAAGCGAGGAATATTCTGAGACAGTTCAAGCCGCAGGCCGTGCTCTCGACAGGAGGATACGTCAGCTTCCCTGTGGCCCTCGCCGCGCGGGCCTGCGGCATTCCGCTGGCGGTGTACCTGCCGGACCTGTACCCAGGATGGGCTGTCCAGGCAACCACACGGCTTGCCCGGCGTGTGGCGGTAACGGCCGCGGAGAGCCTTCGCCGCCTGCCGCACCGAGACGGTGTCGTCACTGGCTATCCGGTACGCCAGGAGTTTTGGCAAGCCGATCGCGCCGGCGGGCGCGAAAAGCTGCGGTTGGACGCTAACGAGAAGGTGCTCTTCGTAATCGGGGCCTCGCAGGGCGCGCATAGCATCAATCGAGCGATCGCCGCGGAGCTTTACGGCCTGCTTCAGTTATGTGAGGTTGTTCACGTCAGTGGTCAAGCGGACGAGCAATGGCTGAGCGAAATACGGGATGGCCTCCCTCCGGCCCTCCGAAGCCGTTATCACCTGTTTGGCTATCTCCACGAAGATACGGCCTGGGCGATGGCGGCGGCTGACCTCGCCGTCTGCCGTTCCGGCGCCTCCACATTAGGCGAATTGCCGGCCGTCGGCCTACCGGCAGTCCTCGTGCCATACCGCTACGCCGGGGGTCACCAGCGGATCAACGCCCGCTACCTTAAACGGCACGGAGCGGCCGTCGTCCTCGAGGACGAGGACATCAAGCG
>Ga0209801_1000689_pt1 | contig 22082 bp, 16 predicted proteins | sample GraSoiAngelo_127_FD_185884 | JGI IMG/M metagenome (GOLD analysis project Ga0209801, IMG submission 185884) | Grasslands soil microbial communities from the Angelo Coastal Reserve, California, USA - 14_0927_09_40cm (SPAdes) (version 2) | ecosystem: Environmental > Terrestrial > Soil > Grasslands ... | reverse complement strand
AGCGCTCTTTCATCCGGCCCATTTCGTCGGTATCGCGTTGATGCTTGGAATTTTTGCGGCCTGGGCGGTTCCCTTTTTGCAAGCCGCGGGACATGCCACGGCGACAACGAAATGGTCGCAACAGTTCACCGGCCGGCTCCGCGGCACCGACTTTCAATTTGGCCGGTGGATTTTCAATATTCCGCATGGTGTTCTTTATCTTCTGCCGTGGGTAATTTTTTTGCCACTGGTGCGATTCGAAAACTTCGCGGCGGAGAAAGATCGACAAGTTGCTCGAGCGCTGACTTGGGGCGCGCTCGTTCCTTTTGTGATCGTCAATCTTGTCCCCGGATCGATCCCGCGCTACGCGATGCCCGCGCTAGTGCCCGCGTGCTGGCTGCTGGCTATGACTTTCTGTGAGGAAAATCTACGCTGGCCGAGGTGGCTTGGGGGGAAATCGTTTTCTTTTAACGCGCGTCGTCGCACGATTATCGGCATCGTCGTTCTGGCCTGCCTTGCCATGTGGACGTACGCAATTGCGGTCGTTCCGAAAATGGACCGGCGGCAGCGGATCAAGCGTCTCGCGAAGCAGGTTGAATCGATGATTCCGCAATCGGAGACGGTTTACGCGCTCGATCCAAATTATCAGCCGATCTTTTTTTACATGCGCTCAAAACTCGTTTACGCAAGCGAAATTGATGAAGTGCCCACGGACGCGCGCTATCTGCTGGTCCGCCTGGAACGGGAACAAGAAGTGATGGAAAGCAAGCGCTGGGCGCCGCGCCAGCCGCACCGCATCATGCGGTCAACCGATTACCGCAAAGAATCGATCTTATTGCTCAAGATTGAATAAGCGGTGGCATTGACACTGCTCTAAGTTCGAATTAGTTAGCATGCTAACTAATTTTGACTTTTGAAGACTGATGTTGATTCATTCGGTCCGCTCTTGCATGGCACCGCCCGTGCCTGGAGGCTGAAATTGGACGAGCGGCTGAAGCCGATGGGTTTGAGCCAGGCTAAGTGGCGGACCCTGTTGCATTTGTCCGTGGCGCCCGGTCCGTTGACCCAGGCCGAGATCGCTGCGCTTCTCGGCATCGAAGAACCAACGCTTGTGACCCTGTTGCACCGTCTGGAGAGCGATCGCTGGGTGGCGCGAAAAAGTTCGTCGCAGGATCGTCGTTGCAAAACGGTGCATTTGGCGCCTCGCGCTCAACGGGTGATTGAACAAATCAACACGGCGGCGTTCCAACTTCGACACGAATTACTCGACGATATTTCGCCGTCCCAACTTCGCACCTGCATCCGCGTGTTGGATTCTATCCGACAAAAAGCGGAAAAGGGGAATGGAAATGAAAAACAAGCCTCCGTTCGACGAGTTCGAGGTGGAAAGAACGGCCAAAACTAAGATGGGTGCCCGATTAGAATCAGGAAATGGAGCAGCTACCGAACTTCAGGAGCCGAGACGAGTGAAAACAAGTCGTGTCTCGAAGCAACGAATTCCGAATTGGGGTTATTTCCTGTTCGTTCTCCTGGCGGCGTTCGCGGTCGCGCGAACATTGCAGCGCGGAGTGCAGAGTGCGAAAACAACGCAACCGCCGGTCCGACCGGTGTTGGTGGCGAAAGTGATCAGCAAAGATGTACCGCTTTATCTGGACGAAATCGGCACGTGTGCCGCCTACGAAACCGTGCAAGTGCAAGCCCAGGTCAGCGGACAAATCATCGCGCGCCATTTTCAGGACGGGGCCGATGTGAAGAAAGGCGATCTCCTTTTCACGATCGACCCGCGCCCTTATCAAGCCGCTCTCCAGCAGGCGCAGGCGCAAGCTGCGCTAGACCAGGTGACGCTGAAGCGGCAGACGGAGCTGCGCGCGAGAAACGTCACGGCCCCCCAGGACTTCGACACTGCTCAGGCAAACGCGCGCAAGTCCGAAGCAGCAGCCGCAGCGGCTCAAGTGAACGTGGATTTTTGCTACATCAAATCGCCGATCAACGGCCGGGCTGGACTGCGCCTTGTCGATGTGGGCAACATCGTGAGCGGCAACACTGGCAGCGGCGCCGTTTTGCTGACAATTCAGGGCCTCGATCCGATTTACACCGACTTCACCGTCGCCGAAACGGATCTGGCATTAGTGAGGAAATATCTCGGCGGACCGAACGTGAAGGTGCAAACGTATTCGCCGGATGACAAAATTCCGCCGCGTCTCGGCGATTTGTATTTCATCGACAACGCAGTCCAGCCCGGTTCGGGAACGGTGAAAGCGCGCGGGGTGACGCCAAATCCGGACCACGCGTTTTGGCCGTCGGAATTCGTGCGTGTTCGTTTTATTCTGGACACGATTAAAGACGCGCGGCTGGTTCCACAACAAGCGGTGCAGATTAGCCAAAGTGGCCCGTTCATATTTGTGTTGAAGCCGGATAACACGGTCGATCTGCGGCCGGTAAAACCTGGGCAGCGGCAAGATGGCGATCTCATGGTCGTTGAAAGTGGCATTGAGCCCGGTGAAACAGTCGTCGTGACTGGACAACTCGCGCTTGCGCCGGGGACGAAGGTCGATCCCAAACCATACAACGCTCCGAATGGAGCGAGCGATCAAGCTGCCGCCAGCAAAAGCGCGATGTGACGCTTTTTTATGGAGCGTTCTGATCAGCAAGACGGCGCGCCGGATGGCGAACACCCCGCAGACGCGGGACAAGATCAAAATCGTCTAAGATCGACATCGGCAACGCCGAAAGAAGCCAAATTAGTTCCGGTTAAAGGTACCGGACTTTCCGGCCCATTCATTCGCCGGCCGGTGATGACTGTCTTGCTGACGTTGTCCGTCATCGTCGCGGGAATCGCGACTTACAACAAACTGGCGGTAAACGATCTGCCGGCGGTCGATTATCCGATTATTCAAGTCACCTGCGCGTATCCGGGCGCGGATCCGGTCACGATGGCAAACAACATTGCTACGCCGCTCGAGAAACAATTCCTCCAAATCCCCGGGCTCGACATCATCACCAGCCAAAGCACGCAGGGCAACACCTCGTTGACTCTTCAATTTGTGCTGAGCAAAAGTATCACCGACGCGGCGACCGATGTGCAGGCCGCGATTCAGCGCGCGACCGGGAAGTTGCCGATCGATTTACCGAGTCCACCGACGTTCAGCAAAACGAACCCGAACGATCAGGCGGTGTATCTGCTCGGCCTGCTGTCGGACACGCTGACCGACGGCGATCTATATAAGTACGCATCAACCGCAGTGGCGCAGCGGATCGCAATTCTTCCCGGCGTTTCGCAAGTGAACATTTACGGCGTGCAGGGCGCGATTCGAATCAAGGCCGATCCAGCGGGATTGGCTTCGCGCGGGCTGACGATGGATGATGTCGCGAACGCAATCAAAGGGGGAACGGTTTACTCCGGCGCCGGACAATTCGACGGACCGCATCGCAGCTTTGTTTTGCAACCAAACGGCCAGATCGATCAGGCCGACGGTTACCGAAATCTGATTGTCGCGCGGAACAAGGATCGTTCGCCGGTTTATCTGCGTGATATCGCCGAGGTTAAACAAGGTGTGCAGGACGAGCGCACTTCACGCTTCTTTTGGATGCGCGGATTTAATCCGCCGGGCTCAATCGTGGTGCTGGCGGTTTCGCGACAAGCGGGCGCGAACGCGGTTGAAGTTGCGAATTCGGTCAAGGCACTTTTCCCGGAGCTGCGCGCAAGTTTGCCGGGATCGATCACGTTCACGCCAGTTTTCGATCGATCGCAGACGATTGTTAACTCCGTCCACGATGTGCGGGCGACACTCCTGATCGCATTCGTGCTGGTGGTGATGGTGATTTATATTTTTCTCGGTCGCGCAACCGACACCCTTATTCCCGCGGTCGCGCTGCCGCTTTCGTTGCTGCTCACCTTCGCGGTGATGAGCATGCTTGGATTCTCGATCAACAATCTGACGTTGATGGCGCTCACACTCGCCATCGGATTTCTGGTCGACGACGCAATTGTCTTTTTGGAAAACGTGATCCGTCGGGCAGAACACGGGGAATCAATTCTGAAAGCGGCCTACAACACGGCCGGAGAAATTTCGTTCACGATCTTGTCGATGACGCTTTCGCTTGCCGCCGTTTTTATTCCTTTAGTGTTCCTGCCGGGACTACTCGGCCGCATTTTCCAGGAATTTTCGATCACCATCATTGTGGCGATTCTCGCGTCAGGTCTTGTCTCCCTGACTTTGACGCCGTTGATGTGCGCGCGGATTTTGGGTGAACGCAGAGCCGGCCATAAACGCGCGCGCATGGAAAGGTGGACCGGCAATTTTATCAAGCGCGTGATTGACGCCTACAGTCGGGCGCTGGATAGATTTCTCGATCGCGCCTGGCTGACGATTCCGATTCTGCTCGTTTGTATTCTCGGCCTTTGGTTCTTCTTCACTCATTTGCCGTTCACGCTTCTTCCACCGGGGGACAGCGGTTTTGCGCGCGGCGTTTTCATCGCCCAGGAAGGGTCGTCGCCCGAGCAGATGCGGGCTTTTCAAAAACTCGTAAACGAGAAAATCATCGCGGAACAGAGCGTGGCACAATTTTTCACTCTGGCCGGTTCCGGATCACGCAGCGCGTCATCGCAAGGAATCATTTTTTGCATTTTTAAACCGCGCGAGCAGCGTGATCCGATCGAGCAATGTCTTTTGCGAATACAAAAGTCGATCAATACAATTCCTGGCCTGACCGCGGTCATATCGCCCAGTCCAGTGCTGCAAATCAATGTCGGCGCAACCAACCAAACACAGGGCCAGTACGCTTACACGATCAGCGGCATCGTTCCGCAAGATGTCTACGGTGCGGCGAATCAAATGATGACGAAGCTGCGCGGGTTCAAAGGATTCGCTTCGGTCCGCTCCGATTATTACAACAACACGCCGAACCTGAAAATTAACATCGATCGGGAGCGCGCTGCCACCTATGGCGTTTCGACTTCCGCGATCCAAAGTTTATTGAAGAACGCCTATTCGCAGAACTACGTCTATTTGATCAAACAGCCGGACGACCAATATCAGGTCATTCTCGAAGTGAAGGACGATGAGCGAGCGCAGCCGCGAGACCTCGACAATTTATATGTGCGGAGCAACACCGGCAGCCCGATTAACCAAAGCGGCGGCGGCACGGGGATCGGCGCTATTACCACCACAACTGGAACTAGTTCGGATCTCGTTCCCCTGCGCGCGGTAACGTCGACAAGTCAGGTGGTCGGGCCGCAGGCCGTAAACCATTTCGATCAGTTCACCAGCGTCACGATTAATTTCAATTTGCTGCCGGACGTCGCCATCGGTGATGCGACAAAGTTCATCGAAGATTCATTCGCCCAAGTGCACAACCAGTATCCGAGCATTCAAGCGACGTTTCAGGGCGAGGCGCTTGTCTTCCGGCAGCTTTTCAAGGCGCTACCGCTGCTCCTGATCGCCGCCATTTTTGTCATGTACGTGATCCTCGGAATTCTTTACGAGAGCTACGTCCACCCGATCACGGTATTGTTTCCGGCGATCGTGCCGGCCGTCGTCGGCGGACTGTTCACCTTGTGGATTTTTGGGTCGACCTTGTCGCTCTACAGCGTGATCGGCCTTTTTCTTTTGCTCGGCATCGTGAAAAAGAACGGAATCATGGTGGTCGACTTCGCGTTGCAACGAATCGATGAGGGTTGGGACCTGCGCTCGGCAATCCACGAAGCGAGCGTCGAACGTTTCCGTCCGATTATGATGACAACGCTTGCCGCTCTCATGGGCGCGGTGCCACTCGCACTCGGCTTTGGACAGGATGCTTCTTCTCGGCGTCCACTCGGCTTGGTCATCGTTGGCGGCCTGATTTTTTCGCAACTGATCACGTTGTTTGTTACGCCCGTGATTTATCTCTGGTTAGAATGGTTCCAGGAACACGTTCTCGACAAAGTGCCTTTCCTGCGAAGCGCTCACACCCATCACGAAGGCGCGCCGGCCCCGCCGAAGGAAGGCGAATTCGAGCCAGCTGCTGCGCGCTAAACTGCCGGCGACGCTGCTACCAACGCCGTAGCCTGGGGAACAGCCTGCTACCTGCAAACCCGCGTCAGCTTCGAAGAATTACTTCTCGCGGCTCTTCGGGACCAGGTCAGCCACAATTTTCTCGAAACGAGGTTCGCCGCGCAGTAGATCCCAGTACGGATGCAGTTTCAAGTTGCCGTAGCTCAAAGTACTTGGGATTTGCAGGGTTGCGGTGATCTGTTTAATGGCAAGATCCTTCTCGCCACACCATGCATAAATGACACCCAAATATTTCATCACCTCTGCACCGTCGATGGAATCTTTACTGATGGGCAATAGCTCGACAGCGTGGAGACCTTCGCGAATTGCTTCTTCTTTGCGCCCAAGTCCAGCATCAATCAGCCCCAGCACCGTAAGGCCGGGGCCATAGTCCGGTTGCTCGCGTACTGTTTTCTCGACTTCGGCGCGCGCGATAAGGAACGCGGCTCGCGCAGCGGCGGCGTCATCTCGAGCGCGGGCGGCCAACCCTTCACACCACGAGCGTGGAAAATTCAGGTCCACCGATATTCCGTTCGCCGGTATCGCAGCCAGAGCTTGGGCAACTGCCACTCGATCACGTTCACAAAGCCCAACATAGAACCACTGGGCCGCCAGATCTGGCGCCTTTGCCGGGTCTTCGGCCAAGGTTTTTCTGATGATTTCATCCAGCGGCTGCGGGTCGGCTTTCCACTCAAGATCGACAAGCGCACGGGTGACCCGGGTATCGACATCGCGGGGAATCAACTTGAGCGCGCGATCCAACGCAGCAGCCATCGCCCCGAACTGCCGGAATTCCTGATAACTGAGCGCGATCTGCTGGAGCATAAAAAAATTGCGCGGATCGAGTTCGAGAGCTCTTTGCAAACTCCGGGCGGATTCGTTCCACAGTCCCTGGCGGCGATCGATGTAGCCCGTCAACTCGAAGATTTGGGAGTTGTTGGGCAAGGCCCGCTCCGCGAGTCCCAGTTCGGTGCGTGCATGATTGTAATCGAGATAACAGCGGTAGAAGAAGTTCGCGCGAGCGAGATGGGTCTCGCCCGCATCACGTCTCAGGCGAACGACAGCTTTTAGCGCAGCCTCCGCCAGGGCGAGGCGCTCGGGCGTGTGATCAAGGCCAAAGAAATACAGATAGTCATGTGTGACAGACAATTCGCAGTAGGCTAGATAAAAGTCTGGGTCCCGTGCGATGGCTTGGTCGAGCAACTGAATCGCCTCGCGTAAGCGGTCGTTGATCTGCGGGTTGAGAGCAATGGTTGCGGTGAGCGCGTTCGCCCGGACGTATAGTCCGTATGCGGTGAGATCCTTGGTGGGCCGTTCTGCGATAGCAGCTTTCTCTTTTTCGGAGACATTCGCTCGCAGCTGCGAGATCGTTCGCTGGACGATTTCGCTCTGAATTGCGAACACTTCGCCCAAATCGCGCTGGTAGGTCTCTGCCCACAAACGATTCTGGGTGCGAGCATCAGTTAATTGAGCCGTGATGCGAACCTTGCCATGCGTCTGGCCGACAGTTCCCTCCAAGACGTAGGCGACTCCGAGCGTTTCGGCGATCTCGTGCAGGTTGCGCGCTCCGCCAGCGGCATAACTGTTGACGGAAGTGCGGCCAATGACCTTGAGGTCGGCGACTTTGGACAGTGCGCCGAGAATGTCGCCCTGCACGCCGTCGGCCAGAAATGCATTTTCGTTATCGTCGCTAAGGTTTTCAAACGGTAGTACCGCAACACTCTTTTCCGGGAGCAAACTCGCACTGGTTTGTTCCTTCGATGTTGAGGAAGTGATTAGCTGAGGCGCTAATTGACGAGACAAATTCCAAAACCCGAGTCCCAAGGCGATTGCCACCGCAACCAGTAAAGCGACGGTCAAGATGCGATTATTTTTGTGTCTGGGCTCCGAATAGACGTTAGCGTCTTGAGATTGTTCGGACGTTTCGCGCCTGACCGGTGGCGATTTTACGGACTTCTCAGCCGGTGGTGAAGAAGGATTCATGACGTGATTCGAAGGGCGTATGCTTTTTGAATTCTGCAAACTCGGTGTCCCTCGGTATTGGACACCACCTCTCCCAAGCAAAATGCGTTCCATCGCCACGGTAGCCGAGCAGTTTGAGGTCCGAGCGGTTGCTGGTTTCAAAAAAGGCGTTAACCCGCAACGCAATTCTTTACGCTCGGCTCGAAAATAGCTCTTACACGGCTCGAAATTGGGAATTCGCTCCATGCTGAAGCTGCGCGATCGACCTATCCGGCAAAAGATCACCTTGGTGATCATGATGATCGCCAGCGTGGTGCTTCTCCTCGCGTTTGCAGCCCTGTTCTGCTTTCAAGCGTACACCCTGAAACAGCACTCGGCACACGAACTGGCGGTAGTCGGCGAGATTACAGCGCACAACTGTGCTGCGGCAGTCATGTTCAAAGATGAGGATGCTGCCGCCCAAATACTTGGCGGACTTAGAACAATGCCCCAAATCGTTAGTGCACGGCTTGAGCTCGCGGACCAGCAGCAGCTCGCTTTTTTTGGGACACCACGGGACGAAACCCAAATCAAAGCCGCGCGATTGGAATCCGGGTTCCGGATCGACGGCGACCGCATCCTTTTAGCGCAGCCAGTGATGGCTAGCGGTGCACGCGAAGGGACTCTCTACCTTTTGGCCGATCTACACGCGACGACATCGCAGCTTCTGAAACTATATGGCGGGATCTTTGCTCTGGTGCTCGTCGCGTCGCTGCTTGTTGCATTTATTCTCTCAAACCAGTTTCTGCATCTCATTACCACTCCGATTCTTCGACTCGCTGGGACCGCACGGACTATCGCCGATCACAACGACTACTCTGTGCGCGCAGCAAAGGTGTGCGGCGATGAGGTTGGAGTTTTGACCGATGCATTCAATCAAATGCTGGCCCAGATCCAATCTCAAGACACCGCCTTGCGAGAAAATGAGAACAAACTCGCGCAAGCCCAAGCCATTGCGCACCTCGGCTACTGGGAACGCGACCTTATTACCGACCGCCTCATGTGGTCCAGCGAAACCAACCGCGTCTTTGGGCTGTCGCCGGAGGAAGACGTCAACAACTTTGCCCGTTTTCAGGAACTGATCTACCCCGAAGATCGGGACATGGTCATGCAAGCAATAGGGGTGGCGCTTCGAGGCGGCCCGCGCTACGAAGTGGAATATCGCGTCGTCTGGCCCAGCGGGGAAGTGCGGTTTGTCTACAGCCAGGGCGATGTCATTTTGGACGAGGCCGGTCAGCCGCGCCGCATGTTCGGTACCGTGCAAGACGTTACGGAGCGCAAACTGGTGGACGAGGTAAAGCGCGCCAGCAAAGCTAAAAGCGAATTTCTCTCCCGGATGAGCCACGAATTGCGCACGCCGCTGAATGCGATCCTTGGCTTCGGCCAGCTTCTTGAAAGACAAAAGCCGACGGAAGTACAGCGCAAACGCGTCGGCTACATTTTGAGTGCCGGCAAGCATCTTCTCGATCTAATCAACGAGGTCCTCGACATCAGCCGCATCGAAGCGGGAAGGATGCAACTATCGCTCGAACCAGTTTGTGTCGCAGACGCGTTGGAAGAAACGCTGGACTTGATGCGTCCGCTCGCCACTGAGCGCTCCATTCAACTTTCGGCCTCGGCCGATATTGATGCCGGCGTTCACGTTCTCGCCGACCGGCAGCGATTCAAACAAGTGTTGGTAAACTTGCTCAATAATGCGGTGAAATACACGCCTTTCTTTGGCGGGGTCGCCGTCTCTTATCACGTACCTGGGAATGAAAAGGTGCGCGTTCTCGTTAGCGACACTGGTCCCGGTATTCCCGCCGAAAAACTCGCGCGCTTGTTCACGCCGTTCGAACGGTTGGGCGCGGAACAATCCGCTATCGAGGGAACGGGGCTCGGATTGGCGCTGTCGCAACGGCTCATGGATGCGATGGGCGGCTCGATTGGAGTGGAGAGTGCTGTGGGCAAAGGCAGCACATTCTGGATTGAACTTCCCCTGGCAAAATCACCCCTGGAACGATTTCCGCGTGACGGGGCAGCCAATGGCGCCCGGCAGCCGAGCTCAGAGCCGGCTAGTCGAAGTATCCTTTATATTGAAGACAATCTTTCCAATCTGGCGCTGATCGAACAAATGCTTGCGGAGCGGCCGGGCACTGCACTCCTCACCTGCATGCAAGGAAAGGTCGGACTTGATTTGGCCCGCCAGCATACGCCCGATCTCATTTTGCTCGATCTTCACCTTCCCGATCTTCCGGGATGGGATGTTCTCTCGCAGTTAAAGGCCGACTCAACAACGCGCCACATTCCAGTCGTCGTCATTAGTGCCGATGCCACCAAACGGCAGATGAATCGTCTCATGTCCGCTGGCGCTGCCCATTACCTGACCAAGCCCCTGGATGTTAACAAATTTTTCCAAGTCCTCGACGAAACCAACGGCATTGACAGTGTCGAACAGTCACCAGCAGCGGCTATTTCCAACGGAGATGTGAAGGAGGCTTGCCCGAGCCCATGAGCGCAGCAAATCACTGGCCGGATCACTCGGCCGACCTCGCCAAAATGAAGATTCTCATCATTGACGACGAGCCCGTAAACGTGGCGCTCCTAGAAGAGATTCTGGTCGAGGCGGGCTACTCTCGTTTCGAGTCCGTCCTCGATTCCAGACTCGCCCTCCAAGTCTACAAAACTTTTCAGCCCGATCTGGTTTTGCTCGATTTAATGATGCCGCCTCCCGACGGATTTGCCATTCTCGAATCGCTCTCTTCTCAATCAGAAGAAAATTTTCTGCCGGTGGTTGTTCTCACTGCTGATACCAATGAGAAAACCAAACGACGGGCGCTCGAGGCGGGCGCCACCGATTTTCTGCTCAAACCGTTCGATCATGTCGAAGTTGCGCTGCGGATTCGTAATCTTCTCAATAGCCGCCGCGCCCATTTGCTTCTCGATAATCAGCGCGCCGCCCTCGAAGACGCCGTTCGCGAGCGCACTTCCGAACTGCGCGCGACGATCGCGGAATTGCAAAAGAGTAACGAGCTGCTTTCTCAAAACGGCTAGCGCCGGCGCGATTCGGGAAAGACCTCGCCGATTGCCATTCGCCTAATGCCGGTTAATACATCGCCATGCGCGCGATGGTGCTCGAAGAAGTCGGACAACCACTCGCACTCCGTGACCTGCCCAAACCCAAACCGGGCCATGGACAATTACTCGTTCGCGTTAATACCTGCGCGGTTTGCCGGACCGATCTTCACATTGTCGATGGCGAACTGCCCAATCCAAAACTTCCGCTGATTCTCGGTCATCAAATTGTCGGCCGGGTCGAACAAATCAATCAAAGCGTGGATGGATTTTCAATTGGCGATCGCATCGGCGTTCCATGGCTTGGCTGGACCGATGGTGAGTGCACTTATTGCCGGTCTGACCGCGAAAATCTTTGCGATCGCGCAAAATTCACCGGTTACACCATTGATGGCGGCTACGCCGAGTTCACCGTAGCCGACGCGCGATATTGTTTTCGTCTCCCAGACGAACTTTTCGATGTCGACCTGGCCGCCGAAGCGGGCTTGGCGGAGGCGGCTGTTGCGCCGCTGCTTTGTGCCGGAATGCTCGGCTATCGATCGTATTGGAAAACCGGCGATGCCCGCCGGCTCGGCATTTACGGATTTGGCAACGCGGCCTATTTGATTGCGCAAGTCGCCTTGTATCAACAAAAGGAAATCTTCGCTTTCACGCGACCGGGAGATAAAGCCGGACAGGATGCCGCGCGCTCGTTAGGCGCGGTTTGGGCCGGCGGTTCAGATGAAATGCCGCCCGAAAGACTCGGCGCCGCAATTATTTTTGCCCCGGTCGGCGCGCTGGTGCCGGCCGCGCTGCGCGCGCTCGCCAAAGGCGGCGTCGTCGTTTGCGGCGGGATTCATATGAGCGACATCCCTTCATTTCCTTATGTCGATCTATGGAACGAGCGGGTCATCTCTTCGGTCGCGAATCTGACGCGCCGCGACGGCGAGGAATTTCTGAAGATCGCAGCGCTCATCCCAGTGAAAACAAAAGTGAAAACTTTTCCTTTGGAACAAGCCAACACCGCACTGGAAAAGTTCCGCGCCGGTAAACTCGACGCCACCGCTGTGCTCGTGACCTGATTTCTGCTTATATTGGGTGGTGCCAGCGCACGCGCCTGCCGAACAAACCGATTCCGGCGAATTTCAACGCCAGGAAGACGCGTTTCGCGAATGGATCTCGAATGATGGATCGACCCCGTATCCGGCGGCGGGGGGTCGCTATCATCTTTACGTCTCACTCGCGTGTCCGTGGGCGAGTCGCACGATCATTTTCCGAAAGCTGAAAGGCCTCGAAGACACGATCGGCATGACGATCGTCGATCCTTTTCGCGACGAGAAAGGATGGGCTTTCCGCGACCCTGAACGCAGCCGGCCCGGCTCGGCGCTGAACAAACTCGACCAATTCGAATCGACCGATCCGGTGAACGACTTCCATTACTTGAGTCAAACCTACACCGCGACCGATCCGAATTTCAAAGAACGGGTGACTGTTCCGGCACTTTGGGACAAGAAAACGAAAAAGATCGTGAACAATTGCGAGGACGACATCTGTCCCATGTTCAACCGCGTCTTCAACGAGTTTGCCAAAAACAAAGACATCGATTTTTTTCCGAAGGACATCGAAGCCGAACACAGCAAGCTCTCCGATTTTCTTTACGACAACGTCAACAACCGAGTTTACCGGGCCGGTTTCGCCACGCGTCAGCGGGCTTACGAAGGTTCGTGCAAGAAACTTTTCGACGCGCTCGATGAAATTGAAAAGCGTTTGTCGAAAAGCCGATACCTGTTTGGCAACCGGATGGTCGAAGCCGATTGGCGTCTCTTTTGCACGCTCATTCGCTTTGATGCGGTTTATCACGGGCATTTCAAATGCAATCTTCGGCGCATCATCGACTACCCGAATCTGCAGGGTTATCTGCTCGATCTCTATCAACAGCCGGGAATCGCCGAGACGGTCAGCATCGATCACATCAAGCGTCATTACTACATGACGCACGAAGAAATTAATCCTACCCGAATCGTGCCGCTCGGGCCGATCCTCGATCTGACCCGATCGCACGGTCGCGACTCTCGAGCTCAGTTAGCGGCTGCGGCGCTCTGACCGGTCGATTTGTCACACGAAAAGTGCGGCGGATGCCTACACGCGAGTCAGCCAAAGCAATACTTAACGATGTTGAATAATCCATCCTGCGATCTGTCCAACCTTCAAAGGGGTAAAAGGACAAATGAAACATCTAATTATATCAATATGCACGGGTGTAGCGCTCGCATCGGCGGCGTTGGCCCAAACGAAACAAGACGATAACAACACTTCCACGACAACGATCCATCGAGGCTCTGGCGGGAACTCGAAAGTGCAGGTCGCGCCGGTGAGGACACGGCAGGTGACCAGAACGTCGCCCATCCGGACGCAACGCAGCGTTTCCACGGCGCCGATGCGGACACATACCTACGGCACCACGCCGCGGTTCAATGGTAACACGACCAATGCTCGTTTGCGCGAGCGACACGCAAACGCGACCGTTCGTTCTGAGAACACGACCAATATTCGTTTGCGTGAACGCACTGTTCGACAAAACGATCGAGCTCGTGTCCAGGGCAATGTTGCAGTAAACCCGGGACGAAATTTTCGTAACCGGACTGTTTCCGGCAACACCACTAGGAACGTCGGAGTCAACCGAAACAGAAATGTGACGGTCACGAACAATTGGCGGGGCAGCCGATTCAGCGGGCAGCAGTATGCTGCGTTTCGAAATTACCACAGGCAATGGCATGATCGGGGTTGGTGGAGCAGCCACTACAACCGCATCATCTTTGTTGGCGGAGGCTGGTATTTCTGGGACGGGGGTTACTGGTATCCGGCGTGGGGTTACGACCGATACGCTTACTATCCGTACGACGGTCCGATCTATGGTTACGGCAATCTGACGCCGGACCAGATCGTGGTCGACGTGCAAACACAATTGCAGCGGGACGGTTACTACGCCGGCCCGATCGACGGGCAACTCGGACCGATGACGCGACAGGCAATCGCAGCTTTCCAGGCTGACCATGGTCTCGCGATTACGTCAACGGTGGACGAACCAACACTCGCCACCCTCGGCTTATCGTAACTGACAGGAATTAATCGAGCCGCGGGTTGGCCTCCAGCCCGCGGTTCCTTTTTTATCTCGCCAACTCGTCCGAAACCTTGCCTAGGCGTGCGATGCCTTCGCGAAAGTTTTCCGGTGGGCAACAAAGACCGATCCGAATGTGGTTCGGCGACTCGAAAAACCGGCCGGGGACCACGGCCGTCTCGTATTTTTCGATCAGCAAAGTAGAAAGCTTCTCAACGCTGCCGTCGCGTAGCCGTGGAAAAGAAGTTGTGCCGAATCTTGTCGGCACACCGTCGATGTCATCGCGCTCTCTAAGAAAGCTGTTCAACGTTGCTCGATTGGTCTCCAGCATCGCTTTCGCGCGCCCGGCGATCTTTGGAAGTTGATTTAGCGCGATCACACTGAGTCGCTCCATCACGTTCGGCGCGCTCGCGGCAAAGATATCGTCTAATCGCCGAATTTTCTGCGCGATTTCGGCGTCGGCGAAAATCCAGCCGCAACGAAGCCCGCTCAATCCGTAGCCTTTGGTCAGGCTGCTCGTCACGACAAACTCTGGACCAAGCGAAACGGCCGGTGGCGGCGAATTCTCAAACATTGCTTCCAGATAAACTTCGTCCACTAGCACCCGCGCTCCAACATCGCGCGCAAGCTCACCGATTCTGCGGAGTGTAGCCTCTTCAACCAACTCGCTGCTCGGATTGTGCAGGTTCGTCAGCACGATTACGCGCGTCCCCGGAGTGATTTGTTTTTCCAGCTCAACGATGTCGATCTTGAAACCGTCTTCGAATCTTCTTGGAAAACGTTTTATCTTCGCGCCGAGATATTCGGCGATTGCGAGCAGCGGATCGTAAGTTGGTTTTTCGATCAGGACTTCGTCGCCGTGCTCGAGCAACGCCGCCATCGCGAGATGGTTTGCCATCGAGGTGCCGCCGGAAATTGTGACCACATTTTCGGGAGCGACCTGCCGATGTGCCGCGATCGCTTCGACCAGCGGGCGATATCCGTAAGCGTTGTCGCCATGTAATTCTAACTCGCTCAGCTTCACGTCCAATTCCGGGAAAGGCAGATTGAGAACGCCGCTCAACGCGAGATCGTACTTCACCCTTGGGCGTGTCTTCGCCCAATGCATGAATTCTGATGCCGTTTTCATTCGATGTTGGGCGTTGGACGTTCGGTGTTCGGCGTTTTCTGTTGCTGTGGCTTCCAAAACAAATAAGTCGGCAAACCGGTCAGCATGATTCCCAAGCCGATCAAGCTGTTGTGCGGATAACGATAAAGCGTGCTGAAGGCAACACCGCAACAGGCGACGATGAAAAACAGCGTTGTGAACGGATGACCCGGAGTCCGAGCCGGACTGGCCTTTAACAGAGACGGATTTGTTTTGGCTCGGTGCCGAAAAACGAAGACCGTCGCGGCCGTTAGGGCAAAGAAAATTACGTCGACCGATATGACGTAGTTTAGAATCTGCTCGTAGCGGCCTGACAACGTGATCACGACCGCAAGCGCCCCTTGCAACGCGATCGCGAAAGCGGGAACCCGCGCGCGATTAAGTTTTGCCAGTCTTGCAAAAAACAAACCGTCTTCGGCCATGGCGAAATAAACCCGGGGCGCTGTCAGCATGCTTTGGCTCAGAAACCCGACGGTCGAGACAGCGATCCCGACCGCAATAATGCGCGCGCCGTTTTCGCCGAGGGCCAGACGCATCACCGCTGATGCGGGCGTCTTTGTTTCTCCGAGACCTTCCGCGCCAAGCGCGTGAACACAGACAAAGTTTACCGAAAGGTAAACGGCAATGACGCCCAACACGCCCAGCAATAAACCGCGCGGAAGATTTTTTCGCGGTTCGCGCACCTCTCCGGCCACGAAACACGATGTTTGCCATCCGCCATAAGCAAATTGAACCGGAATGAGGGCCGCGCCGAAAGCAGTCAATGAATTCCAGATTCCCGGCGTTGACGATGTCGATCCTCCGCCCGCGACGGCTGTCGGAGTTGTCATGGCGGATGCAGGCGCGCCTGGGACGGTCAGTCCGAACCCAACCAGGGCCGCAATCGCGATCAATTTTAGGATCATAAACAGATTTTGCGTCGTGCTCCCCGCACGCACGCCGAGGCAATTGATCATCGTCAGAACGATAAGGACGATTGTCGCCAGCAAAGCTGCGACGTTGTCGTTGGCCTCCATCCGGCCAAGCGCGCACACATATTTTGCGAAAGTCACTGCGACTGCCGCCATCCCGCCGCTTTGGGTGACTAGCAGCAATGCCCAGCCGTAAACAAACGCCAGCCCTGGATGAAATGCGTCGCGCAGATAAACGTATTGGCCGCCGCTGGTTGACGTTTGGGACGAGAGTTCCGCGTAAATGAAAGCGCCGGCGAGAGCGATCAGTCCGCCGAAAGCCCAGGCGGCAAGAATCAAAATTGTGGACGGTACCTGTTGCGCGACGACGTAGGGATTAATGAAAATTCCTGAGCCGATGATGCCGCCCATCACGATCATCGTGGTGTCGAACAATCCGAGCCGCCGCGCGAGGTGCGCTTCCGAGGAACGCAGCGCGCTCACTGAGCAGTCGGAGGGGGCGCAGGGGCTGTCGCGTTAGCGCGTCGGGTCGCGGCCATCGAGATACAAATCGTCGCCGCGAGCACGCCTACGACAACGGCGAGAGAGAACAGCGTTGGTATCTCGAACACGTCACGCAGCATCATTTTCGCGCCGACGAATGCGAGGACAATAGCCAACCCGGTTTTGAGATAAACAAAGCGGGTGATCAATTTTGCCACCAGGAAATAAAGTGAGCGCAGCCCGAGAATTGCGCAGATATTCGAAGTGTAAACGATGAACGGGTCGCGCGTGATTGCGAACACCGCGGGGATGGAATCGACCGCAAAGACGAGGTCCATCACGTCGATCACGATAAGCGCGAGCGCGAGCGGGGTGAGCATCCAGCGGCCGTCCACCCGCGCTTTGAAATGTTCGCCGTGAAAAACAGGCGTTACCGGAAATGCCCAGCTGCAGCAGCGCATCACCCAGCTCTGGCCGAAATCCTTCGCCTCTTGTTTGACGAAAAACATTCGCCACGCGCTGACTAGGAGGAAGGCGCCGAAGAAGTAAAGGATGAAATCGAAGCGATCGACCAGTGCGACGCCGAGCCAAATCATTACGCCGCGCATCACCAGCGCGCCGAGAATTCCCCATACCAACGCGCGATGCTGTGCCAGCGGCGGGACGCGGAAGTAGGCGAAGATTAAAACGAAAACGAAAATGTTATCGACGCTAAGCGAGTACTCGATCACGTAGCCGGTCAGAAATTCGAGGGCCTTGTCCGGGCCGCGGATCTTCCAGACCACTAAATTGAACAACAGGGAAAGAACGATCCAAATCGCCGTGCGCTGAGCGGCCGCCCGCATACTTAGTTCGCGGCCGCGATGCTTGAATTGGACAAGATCGACAGTCAGCGCGACCAAAACGCCGGCATGAAACGCGAGCCAAAACCAAATACTTGTCGTCGACACCGCGCGTAGGGTTTCATGCTACGCGCGGGACGGCAATCGGAAACATTGAGCTGCTTGCCACGCCCGACCTTCATCGTAGTTTGTCCGACTCTGATGGACGCGGAGCTCGAGAAACTCGTTGAAGCTGGCAAGCTGCCTTCAAAAGCAGCTGAGAAGCTCGATGCGCTCAAGCCGGGGACGTTTTGCCTGCACAAAAGTTGGGGGTTCGGTCGCGTCGCTGAATGGAATCTTCTGCTCAACCAGATCGTGATCGATTTCACCGGCAAAAAGGGGCACCCGATGCAACTGCAATACGCCGCCGAAAATCTCACCGTAATTCCGGCGGAACATTTTCTCGTGCGCAAGGCAAGCGATCTCGCGGCGACCAAAAAACTGGCCAAAGATGATCCGGTTGCGCTAGTTCGAAACATTTTGGAAAGCCTCGATGGAAAAGCGACCGCGCAAGAGCTCAACGAATGGATGGTTCCCGATCTTTTCAATGAAACGGAATGGAAACGGTGGTGGGAATCGGCCCGCAAACACTTGAAAGCGAGTGGCGCATTTTCCATTCCCGCGAAAAAAACAGAACCGATTCAAATTCGCGCCGAAGGCATCTCGCACGCCGACGAGTTAATCGAAGCGTTCAACCAGGCGCGCCAACCGAAGGAGCAAGTCGCGGCGCTCGAACAAATCGTAAAATTTCATCAGCAATTCAAAGAACCGGAGAAGCAGTTGCAGCCTGTAATTGCGGCAGTCGAGAATGTCGCCACCCGCAATCAGAAACTGCATCCGGAGCTGACCTTCGAGCTTGTGGTCAGTCGCGACGATTTGCTGGAGCGCTTTCTCCAATTAAAAACGACCCACATCGGACTGACGCTCGAGAAATTAATTGTCGATGAGGAACGCCGATTGGTGTCGATCTTGCCGAAGATACCGGCCGCGAAAGAAAAGCGTGTTCTACAAGCGTTGCCGGCTGCGCTCGGCGATCGCTGGAGCGCACGCGCGTTGCAATTAATGCAAGCAACGCACGGCCGAATGGTCGCTCAGATTCCGCACGTGTTTCGCGACGCCGGCCGGCACGCCGAGTTGCAGGAAATGCTCGAGCGCAGCGTTCGCGAACATTCCGCCACCAGCGAAATGCTCGTCTGGTTATGCGCCGAGCGGAATGATTGGCGCGAATTGATCAATCCGGAATTACTGGCCGCGATCTTGTCCGCGCTCGAGCGCGAGCAGCATTCGGCGCCGGGCCGCGCCAGCAAATTGCAGCGCTTGCTCATGGAAGATCGGCAATTATTCCAGGACATGTTTGGAAACGCCGATGTCGGACTCGCGCGCGACGCGCTGCGGCGACTCCAGTTAAGTCCTTTGTTCGATGAATTGACCAAGCGCTCGTTGCTCGCCCGAATCGTGAAAGTTTTTCCGGACCTTGAAAACATGATCGCCGGTGCGCAACCGCAGGAAAAGGCCGCGCTTGTTGTTTCCTGGAGCAGCTTGGAAAAGCGCAAAGCCGAATACGAGGAGCTCGTTAAGAAAAAGATCCCGGAAAATATTAAGGAAATTGCGCTGGCCCGTTCATACGGCGATCTGAGCGAGAACTTCGAATACAAGGCGGCCAAACAAATGCAGGCGGTGCTTGCCCGCCAACGAGCCGAGCTCGAGCAAGCGCTGCAAAATGCGCGCGGTACTTCGTTTGAAAATCCAGACACATCCCGCGTCTCCATCGGCACCATCGTTACCGTGCGTGACAAGGCGTCAAGAAAACAGGAAACCTATACCATCCTCGGCGCGTGGGACGGCAATCCGGATCGACATATCATTTCTTATCAAACAGCAATCGGTCAGGCACTCCTCGGCCACAAAGCCGGCGAAGTTGTGGCATTGCCAAACGGAGAGTTCGAGATTCTCTCCATCGAACCGGTGCCAGTGGACATGCCGGCGCCTGAAGCGGTGAGCGAAGCGGAACCCGCTTCAGTTTAAACAAGATTAACAGGATTTCTGGATTTGGGTCTCGTAAAAATCGGGCAAATCCTGTCTAGTTCTTTTTGTAATGAACACTCGAATCAATCACCTCGCGGTCTGGGTTCTCGTCGTTGTTTATTTTCTCATTGGCTGGGGTTGGTACGCCATTTGGGGCGACACTTGGCTGAATCTTCACGCCAAAACCGCAACCGACATCGAGCGGACACATGCCGCCGGCGCCTACGTCCTTGCGTTCATTGCTTCGATTGTCGTGAACTACGCGCTGGCGTGGTTGATCTCGCGACTCAATGCGCAACGCGCCGTGTGCGGCCTTGGCGTCGCCCTCATTTGCTGGTTCGCGTTCGTGTTCGTCGAATACGCCACCATTTCCGTCTTCTCCGCTTTTGAAACGAATCCGTGGCCGTTGATTTGCATCGACATGGGCCGGCCCCTGATCGGATTTGCGATCAGCGGATTGGTTCTCGGCGCCTGGCGCAAAGCTTAGGAATTTCTAGACAGGATTAAAAGGATTTCAGAGACGATCCTGAGAATTCGGGTCTCGTCCCGCAGCCGCGGGATCGGGCAAATCCTGTCGTTTATTTTGCTGGGTTCGCGTTGACCACTTTTTCAAATCGCTTTTCCCACGCGAGGTAATTGCCCTTAGCACCGAGCACCAATGGCGAGAGCGCGATCGCGTTGAGCAAAACCCAGTTCAGCAATGATGCCGGAAATCGTAACGGTCGGACAAAATCCATAAACAGAACGACCCGATCGCCATTGGTATCGTTCCAAGCTTCGTGGCGATAGGTATCGTCAAAAACAAGGCTTTTGCCTTCCTCCCAATGTCGGGTCTCGCCGTTGACTTTAATTCCGCAACTCGAAGCGGGCTGGGGGATGATCAGCGCCAAATGATAGCGCAGCACTCCCTTGTAGGGACCGCGATGCTCCGGCAAATGTTTGCCAGGCGCGAGAATGGAAAACAACGCCGTCTTCATTCCCGGCACTTCTTTAAGAATCCGCGCTGTTTCCGGGCAACGCTCGCAATTTCCCTTTGCCTGAAATCCATAGGCGAAAAAGAAATACGTCTTCCAACCGTCATCCTGCGACAGTTTTCGCTGGTCGGGCGAGATGTCTTGAAAATTCGGAAGATTGCTCCGATGCCGCATCACTTCATCCAGCTCGCGCCGAATCGTGGCCCAGTTTCCTTCCAACATTCGCGTCCAGCCAAAGTCCGCCGGTTCCAGAAATGCCTGCTCCGGTACGAGCGACGAACCGCTTAGCAATTTTTCCAACTGCCACAGCACCCGTTGCAGAATTTTCATCAATCGCGCACGCATCAGACGGAATAGACAGGATTTGCCCGATTTGACCAGACCCGCTGACTTCCTGAGGCTAGACAGGATTTGCCCGATTTCTGCCGGACCCAATCCAAATAATCCTGTTAATTGAAACTCACTCGCTGCCCACGCTCGCTGGCTGCTACCCTCGCAGCTTTACCTTCTATGTCGCTCATCCTATTCGCTCCATTCTGTCGATCGGTAACTGGATGCAACGTCACGTTGCTCATTCCTTGGGCGGTTCGGGCATCGTTCTTAGTCCGACGCGGGCCAGGTATTCATCCGCCTGGAGTAGATCCGTTCCCGCGCGCTCGATGATTTTTAAGAGATTATCCATCGACGATACTTCCTCGAGTTGTTCGGTCAGGAACCACTGCAGAAAATTGATCGTGATGTAGTCGTTCTGCTTTCGCGCCAACCCGACCAGCCCGTTGATTTGCTGGGTCACGTGAATTTCCTGGTCGAGCGACAGCTTCACCGCGTCGCGCGCGGTCTTGAATTTCGACTTCGGCGCATCGATCGCCGGAATCACAACCCGCCCGCCAGCATCGACCACATATTTGATAAACCGCAGTGCATGACCCTTCTCTTCCTCGGCCTGCTGGAAAAAATGCTGTGACAACTGCGGCAACGCCTCCGCCGCGAAATGCGCCGCGATCGCGTAGTACTGCAGCTCCGCGCTGAACTCGTAACCGATCTGTTCGTTGATCGCATCGATGACTTTTTGGCTCGTAAGCATGCCGAAACCTACCGCGGATTACACAGATGCAAACGGATCAATTTCGACCTACGGCCGTGCTCGTACGCGTGCAAAAAAAGCCCCGCCACTTGAAACAAGTGGCGGGGTTCTGGCGACGTCCTATTGATTTGCGAACTCCCATTCGCTGACCCGCTGCCCGTGCGGGCTTGACCGTCTATCTCGCGCGATTCCCATCGGCTCGATCTCTTTACGGCATGCGGCGTTCCGCCGCACCGTGCTCGAGTAGGCGTGCCAAAAAAGCAAAATGCCCGATGAGATAAACTCACCGGGCATTTAGTTCTGGCGACGTCCTACTCTCGCACGGCCTATCGCCGTACTACCATCGGGGCTGCAGCGTTTCACTGCCGTGTTCGGAATGGGAACGGGTGGGGCCACTGCGCTATTGTCACCAGA
>Ga0209801_1000673_pt1 | contig 22351 bp, 18 predicted proteins | sample GraSoiAngelo_127_FD_185884 | JGI IMG/M metagenome (GOLD analysis project Ga0209801, IMG submission 185884) | Grasslands soil microbial communities from the Angelo Coastal Reserve, California, USA - 14_0927_09_40cm (SPAdes) (version 2) | ecosystem: Environmental > Terrestrial > Soil > Grasslands ... | reverse complement strand
GGTCGGAATGCAGCCGCGGTGCAGGCAAGTGCCGCCTACTTTGTCCCGCTCGATGAGTGCCGCCGTTAGGCCTAGCTGCGTCGCGCGTATCGCGGCAGTATAGCCGCCGTTCCCACCCCCTACGACTACGAGATCGAACTCGTCCACTACCTGCCTTGCGCTAGTCGCCAAGGGCGATACTAGTCCTTTCAATTACAGAAATAAGCATCGCCTATTAAACATTATCCCCGCGCTTCGAGAAGGCGTCAACGCGCGGGCAGTCCGTCGCCGTGACACCTGCATTAAGAAATCGCCCCCGCAATCTATAATTGTCCTGAGCATGAATTTCCGTCTCTCGCCGCACGAAGAAGCTCTTCGCCTCGAAGTCTGCGCGTTCCTACGGGCAGAACTCGGGAGCGGCCACGACTCGGACCCCGCGCCTATGCCTCCCGGCTATATGCCAGCGCGGGACTTCGAGTTGAAGGTCGGCGAGAAGGGCTGGCTCGGCATTAGCTGGCCGCCGGAGTACGGCGGGAGCGGGCGCCCGATCCGCGAGCAGTTTATCGTAGACAAGGAGATCGCCCTCCACGGCGGAAACGCCAGCGACGCGCTCACCCGCTGCATCATCGCGCCGATGATCATTGCGGCTGCGAATGAAGACCAGAAACGGCGTTACTTGCCGGGCATGGCCCGCGGTTCTATCACTGCGTGCCTCGGCTACTCAGAGCCCGGCGCCGGATCCGATTTCGCCTCGCTCCATACCCGCGGGGTTCGGGACGGCGACGATTACATCATCAACGGAAGCAAGATTTGGACAAGCGGCGCCGAATCGAGCGAGTACTGCTGGCTGGCCGCGCGCACAGATGGCGAAGGCACGAAGCATGCCGGAATCAGCGTCTTCATGGTGCCAATGGACGCGCCCGGTGTCGAAGTCCGCCCGATTGTCAACCTGCTCGACAAGGCCTGGTTCAATGAAGTCGTGTTCGAGGACGTGCGGGTTTCGGCCTCAGACCGGATCGGCGGCGAGAACGAGGGCTGGCGCGTCCTGACCTCCGCGCTTGGCCTGGAGCGCATCACTGTCTACCGAGCGTACGTCCACTGGCGCACGATCGTCGGGATGGTCCGCTGGGCGAAGATTCACGGAGATTGGGGAAGCGCCTGGGACGACGCGGTCTGGCGAAACCGGATCGGCCAGCTGCGGACGGAGTACGAGGTGGCCGAACTCCTCCTCTGGAGCGCGATACAGCTGCACGGGCAAGCCGTGGACTACCGCGCGCAGGCGGCAATGGTCAAGCTTTTCAATACCGAGTTCGCCCAGCATCTCTACGAGGCGGCGGTGGCCCTGATGGGCCCCTACGGACTCGTGCGGGAGGACTCTTCGCTCGCGCCGTTTGCAGGAGCAATGTCCCATAACTTCCTCTCCGCTGTCCAGGATACGATCGGCGCCGGGACATCAGAGGTGCAGCGAGAGATCATCGCCCTGCGGGGGCTCGGACTGCCGCGCGGCTGAGTTCAGGACTCGAGAGCGGCTTTCAACCTTTCGAGCGACGCCTCGATCTCGTTCTGATAGACGCGGTTCATCATGAAGACGTCCATGAACCTCCCGAGCGGGCCCAGCGGCGGCCGGTAGTTCACATTCCACTCCACGAGGGTGCCGTTGCCTGCGGGCGCGAATTGCATCGTCTCTTCCTGCGACATTCCGCTCACGCTGCGCCGGGCGAATATCTCGCCGGGGTTGTAAGCAGTCCAGAGGTTCTCGGCCTTCGTTGATCTTGGCCCGACCTTGAAGACCGTCCGGTCCCTGGTCCCCGCGCTCTTTCCGTCGCCCGACGTTATCAGCGCCTCCTTCACAAACGTCGTCCAGTCGGGCTGTCTGCTGACATCAGTGGCGAGCGCAAATACATGCTCTCGCGGTGCGTCTATCTGTATGGACTTCGCTACGCGGGCCAAGGCAACCTCCGATTTCAGATGCTGAGGTGACGCTAACGCCATGCGAGGCGTCGGTCAAGATCGGCCTTGCAGAGGGCTTGGGCGCAAGTATAATGTTTAGGACAAGAGCGGAAGTGGCTCAGTGGTAGAGCACCTCCTTGCCAAGGAGGGGGTCGCGGGTTCGAATCCCGTCTTCCGCTCCATTTGTTTTGTTAGGCAACCTGGGCGTCCCCCCTGATGCTTGGCTGGAAGCTGCTCGCGATTCCCGGTGCGTTCGTTTTGGCCGGGCTTTCGTACGTTATCTATGACACGTTTCTCGAGACAAGCAGCTCTGAAGAACAGGCTGCGGTCAAGGTTTCCGCGACCCCTAGCGCCACGGCCCTGAGGACGCGGTCGCCGACACCTGCCCCGACCCCACCGCCTGCTACGCCCAGCCCCCCGCCAACCCCGGGCGACGCAGTCCTCGTCGGCGCCGGCGACATCAGTTCCTGCACCCAAGAGAACGACGACCGGACGGCCATGCTGCTTGATGCTGTCGTTTCGGGCGCCGGCGGCGAGGTCGCAGTGTTCACGGTGGGGGACAATGCTTACGAGTACGGCACCCTCGAAGAGTACCAACAATGCTATGACCCAACGTGGGGGCGTCACAAGGAAAGGACGCACCCGGTGGCGGGTAATCACGAGTACGCCACGGGCAACGCCGAAGGCTATTTCTCGTATTTCGGCGCAGCCGCCGGGGACCCAGGACAGGGCTATTACAGCTACGACGTTGGCGCCTGGCACGTTGTCGTGCTCAATACCAGCAATCACTGCCGTCTCATCCTCTGTGACGAGGCATCGCCTCAAGTTTCGTGGCTACGAGCCGACCTGTCCGCCCATCGCAACCTGTGCACCCTGGCGATCTGGCATGACCCGCTCTTTAGCTCGGGGCGCGTGCACGGAAATTCCGAATATGTTCAGCCGTTCTGGGATGCGCTCTACGCATCCGGCGCCGACGTGGTCGTGAACGCACATGAGCATAACTACGAACGCTTTGCTGCCCAGACACCGGCCGGTGACCTGGACCAGGAGCACGGCATTCGGGAGTTTATCGCCGGCACCGGTGGCGAGAGCCACTATCGGACGGGGCCCTTTCTGCCGAACAGCGAGACCGGTGATGGGAACTCGTTTGGAGTGCTAAAGCTGACCCTGCACGCAGCGTCCTACGACTGGGAATTCATTCCGGACGAGTATAGCGATTTTCGGGACTCAGGCAGCGGTGATTGCCACGGCGCCCCACCCAGCTGAAAGCGACTGCGAACTCTCGCCCGCAGCCTCAGAAGCGATGACGCTGGCCCAAGCCGACGATGAGCGCGGTTATCAGCAGCGCCAGCAACACGATCAGGAATAGCTTGGTGATGAAGACAGCAAGACCCGTGAAGAAGAGAAACAACAAGACCAGAAGTACGATTAGGAACACTACTCGAGGGTCCACTTCTAAGCCACTACCATCTCGGGCATTGCTTCTTCGGACACGTCCCACACCGACCAGTGGCCCGTTACCCAGCATTCCGGCGTGATCGAGAACTTCTGAAACCACCAGCGCCGGCGCTCAGCCAACGCGCGTTGCCGCTCCTTCGGCAAAGCTAGGAACTCCACCGGGTGCCGTTGGCGGCTCTTTCCCTCACGGTCCATTTCACGTTGAAGCGCCTGCATTACAATCTGCACATGCTGGTGGGGCATCTGCACATCAGGGATGCATGGATAGTACGAGGAGGTGAACGCCTGCCCCGCCTCGGAGGCAAGGATGTCGGCCAAGTCCTGCAGCATCGGCACCAGTTCCGGGTCGCTCAACGCCGAGCGGCCGGGCCGCGAAATTGGGATATTGCCTAGCCGGTCCCTAGACCACGTGTTGGCGCTGCAAGCAGCCATCAGTCCTGTCAACGACGGCTCGACTGGATGAATCTGGAAGGCCTGGTCGGATGTGTGCACGAACTTGATAGAGTCGTGGTCCAGCGCCTCAACAGTACGCGAGAACGCCCGCTCCCGCAGCGTGTGGGCGTTGCGTAGGAGAAGCCAGCCCGCGATCGAGAGTTCGGGGTCTCTCACAAGCAATCAGGGACTAACGTCGGGGGAAGCCATCTCGCGCTTCTGCTGTGGGCAAATCTGGGCCGGCAGCAGCTTCGGGTTTGGCTCTACGGCCGGTGTCTCAACCGGAGTTCGTACCGGAATCGTAGTCGGCTGCGGCATCTTTTCTTACCTCCCTGTAGGCGAAATCATTCCCCTCGTGCTCCACCAATCCCGACGACAGTTCGCTCCGCGCTCGGAATATCTTCAGCAGCAAGCTCTTGCCGCTCGCGCCTTCGGGCGTGCGATGATCCCGGCGGACGAAGAAGTCGATGACCAACATGTCGCCCTTCGAGAGCAGCAGAGTGTATTCGGGGAGCTCGTGGGTCTCGCAGGCATCCAGCGCCAGAACGATCTCCTCGTTCAACTCTTCGGATGCGGGCGGAAAGCGCCACTGACGGGACTCAGGTAGCTCGTGTCGAACGAAATCGTGAAGAAGCCAGAGCTCGTCGCGGGAGAAAGTGACTGGTTTCCGTTCTATTTCAGCGCTTGCCCCATTGTTTCGTCTGTCCATGACCCGCTTCCTTTCTGATTCGCATCTTCTCTCGCGATTTGTCGCGCCCACATAAAACCCGCTCGCTGCTCCGTTGCAGACACGTTGCACGTCGCGATGTTTTTGAGACGGGCGGAGGGGAGTGTTTTAGACAGAAGCGATAACATCGCACTGTATTGTCGTGATGGAGACGCTGCGAAAAGGCAGTTCTAACGCCGGCCGTCCACAGCAGCAGGGCGCGCCAAGGATGTTGGTAACCGGAGATATTGCTTGATTCAAAAGAGCAGACAAGGGATAACTAGCCTGTAAAGGACGGACTGTCCATCTAGTCCTTGCGGGTGGCGGGGTAGCTTGGCTGGGTTTTATCGATCCATAGGAAAGGAGTGAGCCGATGAGCAAATTGCCGCTAGTAGTCGGGGTAGCTGCGGGAGCATCCGTGATGTATCTTCTCGACCCCGGCGGCGGAAGTGAGCGTAGGCAGCGGTTACGGGACCAGTTCGAGCGTGCTCGCGACAAAGTGAGTAACGATGAAGGCCGACTGGCGCCGAAAGACCTGATTAGCCGCACAAAGGAAGTGGTATCGGACGTCCGAAATAGGCTCTCAAACGGCTACCGTGAAGACATCGTTACGGAGGCTAAAGAGACGGCACAGGAAATGGCCTCGCCGGGTCGCTGGTCGATGCGCACGCGGATCGTCGCCGCAGGGCTGGGAGGCGGCCTCGCCTTCTACGGCCTACGCCGGACCAGCCTCGCAGGCCTCGCTTTGATATCGATTGGCGCCGGATTGATGGCTCGGGCGTTCACAAACTACGAAATCCTCAAGTCTGAGGACGCCAACCAGCAGGCCGAATCAACTTCCCGGCGCACCCTGGCTGCGCGCGGTACATCTCGTGGCTCGCGGTCCGAGGCAACCACCATGGCCGAACAGGATGTCCAGCCGAGCGCGCGCGATCTGCGTGATAAAGCCGCGGAAGAGGAAACGACCGCCTTCAACGAGAACCCGGCCGACATTCCGTCGGACTGACCTACGAAGCAGCGCGTCGCCTCAGTGTCCGCGTCGCATCAGCCAAGCGCTATCGACGCCCGGCCCCAAGCTCGACCAGCGCTCAAACTCGAGGACCAGCGCTGACTCGTCTTCGGCGAGCAACCCGCTGAGCCAGTCGCGTATTTCGGAAGGCTCGAACGCGCCGAAGACGGCCAACGCCTCGTCCGCCAATCTTCGCACATCATTTGCTCCCACCTTTGTCTCGATTGCGTCCGCAACCAGCGAGTAGAGGTTACGTCGCTCCGACCAGGCGATCACGTACTTAAGCGTGGGCTCGCTTTGCTTCATACCCTCAGGTACGCATCGAACCAGGCGACACATTTCTTCCAGGCGTCGTCCGTGGCTTCCTGGCGGTAGCTCGGGCGGCCTTCGTTCATAAAGGCGTGTCCGGCGCCCGCGTAAGAGTGAAACTTGTGCGCCTTTCCGAGCTTGGTTAGCTCAGCGTCGAGCTTGGCCACGTCGGCCGGACTGGGGTTTGGGTCTTCCTCGCCGAAGAGACCGAGCACAGGACAACCGATATCTTTCGACAGCTCGAACGGGGCCGGCCCTTCGCCCCACGGCACCATGATGTTCCCGCCCCAACACACTACTGCCGCCTTCAGGTCCGGGTTCTTCGCGGCCATGAGATAGGTGACGCGACCGCCCATGCAATAGCCGGTAATGCCCATACGGTCCGCGTGCGCTTCCGGAAGCGCCTTGGTATGCTCGATGGCCGCATTCACATCCGAGACAATGCTCGGGTCGCGCAGGCGGCCCATTCGCGTCAGTGGGTCATCGCCGGAGTTCGGGTCATCGCGGTGATAGAGATCAGGCGCTACGGCGACGAAGCGCGCCTCCGCCAGGCGGTCGCAGCGGCCGCGCACGAACTCATCTACGCCGCCGGCATGCTGGATTACGACGACCGCCGGAAACAGCCCCGCGCCGTCCGGCACGCTGACGTAGCAGCGCATCGTTTCGCCGTCGACGCTTGGCGTGTCCCATCTCGATGGCATAGCGACCTCCGTGCTCTGAAACTCGGCCTAGCAAGCGTAGCGCAGGAAGACTAGCGGCGCCAGAGCTCCTAATGGCGGCCGCCGTGCCCGGTCCCGAAGTTGTGAGCAGCCGGCGAGAGCCCTCCGGCGGTAAGCGGCACAAACGAGTGCGCGATCAGGTTGACCACGCCGTCGCGCCGCTGAAGCTCGCCCCGAATAATCACGAACGGCTCTCCTCGCACGAGCGTGCGGTGTGCCTCGTAAACATCCGGCTTGACGACCACGTTTACCAGGCCGAATTCGTCCTCGATCACCATGAAGATGAACCCGCTGGCAGTTTCGGGCCGCTGCCGGCAGACCACCAGCCCCGCCACTTCGATTGGCTTTCCGTCTTCGAACGATTCCACCATTGCTGTAGAAGCGATGCCTTCGTGCAGGCGCGGGCGCAGGAATGACAGCGGGTGGACGTTGGGGGACATTCCCAGGATGATGTAGTCTGCCCGTATCTTGTTCCAATCGCTCATCGGCCGCAGCTGTACCATGTCCTGCTCGACGGGCAGCGCGAGCGCGAGCTGACGCTGCCCCTTATTGCGCCCCTCCGAGCGATAGACCAACCCGAGCTGCCAGATCAGTTCTCGCCGCTCAAGTCCCAAGCAGTCAAAAGCTCCGCAGGCGATCAGATTTTCGATCACTTCACGCTTGACCCGCGTCCGCTCGATGAAATCGAACAGCGAGCGGAATGGGCCCCCACGCTTGCGTTCGTCCTCGATCTCCTTCGCGCCCTTCTTCTCTGAGAGGCCACGCACATAGCGAAGGCCGATGCGGACGGCGAGGCCGGCAGACAAATCGGAAATCGGAAATCGGAAATCGGGAATGCGCTGGTCCTTTTGCCGACTGCCGTTTACTGAGTGCCCCTTTTCCCCTTTCTTATTTCCCATTTCCTCAACGTTGCAGTTCGCCCCGCTGAGATTGATGTCTGGCGGGAGTACCTGAACGCCGTGGCGCTTGCCGTCGTTGACGAGGACATGTGGCGTGTAGAAGCCCATCGGCTGGGCGTTGAACAGCGCGCAGAGCGATTCCGCCGGGTAGTAGGTCCGTAACCAGGCGGTCTGATAGGCGAGCAGCCCGAAGGCGTCGGCGTGTGCCTTGGGGAAGCCGAACTCTGCGAAGCCGTCGATACGGCGAAAGACCTGCTCTGCGACCGGCTTCGAGACGCTCTGTGCCAGCGCTCCCGTGATGAATTCATCCTTCAGCTTGCCAATCGCTTCCCGCGATCGCTTGCGGCTCATCGCACGGCGCAGGCTCTCTGCCTGCCCGGCGCTGAAACCCGCCAGCGCCATCGCCACCTGGAGCACCTGCTCCTGGTAGAGGATCACGCCCAGCGTCTCCGCCAGCACCGGCTCGAGCGACGGATGGTCGAACGTCACCGGTTCTCGCTTCATCCGCCGGTTGATGTACGGGTTCACAGACCCGCCCACGATCGGCCCCGGCCGGATGATCGCTACCTGCACGGTCAAGTCTTCGAGGTTTCGCGGCCGGACCCGGGGTAGCGTTTGCATCTGCGCCCGCGACTCGATCTGGAAAACGCCCATCGTATCGGCCTCGCAGATACTGTCGTACACCCGCTCGTCCTCGAAATCGATGCGCGAGAGGTCCACGCGCTTGCCACGGTGCTCCTCGATCAACTCCAGCGTCTCGCCCACGGCCGAAAGCATGCCCAGCGCGAGGAAATCGATCTTAATCATGCGCGCGTCGTCTACCGAGTCCTTGTCCCACTGCATGAGCACCCGGCCCTCCATCGCCGACTGCTCCAGCGGCACGAGTTCGATCAGCGGCCGCGAAGAGATAACCATTCCGCCGACATGCTGCGAGATGTGGCGCGGAAAACCGGCGATCTGCTCCAAAAGCTCCGCCAGGTGCCGCCAAAGCGGCGTGTTTAAGCGCTCGCGATAGTGCTCGAGGCGGCCCATCTCCGTCCGGATATCCTTCGCCGAGCCGCCTTCGCTGACTTTTGCTAGCCTGTCCAGCTCTGCGGGCGAAAGGCCGAGCGCCTTACCCACCTCACGTATCGCACCCCGAATCCGGTAAGTGGGGAACGTCGCCACGAGGCCGACGTTATCGTGGCCAAAGTGTTCGTAAGTCCGCAGGATCAGCTTCTCACGGATATCGCGGGGGAAGTCGAGGTCGATGTCCGGAACGGAGGCCATCTCGTCGTTCAGGAAGCGGCCCAGGAAGAGATTGTTCGCGATCGGGTCGATGTGCGACAGGCCGATCAGGTAGCAGATCGCAGAGCCGACCGAGGATCCACGTCCTCGCCCCGGCGGCCCGTGGCTTGGGCGCCCTCGCACCTCCTCGGCGACGGCATGCGCTAGCTGGAGAATCTCCCGGTGGATCAGAAAGAAACCGGAGAGCCCATGCTTCTCCACCAGCCGCAGCTCTTGTTCCAGCCGTTCCTCGATCTGCGGCGTGAAGCGCGGATACCGCCGCGCCGCTTCCTGCCGGCAGACCGCACGCAGGTACGACTCCGCGGTTTCGCCTTCGGGGACCGGTGTTTCCGGGAAGCGATATTCGAGGTCGCGCGTCAGGTCGAACCGGCAGCGCTCGGCGATCCGTTGCGTGTTCGCGACTGCCTGTGGATGGTCGCTGAAGAGCTCAGCCATTTCAGCCGGCGACTTGAGGAAGTACTCCGAGTTCTCGCGCCGTAGCTGGTGGCTGGCGTCCAGCGTCGTCCGGTTCTTGATCGCGACGAGCGCATCCTGGAGCTGGTGGCGCTCCCGCGTGTGGTAATGGACGTTTCCAGTCGCGACAACGCCGACCTTCAGGTGCTCCGCTAGCTCGCCGAGCATGCGGTTCCGCCAGACGTCTCTGTATACGAGGTTGTTCTGCAATTCGATGAAGAAGTTCTTCGGCCCGAACCATTCCGCATACCGCCGCGCCGCCTCCTCCGCCTCGCGCGGGCGCCCCTCGGCGATCAGCAATGGCACCTCACCGCACCGGCAACCTGATAGGGCGATCAACCCCTCCGTATGCAGCGCGAGGACGTCCGTCTCAACGCACGGCTTCCCGCGCTCATGGTCGAGATGTGCGTGCGTCAGCAGCCGGCAAAGGTTGGCGTAGCCACGCGCCGTCTCACAAAGAAGCGTGAGGTGATGCTCGCCTTCCTTGCTCCTTGCTCCTGACTCCTGGCTCCTAGCAAGCGTAATCTCCGCGCCCGTGATCGGCCGCAGCCCCCAGGCCCGCGCGCACTGCGCAAACTCCATAGCGCCGTGCAGGCCGTCGTGGTCGGTCAGCGCGAGCGTCTCGTATCCCAGCTCCAGCGCTCGCAGTACCAGCTCGTCGACGTGCGAAGCGCCTTCAAGGAACGAGAAATTGGAGTGGACGTGGAGTTCGGCGTAGGGCGGCATATGTTTCAGGTTACCGAACACTTGTTCTAATAGTCAATTCTGGAAATCGTACGCCGTTCGTCTAAAATAGGCGCCAAAGATTCAGAGGAGGTGCAGTATGACCGACGCGCCCACGACCGGCCCCGCTTACCCTGTGCAGTTCTCGGTAGACTACCCAGACCGCGAACTCGACCGGCTGACCACAGCATTTCGCATTTTCACGGTCATCCCAATCGCCATCGTTCTCGCTCTAGTCAGTGCCGGCGGAGTAGGCGCGCCGGGAGGTTGGGACGGGGAGGGCCGCGGGTTCTTTCTCTCGTCTGGCGCCGGCGCTGGTGATGATCCTCTTTCGCCAGAAGTACCCGCGCTGGTGGTTCGACTGGAATCTGAACGTCGTCCGCTTCGAAAACCGGGTAGCAGCCTACCTCTTCCTTCTCCGGGATGAATATCCTTCCACTGATGAAGAGCAGCAGGTCCACCTCGACTTCCCTTACCCCGATGCCAGGAACGACTTGAATCGCTGGCTGCCGCTCGTCAAGTGGCTGTTGGCGATTCCTCATCTCATCATCCTGGTTTTCCTTGCCCTCGCCGCGCTCGTCGTCGTGATCATTGCCTGGTTCGCTATCTTGTTCACCGGTTGCTATCCCGAGGGACTCTTCGACTTCGTAGTCGGCGTGATGCGCTGGGGCAACCGGGTTCAAGGCTACGCCTTCGTGCTAATTACCGACCGCTATCCGCCGTTCAGCTTGAACCCGTGATGGCGCCTCATTTGCCTAGTACGCCTGCCGCCACCATTCTCCCGTGACCAGATCGCGGTAGATGTCTACCACACGCCCGTCTTCCAGTACCACACGCCAGTACTGACGCGACACCGCTTTCTCCCGCCACCACTCATCGTCGATCCGCCAGGTTTCGACAACAGACTCGACGGCAATCGGACATCCCGAAAAGTGCACAGCCAGAGGCCGAAGAACTTCGTTGGCTTCGACTTTAATCGGCCTGGGCCGGTTTAGAGATCGAAGCCTGCCTGCGGAGTAAGTTCCGCCAGCGCCGACCGCCGTTCCGGTATGCGAGACAGCGGGTCCAGCGCGACTACTTTGCCCACGCCGGGCCGGTCGCGCTGCGTTCCCAGTTGGCGCACTGCTTCGTGCACCTGTCGCCACAGCTTCCCCTTTCCTTCGAACAGCGCCGCCTGCTTGCCCGACTCTGCGCTCAGCCCAACCAGCTCCACCTCCAGCTCTTCGACCGGGCGCTCCGGCGGCCGGCGCAGAATCGCTCCTTTGATCGAGGACCAGGCATCCTGCGGGCCCGCCAGAGCTTCGCGGAAGGCCACCGGCAGCTCCCAGCTTCCGCCGCCATCGAGTGCCGCCCGCACTACCGCCTTTCGCACCCAGTGGTTGCCCCGCTCGGGATGGCTATAGGCGGCATGCACCAGCCGCTCGACGCAGATCAGAATCGCCTCCAGCGAGACAGCCGGCGCCGGCATCTGGAGACGCCGCACCACTATCTCCTCGTTGATTCGAGGTACCAGCGGTTCGCTGTCGATGCCCTGCGACAGCGCCCAGCACCGCTTTCCCTCCGGCCCGAATTGAGCCTGGAAGGCGCCCAGCGGCAATTCCGCAATATCACCCATCGTCTCCAGCCCGAGCAGCCGCAACCGCCAGCGCATCGCATCATCGGCCGGCAGGTGATCGATCGAAAGCGGCGCTAGGAAATCGGCCTCGCCATCCGGCGAAATCGTCTTCGCTACTCCAGGTCTGGTTATGCAAGCGGCGACGCGCGCGGTGAATTTGCTGTTCCCAATACCGGCCGATGCCATCAAGCCGATCCGCCGGTGAAGCACGCTGATCAGCTCTTCGGCGAGCGCGGCAGCGCCAACCGGCAGGCCGTCAAGCGAAAGGAAAGCCAGCCCTAGACCAGCCTGTTCCACCACCGGACTTAACTCCCCCAGTAAGTCCAAGACTTCATCGAACCGTCGTTCGTAATATGGGCCTTCTGGCGGCAATACGACCGCTCGCTGACAGAGGCCGATCGCTTCTGACATGCGCATACCACGTCGAACACCGGAGGCATCCGCCCCGAGCGAGCAGTCGAACACCGTTCCTTCGCCGATCAGAATGAGGCGTGTTCCGGCATCCTCTTGGCGCTGCCGTTCGACTTCTACGGCAAAGCGAGGGATGTGCACACAGGCGATCATTGGGGCGGGCATAGGGGCGACCTTTCCTGCAATATAAGAACATGCGTTCGAGGTGTCAAGAGGAAGGAGTCACCATGTAAAATGCGGCACACACGCCCTCAGCAGAAAGCGAGACTCACATGGCAAACAGCTTCAAGATCGGCGACCTTGATGTCCTCGTCGTCTCCGACGGCACTGCCCGCGCGCCCGGCACAATGTACTTCCAGGGCACTACTCCCAAGCAGTGGGAGCCGCACAAGCGCTGGCTAGATCATGAGGGCAATGTAGAGTTCCCTTTCAGCTGCTTTCTGGCGCGCAGCGGCGGTAAGACCGTCCTGATCGATACCGGGCTCGGCCAGATAAACATGATGGGGTTCACGGGCGGCTCTCTAATTAGAGAGCTCGCCTCAGCCGGAGTGAAGCCCGAGGAGATCGACACCGTGTTCGTCACCCACCTTCATATCGACCATTGCGGCACCGTCGCGCATGTTGATGGCGATAGCGCCCGACCGGCTTTTCCCAACGCGACCTATTCCTGGACCGCGGAGGAGCAAGCGCATTGGACAGGCTCGGTGATGGAGTCAGCCTTCATGACGGCCGAACAAAAGGCGTACTTGAAAGGCATGTTCTCTTCCGTCGAAGGCCGTTTCGAGCCGGTCAAGGACGGCCACGCCATCGCTCCCGGAATTAACGTCATTTCCACGCCCGGCCACACGCCCGGTCACGCAGGCGTAGTACTATCCTCCGGCAATGAGCGCGCGTTTGTCCTCGGTGATGCGATCAGTTGTCCCGTGCAGCTTACGGAGACCGAGTGGTCCGGCCTCGGCGACATGGATCCGAAGCTAGCTCGCCAGTCACAGGAAGTAGTCGCGCGAGAGGCCGAGGCGACAGGAGCGCTGCTGACGGCGGCACACTTCCCGGGGCTTACTTTTGGACGCGTCTTGATGGGCGAAGGGCGGCGCTACTGGCAGCCGGTCTAAGCGACTGCCGGTTCTCGCGATCGTACTACTCTGCTATGATGGCAAAGGAGCGGGGACACCCGCTCCATCTGACGTTCGGCGCCTGCCATGTGCCGAAGTGGCGGAATTGGTAGACGCGGCAGACTCAAAATCTGTTGGGGGGTAACCCTCGTGCCGGTTCGAGTCCGGCCTTCGGCACCAGCACAAATGCATACGGCCTTAGTGCCGAGTGGTGTAACGGTAGCACACGGGACTTTGAATCCCTTGGTCCAGGTTCGAATCCTGGCTCGGCAGCCAGAAGCGTACGCGCTCCCGGGTAGCTCAACGGTAGAGCGGGCGGCTGTTAACCGCTAGGTTACAGGTTCGAATCCTGTCCCGGGAGCCAATATTTCTTAGGTCAACAGTAGACCGGGTCCTTCCGGAGAAGGGCTAACCACAGGCCACAGGTCTCCTTCCGGCAAAGACAGTACCGAGAGCCAGCTGAGCTCTTTTTTGGGCGCATGCCGCCCGCCCGGAATCGAGTCAAATACCGTTCCCGTTCGGATACGAGGCATTTTTTTCGTGTAACGAAAGCACGACTTGACAGAAGCTGCTGAGCCGCTATTATGTGCACCTAGCACGCCCGCCCACCTGGGGATGAAGCGCACCGCCCGGAAGGTCGCTTGAACGCTCCCTGACCCCCGCCTTGGGTCCTCAACTATGCCGTGAAGTATACGACCCTTGCTATTTTTGCTTGCGTTCTTGTCGCGCTAGCGGCGCATGGCGCAGCCAGTGCGGCCGGGTCATTCTACGTGGATAACGTCTATGGCAACGACGGCAATCCCGGCACGCAGGCCGCTCCCTGGCAGAGTCTGACGAGGGCAAACCGGCAGGTGCTCGCGCCGGGCGACAGCTTGCTCCTGAAGCGAGGCGGTTTCTGGTCGGGACAGGACCTTCAGGTCTCGGAAAACGGGACATCCGGGGCGCGCATCAACGTCGATGCTTATGGTACTGGTGCTGCGCCCGTTGTCAGCGGTGCTTCCAGCTGCGTAATGGTTACGGGCGACTACGTGACGGTCCGCAACCTGAAGCTGGACAGCTGCTCCTGGGCCGGCATTGAGTTCGGTGAAGGCGCGACTTTTGGCTTGGCGGAGTTCAATACCCTCAGCCACAACATCGCTGGCGCTAACGTCGCGTCCGGCGCCAGCGACAATACGATCCAGAAAAACACGATCGTTGATAACAACAAGATGAAGGTCCTTACACCCTGTCCGACGAACTGTAATGATGACAATGGCGCGTGGGGCGTCCTCCTCAACGGCGACCGAAACGTGGTCGCCTACAACACGATCTCCGGCAGCGACGCCTATTCCTATGACTATGGCCGCGACGGTGCTGCCGTGGAGATATTCAACGGCGCCGCCAACATCATCCACCGCAACAAAGCCGCCGATAACGAGACCTTCAGCGAACTCGGCGGATCAGCGACGAGGGACAATAGCTTTATTTACAACTCCGTGCGCTCGGCTGTAGGACAGGGGAAGTTCGTCGTCCTAACCGGAGTGGCCAAGAATACCACGCTCACTAACAACAGCGTCTATCTAACCGGCTCCAGCAGCCAGGGAATCGTCTGCTCCAGCGGTTGCAATACGGGCGTTCTCCATAGCCGCAACAACCTGATCAAGGCTGTCCTCAAAGCCGGATACGCAGACGCACCATTTGATGATGCCTTTGGAATATACAGCGGCTTCATTCAGTTCGCCCTGGGCGCTAACAGTGTCGCGGCCGATCCGAAGTTTCGCAGCACGACCGACCTGCGCGTTGAGCCTGCCTCGCCGGCGGTAGACAGTGGTGCGTCCCTTGGCTACACCGCCGACGTAGATGCGCAAGTCGTACCAATGGATAACAACAACGACGGCGTGAAGACGGTCAATCGTGGCAGCAATGAGGGGCTGGCTCCACCCACGTACTGTCCGGACTTCGACGGGAACCACGTGGCCGATATTTCTGACTTGGTCAAGCTAACGAGCTGGTATGGGCGAACCGCCCCTCCGGCTCCGGCCACTTACGACGTAAACCACGACGGCTACGTCGACGTGCTCGACGTCACGTACGTCGCCGGGTGGTTCGGGCGAGTTCCGTGTTGACCGCGCACGTCCCCTGCAGTTGTCCGAAGTAATTACCTTCACCGTTCAGTTGTAACCGCCTGGCGTTCTGCTACGTACTCCCGCCAGCTCCAGCTATCGAGGAATTCACGAGCTGCCCGGTAACCGCTTTCGTAAGGCCAGTCGCGGTCCGCCGGCGTCAAATCGAAGTCGGTCGCTGAATACTTTCCCGTAGGTATCTTGATGATGCGCTTGAGGTCCGCCTCCTCCAGCGCCTTGCGGTCGTGGGCGGTATTCATTGTCCGCACCATCGCCCTCGTCATCGAGATGAGGCTTCGGATGCGCTCAAAATGCGGCTGCCCGGCGTTCGGTTCCCACAGCAAAAGTCCGAATGTGGCCAGGGAGGAGTTGCGCCCGGGGGAGCGTCGAAATAGCGTATCGGAAAGTTGCTCAGCAGCCCACCGTCGACAACCCAATGCGAGCCTCGGTTGTTCGTTCTTTCCGCGATCTTTACAGGCATGAAGAAATACGAAATGCTGATGCTTATTCGGACAGCGAGTGCCACCTCGAAGTCATCGGGTTCTACCCCGAGCCTAGCCACATCCTGCGGCAAGATCATTAGCTCGTTCCGGGTGATATTCGACGCGACAACATGGAGCTTGTACTTGAACCGGCTAAGGTACGCCTCTTCCGAGTCAGTCGGCTCCTTCGGCATGATCAAGTCCGAGAAGGTCACACGCTCCTTCCCGAATTTCTCTCGAAGCAGCTGTCGCATGACACCGAGAAAGTAGTCGCCGTGATAAAATCCTTCGTGAAACAGAAGGTTGAGCCACTGACCAATTAATGGCACTCCGCCCAGCGCCCCTGCGTCCATCATCTTGTGAAAGTCAACGCGCGTCCCCATAATTTCGCGCATTTCGGCCGCAGTGTAACCTGCCGCGATCAGCGAACTGGCGACAGCGCCCGCCGATGTCCCGGCCACGTTCTGCCAGCGGAAGCCCGCCTCCTCGAACGCCTGGAGAGCCCCGACGAAAGCTATGCCCTTGACGCCGCCGCCCTCGAATACACCGTCAGCCCGCAGGGTGGCTCGCTCATTTGCCTGGCTCGAATTCAGGTGGTGGATCCTTCAGAGCTCGTAAGCTGCTCCTGGGCAGTGCGCGATAGGTGCGCCGGTTCTCCGGGCGATGCCTCGACTTGAGCGCTCGCAAATACATACGTCACAGCACTTGCTCGGCGTCCGGTCGCCGCCTGAAGACCATAGACATAAAGGCCGGCCTGCGTCTTGTACTCACGTAGTCGCTCAGGCACCGCTTCGGCCGCGATCTGGTCCGTCTTCCAGTCGACGATCTCCATTCCGTCATCGCCCTCGATAACGAGGTCTATGAACCCCTCAAGCACCGTGCCCTCCATCTGCACTGCGAAAGGCACTTCCCGCAACGCCCGCTTGGCCGAGCGTGCCCTCTCAGCGACTTGCGAGGAGCGCAACACCCAGCGGACCAGCCTTTCGACTTCGGCTGCGCGGTGCGGGATTGCCTCCGCGACCGCCTGTGCCCGGGCGAACGCCGAAATCACGGGATCTTCCGCATCAAACGGTAGGCTCTGAATCGCCGCGTGGACGGCCCTTCCCAGCCGTGTCCCACCCCGGCCCCGGGCCCAGGGCTCGCTCTCATCGGTCTTCTCATCCTTGTTTTGCGCGCCCAGCGCCGTCGCGCTCGTGTACCGGCGTACTGTAGCGCCCGCGACGAGTGCTTGCCTGCTCTCTTCGAACTCATGCTCAGCTGGCTCTTCGGTGGCTTCCGGTTCGAGGTCCTCGAAAGCACGCTTGGCTGTCTTGACCTCCCTCTCCAGATCCAGTCGTTTCTGGGCGTTGTCCGCGGCGCCGTGATCGATCAGCTTTCGAGCCCCACAACTGTTCAAGGCGCGTTGGGAGTGGTATAGCGAAACGATCAGATGATCGCGCGCTCTCGTCGTCGCAACATAGAGCAGGCGTTCGTATTCCGCGTCCCCATGCCTCTTCTCTTGCTCCATCAGCAGATCGATCGGGCCGAGCTTGAAACTCCGGTTCCCCTGCCTGCTCCCGATGCAAACGCCGATCTCACCTGAAGAACGGTCGATCAGATATGCGCCCGGGCGGTTGGTGGGCGCCGTCCCCAGCCCGGCGACGAACACGATCGGGAACTCCAGTCCTTTGGCGCCATGAATAGTCAGCACCCGAACGGCGTCTTCATCGTCATCCAGCCCGGCCCTTTCATTGTCGAGGATCGCTTCGCCGGCGCGGCTCTCCATCCAGTTGACGAATGCTCTCAGGCTCGCAGGCTCGCCGGCCTCGAATGCACGCGCTTGCTCGACGACGAACCGCGCGCGCCGGAAGCTATTACGGTTGCCGGCGTCGAGGATGCCAATCTCGACCTGCTTCGTCTCTGCCGCAAACCGGTCCACCAGCGCTGCGACAGAGCAATCGTGTCTTGTTTGATGATAAGCGGCCAGCGTCCGCAGCGCGTCGGCGACTCGCCCTGGCAGCATCTCCAGCCGCGGCGAGAGATAGTTCCAGGGCCCGCCGGCAGCCTTGTACTCCGCCAGCTGGACATCGGAGCAGGCGAACGCTGCGCTGCGAAGCGAGGCAACGATCGCCACTTCATCGGCTGGATCGTCGATCGCTGTCAAGCAGTTGAGCAGGTCGCGTACCTCCTGCGTCCTGTAGATCAGGCTTCCGCTCTCGACCCTGTAAGGCAGCGCTGCCTCGGAAAACGCCCGCTCCAGCGCCGGTAGGACCGCGCGCGTCGGAATCAGCACGGCAATATCGCTGAACGTGGCTGGCCGTACCATGCCGTCGCGTTCCGCCACTTGCCATCCCTCTTCGACCGCGGCGAGGCAGTTGGCGACCACCTGCCCCGCCTCAATCTCGCGCACCTGCCGCGCGTTCGCATCGCCAGCGTCTCCGCCGATCCATGCGACGCCCGGCCCTGTGAGATTGCCCACGCGCCGGGCCTCATGAATGGGCCGGTATTCGGGCTGAATATCTTGCTCCCACCCCGGGCCGATGAGCGGGGCGAATACTTTGTTCACCCAGTCGAGCAGGATGCCGCGGGAACGGCGGTTGAGCGCGAGAACGGGGAACAATCCACCACTCCTCTCGATCGCCTTTCGCGTCTGCGAGTAGATCGCCATGTCGGCTCGCCTGAAGCGGTAGATCGATTGCTTGGGGTCGCCGACAAGAAACAGGCGCCCCGGTTCAGGGGCTCCGCTGTCCGGGTCGGTCGCGAAGGCCAGCGCGATCTCAACCTGGAGCGGGTCGGTGTCCTGGAACTCGTCGATGAGCATTACCTCGTACCGGGCACGCAGGCTTTGCGCGGCTTCACGATTGCCCTTCAGTAAGTCGCGGACGAGCACGATGAGGTCATCGAACGTAAGGGCACCCTCGCGAGCCCGCCGATACGCATCCTCAACCACAAACCGCACGACAACTGGCACAACCGCAGCTAGAGCTTCCGAACGGCACGCATGAAGCGTCTCGTTCAGCCGGCATGCGATATCCGAGGCCACACGGCGCACACGCTCAATGTTCTCTTTGCCGCCCCACGCCGGTTGACTGCTGACACCCCACCTCATGTCTATGATTTCCGCCGCGGCCGCCAGCGTCGACTCGCGATCCACCTCGCTCCGCAGCAGTTCGGTGACAACTGAAGCAAGCCTCAGGACCCTTACGAGTAACTGGTCATCGGCTGGAGGCACGTGTAGCGGCAGGTTTTCCAACGATGCGCTCATCTCTTCAAGGTCAGGCCACACAGGCGCGTCCGCCTGAGGGGGATCTGCCGGGAGAAGCGTGGCCAAATCGGGTCGTCTGCTCAGTTCCACCGCGAGCGTTTCGATATGCCATGTTGAGAGGCCGAGCCCAAGCGCCCGGTCGATCGCGCGGCCCGCCTCCCGATCCTCGGCAAGGTCCTCGAGGTAAATGCGCCAGCGCTCCCGGAAGCGGCGATCCGCCATTACCTCGTCTTGCACCCGGAATGAAGGGTCAATGCCTGCCTCCGCGGCATACGAGTAGAGCACGCTCTGGCAGAACGCATGTATCGTCGATATTTGCGCTCGGTCCAAGGACTTGAGTGCTTCCTCGATCGTCGCCTCGCTTTCCGCGCGGTCCTTCTTCGCCGCCTCCAGCCCCGCGCGAATGCGATCGCGCAGCTCAGCGGCGGCCTTCTCGGTAAATGTAATCGCGACGATACGGTCGATCTCGTGTCCGCCCAGCACCAGCGCGACAACGCGCTCGACGAGAGCGCTCGTTTTACCCGTTCCGGCGCCCGCCTCGACGAAAAGCGTGTCCCGGAGCGACGTACGTATTAGTTCTCGCGTCGCGGCGTCTTCTGTCTCTTGGTCGATCGCCTGCTGAGCCAAGCTATGATTCCCCCAAAGCCGTTCGCTCGACGTTGCGCCACGGATTGACGGCCGGATCGTCCTCTTTTGCTGCCATCTCCAGGTCGCGGCGGCGCGAGCAGATGCGGTCGTAGTCGCAATAGCGGCAGTTCTTAAACTTGCCATAGAAGTCATCGTCGTCGCCGGAGACAGCCGGAAACGAGCCGGCCCTGATTCCGGCCATGATCGCTTCCAACGTCCGTTGGAACGCATGGCGTTGTTCCGGCGCCGGCTCGTACTCCACAAACTCGAAGCCGCCGCGCTTCGTGATGAACCAGTACGCGGCATGCACTTCCTCGGCTTCGGGAGCAGCCGCGACGTAGACGGGTAGCTGAAGCTTCGTCCCTCCCGCCAGCGGGTTCTCCGGCTTGATCCCCTTGTAGTCTTCCATGCTTCCCGACTTGTAATCGATGATCCAGGCCTGCTTTCGGTCCGGGCTCTCGTCAACCCGGTCCACCACTCCCTTGAGCGTGACGCCCGCGACCTCCACTTCGGGAATTTTCGTCTCGAATCTTCGCGGGATTGCGCCGGTCCGTTGCCGGAAGAGCGTATCCTCGTCCAGGAAACGGCTCAGGTCCGCCTTGATCGTCCGTGCCTCGTGCATGCTGTAAACGCTAAGGCCGGTTAGCCCCCGCTCTTCTGCCTTCTCGAGCGCCTGGTCGGCGAGGAGCATGAGTGCTTTTCTGTCGTCGGCATTCCACGCCTCGTACGATTGGGGCCGGCCCTCAAGCTGCCGATCCTCAAAGAACCGCTCGAGAATCCTGTGGATGAGATTACCCCGGGCGGCGGCGTCCATCATGTCCCGCTCTTCGGGCTCGTCGACTGGGTATAGTCCAAGCACCGATTTCGCAAAGTAGCGATACCCGCAGACACCGTAGTTCTCTAGGGATGTCGGCGAGACAGTGCGCTGAAGCTCGAGCCAGGAAGGTTCGTTCAGGTCCTCGAGATTGCCGTCCCACGGCGTGAACTTGGTACTCCTCCGCGCGCGGAGCATCGAGACCGCTGGCCAGAGCCCATGTCCGGGCTCCAGCCAGTCGCCTCCGCGCCGCCTCCCGATTGCCCAGCGATAGCCGGCTTCTTCTGGGGTCACAACCGGCCCGCTTAGGGCAACCGCTATCGGCGAACGTCCCCTCCGCAGCCAGCCATCCGCCGAGGGATGAGCGCGCAACTGTGATGATGTGTTGATGCTCGGGTCCCGCGTGGCAGCCTCTGCTCGCATCAGCGGAGATGGGTAGTACTCGCGCGTGCCGCCTGGCTCATGCCTCGGAACTGTCCAGATGACGGCTCCGCGGCCGGCGGCTTGCACCGCCCGTGCGGCCGCTTCGCGGCTGCGCTTGACTCGCAGCTCCATGTCTTCCACGTGCGGGTGATGCCTTCGGAGTTCCGCCCAGGTGTTATCGTCCACGAGAGGATCGCTGCCCGGTCCAGCTGGCAGTGATCCTTCGTATGCGCCGCAGAGAATCACCCGCTCGAAACGAAGTCCGGCTGCCGTTCGATAGTCGGAGACTGCGACCCCGCTCCCAAGACTACGCGGCCGCAAGTAGGCCGCTTCCAGATTCGCTCGCAGCGCCTCGGTGAAGGCGCTCAGGCTGAAGCTGCCGCCCACCGCGCCCACCGTCCCCAACTGCGCGATTTCCGACAGAACATCGTCCAGCGCTTCGCTTGAGGCGTCGAGATATTCTTCGACCATCGCGCTGAATATGCGAATGAATTCAGCGGCCGGGAATGGCTCGATTAGCTGCTCGAGCCGGGTAACCATCCGGTCCATCAGCTCACGAAGATCGCGCGCTTGCTCTCTTGCGCCGGCTTCGGCCCTCGCCCGGGATTCGTTTCCTTCCGCTGCCTGATGGGCTGAGGACGCCTCCATGTCCCGCATGAATGCTTCGAGCCCTCGCCTCCAGCGGTCTGCACCCTTCGTGATCCCCGCCTGCCGGGACACTCGATCCCACGCAGCCGGCAGCGCCGCTACCTTGCCATCCCCGGCCGGCAGCCACCCGCGGAGCGGCGATATGCTGAAGAACTCCATGACGGAAGTCCGCGAAAAGTTGTTCTGAGGCAACAGGGCCAAGTCCAGCACGGCGCCCCCGGCTCGCGTTTCAATGAGCGGGATTCCAGGCAACGGTACCGCCGGCACCTGGGCGGCAGCGAACGCCTCGCGCAGCAGACGCCGGTAAGCTCGGTCCGCTCCATGGAACACCGCGATTTCATCTATGCGAACACCCGCTTCCAGGGCGGACACCACCTCACGCACGGCTTCGCGTGCTTCACTTGCAGGGTCGGGCGCGAGGACGAACCTTCGCTCGGGCTCGCACGTGGGCTCTTCGAGATCCGTGTATTCCTGCGCTCGCTCCTGAAATGCCCTGAGAAGCTCAGTGGCTCCGGCCGATTCTGCGCTCGGAGGCACAACAATCACATGCCCAAACTCGTCTGGCCGCCACCTGCCTTCGCGGACTACCTCGGCCGCCTCATCCAGAAGGTCCTCCTCGTCGTAGAAGCTGGCCGACTCTTGCCGAAACCGGTCGTACAGGCGGAGGAGCTCGGTGAATTGGTCGCCGTGCCCGCCTCGGTGCACCTGTGACGAAGCGCTTATCCCGCCGCGACGTAGGCGCCGGAATATCCGACGCAGTGCCCGGGCGTAGCCTGGCAGGTCTCCGACTCGCGCCAGCGCCCCGCGCGACTCGCGTGCCACCAACTCGGCGAGATAATCGCCGATCGGCCGGGCCAGCGGGGCGCGTCCAGCCCCTGCCAGGTGGCCCGCGGCCAGCAGCTCAGCGATGCGTGGCAGAGTCTCGAAGCGGACGCCCGCGAAAGGCGCC
>Ga0209801_1000671_pt1 | contig 22386 bp, 19 predicted proteins | sample GraSoiAngelo_127_FD_185884 | JGI IMG/M metagenome (GOLD analysis project Ga0209801, IMG submission 185884) | Grasslands soil microbial communities from the Angelo Coastal Reserve, California, USA - 14_0927_09_40cm (SPAdes) (version 2) | ecosystem: Environmental > Terrestrial > Soil > Grasslands ... | reverse complement strand
CGGCCGTATGCCGTGCCACGCATAGCAGCAAGTCTCTCTTTGGTCGGGGATGGTTTAGGAGAAAGAAAAAACATAAGAGCATTTGTGCGTTAGCGACTTGACATCCACATAGCAGCTTGTCGAAGGGTTCCGAACTTAGACGTGAATCAACTGTTAGGGGCCACTAGAATAGCGCGCTCGAACAACTCACAGATATACTTCCTCAGGCATATTGAAGTCTGCGCCTTCTTTTGCCAATTGCTCTTGGAACATCCTGCGGATATGAGGGTCCTCGTCACGGTACTCGATGGTGTTGCCGCCCTCTTTGATGTCGAGATTCAAACCCCGCCAATCGACACCCGGTACACCCTTGACTCGCCGAGGATAGCCGCCCAGGAAGGCCAGCACACGCAAAGGTTCCTTGGATGCGCCGAAGTGACCGTGAAACCAGCCGGCATCGCCCGGCGCCGCGCTCACGATGCCGCCAGGCTTGTAGTCCTGTCGCTGGACCAATTCGCCCTTGCCGTCCGCCCACGGCGTCGTCCCCGCCTCGCCAGGCCACGTGATGGTGTAGCCCTTGCCGCCTAGACACAGCAGCACCGGGCCGGCTTCATGGGCGTGACATCGGGAATAGCGGCCGGGGGCGTATTGCGCGATGAACCCTTGAAAGCTATTCCCGGAGAGGCTCCAAAAGAAAGTTCGGTGCCCCACGCCGCGCTGGCCATCGAGCGGCAGCTCCACGCGGTCCGCGTCCGGGATAATATTACCGTAGTTGCGCGCACGGCCGTGGCGCGGATCTTTTCCAAGCTCGGTATGTGCTTTGAAATAATCAGCACTCCCGTCGTAGCGATCTTTGAACTGGTACGGGTTATTGAACAACGCGTCCTGACTGCGATACATGTGGAAGATCGGCGGCGCGTTGGTCACGCCAAGTAATAGAGCGGGACTGGAGGCGGCGTTGACGATTCGGTGCCAGGTATTCAGCGGTGGAGAAAAGAGGCTACCCGCCTGCCACTCGAAGGACTGCTTCTTGTTCGCATCGTCGCCGGTCCAGATCTCCGTCGTGCCTCGCCCCTCGAGCACGTAGAAGATCTCCTCGTACATGTGCTTTTCAGCAGTGATGGCGCCTGCGCCGGGCACCTCGATAACGTACATCCCCTGGAGCCCGCCGCAGCCGTTAAGCTCAATGAACGCGCCTTGAGCGCCCATGCGCTTCCAAGATCCCAAAGTCAGGTCGCGGATGTCATAGAACCCCACCGTGCCGCGATGGATGGGGAGATTTTGCTCCTCCATGTAAATCTCATAGGGAGTGGCCTGCCGTATCCAACGCTTGGTACCAACGAAGTCTTGTTCCATGATTAACGATCTCCTTCGATTGTTGATAGTTGGTGCGGTTAGAGTTTGCGGCGAATCTCAATCAAGAGAAAGATTCCTCGCTTTCGCTCGACAGCAAAGCCGCAGATCTGTCACCTCGAACCCTTCGATATGACTCAGGGTAAACTCCGTGAGAGATCTTAAGCTAACTGAACCACCACCTGATTGTCCAGTTTAGTGCACTGAGAGCCGCTCGTGAATGCGTTTATATCCTGTGCGCATCGCGGGTTCCAGCTTTTGATTGATGCTACCACTGACCAGTGGGCGAAAGCATACGATTTAGTGTCAGCAAAATTGGCGCGCGACGGTCGTGGTGGCAAGCCGGTTGTAGCGGGGTTGGTCGAACTCAGTACAATCCGAGCACACAGACTCCCGGTACCTTTTTCTGGTTCAGACAGTCTGACAGTGACAGATCTTTATCTAACTGGACCAACACCCCCTCGAACCCTTAAATTTCCCCTCGACATAGAAAATTGTCTTTTATAATGTGGGCCTGACCGGTTTCGGTGCCTGCTCGGCAACTTATTTCCAGGAGGGACTGAACAATGAAAAAAATCATCCCGTCGATGATCTCGTCGCTGCTGATCGGCGTGTTGCTGCTTCCCGGCCAATCGGCATTGGCCCTCGATAAAATCAACGTCACCCTGCCTTCCAAGTCGTTTCAGTTCATCATCTTTCCGCTCGCCAAAGAGCGGGGTTATATGAGGGAGGAAGGGATCGATCTCAATATCGTCGTCATGGCATCCACCACCGGCCTTCAAGCCGTGCTCGCCGGCGAAATGGATTTCACTGGTTCCGGGAGCAGCGCCCTGGTCGCCGTCACTCAAGGCAATGCGCCGCTCAAAACCGTGCTGGCCGTCAACGATCAGGTGCTGCAGTGGCTGATGGTCCGGCCCCAGTACAGCACTTTCAAAGAGCTAAAGAATAAAAAGATCGCCGTGACCGGCATCGCCGCCGTGGCGACGTTCATGTTGAAAAAAGTTGCCCCAAAGTATGGCCTCGACGCCAACAAGGATTTGACGTTTCTCGCGCTGCCGCCGGGCCAGCGCCTTGCGGCGCTTCAGTCGGGAGTCGTGGATGCGGGGCTATTGAGTTCCGAGGAACGCTTTGCCGCCCTCGATCAAGGCATGAAGGAGATCTTGTATCTGGGTAAAGAAGTGAAAAATTCCTGGGGCACGGTAGCAACCAATGACCAATTCATCAAAGCGAAACCCAAGTTGATGCATGGATTCATGCGTGCGCTGCTCAAAGCCCTGCGCTTGGTCAAGCAGAACCGCGCGGTGGCGATGGATGCGATGATGAAATTTTCCGAGTTAGACAGGGAATTGGCCGCGCGCACTTACGACGGCATGATCGGAACTTTTACGACCAACGGCGTGGTCGACGAAGAAACGCAGAAAAACGATCTCGACATCGTTCGCGAGGTCCTCAAAGTCACAAAGGAAGTTCCCATCGAGCGCGCCTACGATTTCAGCTTCGCCAAGAAAGCAGACAGTGAGCTGACCCAGGCGGGCTGGAAACCTTAGAAACTCCCGAGAAACACCCCTGGGGGCCATGTATCAATGGATCGCGCACAGGCGATCGGCAAGAGGCCATATTTTTTAGAGGACGGTTTAATTTCTAAAGAAGGCACATCGACTCAGCATGGCGCAAAAATTTTACGTGGTATGGTCAGGACGGCAGACCGGTGTATTCACGGATTGGGCGACCACTCAGCGGGCCGTGGAGAAGTATGCCGGGGCGCGCTTCAAGTCCTTCCCGACCCGTGCGGAAGCAGAGCAAGCCTTTGGTCGCGGGAGCTATGCAAGCGTTCCGCCCAAAACGACCGGCAGGCAAAAAGCCAGCACACCGGACGGCAAACGCAGTGCCGCCCATCCCTCTCAACAGTTCGATGTCAGCATTTATTGCGATGGTGCCTGTGAACCCAATCCCGGCAATGCCGGCTCCGGCATCGTGGTGTATCGAGCCGGCAAACTCGCGCAATTGTGGTACGGCCTGTACAACCCCATGGGGACCAACAACACCGCCGAACTGAATGCGCTCTATCACGCATTGCGCATGGCCGAAGCAGAAATCAAGACCGGCAACACCGTCGAGGTGTGCAGCGACTCGGCGTACTCCATCAACTGCATTCGCAGTTGGGCACGGAGCTGGGAGAAGAAAGGCTGGAAAAAACCTGGCGGCGAAATTAGAAACCTGGAAATGATCCAGGACTGTTACGCGATCTACCGACGCATTGAGGAAAAACTGAAGCTCACCCACGTCGCCGCCCACGTCGGCACCGAAGGGAACGAGCTCGCCGACCGCATGGCCATGCTCGGCGCGCAGCGTAAAGAAAAAGAACTGCGGCCGTATCAGGAAACAATAGATATTCCGACGCTGCTCAAGATGCGGGCGGGGTGATCAAGAAAGCGTTGTTGCCTCAAAGGTTCGTATCTCTTGTACTAAACCGGTCTTTGGCCGGCTAAGTGAAATTAAAATAATTCAAGACTCGGGTTCCCTTGGTTATTTTCCCCAGAGGGAGGCGAAAAAGCCCTCGTTGATCAATTCCTGTACCAAACTGTTGTCATAGAACTGCTCTAGCTTGGCTTGCTTGGCCTTGGGATTTTTCTTGCCACTTTCGTCCAAGGTGACTTGAATGGCTTCGCGCTTGACCAGAGGGATCTTCTCAACGAAGTCGTAGGCGTATTGGATGGTGCCCTCGAGCATGCCCGGATCCGTGACCTTGGTGTAGCGGGAAACAATCGCCTTCGACTCCTCTTTGCGGGTATGCATGAAATGAACTGCTTTTCCGTAAGCGCGCACGAAGGCCTTAGCCTGAGGCCTGCGCTCGCGCATAAATCTAGCCGTCGTCGTGAGGCCCTGATGCAAAAAGGGAATCTGCTCCTTGGCTAAATTGGCCAACATCTTCATCCCGGCCTGTTGAGCCACCAACCCCATGGGATAGGACATCGCCGCGGCATAGATGGATTTATTCGACAAGCCTGCGGCCAACTCTGGCAGTCCGCCGATCTGAATGATCGGCACGTCGCGGACCGGCTCAAGACCATATTTTTTGAGAAACATCTGCATCGCAAAGTCCGTGGTGGCACCAAAGCGTGTCACCCCCACAGGCTTGCCTCTGAGGTCTTGAACGGTCTTGATTTCCGGCGCTGCTATCACATAAAGGGCGACGAAATTGACGATCGCGCCCACCGCCACAAGATCACCCCCCTGAAGGCCGGTGTCTACGATGGCTTGGCTGTTAGCGGTGGAGATCGCTACTTCGCCTGCCATCATCGCTTGCGCCATGGTCGATGAGGCGGCGATATAAATGAGATTGGCATCCAACCCTTCCTGCTTGAAGTAGCCGGCGTCCTTGATGATCCAGAAGGGCGCCTGAATCGCGGTGATCCCGGAATAACCTACCACAAGCTTTTGCGCTTGAGAGACGGCCGGAAGACCAAAAATCAGGACAAAGCTAAGAACAATAAGCTTGCAAGCGATCGTTTCTCTCATAGTCGCCTCCGCATAAGTTAATAAAGCCTGGACCTTGATCTCCCTGATGGAAAGCAATCACGTGATCCACGATTCGATCTCAACTCTGCCCAGTGAGCTCAACCGATATTGAGCGCGGCGCCACCGTCAACGAGGAGCGCCACGCCGGTGATGAAATTAGCCTCGTCGGAGGCGAGGAACAGTGCTGCGTTGGCGACATCCCAAGCCGTGCCCATCTTGCGGCGCAGCGGCACGCGGGCATCGCGCTCCGCCGCGACCTGGGCGCGGCTCTTGCCGCTCACGCGGGCGCGCGTGTCGACCGCCATCGGCGTATCCATCAGCCCGGGCAGGATCACGTTGGCGCGAATGCCATACTCGGCGTTCTGGATCGCCACCTGCTGGATGAAGGCGATCATCGCCGCCTTCGTCGCTTTGTACGCGACAAAAGGATACTTCTCCAATGCGGCAAGTGATGAGATCATGGTGATGGCGCCCGCGCGTTGCTGTCGCATGATCGGGACGACGTGCTTGCAGGCCATGATGGCGCCGCGCAGATTGATAGCGCTGATGCGGTCGAAGGCTTCTTCCGTGAAGTCGAGCAGAGGCGCATCGCCACCAGCGATGCTGACGCCGACATTGTAATGCAAAATGTCGATGCAGCCCCAGCGCTTCTGCGCCGCCGCTATGGCGGCGGCAAGCGTCGCTTCCTTAGTGACGTCGGCTTCGAAGGCGACGCATTCGCCGCCTTCTTGCTCGACCATCGACACGGTCTCCTCGGCCGATCGAAGATCGCGATCGACAGCCATGACCTTGGCACCTTCCTGCGCGAATCGCAGCACCGTGGCACGGCCATTGCCCATCCCTTCGCCCGGCCCCTGCCCGGCGCCGATGACGATGGCAGTCTTTCCTTCTAAACGCATGGCGGCCTGTCGGCAATCACAAGGATCGGTTCCGCGGTAAAGCGGTGCTCGAGCTTTTTGTTTGAGTCCGCGCGGCCATTTCTTTTCGTTACGTTTGCGCCCCTCGCCTGCTAGGGCCTCGTCAGGTCGGTTTTCATTCCCAGCCAGTGTTGCCCAACCAGCTCGTAGTGGGACTGGCGAGCCTGTAGGTGTTGGCTGATCACATGAATGTCCTGGAAGTGTCGCTGCAGGACGTTTCCTTCGTAGATCGCACTCACGCCAGTGGCATTATAAACCGCGTCGACGACCTGGACCGCCAGTCGAATCGCGTGTGTGGCGGCGAGGCGCAAGATCGCGCGCTGCTCCTGCGTGGTCGCGCCGATGGACGTGGCCTCGGTCCAGAGTTCGCCGACCGCCTCCGTCAGAAAAGCCCGCCCGGATCGAAGGTCGGCTTCGGCGCGCCCGATGGTGGCTTGAACCACCGGCTGATCGCGGAGCATCGCCTGCATAGCCCGTGGTGTCTTGGTGTTAGCTAACTCGAAGAACGTAACGAGGCAGGAGCGGGCCACTCCTAGGGCGACTGCGGCATCGCCCGAGCCGAACAGCAAGGTTCGGGGGATTTGGAAGAGCGGTCCGGTCTCCAGCAGGGGAGCGTCGGCCTGGAGAACTGTGCGCTCCGCGGGCACGAAGACATCGCTCACGGCGAAGTGGTAAGTCCCCGTGCCGCGCATGCCCCGGACATGCCAGGTGTCCAACAACTCCGCCTCGGCCGCCGGCACGAACAAGTAGCGCTGCTCGGGTTGACCGTGCTGGAGCCTGAGCTGGCCGTTCTCAAGGACCTGGGCGCGCGCTGCCAGCCATGCGGCATGCCGGCATCCCGTGCTGAACCCCTGACGGCCGGTGACCCGGTACCCCCCCGGAACGACGATCGCCTCCGCCGTCGGAAGGGGCGTGTTCGCGACGATGCTGCGTGGCGTGTCGATCCAGATCGAGCGAGCGACGTCACGCGGCATTCGCGCCGCATAGGTCGCGAAGATCGCGCACTGATTGACAATCCAGCCGGTGCTGGCGTCGGCCTTGCCGATCTCCTCGAGCACCTGGACGTAGGTCGGCAAGTCGATCTCCGCGCCGCCCAAGGCGCGCGGAAGCGCCAATTGGAACAAGCCGGCGTCGGCCAGCGCCTCGAAGAGCGACTGTGGCAACTCCCGATCCGCCTCGATTCGGTCGGCGCAGGATAGGATCATGGGGACCAGCTTTCGTGCGGCGTCGAGCGGCGATTGAGTCTCGCGAGCGGTCATAGCTCTGTGTCGTTACCTTGACGTTCGAGCATGCCAATCTGTCAAAACCCGAAAGGGAAAAAACGGTTAGCCCGGAGGTTATTTAATTTACTCCTCCAGCAGGATCAAAGGAATTAAACAAGGCGCTCGTCGCAACGAATCCCCTCACGTGCCCGACCTGCCATGGAGAGAGACAGATCATGAGTTTCGTTGACCAGCCTGAGGTCACAAAAAAAGATCTCACCTTCGACCCTTGCTCAGCTCGTTAAAAACTTCTCTACTCCAGACCGAAATCAATGTCCATCTCTATCCCGGAATCGAGTTGGAGTTGACGTAACAGGTAGATCTCGGATATCGTCTGACAAAAATAGCGCTAGCCGCCTTGCTGCGAGGCCCTTGGGGGCTAAGCGCGAGTAATTTTGAATTTTCGGTGGCTGACTTCAAATAAACGATTTCCGATCAGTTCAAACGAGGAGGATTCGTTATGATCACGCGTTCATCAACACAACGTAGCCTCTTGCTCGCCGGGACTTTCATCGCTGTTCTAGTCGCGCCGCCCGCTTTCGCGCAGCAGTCAGGTGACAAACCGGCGGCTCAACCGGCCGCGCCGTCTGCGGCGCCTGACCCGTCAAAACCGATACCCCCGCTGCAGCCGGAGCCAACGACCGTTCCGGGACGGCCCGACATTCCCAACGCCGAAGTCGCCAAGGAGCTGCGCAACGTGGCACCCCTGCCGTTCGGGGCGCCGGAAGACAAGCTGCCGATCCCGCAGCTCAAGCTGCCCAAGAGCTTCAAGATCGAAGTCTATGCGAGCGGGATCCCGAACGCGCGGTCGCTCAGGCTCGGCGACAAGGGAACCGTGTTCGTCAGCAACCGCCTTCTCGACAAGGTCTATGCGATCGTCGACAAGAACGGGAAACACGAGACCAAAGTCATCGCCTCGGGACTGGACCGGCCGAACGGTCTCGCGTTCCACAAAGGCACGCTCTACATCGCTGAAGGCACCAGGATTTCCAAGCTCGAGAACATCGAGGACAACCTCGACAATCCGCCGAAGCCCGTCGTGATTTACAGCGACTTTCTCAACCATCAGTCGCACGGCTGGAAATTCATGGCCTTGGGGCCGGACAACAAGCTCTACGTAAACGTCGGCTCGCCGTGCAATATCTGCGAGCCGCCCGCGACCAACGGACAGATCCGGCGCATCAACCTCGACGGCAGCGGCGCCGATGTGGTCGCCCGCGGGGTGCGCAACTCGGTCGGCTTTGACTGGCATCCGGTGACGAAGGAATTTTATTTCACCGACAATGGACGCGACTGGCTGTCGGAAGACCTGCCCGAAGACGAGCTCAACCGCGTTACCAAGATCGGTCAGCATTTCGGCTTCCCGTACTGTCACCAGGGTAACTTCACGGATCGCGAGTTGGGCTGGGGACGCTCGTGCGACGAGTTCGAGAAGCCGGTCGCCTTGCTCGGCCCGCACTCGGCCGCGCTCGGCATGCGGTTCTACGCGGGCAAAATGTTCCCGAGCCAGTACCAGAATGCGATCTTCATCGCGCGCCATGGCTCCTGGAACCGGACGAAGAAGATCGGCGGCGACGTCATCATCGTGAAGCTGAACAAGGACGGCACGGTGAAATCGCAGGAGCCGTTTCTCACCGGTTTCCTCCAGAACAACGAATACAGCGGCCGGCCGGTCGACGTGCAGGTCATGAAAGATGGCTCGCTGCTCGTCTCGGACGACCACGCCGGCGCGGTCTACCGCGTGACCTACGGCAGCACCAAGGTCGCTGCCCGTTGAGGGAGATTTCACCACGAAGTGCGTCATGAGTTTATGCTCGCCCGCAGAGGATGAAAATGGAGGCATATCCTTCCACCTCCAACCCAATTTTCAAAGGAGGATACGAAGAGCACGAAGCTGATCATCAAAAGTCTCCGAAACCTTCGTGTCCTTCGCGCGCTTCGTGGTGAGCTAACATTCGCGCTCAGCGCCGTCGCCGCGCTCGTTTTGTTGTCGGCGTCGCGTGCCCATGCCGATACGCTCGAAGCGCGGCTCGCTCCATGCCTCGCCTGCCACGGCGCCAAAGGGCAATCGGCAAACCCCGAGGTGCCCTCGCTCGGCGGTCAACCGGCTTTCTACCTCACCATCCAGCTGCTGATGTTCCGGGAAAAACTGCGCGTCGTCGAACCGATGAACCAGATGATGCAAGGGCTCAGGGACGACGATTTGCGCAATATGGCGGCGTACCTTGCGAAGCTGCCGCCGCCCGAGCCTGCCGGCGGTACCGTCGACTCCGCCCGCATGGAAAAGGCCCGGGCGCTCATCGAGCAGCACCGCTGCAACTTCTGCCACAACCGGGACTATTCCGGTGAACAGAATGTTCCCCGCCTTGCCGGCCAGCGCGAGGACTACCTCGTGAAGGCGCTGCGGGAATACAAGAACAACACGCGCCGCGGCTACGATGCCTCGATGGCGGATGTTCTTTACCCGATCAGTGAGGAGCAGATTTCCGATCTGGCCTACTTGCTGGCTCGTCTCCGCTGATTCTGTATTCTGGGGACAGCGTACTAGATTTTAAGGTTCAGAAGCACGGGGGTCACGGTCGCCGTTCGACTAAGCCCTGGCCTGAGCTTCTGCCGAAGGCTCACGACGGACCGTAGGACGCTGCGATATTTGGGATTCACAAGGCCCGAGAAATAGTTCCCGCGCTGTTTTTATGGTAAGCATGGAGCGGCAACAACGGAAAGGAGGGATTTATGAAATCACGTTCCGCGTCATGTTTGGTAACGGCAATTTTTGCTTTCAGCGTGCTGCTCGCGGCGGCCGCGCACGCCGTGCAGTATCTTGAACTTACGGCGCGGCAGAAGGAGCGCGCGTTTTCTCCGGCAGTGATTACCGAAGGCGGCAAAACAGTTTGGCTTGCAGGTCACGCCGGGCTCGAGGATGCTTCCGGAAAATCTCTTGCCGGTGATTTTGACGCGCAGGTGCGCGCGGCCTTTGCTGCGATCAACCGGACGTTGCAGCGCGCTGGCGGGAGCCTCGATAACATGGTGACCATGACGGTATTCATCGCCGATGTCCGCTACGGCGACCGCTTTGTACAAATTCGGCGTGAGATGTTTCCGAAAGAAAATTTTCCGGCCAGTGCCCTCATCACCGTTTCCGGCTTCGCCCGCCCCGGTATGTTGATCGAAATTCAGGGAGTCGCTGTGATCGGTGGAAAATAGGCGAAGGGTCCAGATATTTGACAAGACTTCTATTCGCGTTAGACAGAGCATCGCTAGCCCGGATTATGCACTCGTGACAGCGATCGAGGGGCGAGCCCCCTTATTCGGAGATCACGACCTGGTTGCCTTCGGGATCGCTGATGCGAATTTGACTGGCTGCGCCCTCCACGGGAAGGATCTCCACCCCACTGTTGATGAGGCGCTGTCGAACAGCAGGCAGGCTGTCTACCTGGATGCTAAAGTACTGGATGCCGCCGCGGCTAAGCGTCTTTTTTTTGGTGAGCATCAGCCTCACGGTTCGGTCGCTCAGCAGCATCGAGCCGTCGGGCTCTCGCCTTATCATTTCTAAATCGAATTGGGATCGATAGAACTCGCAGGCCTCGTTCGGATTGGCAACCTGCACCACGGCAAGCCGAACGCCAGGCAGCCGTTTCTCTTCCCGCCCGAGAAACCCCCTCGACGAGATGTCCACGTTGTTTCCCCAAGGATCGATGAACCGGACCTCCGCTGGCCGCGCCGCTTCAGGACCGGAAACCCCGCCGGAAACCTGGGGACTGTCTCCCCGCTTGAGCGTTGGCGGCAGCTTCGAGACGGCTTTCTCCAGGTTATCCACCATGAAGCCGTAGTGCGCGATCCCCTGAGTTTGATTGGCCTCGCTGCCGTCCGATCTGTGAGTGCCGACGACCGCCGTCTGGGCGGCGTTCTGTTGGAGGAAAGCCAGATTGAACAGGCCGTCGATCACCATCCGTGAGCCGCTGGGAAAAACCCGGACCTCCTCGAGGCCAAAAAACTTTTGATAAAAGTCGCTGAGCTTTTTAGGCTCCTTGGAGATAAAGGCGATATGTCTCAACTTGCCCATGGTCATTTTCCTCCCAATAAGGTTAATGAGCTATATATTTCTCGCCGCGGTTTGGTGTCAAGGCTATTCTTGACAGAGAATTGCAATCTGTCAACGGAAGGATTTGACCCTTTGACGAACACGCTTCCCGAGCTTTCCGCTTGACGCTCGTCCGCTGTTTACCTTATTTTACGTGCAGCTGATTTTTGCTGGGCGCAAATCACACACTGATTCACCGTGGAGGGAATCCATGGCCTATAAAACCGTCGGCAAAGCTGTCCCGCGACTGGAAGGCGCGGAAAAGGTAACCGGCCAGACTCGCTACGCAGCGGATATCGATGTCCCGGACGCGCTATGGGCGAAACTCTTGCGGAGCCCGTTGCCGCACGCGCGTATACTCAAGGTCGATAGTTCGCAGGCGACGCAACTTCCGGGAGTCCACGCGGTGATCTCGGGTGCCGATATACCGCTGGTTTTGACGGGCTTAAGAATGAAAGACATGCCGGTCCTCGCCCGCGACCGAGTCCGCTACGTTGGAGAACCCGTGGCAGCGGTGGCCGCGGTCAGCCCCGAGATTGCCGAGGAGGCACTGAATTTGATTGACGTTCAGTACGAGGAGCTGCCGTTTGTTACCGATCCTCTTGCAGCGATCCGGCCGGGTGCGCCGCTGCTGCATGACAATCCGGCCGCGTACAAGAATGCGCCCGAGCGCTCCACGGAGTTGCCCAACGTTCAGTCTTTGGGTCAGTGGAGCAAGGGCGACGTTGAAGCGGGTTTGCAGAAAGCCACGCGCGTCTTCGAGCACACCTTTCGCACGCCGCTCGGCTTTCATGCCTACATCGAGCCGCACGCTTGCATGGTCCGCATCGACGAACGTAGTCAGATTGAAGTCTGGGCTTCCAACAAGTCACCCTTCACCTTGCGCGATCGTTTGGCGCGGGATTTAAATCTCGACGCGAAAAACATCAGAGTGCACATTCTGCCGGTGGGCGGGGACTTCGGCGGCAAGACTTCGGTCATCGAAGCTCCGATCTGCTACTTTTTGGCGGAACGCGCGGGCAAGCCGGTCAAACTGGTGCTCAACTATGCCGAGGACCTGGCGGCCGCGCCGCACCGCCACCCCGCCGTGATCACCTTGCGCACCGGCGTCGCTCGTGACGGCAGGCTTTGCGCGCTCCAGGCCAAGGTGATTTTCAGCGGCGGCGCCTATGCGGCGCTGAAAGCGAATGCCGAGGTGACAGTTCAGGGACCGCGGCGCGTGGCAAGCTACTATCGGATTCCCGCGATTCAAGTTGAAACGCTGTGCGCCTACACCAATCAGGTGTCGTGCACGCAGACGCGCACCCCGGGAAGCCCGCAGGTGGTTTTTGCCATGGAATCGCAGATCGACATCATCGCGCGGGAACTGAGCATGGATCCGGTGGCCTTTCGCAGGAAGAATCTTCTTAACGACGGTGACTCTTCGCCTTTCGGCCAGAAGCTGCAAAACATTCTCGCCCACGAAACGCTCGAGAAAGCCGTTGCGGCGTCCGGCTGGAAAAAGCCCAAGGCGAAAAACGTCGGCCGCGGCGTGGCGGTCTACGAGCGGCCCTCGGGCGCAGGCCGTTCCGGCGCCGCGATCACCATCGAATCCGATGGCAGGGTTACCGTGCTGGTAGGCGTACCTGACGTGGGCCCGGGCATTCACACCGTGGTGCAGCAGATCGTGAGCGAAGTCCTCGAGGTCAAACGGGAGCGGGTGAACGTCCGCGTTGAAGATACCGACAGCTCGCCTTACGACTCGGGGACCGGAGGCAGCAAGTCCACCAACAGTGTCGGCCATGCCGGGTATCAGGCCGCCAGCGAGATCAAAGAAAAGATCATCGCTTTGGCGGCAGCGCGAATCGGCTGCAAGCCGGAGGATATCAAAGCGGAGAAAGGCCGCTACATCACACCGGGGCGCAAGAGAATCTCTTTCGACGAGCTCATGCGCCTTGCCGTCGAGGAAAATCAGTCGCCCATTACCCATCTTAGCGTCTACGAGCCGTCACGCGCGGCGATCACTTCATTCGCAGCGCAGGTGGCCGAAGTCGAGGTCGATCCCGCCACCGGGCAAGTCAAGGTGAAAAAGCTCACGACCGTCCACGATGCCGGCAGAGTTTTAAATCGTCTGACCTACCAGGGGCAAGTCGACGGCGGCGTGGTCACCGGCTTGGGCTTCGCGCTGATGGAAGACAATCTCGTGGTGGATGGCAAGATCGCCACCGCCAATCTTGGCGAGTTTAAAATTCCGAGCGCAGCGGACGTGCCGAAGTTAACGACGCTATTGATGGAAAGTCCCACCGGGCCGGTGCCGTTTCAAGGAAAAGCGATCGGAGAAATCCCCAACGTTCCGACGGCGGCAGCCGTTGCCAATGCGATCGCCGACGCCGTGGGCGTGCGGATTTTTGATCTGCCGCTCACGTCCGAGAAAATCCATGCGGAACTAAGTAAGAGATAGAGAGAGGGGGCGGTTTGGTGGGAGATGATATGGCGAGCTCGGCCCTTAAGCACTCCGGCGCCTCCGATGGGGTTCATGATTTTTACGCTTGAATTTTTGCCAACTCAGCATGACGTGGTGAAATATTGGGAGGGTGTGTTTAGCCGCTTGGTTAAGACTCCCATGTGGAAAAAGTATCTGAGCGATAATCAGTTCGAGGACGCTATCTGACGGGGAATAACCTGCTCAAGTTTTTCGATGACCTGACCGTCAGGCTCATTGCCCGCGACCGGAGAGGCTCGCTCCTCGGGCCGTCACCTGTGGAAAAATCTGAGTTAGGAGACTTGCTGTGACCACAGGCGCCACAAGACTTCTCGCTCGCTATGCCGTCAACCTTCGCTATCGGGATATTCCACCGGAGGTGATGTCCCGCGCGAAGGACTGTCTCCTGGACACGATCACAGTCGCTCTTTATGGTTCGACAAAGCCATGGAGCCAAAACGTAGTTCAGTATGTCAAAGCCCTCGGTCTGGCGGGTCATTCTACGGTTTTAGGAGATAGCCGGCGCGCGCCAGCGCATCTGGCGGCGTTGGCCAATGGCACGATGGCGCATGCTTTCGAGTTGGACAACGTGCGCCAACCCGGCGCCGGTGTTCATCCCGGCGCAACTGCCTTCCTCCCGGCGCTCGCCGTGGCGGAAGTTCAGAGGGCCGACGGGAAAGCGTTCCTGACCGCCTTCGTGGCGGCCTGTGAAATTATGTCGCGCATCGGAGTAGCCGCCGGCAATTCGCTTGAGAAACGCGGCTTCCATGCGCCCGGGTTGACTGGAACCTTTGGCGCTGCGGCGGCGGCAGGGCGGCTCCTGGGCCTCGATGAAAATAAGATGGTGCACGCGCTGGGCATCGCCGGCTCTTATTCTGGCGGGCTGATGGAATTTTCTCGCTGTCAGGAAGGCGCGATGATCAAGCGCCTCCACCTGGGAAAAGCCGCGGAAGGCGGCGTGACCGCCGCCTCTTTGGCGCGCCGTGGCTTTGCCGGGCCGGAGAGCGTTCTCGAAGGGGAGTTCGGTTTTTGCCGGGCCTTTTCCGATTCTCCGAATCTCTCTCGGTTGACACATCGTCTGGGACGGGAATTCGAGTCTCTCAACATCTGCATCAAGCGGTACGCCTGTCACATCAATGCCCATGCGCCCATCGAAGCGCTGCAAAAACTAGCCCAGCAAAATGGTTTCGATCCGCGGGACATCCGGGAAATTGTCGTCGCTGGGATCGAAAAACTGGTCACCCACCACGCCATCTATCAACCGAAGGATATCATGGCGGCCCAGTACAGTATTCCTTTCTGCGTTGCGCTGAGTCTTTATTACGATCCGAAGGACCCGGAATCCTTTGCGGAGAAGAGAATCGCGGAAGACAAAATTCTGACGGCGATGCGCAGAGTTCGTCTTCGTATGGACCCGGAGATCGAAGAGAAGGGATGGGACCGCGCAGCCCGGGTGACGCTCCTACTTAAGGACGGAAGGCGTCCTTCGGCGCTGGTGGTTCACTTCAAGGGGACGCCGCACAACCCGATGAGCCAATCGGAGCTTGAAGAGAAGGCGAGGAATTTAACCCGCCACATGCTTACCGAAAGGAAATTGGAACGGCTGGTCGAGACTGTGCAAAATGTCGAAAAGCTGGATGACATCTCGAAGCTCACTCGATCCTTAAGAATTGCGTCATGAAAATTCTTAGCATTGAAACCGAGAACGGCATCGCAGGCTACCAATCCCGATTTGGCGGCGCTGCTTCTTTATTGCGCCCCGTTCTCCATCATTGACGCTGGTGCTCGATTCGCAGTAGTTATAGGGCATCTTGTATCGTTGCTTGAACCTCGCTCAGGCAACCCGATCATCTCTGTTTTATTTAATACGTAGCCGGCCCCACTGTGTTTTTGCCCAGGCTTGATTGAATGCTTATTAATAAGAAAAGGAGATCATCATGGCCAAGTTACGACATATAGCGCTGCACACTGCGGACCCGGAGAAAACCGCGGAGTTTTACAAGCGGGTTTTTGACATGGTGGAGGTGGGGCGAACCGATTCTCCGCTCGCCAAGGGCATCTATTTAAGCGACGGCACTATCAACATGGCGGTGCTCCGTTTCAAGACGGCAGAAGCCGCGGACCGGCACGATGGTCTGGGTCCGGTTTTCGGACTCCACCACTTCGGTTTTTGGGTCGACAATCCGGAGGAGACCCGCCGCAGGTTGCAGCAAGCCGGCGCGGAATACCGCGAGAGTCGCTCTGAAGCCGCCACAACTAGTTTCTTCGAGGAAAAGTACAAAGGGCCGGATGACGTGATGCTCGATATCACCGAGCACGGTTGGGTCGGAGCGGAGCCGCTCCCGCAAAGCTCTAGAGATAAGGCTAGAGCTGCCGATTAGCGACGCGACATATATTTTTCTTGCGGGCAATTCTCGAATGCTTCGGCCGGCAACCGACGCCATAAGATTCCAACCAGTTTGACGGGTTCTCGCTATCCATAATAGCGCGCCACGAACAGGTAAGCCCGAATGGCTTCGACTTCAACCGGATTCATCGGCCGCAGCGTCAAGCCAGATAAATCGAGTCGCTTCATTACTGGAAACGGCATGTACGTCAGCGATATTCGCCTGCCGAACATGCTTCATGCCGCGCTCTTGCGGAGCATGCACGCGCATGCCCGCATCCGCGCTGTCGATGTCAAGGAGGCTCTTCGTCTCGACGGGGTCGTTGGAGTGTGGACCGGGCGGGAGATCGAAGGCCGAATATCCCCGTTTCCGGAAAGCTTCGAGATCCACCCGGCTCGTTGGCTGGAAGGGGTGAAACCCGTGCTGCAGGGTCCTCGACCGACCGCTTTGGCACAGGAAAAAGTTCACTATGTCGGTGAGCCGGTGGCGATCGTCGTCGCCGAGGATCGCCCGAAGGCGGAAGACGCAATCGATGCGATTGTGGTTGAATATGAAGGGTTGCCGGTTGTCGTCGATCCCGAGGAGTCTCTTCAACCGCGCGCGACCTTGGTCCACGAGGGATCGAACAATAATGTCGTGTTCAGCTTCCGCATCGAGAAGGGAAACGTCGATGGGGCGCTGGGCGCTGCGCCCTATACGTTGCGGGAGCGATTCCGCCATCACCGTTATTGCGCCGCGCCTCTCGAAGGCCGCGGCGTCGTTGCCTGGGTCGAGCCCAAAACAAACATTCTTACCGTCTGGTCCTCGACGCAGATGCCTCATCTGGTTCGGCGGCAAATTGCGGCCCAGCTGAGCCTTCCCGAAGAGACGGTCCGCGTGATTGCGCCGGATATCGGGGGAGGATTCGGTCCCAAGGTGTTTGTCTATCCGGAGGAAATTCTTGTCCCTTTTTTGGCGCTTCAGTTAGGTTGCCCGGTGAAATGGATTGAGGATCGTACCGAACACTTCATCAGCACGGCGCACGGCCGCGACCAACTCCACGATGTCGAGTGTGCGTTTGATGAAGAAGGCCATATCTTGGCGTTTCGCGATCGGTTCCTGCTGGATAACGGCGCTTACAATCCGATGGGCCTCACCGACGCGTACAACACGGCCGCCCATCTTCAGGGCCCATATAAAGTACCCGCTCTCTCGATCAGCGGAACCTGTGTTTCGACCAACAAGGTGCCCAACGCGCCCTATCGTGGCGCTGGACGGCCTGAGGCGGTGTTCGTGATGGAGCGCTGCATCGACAGTATTGCAGCGCGGTTGAGGTTGGATCCCGCCGAAGTGCGCCGGCGTAATTTCGTCCAGCCCGACGAGATGCCCTACCACGCGGGAATTTTGTACCGCGACGGCGAGCCCATCCGCTACGACAGCGGAAATTATCCTGAGACATTGACGCGGGCTCTGGAGGCGGCTGGTTACGATGAGCTGCGAAGGCGGCAACAGGAGCTGCGTCAACGCGGGCGCTATCTCGGCGTCGGCATTGGTTGTTACGTGGAAGGCACCGGCGTAGGTTCGTTCGAGGGCGCGAGGGTACGGATTGACGCTTCCGGCCAGCTCATCATTGCCACCGGCGCCACCGGGCACGGCCAAGGTCACGAAACCGTCTTCGCGCAGATCGCGGCTGACCTCTGGGGAGTGACTCCGGATAAAGTTAGCCTCGTTGAAGGCGATACCGCATCGATTCCATTCGGCTGCGGCACCTTCGGCAGCCGGAGCACGGTCAATGTTGGATCTGCCATTTATGGGGCGTCGGCGCGCCTGAAGGAAAAGGTAGTGAGGCTGGCTGCCCACATTCTCGAAGCCAACCCCGATGATTTGAAGTTGGGTGACGGAAAAGTTTTTATCCGGGGATTGCCGCAACGAGCCCTCTCCTTCAGCGAACTAGCCCGCGCGGCGGTACCGGGGTGGGCCTCGAAGCTGCCCGAGGGTTTGGAACCGGGTCTTGAAGCGACTTTTTATTTTGTGCCGCCGACAGTCACCTGGGCCAACGCCGCGCACGTTGCCGTGATCGAGGTAGAGATCGACACAGGGATAATCAAACTACTCGACTATGTCGTCTCTCACGATGCCGGGAAACTGATCAATCCCCTGCTGGTGGATGGGCAAATCCACGGCGGTGTCGCTCAGGGTATCGGCGCGGCGCTTTATGAAGAGATCGCTTACGATCAAAACGGACAGTTGCTCAGCGGTAGTTTCGTCAACTACCTTTTGCCCGGCGCGATGGAGGTGCCGAACATAAAGACGGTGCATTTGGAGTCGCCTTCACCGCTCAATCCTTTGGGCGTCAAAGGACTCGGTGAGGGTGGTGCCATCGCGCCACCGGCAGCGATTGCCAACGCTTTGGCGGATGCGCTGCTGCCATTCACGGTGCGAGTCAACGAAATTCCTCTCAGCCCAAATCGCGTCATGGAGCTTGTGGCGGGAGCGCATTGAGCAATTCATCCGGAATATCGCACCACAAAGGCCACGAAGATCACGAAGGAAAAACAAAGAACGCAAAGTTAAAAATCAATTATCCGAAACTTCGTGTGCTTCGCGCTCTTCGTGGTGAAATATATTTTTTTCACATGAGGTGAGGGAGAAATTCGAGTAAGAACCAGTGGCGGTATCACAGAACATGACGGCAAGGCACGCCATCGAGATCGACGTCAACGGCAAACAGTACGAGCGACTCGTCGAGCCGCGTCTGTCTTTGGCTGATTTCCTGCGCGACCATCTCGGGCTTACCGGGACTCACCTCGGCTGCGAGCAGGGAATATGCGGCAGCTGCACCATTCTATTCAATGGAGAAACCGTCCGTTCGTGCTTGCTCCTCGCCGTGCAAGCGAACGGTGGAGTGATCCTTACGGTCGAGGGACTGGCGTCGAAGGCCAAAGATGGCAACCTGCTTCATCCGCTCCAGCAAGGCTTTTTGGAAACGCTGGGTTTCCAATGCGGCTTTTGCACGCCAGGTTTTCTCATGACCCTCTATGAGTTTCTCAACGAAAATCCGTCTCCTTCTGAAGACGAGATACGCGAGCGATTGAGCGGCAACCTGTGCCGCTGCACGGGTTATCAAAATATTGTTGCCGCCGTTCTGTGGGCGGCGGAGCGTCTCAGAAAAAGTTCGGATCGGTGATGGCAACCATTTTGCGCCTCAAAGATATCGCCAAGGTCTGGCACATCGAGCGGACCAAAGAACAGGTGGTGGCGCTCGGCGGCATCAGTTTGGAGGTCGAGCAAGGCGAGTTCTTGGTTTTCGTTGGACCGTCGGGCTGTGGCAAATCCACCCTCCTCCAGATCATTGCAGGATTGGAGGAACCCGCGAGCGGCTCGATCGACGTCAGCAGATCCGTAGACGGTCAGAAGCAAACCGGGATGGTGTTTCAGGAATTCGCTCTCTTTCCCTGGCGCACGGTTCTGGAAAATATCGTCTTTGGTCCGGAAGTGAGAAGCGTCCCAAGAGCCCAGCGCGAAGCCAATGCTCAGAAGCTGATCGAGTTAGTTCATTTGCGTGGCTTTGAGCATCGCTACCCGCACGAGCTGTCAGGCGGCATGCGTCAGAGGGTCGCGCTCGCTCGCGCTCTCGCCAACGATCCCGCCATTTTGCTTTTTGACGAACCGCTCGCTTCACTGGATGCCCAGACCCGCAAGGTGCTGCAAGCAGAGCTCGTGCGCATTTGGCAGGAGACCAAACGGACCTTCATCTACGTGACTCATGGCCTGGATGAGGCGGTTCTGCTCGGTGACCGCGTGGTCCTTTTTACAGCTCGACCGGGCCGTATAAAGGAAGTCGTGCCGGTTCGGCTTCCCAGGCCGCGGAGCATTACGGGCCGTGGCGAGGTTGAACTGCTTGAATACCTTTCGGAGCAAATCCGAGATGAGGTGGAACGTTCCCTCAAAGCCGAGGGACTGACATAATCGAAAATGGAGCGATACCGATTACTCCAGTACTCCAATACTCCATCACTCCAGCTGCTATTAGCTTCGGAGGATTTATGAAGTCGCTGTGGAAACGCTATCGCCTGCTACGGGTTATTTCTCCGATAGTTTTCCTCCTGATCTGGGAAGGCGTGGTGCGGCTCGGCGAAGTCAATCAACTGCTTGTTCCCGCGCCGGCTTCAGTTCTTCGGACCATGGTCGAGTTGACCGTAGACGGTCGTTTGCCTTGGGCGATCGCCGTCAGTCTCCATCGGGTGCTCCAGGGATTCATCTATGGCTCGCTTCTTGGGATCGGCTTAGGGCTTTTGGTCGGCTGGTTCCCCGCCTTTGAAGATGCCGTCGATCCGCTCGTCGGCGCGCTCTATCCTATCCCGAAGTCGGCGCTCTTCCCTCTCTTTATCCTTTGGTTCGGTCTCGGTGAAACCTCGAAGGTGATGACCATTATGATCGGTGTAGTGTTTCTGGTCCTTATCAACACGGTCACCGGCGTGAAAGCGATTGATCCGGTGCTCCTCAAGGCCGCTCGCGACCTCGGTGCCAACCAACGACAGATTTTCACCAAAGTAGTCATTCCGGGAGCGTTGCCCAATATCTTCACCGGCCTCAGGCTGGGAGCCGGGATGGCGTTGATCCTGGTTTTCATCACCGAAATAGAAGCCACCAAGGCAGGCCTCGGATTTCTGCTCTGGGAATCCTACCAGTTGCTTCTGATCAAACAGGTCTTCAGCTGCACCATCGCCTTCGGCATTCTCGGGATTCTCAGCAGCTGGGGGCTGCAGTGGCTCGAGGGAGTGATGTGCCCGTGGAGGCGGCTCTAACTCGTGATCGTGATCGTTTCTCGTGATCGTGCTCGAACGAACACGAACCACGTTGATTTCAATAAAGACCGCGTGCTTACGAATTTCTGAAATTTAGATCTGGATTGGCCCCCACCTCCCTTCGACGGTGCTCAGGGCATGCTTTCCTCGCCCGGGACGCGGGGGAGGACGAAGGAGGGGGATTGAACGGCTTGAACGATTGGAACGTCTTGAACGCGAGCGTAGCGGCAATACGGAGCGCAATGGCTCGCGACTACAAATTTTCGCGAAACTAAACCACTACTGATAAAAAGGCTGCATTGACACCTGCGGAATGGCCGTGGTAGATGCGCCTTAAAGTCTAGCTCCGTGCCCCAGAAGCGCTATCAACTTCTCAGGAGGAAATATGGCAAGCGAAAAAATGACAAGCACAAAGTTGGTTCTGCACATAGCCCTGACCATCACGCTTGTCGTTCTGTTGCCTTCGCTGGGCCGAGCGCAGTCGGAAACGGTGAAACTTGGAGATCTGGCGGCAATCTCCAACGCCGCAGTTTATATCGCCATCGAGAAGGGATTCTTCAAGGAGCAAGGTGTCGTCACTGAAATCTCCAATTTCGCCTCGGCGGCCAAGCAAGTTCCCGCTCTGGTTGCGGGTGAGCTGGAAGTTTCCGTCGGCTCGGCCAGCGCCGGTCTTTTTAACGCCGTGGCCCAGCAAGCGCCGTTTCGCATCGTCGCCGACAAGGGCCAAGCCCGAGAGGGATTCGGCTTTTCGCTTCTCACGGTGCGCAAAGACCTGGTTGATTCGGGGCAAGTCAAGACCTTCAGAGACCTCAAAGGAAAAAAAATCGCGATCCTGGCCAAGGGCAACATCCAGCACTATCTCGTGGGCAAGATGGCAGAAGAGGCCGGGCTTACGATCAACGATGTTGATCTCACCTTTCTAGACGCTCCCAGCCAAGTTACCGCCTTTGAGACCAAAGCGATCGATGCCTCCTACGCGGTCGAGCCATGGCCGGCGCGCTTCCAAGAGCGCGGGGTGGCTGTGCGTTTTCGCACGCCGGATCAGGTCAAGGGTCTGGGACCGGTGCAGGTCGGAGTCATCATCTATTCGGGCAAATTCATCAAGGAGCGCAGGCCTGTGGCCCAGCGCTGGATGACTGCCTACCTCAAGGCAGCCGAGTTGTTCCACAAAAACGGGACAAAAGATCCGGAGATTGCGGCGATTCTGGAAAAGTATACAAAGGTACCTGCTAAAGTGATCCAGGCAGCCATTCCGCCCTATCAAGATCCCAATGGCAAGGTACTCGTGGAAAACTTGGCGGATCAAGCCCAGTGGTTCGCGAATAACGGCATGCAGCAGAAGATCAGTATCCAAAACGCTCTGGACCTAAGTTTTTTGAGATGAGGAGTGTTGGAGTAATGGAGTATTGGGTCTTGAGCCCATCACTCCAGTACTCCAGCCCGATGAGTCTTTTTCAGCAGCGTGCCAGTAAAGGAAGTGTCTCGTGGCGAAAGACTTAAGAGGATTTCTAAGTGAGCTTGAGGCGGACGAGCCGGATCAAGTACTTCGGGTAAAGAAACAAGTCGATCCGCACTTCGAGGTGACCGGTGTTCTCGCCAAATTGGAAAAGGAGCGAAAGTTTCCAGTCGTCATCTTCGAA
>Ga0209801_1000666_pt1 | contig 22440 bp, 18 predicted proteins | sample GraSoiAngelo_127_FD_185884 | JGI IMG/M metagenome (GOLD analysis project Ga0209801, IMG submission 185884) | Grasslands soil microbial communities from the Angelo Coastal Reserve, California, USA - 14_0927_09_40cm (SPAdes) (version 2) | ecosystem: Environmental > Terrestrial > Soil > Grasslands ... | reverse complement strand
TATCATCGGTACCAGCTCATCGATCAGTGCATTCGCCACTTTTCGGACTGGTGGCTGCTTGGAACACTGGCAAACGGCTCGTGGGGCTGGGACATGTGGGACACAGCCAACGTGTTCGTCGGTACCGCCGAAGCATCGGGCCTCTTGGCCCTGATACTTTTTATGGCTCTCTTTAGCCGGGCGTTTCGCGCGATCGGAAATGCGCGGGCCACCTTTGAGGCGGATAGGGCGAAACAATTTGAACTCTGGACCATTGGGTGCGTGGTGTTTACTCAACTCATGATCTTTGCCGGCGTGGACTATTTTGATCAAACGAGGATCGTGTGGTTTCTCATTCTGTGCATCGTCATCGCGATGACGGGTGAGTACGGCCTGGCGCGGGTTAGCCTTAGTCAACCCGAGTCCACAAGCGTAAAACCAGCGATATTGCGACCCGCGACCGTTCCAGAAGGCTCCGGGCTAAGTCGCTTTGGTCTTCGAAGGTCTGAAAAAAATCGCTGATTTCAACAGGAGAAGTCTCCCTACGCTGAGGCTTGTGATTTATGAGTCTTTCAATACCAGAAATACGGCAATTGGCAGACGTTTCGAATCCAAGTTCGTTTTCGAACCGCATGCGCTTCCGGCGATTCCAATTATTTGAATCTCTAATTGCGACGTTGCCGCGTCCGCTGCGCATCCTGGACGTTGGGGGTACAAATCTGTTTTGGGAAAACCGGGGTTGGGTGAATCGAGATGACATCCAAATCGTTACTCTCAATCTGCAGGCCGAACCAAAGTCTTTCTCCAACATCGAATCTGTTATTGGTGATGCAACGGATCTGAGCCAATTTGCCGATGCTAGCTTTGATATAGTCTTCAGCAACTCCGTAATCGAACACCTCTTTACGCTTGAGAATCAGCGACGGATGGCAGCGGAGGTACAACGAGTGGGGAAAGCCATCTGGGTGCAAACACCGAATTTTTGGTTTCCTATAGAACCTCACTTTCTTGTGCCAGGGTGGCAATGGCTGCCGACGGAGGTGCGTGTGAGGCTGATTCGCAGGTGGCGCTGCGGCCATCGCGGACCGTGTACGGAGCCTGTGCGGGCCAGACAGCTCGTTACAGAAGTTCGGCTGATGACAAGGGCGGAGCTGCGCCAAGCATTTCCAGGCGCAGACTTGGTGCCGGAACGCTTCCTGGGGCTCGCTAAATCATGGGTCGTCATATATGGATTTCCTCTAGATCTCCAAGGTCGGCCTAAACTGAATCTCCACAACCTCGGCAATAGGTAAGCTAGCCCCGCTTACTGTGGTAGAAACGTAGAGGAATCGAAAACTGAAAGTGTGGTTGGCTTCTCATTTGGAAACATGGGTTAAGACAGAAGGTAAGAGCCGGGGTTTCTCACCTATACTATCCTTCTGATTTGCTTGCGAAAGTAATCCTCTAGACCTATATGCCCTCTGAGATACAAGAACATGCGTCGAGCACTCCCCCGGGAGAAGTGCCTGCTGCTGCACAGACGCCGGAACCATCTCTCGCTGTTATGATCGGCACGAACACCGTCTTTGGTGTAATTGCTCGCCTGGCCCAAGCCGGAACTCGCCTTATTACGGTGCCCATTGTGATTACTCATCTGGGCCTTGGCGGTTACGGGATCTGGGCGATTATCATGACGGCCGCGGCCTACATGCGGTTTGGAAGCATCGGTGTAAAGTCGGCGTTTCAGAAGTACGTGGCAGAAGCCACGGGCAACGGGAATTATGAGCGCGCGAATCAACTCCTGAGTACGGGTACGGCCGTGTTGCTTGTGATTTCCTGCTTGGGTCTGGTGCCGATTTCGTTGTGGTCGCGGCAACTGGCGCGGGCTGCCGGAGTGCCGCCCCAGTTTTTGGAATCGGCCGCGCACGCCATCTCCATGCTGGCTGTAATCATGCTGCTCTCCAATTTTGGAGCGGCGTTTGAAGCCATCGTCATGGGGGGGCACCGAATTGATCTTGCCCGGAAATTTGTGACTCTCTTTACGATTGCAGAGGCTGTGGCCATCATCTTTGTCCTGCATTTTGGCTTCGGTCTGTTCGCCATGGCCACCGTTATGGGCGTCTCGGAAATCGGATTTGTCGCTTGTTGTTACGTGGCCTCCAAGAAGGTGGTGCCAAAGATTCATGTTGGCAGGAAGTACGTCAGTAAGACGGTTTTGCATGAACTATTTCGCTATGCAGGGAGCTACCAACTCGTGAACGTAATGGAGGTAGTGTACGCGGCGATTATTCCCGTCGCGATGCTTCGCGTATTTGGGGATGAAGTCGCGGGCGTGTACGCGCTCGCGAGCCGACTGCAAGGGGCCGCACAGATGCTCCCCGAAGCCTTACTTCTGCCGATTTTGTCTGGAGGCGCGAAGGTATTCAGCGCTGGTTCTACCGACGAGATGCAGCGACTCATCAAGAAATCGTTCAAGGTAACTCTTGGTTTAACACTCTTTCCGCTCGCCTTTCTTTCTATTTTTGGCAGGTCCATTGTGTACGCTTGGACCGGTCAGTCTCCCCACGCCCTGCAGGAAACTCTGTGGCTGCTCTGCATAACTGGACTCTTCTATTCTTTTGCACATCTCAGTTTGGTGCTCTACCGAACCTCTGGACATGCACTGTATGACAATGTTCGACAGGCCCTGGGAATCCTGGTTCTCCTTACCGTCGCCGTATTTGCTTCTACGGTGGGATATCTCGGCCTTCTGTCCGGCCTTGCCTTCTCGGAATTAATCGGAATGGTGTTCATGATTATTGCGATAGGGAAGACGTACCCTGGTTTCCGCGTGCGGTCTATGCTGCCGGATATTGGCAAACTAATCTCCGCGACTATTGCCGCGCTGGCGGTCGGGTTGGCTCTCAGCATGGTGCCACTACCAGCCATGGATAATCAGAGAATCATGGCACTTGTCCGAATGACGATTGCCATCGTGGGATGTGTGCTCGCGGCGGGACCGGCATTGTGGTTCACGAAGTCTTTGACCAGGAAAGAAGGGCAGGCGCTTCTGCAAGTTTTTGTTCCACGCAACTTCCGTGCGCCGAATCCGTAGTGGCGGGCAATCCGGCTAAGCTGACAAAGTCTTATCTCCCTGAGAGTGGGAACTGGAGCAAACCCCGTGAGTGAGCATGAAACTGTGAAGGGCAGTGAAGTCTGGATATCGGGCAACGCACAAAGGGAACCCGCGAAGACAGCACTCCAGTGCCCTCTTTGCGAAGGGAATGAGATATCAGAGTTCTCGAGTGCTCCCGACCGATTTCACCTCAGGACGCAGAGATACAGACTCACGCGTTGTAATCACTGTACTTGCGTCTGGCTGGTCAGCCCCCCGCTGCCCGGGGAAATGTCCCATCACTATAGCGGGGATTATCACAACGCGATCGTCAAGGCGGGTGAAACCTCTGCCGCAGCACGGTGGGAGCAACAACGCGCCATGATTTCAAGATTCAAGAAGGGTGGAAATATCCTTGATATCGGTTGCAGCTCCGGTGGGTTTCTCAGCACTTTAAACGCTGCCAACTGGAGGCTTCATGGAATCGAGATTGCCCCCGAGACGGCTGAAAAGGCCAGGCTTGCCACGGGTGCTGAGGTTTTTACAGGTGAGGCCACCGAAGCGCCCTTCTTACCCGATAGCTTTGATGTCATCACTTGTTTTGATGTCCTGGAGCATGTCTATGATCCACGGCAGTTCCTGAGCAAAGTTCAGGAATGGCTCAGGCCTGGTGGCATTTATTACGTGATGCTTCCCAACATCGATTCATGGGAGTCGCATATGTTCGGTTCCTATTGGTACGGATTGGAGTTGCCAAGACATCTATTCCATTTCTCGCCCAAATCCCTCGGGTATGTCATGAATTCCCTCGGTTTTTGTGAATTGAGTCTTCTGACTCCGCGCACCTGTTATGTGGAGCGCAGTGTTAATTATCTGGGTGCGGGAATCGCTAGCAAATTTGGATTCGAACCCACGTCACAAGCGCAAGCGAAGGAAAGAAGCATTGCCTGGAGAGCCATTCGCAAAGTTGTGCGTCTGTCCTTCATCTTCCCGTTCAGCCAGGTGGCGTCCTGGGCGGGCGCAGGCGGAAGTATGGAAGCAGTTTTCGCCAAATCCACAGAGACTCGCTCGGTCGGGGGAGCAGTCTAGAATGCCGTACTTGAACACTTCAGAAGGCTGTTCTGAATCATACTGAGAATCATGAGAGAAAGCGTGATCTTCAAGCCCCGCATGTTAATGTGTGCCTGTTCGCGGGAAGGGCCGTCCAGTGGTTTCTCGGGCTGACTCATGAGCACCGCGCACAGCAGAGAGGGTTTTTGATGAGCGCTCTTCCAGTAGCCCCGTTCGTTGATCTAAGTTCTTTCCTCTCCCACCTTGAACGCACTGGGCGTTTGCACCGAGTCTCCAAACTCGTTGATAAAGATTGGGAAATTGCCTGCCTGGCTCGCTGGGCCATGGAATCCACACCGGAAAAGGATTCCTACGCTCTCCTGTTTGAGAATGTGAAGAATCAGTCCGTGCCTGTGGCCGTCAACCTGTTTTCCACCCCCGAGATGTACGGAGCGGCGCTCGGCGTTCATTCGGACGAGTTGCTTATGGCTTGGGCCAAGGCCCTGGATCGACCGTACAAGCCCGTTGAGGTTGCCAATGGTCCGGTATTCGATGTCATCGGCACTGACTCGCAGCTCAGCCTTCTGAAGCTCCCCGCTCCCATTTGGACTCCTGGCCGTGACGGCGGACCATATCTCAGTGCCGCGAGTGTGATCACCAAAGACCCGGATACTGGTATCCAGAATATGGGCATCTACCGGATGCAAATCCATGACCAGAACCATGTCGGCCTCTCCTTCGGCAGTAAATTGCAGCACGGTGCCATCCATTATTCGAAATACTCTAAACGTCAGCTGCCCATGCCGGTGGCGGCGGTGATCGGCGCTCCACCGGTTATCAGTTTTGCCGCGGCTGCCAAGACTGCTTACGGTGTCGACGAAATGGAGATCGCGGGAGGTCTCGCCGGTTCTGCTTTGCAGGTGGTGCGCGGAAAAACCGTGGATTTAGCCATCCCTGCCCAGGCCGAGTGTGTAATCGAAGGTTTTGTGCGCTGCGACGCGCTGCGAATGGAAGGTCCGTTCGGGGAAGTCTTGGGTTACCTGAACCAATCTTCTCCGGCACCCGTCGTTGATGTCACCGCCATCTATCACCGAGCGGCCCCTATACACCATGGGTATGTGCAACAGATGCCTCCCTCGGATGGCCACCTGGTCATGGAGATGGGATTCCTCGGGCCACTCTGGTTTTACCTCACCCGCAAGCTCGGGCTGAAGGGTGTTCGCAATCTCGCCATCGCGCGTGGTAGCGCCAGTTTGGCAATTCTTGTTGCTCAGATCGAAAAAGCGCATGTGTCGGAGAGTGCCCGCATCGGTCGCGCGCTGGCTAAGTTCAATTTGGGGCAGAAATTCATCTACCTGGTAGACGAAGACATTGACATTCGAGATCAAGAAACCCTCAACTGGGCGTTGAGCTCGCGCGTAGACCCCGAGCGCGATATTGAATTCATCAAGGACTTTCCCACATTTCAGTACGACCCCTCCACTCTCGCGCGTGCAGCCAAGGACGGCAGAGAGCTCGGCGCTCCCCCGTATCCTTCATCTGTGGCCATCGTCAACGCGACCGTAAAGTGTGCCGTGCCGGAGATCTCGCTGCCCGGGCGCTCAGTGATGTTCAAGGCATTGGAGAATTGGGGTGAAACAGGGCTCCCACCCATCACTCCGCGAAAGCGTCTGGATCGATTGCTCCATACTCATTCGGACCCTGTTCCTGCCTCAGACCAGAACTTTGATTCGCACCAGGGTTGAGACCGAATTAGGCCAGGAGCTCCCCTCTAAGATCCTGCCGACATGCTCCGTAACTTATTGACAATTAATAGGTTACAGAACACTCTCGACATCGTTCCTCATACTAAGGCAGCGAAATTGCTCTCCCTGCGGCTTATTCCGGGATGCAGAGAGAATTATAAAGATTGGCGCAGGCGATAAAAACACTGAAAATATCTGGTAGGGGAGCTCCTTGATGGTCAAATTGTTCACGGCGCCCGAAACAGCGGCACAGCTGCAGATCGAACTCGACACGCTGTATCGCTACGCACGCAGCGGAGACTTGCGGGGTGTAAAGGTCGGGAAAGTGTGGCGTTTCACCGCGGATGACATTCGGGACTTCATCAGTGCCCGGGGACACCATCCACCAACCGAGGATCACGCTCCTCGCCTGCTACAGGACGCCCTCCGCAATGCCGCCAAGGAGTCCGGGGACCAGACTAAGTTCATCTGTGGTACTGAACGTCTGTCTTATGCCGAAATTGATCGTTATTCGGATGGCCTTGCCAATCGGTTGGTCGCGCGTCATGTCCGCTCGGGCGATCGTATAATCCTCGGCCTGCCCAATTCAGCCGCGTTCGTTATTGCCTGTTTCGCAATATGGAAAGCTCGGGCTGTCGTAGTCGCGCTTGATCCCGCCATGCGCTCCACAAATCTGCAGCATATTTTGGAGAGAGCGGAGCCGACGGCGCTAATTGCGGAGCCGAGTTTTGTGGAAAGGGTTCAGGAAATGCCGGGGGTTCTCCGTTTCTTCCGCGTTTTTTTCTTGAAAGACCCTTCTGCAGCTCTACCGGAAACTGCCCAGATCGCCGTGGAGTCCTTGCAAACGGCAATTGCCGGCGATCTCGAAACGGGAGCACTGCCGGCCGGTGCACGGCCGGATGACTTGGCAACCATCACCTTCACCAGCGGCTCGACCGGCGTGCCGAAAGGTGTCATGCACACGCACGAGAGTACGCTGGCGTGCGCATCGTTTACGCTCAATTTCCTGGAGTTGTCGAAGACCGACGTCATGGTGGTGCCCCTTCCTTTGCATCATATTCTTGCCTTTCGTCGGTTTCTTACCTGCTTTTTGGCACAATCGACCGCGCTGATTGCGCCCGACATTTTTGTGGCTTTGAGCCAATTCCCAGTGTTGCGTCCCACCGGCTTGGTCTTGGTTCCAGCGGCTTGCAATATGATCATCGACACTTTCGCTTCCTTTTTCCGTCACAACGGTAACTCCCTGCGCTATGTCGAAATCGGTTCTGAACCCATGTCTCCAGAAAGGCTGAGCGCCTTGCAAGCCATCTTGCCCAACACACAGATCCACTTGACCTATGGACTTACAGAGGGGCGCGTTGGATACCTCAAGCGCGGCCCCCGCGGTGTCTTTAACCGCCTCGCGGGTTCAAATGATGGCTTGCAAGTACAAGTCGTGGATGGTCAGGGCCAGCCGGTTGCCCCCGGTGAGACCGGCGAAATCCTGCTCCGAGGGTCCGGACTTTTGAAGGGCTACTTGGGTGATTCTCAAGAGGCGCTCACCAGTATAAGGAACAATGGATTCCGAACAGGTGACATGGGAATGATGGAAGCCAACGGTGACATCCAATTGATGGGTCGCATGGATGACATCCTTAAGGTTGGCGGCCACAAAATCAATCCGCGCGAAGTGGAGGCGGTCCTGCAGCGGCACCCGAACGTGGCAGAAGCGGTTCTTGTAGGACTTGCGGACCCACGAAAAATCATGGAGGTAAAACTCCATGCGTTTGTAGTCCCCAGAAAAGACGCCGTCCCCACTGCCGCAGAGCTGGTGGCCCATTGCCGGCTCCATTTGGAACCCTACAAAGTGCCTGCAAGTATCCAGTTTCGCGCCTCATTCCCGAAAACGACGCTTGGTAAGATCCAGCGCCACTTGGTGACCCAAGAAGCACAGGGGGCCGCGGTGGAAGAGGGTGATCCTTCTCAGGGCCCAAACAATCCAGTTGGTGCCTGACTGGCTGTGTGCCCTCCAATGATGGGAAGCCAAGCTCAAGGCTGTCGCGCGCAAAACTCGGTGACGGCTTGACCGAACTTCTCTCCACAAAACACGATGGCGCGTCAAACCTAGGCGTCATGCATGGTTTTTCCTGACTTGCTCCGATCCTCTCTGAGTAAGAACGCTGTCACACGACCTTTGCCAAAGTTTCCAAAGGATTGGCCTTGGCCCCTCCGATCGAACTCCAGCGACTTTGCGGTTGAAACCCTCGGCACTCATCGTGTTCCAGAGGGCATGGAACGATACCGATTGGATTCCGAAGCTAGCGAACTTCCCTCTAGCGGGGACAACCAAGGGCGACAGTATATTGGGGCGCCGCTCCGCGCGAGAACACACTTCGTATGCTTATAGGCTTGGGGCGATTCTAGGACTTACCGTGGGCTTCCGCGATCGCGTGAGAATATTCAATCGAGTGATTTCCCGAGCCATTGAGAAATTTGTCCAGCAGGCACGTGAAATGCAACCGCTCAGGCTCAGTGAGATGAGGCATTGCGGCAAGATGCTGGCGGAGCAAGGCTTCGCGTTTATGCTCGGGCACGGCTCGCAGTTGGGCGTACGCCGCACACGCCGCCACACCAGCCTGCCAGCGCATGAAGCCCTCGATCTGCTCTTCGATCAGAGCGGTGGCGCGTGGAATCTCCTCTTCGCGCGCTCTCTTGTTTTGTTCAACAACCTCAGTGAGGTTATCGATATCGGAAAGATGGACTTGCGGGAGCGATTTTACAGCGGGATCCACGTTTCGTGGCACCCCCAAGTCCATGATCACTATTGGTCGGTTCCCCCGGACAGTCATAGCTGCTTCGAGATGCGTGCGCGTGAGAATTGGTTCCGGACTACTGACCGAAGTCACGATGAGGTCGGGCCAGTCCAGCACCTCAGGAAGCTTTTCCCAGGGCAAGACCTCGCCCCCATAGCGCGCCACGAGTGTTCTGGCATTTTCAGTCGTGCGATTCAAAATCCGCAGTTGCGGAACGCCCCGGGCACACAGGTGTTTCACTACCTGTTCGCTCGTCGCACCCGCCCCCACAATCATGATCCGCTGATTCTCCAAGCCTGACAAAAGGACCTCTGCCTGTTTCACGCCCGCAAACGCCACGGACATCGGCCTCGAACCGATCTGCGTTTCCGTCCGAATGCGCTTGCCAACTTCCAGCGCCGACTGGAACAGTCGATTCAGGACACGACCGGTCGACCCGTAATCCATTGCCACACGATACGCTTCCCGAACTTGGCCGAGGATTTCCGACTCCCCCAACAGCAAGGAATCCAGCCCGGCTGCCACGCGATAAAGGTGACGAACGAGATCGCGGTCACTGTGGCGGTAGACGGCTGAGCCCATCTCGGCAGGCGCCAACCGGTGGTAAGAAGCGACGAACATCTCCATCGCCTGGAGGATGTCGCCGGAGCGCTCTCGCGCCACGCCGTAAACCTCCGTGCGATTGCAAGTCGAGAGGATCACAGCTTCCTTGAGGACGCCGCGGGCACGCAGTTGGTCGGTGGCTTCGCAAGCCTGCTCAACGCGAAACGCAATTCGTTCGCGCAGTGCGAGGCCCGCGGTGCGGTGGCTAATTCCTATGACGGCGAGTTCCATGTTGATAGCTAGTGCGCAGCCTTTCGCCCTTGGTGTGTTTCACGGTGTCACTGCGGGCAAACCCTGTTTCACGATTGCACATCTCGGGGACGTGAACCTTCTCTGCGATGGTCCAGCAATACACCAGCTGGCGGGACAGCCGCGAGGGCGTCTACTTCAGCTCCTTCGCCACTTCCTTTGCAAAATAGGTGATGATGATGTCTGCACCGGCGCGTTTCATCGAGATCAGCGCTTCCATCATGATCAACTTTTTGTCGAGACGGCCAATCCGTGCTGCGGCGTCGATCATGGCGTACTCGCCGCTCACGTTGTACGTGGCCAACGGCATCTGGAATTCCGTCTTCGCTCGGTACACGATATCCAGGTAATAAAGCGCGGGCTTCACCATCACAATGTCCGCGCCCTCTTCGATATCCATCGCAATTTCCCGCATCGCTTCATTGGAATTGCTGAAATCCATCTGGTGCGTCTTCTTGTCGCCATGCGACAACGTCGACTGCGTGCCTTCCTTGAAGAATGGATCGTAGAGCTTCGAAGCATATTTCGCCGAGTACGCCATGATGGGCGTGTTCACGAAGCCGTCGTCGTCCAGCGTTTGTCTCAGTGCGCGAATCTGTCCATCCAGCATCGCTGCCGGCGCCACCATGTCGCTGCCTGCTTGCACGTGCGAAAGAGCGGTTCTCGCCAGCACGTCTTTAGAAGCGTCGTTCAACAAGTACCCGTCCTGGAGGATCCCGCAATGGCTGTGTGTCGTGTATTCGCACAGGCATACGTCGGTCACGACCAGAAGTTCGGGCACATTCTTTTTCAGCGCGCGAACTGCTTCCTGAACGATTCCGTTGGGCGCGTAGGCGCCCGTGGCAAGCAAATCTTTTTCCTTGGGGTCCGGTACCCCAAACAAGAGAATCCCGGGAATTCCGAGGTCGCGAATTTCTTTTGCTTCCTCGATCAATTTATCGATGGAAAGATGATAGTTGCCTGGGATCGCATTGATTTCGTGCTTTATGCCGTGGCCGGGCACCACGAACAAAGGCAAGATCAAATCGTCAATCGACAGTGAATGTTCGCGCACCAAGCGCCGGAATCGGTCGTTCTGCCTGAGCCTTCTCAGTCTTCGGGCAGGAAATCCTGTTCCGGCTTCCCTTCCGTACGATGGCGCTGGTCCGCCAATCGTCTGAGTCCTCTGCTGTGGCATATTCTCTTCAAGCAAGGTCACTGCTGATTTATTGTTCATAGTCATATTTTTTGGCTCGCTGTACTGCGTTCCTCGCTGGGAACACTTTTGGGCTTCGAAACAAAGAAAGGCATGATCTTTCCGCTTACCGTCGGAACAGGAAATTCCCGGACGATTTGCAGCATGTTGGACTGTTTCCACATCTCCGTGCCGGATTGCGACCAGGAATCAGGGCTGGCTTCCGCTCGTCGGAGGAGATTCAAGAATCGATCCAAGACCTCGGTTTCCTGGATTTCTCCCACTCGAGGACTCACAAGCAGTTGCAGGTGGGTGAACCCGCGCGAATCTTCCTTCTCGACCAACTGATAATCGGTGCTTCTGCCGCCAAAGCGCTCCGGGAGATCTCTTTCAACTATGCGGATGAAGTCGGTGTCAACAAAGGTCACACCTTCCCCTGTTAGCTTCTCGTAACTCCGTATGTTGTTCAGGCACGCATCAAATCCGACTTGCCCAAAGACGCAGGCGCAACTTTCGGAAGAGATCTCGCCATAATCCCCCATGCCCACATTGAGGAGAATCTTGGGGGATTCGTAAAGAAGCGAAGTGAACAAATAAGATTCAACGAACAAGTCCGAATGTGGAACGTTTTGACGATGGGAAATGATCGCGGTCGTATCTTTGTACAGGTGACAATGGTCGCTCTGCGGATGGTTTTGGTCACAGCCGGCGGCAATCACCCCGGCCTCTGAGATCCCGTATACGGGAACTGGTGCCCCGCCCACGGCTTCGATCTCCGTCCTCTTTTGCGGAGTGAGGGGCTCGCCCGTCACCAGGAATTTCGTGCCTTTGATGTTGAGATTTTTTTCTGCCGCTGCAATGCAGACGCGGACGGCCGAGGAAGCGAACGTATAAACGACACAGTTCTCGTGTTGTTGTAGCGCTGCTGCGGCCCACTCCGCGACTTTCAGAGCATCCTCCAGCCCCACATACTCGGGCTCGGCCAAACGACAGCCATGCAGTTTGCCAAGGGTGAAGATGAGCTTCGTGCCCCATTTCTTCTCCCAGTTGACGTTGAGCTGATCTTCTGGCACCTGGGAAAACCATCTTTGAACCGGATTGCCGATATCTGCGAACCGCAGGCTCGAATTGATGCCTGGTGCGCCAGGAAAGATCGGAAACCAGTTCGCGATGGGCGCCTTCAAGCAGCCATGCATGTTCAGGAAAAGAGCGTCGTAGAGCGATCGCTGATGTAAGTAGTCAAAGTCGATTCGGACTCTCGTGCCCGCGCTCCGTGTAGCGCCGCTTCGCACTTCGTAAACGTAGGAGAGAAAAGGATTATCGAACATGCCTTCTTGGCACCAGAACTCGATGCCATTGCGCACCACCGGCACTTTGCCTTTGAATTCGTCAACGGTGAAATACACTCCCTCGTTTTCCAGAGTGCGCAGCGCTCGCTCGATTCCGTCTTTTCCCACCCAGGTTTTCAAGTCATTGAACTGGATTCGCTTGCGCTCAAGTAACTTCAGATATGGGCTGCAGGCGTATTGGAAGATTCCTTTTTCGACAAAACTCAGGAAGTTTTCCTCGCGCGCCAAGACCCGTTTTCGGATGGAATCATTTGCCTTGGCGAGCGCTTCGTCGGGCGTCATTCGCTGTTCAGCGAATCTTCGAAATCCCTCCACGAATCGGTCGTACTTTCTCATCTAGAAATGAGTCGGGCATTCACGCCGACTGTCTCCTCTGGGGCTCGTCACTCTCCCAAAGCTGTTTGGGAGGCTGAACTGTTTGTAGGGGCCTTTTACTGTCTGCACCACATGGAGGAGAGAGGCACCTTTGTGACCAATAATCAGCCTCCAGACCCAACCGTAAGTCGTTTGTTTTATATATGTTATGAAAATTCCGGTCTCCAAGCTCCTCTCTTCAGCGAATCCTAAGGGCAAAAGTGGAAACGGCTTTCCATGCGTCTCTGGCGCATAAAACCCCAATCATTGACAGTTTCGGTCACTTCATACGGATTTTGGGGGACAGTGATCAACGCCTTCCGAACGAAGGCGATAGCGATTCCCGAGATGATCATGATCCGTGTTCCGACCGAAGATGATCAGTGATTCCCGAATGATCGTGATCAGTTACTGGTGATCTCTCTGGAACGGTGATCACGGAATCCTTCCCACAGGCCGAGGTGACGCTGGACATCGCAGTAGGCAAGCCATTCTCTCGAAGTAACGCAGAGAAGCGAAAGCGTCCCAACCAGGAGAATGTCCATGGGCGAGATCAAGGAAGTCCCCCTCCTCGCCTTGGCGCTGAGGCTGGGGCAACGGGAGATCGCCCGAGGTTATTCGATCAGCCAAAGGGACGCACGGGACTGCCTGAAGTGGGCCTCGGGGGGCATGAACTAGGGCAATGACCCCTCACGAAAAGCCTACGATGGCACTGGAATGTCTCCTTTCAGAAAAACATTGCCGTGTGACACGTCCTGTCATAGAGCTAACGCTTTTAGTTACAATGACATATGATGATATGCTATTTGGTAGCAGAATTGCCTTTACCAACTTCAGCGTCGCCGCAGCGATGTCTATCAGGGTGAATACGGAGAATTGGATGAAGCTCTTACGGGCAATTGGGGTTCTAGTTGCACTCATGATCGTGACGCCGCTGGCGCAGGCCGACGGCACGACAAAAATGGAGTTCACTGGTGTGAATGGCGCGAATAATGGCGTGTATTACGTCAGCCCATACACCGGGATAATGAACTACGGGACATCCAACGCGCAGACGGTGGTCTTGTTTTGCGACGATATCAATAATGAAGTTTCTATGAACCAGGTTTGGAATGCCAACGTGACCGGTCTGGCGTCGGGCAATTTCTCGAACACGCGCTACGGGAATGGCTCCGTCAACCCCAATCTCGGTGGCACGAATCCTCAAACTCTGTATGAAGAAGCCGCTTGGCTGGTAACTCAATTCGCTTCTCATTCTGGGGACTACGTCAGCCTGCAATATGCTCTGTGGGATCTTATGACTCCTGGGGCGGAGCCCACGAATTTCGCCAATGCTGATGGCACTACGGTGGCGCAGTGGCTGGCTCTGGCCGCGGCTAATTACGGCCAAATCAATCCCGCGAGCTTCATAATCATCACCAACACAGGGACACTCACCTATAAAGGTCAAGTCCAGGAATTCATCGTGCAGACCCCGGAGCCGGCCACGGCCGTTCTTTTGCTGATCGGAGTCGTCTCGATGTTCCTTCTCATCCGGCGGAGCCAACAGCAGTCGGCCTAATTCTGCCCATCCTCTTATTTTGATTCTGCCTCCGGACCTCGGTGCGGAGGCAGTTCTCTCTCTCTCTAACGCTGGTAATCCTGCCCGAACTGATTCTGCAGCAGTGCGGTCTGGCGGATGCTCCGAATAGAACAGCGATTGGTTAGCTCAGTCGCATCCTAGCAGCATCCCCGTGCCTCCGCTCTTCTCTGCTGTTTGCCCGTCGACTACGATCCTGGTGGGGCACGAGCCGAGCATTGGTCATCGTAAAGAGCGCATCACCGAAGCGCCATAGTAGATGGTGTTATTGAAATATGCGGGTGTCGCCCAAGACCGCCAGAGTCTAACCCGTTCGAAGCGACCTCCCCGGTAGACGTAGTCGTTGTTCGGGTTGAACTCGCCCAAGGAGTGGGGATTCACGACGTAAATGATGGCGTCTTTTCCGGTCTCCAGGGCTAGACTAGATGCCAGGTATTACCCGCACTATCCTACAGATCAGGCAACACCGGCGCACCGCAGGAGCCCCAATCCGAATCGGCGCTGGATTCCGAAACGGTGTTGTGCACGGTGAAGTAATCGGCCACGTTGAGGGCGTTGCAGCTGGCCGCGGTCTTCCAATTGATGTTTCCCGGCGTATCTGCAGTCATACCGCCGCGCTAGACGCCCCACCAAGCCCTCGCTACCGTTGTGCGTAAAGTGAGCACTCCGAGCCGTTGCAGAGTGGGCACCGTGCCAAGCCCGCCTCAGATAGATCACGCCCTTAAGTAACAACAGATTGCGCGTTCTTTGTACTGCGCAGGATTGAACGTCACCTGACTCGTTGCGTTGCGCAAGGTTGCGTGGATTGTCGTCGGGCTGCCGCTCTGCTCCAAGCCTGTCGTGGGTCCAGAACATGTAAGCGCAGATAGTGACTCCCATTGGCGTTCTTGGACATGGCTACAGGCTCGAAAGACGCCGTACCCGTGCTGAAAACAAGGCAGTTACTTGAATCCGTCGTGAATTTAGCTGTTTTCGTTCAAAAGTGGCCGAAAATCCAGCATTTCTCTTGAAAATGTTTGCATCAGTCGTTTGATTTTCACAAAAGTAGCTTCAGCCCTCCAGGGGTTTTAGCCTGTGAATCTGATGAAGTATCTCAGCGGCTCGCTTTTTGATGAGGGGTGGATTTGCGAATCGAAGAATAGGTCGATTCCGCGGCCGAGTAAGTTCACCGGGCAGCCAGAACAGCCTGTGGCGTAGTTTGTTCAAGGTCAGGCTTTGCCATTCTTCAGTGAGGCAGGTCCGCTGAAATGCTGTGACTAGGTTGTAGGCCAGCCGAACTACTTCTAGATACAGTGCGTTGGCCGCAAAAGCACGAGTGGGAATCTTCCTCAGCGCATAATCCTCACGCAGCTCTCGGATGCGTGGCTCCATTCCGGCGCGACCATCGTAGAAATGCCACACCCCGGCCGGCGTCAGCGGCAGGTTCGTGTGCCAGACCCGATAGGCGTAACGCTCCAAGGTAAACAAAGTTGGCTCCGGATCGGTCTCCTCGATCCTCTTCCGCGCCACAATGCAACGCCGTGCGTGAGGCCAACCGTGGACATGGTGCTCAAACTCCGCGATCTCCCAGCGGGTATTCATCGGCTCATAGCGTAAGCCTCTGAGCACACGCTTCAAGGAGGGGATCATGCGCGCAACCACTGCGTACTGGGCTGGACGCGCTTCCAGCATCTCCAACACCGGCCCATAGCCGAAGCCGGCATCGGCTCGCACGCGGAGTTCTCGTATGTCAGCAGGGGTGGAGTGAAAACAGCAAGCCAAGAGTTCCTCGCTGCCAGCCCAGGTTCCCGCATCGCCGCGGCGCAGTTCCACGTCCCAGAGAAATGAGGAGTTCGCTTCCAAGCAGAGCAGCGGGTCATAGGATCGCTTGCCGCGATACCGCGGGTTGTAGCCAACCGCCGCCCCTTCTTGGTGGCCGAACACAGTAATGATGGTGCTATCCAGATCCAGAATTAATCGCGAGCGGTGATCCGGCCGGTGAATGAAATGTTGCAACATGTAGTCATTGACCCGGTGGAGTTGTTCTCGAAAATCGGGTGCAGCCTGCAACAAAAAGCGCCGCAAGCTTTGTGGACTCGGGTAACTCGGAAGGCCGGTCAAATACTGAAAGGTGCCATTCGAACGTAACAGCGATGCCGTCTCCAAACGATCCAAACCCAGGATGATCGGGTAGACCAAGGACAGAATCATTTGGGAAAGCTGGTAGTCTTGGTTGCGCCGCGGATAGCGCAAATGCCGAGTTAGGAAGCGGCGCAATTGCAGCATTCGAATGAATTCACCGAAAAACAGGACTCCGCCATAGTGAGTCAAACCCGCATGGCCAAAGGCGATTTCTATATTTCTAGGTGAATACCGCAGGCTGACTAAATCCTAACAGAGCGTTAGGAATTAGTCAGACAGCCGAAGGTTAAGAAAAACTGCGTAAAATAGGGCGAAAAATCACATTCACCCTACGTTTTCACGACGGATTCAGGAGTTACAGACACGATTTTCGTGAGATTTCGCGGGCCGAAGGCCCTGCGGCCCAGCATTGACGCGAAACCCATGGTGGCCTGGCACCCTTTGATGGCCTCGTGGATCAGGTCATGACGCGCCGTCCCTACCGTGGTGCACGGAGCGTCTTCTGGATCGTCGGCAGCGGTTCTGCGCATCAAGGCTCCACGGCAGCCCAAAGACTCCGGAATAGGCACGGCAATCCGGTTGTCGTTCATGGGCTCATTCATGCCAGCTGGCTCAACCAGATAGAAATCTATTTCCCGATTGTCCCACAGAAGCTTCTCGCACCGAACGATTTCACTCCGCTGATGGACTTGCCTCAGCGCCTCATGGCATCCTCGCATCACTGCAATAGAATACGTTTATATGAAACGGCCTGCAAAGTCGGTGTCAAAGTCTGGCAGAGGGGGGAAAGGCTTGCACGCATCAGCCGGAAGAAAGGGCACTGCTGCAGTGTGGTGCGGCGAATCGTCGCAATTTCATGTGTTTACTTTCTTCCGCGGGACGGTGTCGTCCCTGAAGAGCCCATCCGGAACCGCGAAAGCGCTTGTCCTAAATTCTGAATGAATCTTTCCGAATCATAAACATCCGACTCCATGCCTGTACTTTCCGCGGGTGCAGTTGGTTCGACCTGATCGAGCTGAAATTCATGTGCGACCTCTTCAACGATTTTGGGTGAGATCGGTCGCTGGTGTTCAGCGTAAGCATTGATGAGCGAGTGTTCGCAAAGCAGATTCACCACGCGTGGAATACCTAAAGAATACAAATGGATAGTGTCAACGGTTTGCGGGCTGAAAATCAGTTCACCGCATGCTCCAGCGATCCTTAGCCGCTCGGCGATGTAGTCATGGGTCTGCTCTTTCGTCAGAGGGCTCGTCTTACAGCGGAGCATGATGCGTTGCCGGAGTTGTCGCAGTTGAGGCAGCTTCAGCTTCTCTTCCAGCTCTTGCTGTCCGGACAACACGATCTGTAGCAGCTTCTCCGTGGATGTCTCGAGGTTAGTCAACAGCCGAATCTCTTCAAGCACAGCGTGGGTCAGGTTTTGCGCTTCGTCCACGATGAGCACGGTCGTTTCACCGGCACGGTAACGATCGAGAAGCCATTGATTGAGTCGCATCAACTGCTGACTCTTGTTCTGAGGTTCGCAGGAAATACCGAACTCCGCCAGAATGAAATCGAACATTTGATTCGTATTCATCCGGGAATTAAATAGAAACGCAGTCCTTGCCCGCCGTTGATGCAACCAGTCGAGAAGGCGGTTTATTAGCGTGGTTTTTCCTGTGCCGACTTCTCCGATGAGAGTAATGAAACCTTTGCGATTCTGGACGCCATACATCAGTCCGCTTAGTGCTTCCTCAGCCTCTTTGGTAAGAAAGAGGTAGCGCGGATCTGGATTGACGTTGAACGGGTTTTCTTTTAGCCCGAAAAAGCTCTTGTACATGGTTTCTAGACTCTCGCTATCTCCCGCGATGCTGCCCCATTGCTAGCTGTGTTCTGGCGAACAATTACCCGGCAAACGTCAGTATTTTCGCGAATCAGGCCTATCGCAAGACGAAGGGTCTAGGATGCCATCGGAGCCCGAGAGTAATCTGGTGCAAGGTGAAGTTCGTGCTGCAGGTACCCGCTGCGCAAACGGCTTGATTCGATGCTTGGATTTGGGCAGTGTAACCGATGGTAAAATCGGCATTTCGTCCAAACGGTCGGCTCAGCCCACCGCCCAGGTACCATGAATTATATATCTGTGAAGAAGCGGGACTGACAACGCTCCCATTTCGCGAATAGCCCACGTTGAGACTGGCCGCCCATTCCCGGGAAAGTTGACGAGCAAGGCTAAACTGCAGTTGATCTGTGATCGCTCCGGCAAAAACTCCGCTCCCACCACTAATACCGTGATCATAACTCAGAGCCATACTACCGCGATTCAAGGCGTAGGTGAGGCTGGCCCCCCCGGATCCCGAAACTCTGTTCGTAGAGTTGTCAATTGGCACCCGGAGAGTGGTCACGTCGGGTCCGCCAAATAGTTGCAGAGCAATCCTCCCACTGATCTTGTGACCGTACATGAACTGAACAACTTGATCGTTGATTGCTTGTGGATTGCCAAGATAGCGATAACTGCTAAAGCGGTACTGAACCCCGAGCGTGTCCGCGCTTGTCAACACATAGTCATAGCCGATATTCAAGTTGACGTTGTTACTTTCGATGTTTCCCGCTTCGACGAAACGGAGGATGCCATACGTGCCCGCTGCTGTGATTGATCCTCGGGGACTGACTGTGTAGGCCACTTGAGTTGCAAAGGCGTTGCTGTAACGGGGGCCAAAAGTCGTGAAAACGCTTTGGTTGGGTACATAACTACTCTGCAGACCCGGCAGCGGAGGAGCGAGAGGACCAGCCACACCAGGGATGGACAGAGCTGTTCCGGCACCGAAACCGAACTGGGTTTCGGGAAGATACGAAAACTGGTCGAGGAAGTGCAGCTGCCATCTCCCCCAATCGAACATTTCTATCAGGCCCAACTGCTGAAACTGAGAATTGCCTTGTGCGCTGTCCGAGGAAATGCTTGCGCCCCCCGAATAGTTCACGGCCAGCTGTGCCCGGCTCCAGGTTTCAAGCACACTTAAGTTCCCGGTGACAAGACTGGTCGTATTCCAGTCCAAAGCAGTTGCTTGGTTCAGCGCGCTTGACCGGACGGTATTGGCGTACTGGAAGCCTGGCAACCAGTAACTGTGACGAATTCCTGGCGTGCCCAGCGTAGGATTCTGCACGCCGGTCAACGGGCGGGTGTCCGGATTCAGGTTGATCGTTGATCCCTGATCGCCATTCGAATCCAGCTCGCCCAAACCTTGGATCACCGGCGGATACTCGCGGGCCGCAGGCCTTGGCTTGGAGTTATCCTCCTGTGCCGAGAGCAAAGAAGCGCTGAGGAAGAGAGCTGCCGATGCTAGCAAAAATCGCATGTGTCGTTTCATCTAAATCCCCTATGGCACTACAATTACGTCGCCAGATTGCAACAAAACATTTTGGTCAGGCCTCTTGCTGTTGACTGCATCTTTGTAGTTGAAGGGAAGCTTCACTTGTTTGCCATCTTCGATGCGCAAGACATAGATGTTCTTGAGCTTGGCAAATTGTGTGAACCCACCGGAGCTCGAAAGCGCCTGCAATACGGTCATGTTAGGCAGCAGCGGAAAGGCACCTGCGCGGGTGACTTCCCCGGTCACATAGATCCGCCGACTATTAATTTCCGATACGCTCACGGTAACCTGTGGATCATTCATGAATTTTTTCAGGCCATCAGCGATGACCGCGGAGAGCTGCATGGGCGTCAGGCCAGCGGCTTGCACATCGTTCAACAAAGGCAAAGAAATTTTTCCATCCGGTCGGACAGGAACCGCCCGCGAAACCTCGGTCTCTTTCCAAACATCGATACGCAGAACGTCTTGCGGACCAATCTTGTACTCCGCATCATTCAACTTCCCCCGCGATGTCGTCTCAGACTTCTCACTGGCCGCCGTTTTCTGAGCTGGCGTTTCCGTAGCAGCCGGCTGTGGCACTTCCTGCGTCTGCCCGAAAGCAAGAGCCAGCCAAGCTGCCATAACCAGGGCGGTTGAGAAATTCATTGGATCCTCCCCACTACTCATCAGACTCGGATACCCGTAAGCCAGTTTGCCTAATTTTGTACAACAAGGCCTTATAGCTGATCTGTAATTCTCGAGCAGCGCGCTTGCGGTTCCACTGCGTGCGTTCGAGCGCTTTCAGAATCAGCTCACGCTCCGTACTCCGTGACGCAGCGCGGGCAGCCACCTTGAGCGAGCAAACCCGCGGTCCGTCAATCACCTGCGGAAATCTCTGTGGCGCGGCTCGCAGATCGTCGAGCGCCACCTGGGCATCCCCGACAGCCACAATCTTCTTTGCCACATTCTCTAGCTCGCGAATATTCCCCGGCCAGCTATAGGAGGCGAGAAGTGCAATCATTTCGGTGCTCAAAACCGGAGCCGACTTCTTCAATTCAGCCGCATGTCTGGTTAAAAAGCATTCCATCAGTGCGGGAATGTCTTCCTTGCGATTGCGCAGCGGCGGCAGGCGGAGGCACACCCCACTGATTCGGAAATACAACTCCCGGCGAAAGCGCTCCGCTTCGCTATCTTTTTCCAGGTTGCGGGTAGTGGAAGAGATCAGTCGGGCAGTCAGCTGACCGGATTCCCCGTTCCGCTCGCCGTCCGGGAGCAAGGAGAGCAGCACGCGCTGACAGGCTAGGTCGAGCTCCTCCACTCCATCTAGAAATAAGGAGCTCGACCCGTGGTCCTCTGCTTCAGTTCGCAGGCAATCCTGAACCTGCCCAAGAAGGCGGCCGGGATCGAGTGTTGCGCAGCTAATTTTCTTCAACTGCGCTTCTTTTAGGCCAGAGAGACGATGTATGAGTCTGGCGTAGACTTCTTTACCGCTGCCACTCTCTCCAATCAAGAGAACGGCGATGTCCGTACGCGCGATGTCGGCCACCATCGTGTTCAAGGCTTGGATGGCGGGACCTTGGCCAAAGACAAAACCGGTCTTGGCGGCTAAACCCAGCGTATGATTGATTTCGGAGCTCATGAATGGACAATTGCTCTACCGATACCCACATCTCCCTTGAATCGGAACCGCGAAACCTCTGAATTTGAAGGTGCAATTACGCTACCAGGAGCGTGTAAGATCTTAACAAGATGTCTTACAACGTATCCTATTCACAATACTATGCTTATATCCGCCTGTGGCCGGCGAATTTCACAGCTAAGTTGTTGGAATAGTCTCCACTTCCTTCCACTAAGTGGCAAAATCTTATCCCTTCTCATCTCTACCCGACTCCGGCAACGGAGCCACTTCGCGAAGCTGCTAGAGAAGCACACTATAGCTCGTCTGCAGAGCCTGAGATCCGTGTGCTCATTCTCCGAACGCGCGCGCAATTGCGGGCGATACCGGGCGAGGCCACCAAGAATCGAGGGAAGCGCGGACTGCAGCCTAGGTGATGTCTTCTTTCATTTTCTGGGGAGCGCCGTGATTGGCGGCCCAGCGCGTCGGCGAGGCGATCTCGAATTTTTCAAAGAGCCAGGTTTCTTCCACTGCCAGATAGTTTGCCAGCAACTGCCGCTGTTCTTTAGAAGGCTCACGATAGCCGTGAATGATCTTGCTCAAGATGCTCTCGTCGATGCCCACTTCGCGAGCTAGAAAGTTCTGGCGCACAGAGCTTCTGAAAAGCTGTAATTTTAGATTCGGATACATCGCTTTACCTCAAACTGCCCCTTGCGGTGGATGCCGCAGGGTGCATGTAGGGCCTTCGAAACAAACGGAAACCCTTTTAAAACTCGGGTTTGGCCCTATCAAGAGCCTTACTCGTGACCGTCGTAGTCCTTCACGCTGACATCCGTGGCGTTGAATACTACGCCAACAAGCTTCTTCTTATCGACTGTGCTCGCCGTTTTCCGGAGCGTTTCCCGCTGACCGTGATGCGCTCGCACAACCATGACAATCCCGTCGCAGGCCGCGCTGATCAGCTCGAAATCTGCCAGCGGCCGAATGGGCGGCGCATCGATGAGAATGACTTTGAACATTTCGCCGCATTGACCCAGAAATTCCTGCCAGCGCGTCCCCGTGAAGAGTTCCGGCGAAGGCGAAGAAATGGTGCCGGCCGGAAGAATGAACAGATTTTTCTGATTGGTCGCCACAATGGCTTCGTCGGGGCCCACGTCGCCGGAAAGAATTTCTGCAAGCCCCGGAGAGTTCGGACGGTCGAGCATAGCAGTGAGCCCCCGGGTCCGCATATCACCATCAATCACCAGGACGCGCTGCTGCGGAAGCTGCGCATAGCACAATCCAAGGTTCATGGTGGTGAGGGTTTTGCCTTCGCCGGGTAAAGAGCTGGTGATTACGATCGAGCGCAAACCGGATTTCGCCTGCGCGTGCATCAACCTGGTGCGCAATCCGCGGTAGGCCTCTAAAGCAGCGATCAAAAAGTCGTCCTGGCGG
>Ga0209801_1000664_pt1 | contig 22467 bp, 19 predicted proteins | sample GraSoiAngelo_127_FD_185884 | JGI IMG/M metagenome (GOLD analysis project Ga0209801, IMG submission 185884) | Grasslands soil microbial communities from the Angelo Coastal Reserve, California, USA - 14_0927_09_40cm (SPAdes) (version 2) | ecosystem: Environmental > Terrestrial > Soil > Grasslands ... | reverse complement strand
GCTGTCATCCTTATTCATCCAATCGGCGCGGGGTGGACTGAAGACGTCCAGGTCCAGCGTGTCAGCCAGCGCTTCGGCCTTGTGGGGCATGTTCGGGGGGATCGTCAGCACTTCTCCCGCGTTGACGACAATCTGTTTGCCATCGATCCAGAACTTCAAAGCGCCTTCCAGGATATAGGTCACCTGTTCGTTGACGTGACTGTGCTCGGGTACGATGCAACCTTTCTTCATAATGACCCGGGCCACCATGATCTCTCGGCCCACGACGAATTGCCGTCCCAGCAAGGGATTTAGCGCCTCGATTTCCACCGTGTTCCAGGGTATGTGCTTCAATTCGGCTCTGCGACGCGCCTTGGGGATCCCCCGTTGCCGGAAGATGCTGCTCTTTCCGGCAACCGCAACCCGACTTTTCTTCTTCCTTGCGTGCTTTTTCGTCTTTACTGTCGCCATTTCAGTGCACCTTTCCTTCGTACAGCCCGGTCGCAGTATCGTGCAGGTAAGCTTTGGCCATTTCGACAGCTTTGGCTTCGCTCACCTCGCCCATGGAAACCATTTCCGCTAGAGCGGCAGCTAAACCCGCGCGTGCCGACTGTACTCCCAGCCAGTAACTCTCTTCCGCGCCGAGAGCATCATTGTACGGGAAAGCGTCGGTCCCAAAAGTTATCTTGTCGGGAAAAGTCTCCAGCCACTGCTTTAGAGAACGCTTGAATTCCGAAGGATATTCCACAATCTCCATCAGCGATGAATCCATGTAGACGTTCTTCACCGCCACCAGCCAGATTGCCTCCCGCTCGTAGGGATAGCCGCCGTGAATCATGACAAACGTTGTACTCGCATATCGCGGATCGCGCAGAATGTTCTCCAGATTCATGATGCCGCTCTCGGTCAGGCTGAAGTAATCGCCGATACCAACGGCAGAGTGAATGTGAACCGGAAGACGCAGACGCCCGCCTTCCCTGACAAGGTAGCGAAATACGTAATCCTGAAAGGTCTTATATTCCTCCGGACTGGGCACGCCGCCGGCGATGTACTTCTTATATATCTCCTCAGCTTGCTCGCGCGGGGGATCGCCGAACTTGGTCGAGCGGAAGTACGCCACCTCGAATTTCATCGCAATTCCGCCCTTTCTCTGATTGTCTTCGAGCGTACGGCTCACGAACGAAAGATAGGCAGCAAAATCTGGTGGGAGCTTGGAAACTCCTTCCTGCTGCATCCAGCGGTGCAGCATTTTTTCTTGCAGCGGAATGTAGACCTCCTGGTCGGGATTCCGGGAGCGCTGCTGGCTATTGTCGAAGGGCCACATGAGCGCGTCCGCAAAGAACACCCACGAAAAGCGCTTCGGATCGAGGTAGTCAGCCATCATCGCGCGGTTCGCGACCGAGCCCTCAATGTTTAGCTGGTCGAGGATATTCGAGAAATACGCGGTTCCCTGTGCCTTCTTCAATTCAGCCTTTTTCTGAACCAGCCAGCGGGCGTGCTCGGGAGAGAGATCCTCATACGGATATCCGAACAGAGCCTTGGCGGCCGAGACCAGCTCGGGATTGGAATCGCGCTCCCGCAGGGCAGCACTTCCCGGGGGCGCAGCCATCGCGTCCACGTCAGGATCATCGGGAAAGCCGGGATGCGCGTGGTGATCGAAGATCTTGATTTTTTCGATTTGTGGCAAAAGGCGTTGATAGATCTGCTGGACGTCTGACCCGGCAAGCGGGCGAGCCTGGGCAAAGCACAATGCTGGTAAGGTGCACAGGATAATGAGAAGACTACCTCGTTTCATGAGCTTTGTTCTCCCAAGGCGCAAGCACGCGGAGTTCCGAATTCGATGCCAGCACGGCGAACCTCGCCGCGAAAGCGGCTGCAGATGAAAGTCCACGGCGCAAGCCGTAAGCGCAAACCAGGAACCAGCCCCGCAGGGGCGAAAGATCACAGAATTGTCCCCACCCGGCCCGCCGCCGCACCCTGCCACGCCGTGGATGCCTTTAAGATTCTTTCGACCGCTTCTTTCAAGGTAGCCGTCGAAGACGCGAACGAAAAACGCACGAAATCTTGGCCCGACGGACCAAACGCCGCGCCGGGAATCGCCGCGACACCTGCTTCTTCGAGCATGATCCGGCAAATTTCTTCAGCAGTCATGCCGGTGCCGGCAATATTCACCCATGCGTAAAAGGCGCCTTCCGGCGGCGCACAGCCGAACCCGGGAACGCGGTTCAGGTCTCGGGTGAACTCGTCGCGCCGCTTGGCGAATTCGGCAACCATCCGCGGGGTAGCGCCCTGGCGGTCACGCAGCGCCTCAATGGCAGCGTACTGCGTGAACTCGGCCACGCACGTGTAGCTGTTCATCGTGAGCATGTTGAGTGCTGGAACGATATGTGGCGGCGCGACCGTGTAGCCTAACCTCCAGCCTGTCATGGCGAAGCTTTTGGAGAATCCGTCGATGATCAGCGTGCCCTCTTCCATGCCCGGATAGCGCAGCATGGAAACATACTCTCTGCCATAGATAATGCGCGCATAGATTTCGTCGGAGAAAACCAGCAAATCGTGCTTAACCGCCAACTCGGCAATACGCCGCTGGACTTCGTTCGTGTAAACGGTGCCGGTGGGATTTCCTGGTGAGTTCGTAATGATGACCTTGCTGCGGGGCGTAATCCTGGCGGCAATTTCGTCGGGATCGGGCTGCAAGTGATTGCGTTCAGCCAGTCCAAATGGAACTGGAATTCCGCCTAATCCGAGTGTGATGGACGCATACCCAGGGAACCCGGGATCGGGATAAAGCACTTCGTCGCCCGGCTCGACCAGAGCCATCATGGCCATGAAAAGCGCGATCTTACAGCCTGGCGCGATGACCACGTTATCGGGCGAGACCTTCAGATGGCGTGTGCTATTCAGATACTCCGCGATTTCCTGGCGGAGCGCAGGGACGCCCTGCACCGAACAGTAGCGGTCCTTCCCTTCGTCGAGTGCCAGTTTCGCGGCATCCAGAACCGAGGCGGCGGGATGAAAATCAGGTTCACCCAGTTCGAGATGGATGATGGAACGGCCTTTGCGCTCCAGCTCTTTGGCGCGCGCAAAAACCGACAGCGCACCTTCGCCGCTCATCACCGACATTCGTGAGGCAAGAGGTTTCATGAAAGTTGCCGGTTCTCGATTCTCAGTCGCCAGTGGGCAGCAAGGGGACGGAGAAGTTAAGTTGGTTATTCTAGCGCGCTGCCTGGTCCTCGGTCTTTGGCTGTGGCTGTTCGCTCGTTTACCTTCCCGGCGCTGGCGTCGTTGGGATGTGCAGCGCTCCGATAAAGCGCGGAAAGAATTCGAACGCCGCCGCTACAGCCGTCAGTTCCAGAATTTGCAGATCGCTGTAGACGCGTTTCACAGCTGCATAAAACGTGTCGTCGATTTCGGCCGGAGATCGGTGCAAGCGGTCGGCGTAACGGAAGCCGAGCTTTTCTGCGTCCGTAAAAGGGCCACGCTCGAAGTCTCTTACACCCTCGAGTTGTTCGGCCCGCGCTCCTTTTTGTTTGGCCGACAGGGAATGGGCTTTGATCCCGTACTCGAAGTCATGCAAGACGCAGACTCGCACCGCAACTAGTTCCTTGTACCAGCCGGGTAGAGAGCCGTCCCCGACGATCGGTTTGAGGAAAGCGGCAAAACCCTGGGCCATCGCCGGAATGTGCGCGATGGTCTTGAACATATTGGGCACGGCGCCCCGCTGGGCTAGCAAGGCGTCATAGAGTGCGCCAACTTCCGGCGAGACCTGATCCCGCTCCAGCATCGGAATCCGGCCTCGCTTTTGCCTGCTCACCTCAGAAGGCATAGCGCAACGAGAATTGGATCAATCGCGGCGTGCCGACGGTCGAGACGATTTTGCCGAAGGCACCGGGGTTCTGAACGTCAGTCGACGCCGGATTGGCAAAGTTCGCGTGATTCCAGATATTGAAGAAGTCCGCCGTGAAGCGAAGCTCGTGACGTTCCGTGATCGTGAAGTTCTTGATCAGGGAGAAGTCCCAGTTCTGCTGGAATGGTCCACGGTAGAGATTTCGCCGCATGTTGCCGAAACCTTTGGTGCAGCCAGCAGGGCTGGAGTCGACTGCGCAAGAAGCTGCCAGCGTAGGGTCAGCAAAGGGAGCGGTGGTGAAATTATTGATGTTGACGTAGCCATCCAGGCGACTGTGGATATCGCCCGAGGTATAGCCCGAAGCAAGAGTCGCGCCCGGAGCCAGGGTCGCACCCAAGGTCGGAAACGCAAGCCCATTAGCGATGTAGGCCGACCCTGCAGCAGAATCAAATATGGAGAAAGGCGTCCCGGACTGCGTGGTCGTGATGCCGCTGATTGACCAATTACCCAGCGCATGGTGAACCAAGCCGGTTCTGTTCGAGAAGAACGGCAGGTCGTAACGGTAGCTGACGGTAAACCGATGCGGGCGGTCAAAGTCCGACAGACCATACGAGTTCCGGATATCGCTCTCGTCATTCCATGCCGTGTTGAAGGCGGTGTTGCCAGTTGAGGTCGCATCCAGCGCCTTGGAGAAGGTATACGCCGCCTGGAAGTATCCCGCACTCCAGCGTCGCGAAAGTGTCGTTTGCAGCGAGTGGTAATGCGAGTAAGCATCGTTAGCGAAAATCTGCATCCCCCCGTACCCGTTTACACCCTCAAGGTTCGAGCGGGCGACACCGTTTGACGTCGTGCTTTCGGTGATGGTGTACGTGTTGCCATCAGTCCCCGTCACGACGATTGGATTGGCGGTCGTCGCCAGACGTGCCTGGACATTGGTCCTGGTCTCGCGGAGGTGGATCGTATGGTTCCCTACGTATCCGACTTCTACTATCCAATTCTTTCCCAGATCACGCTGGATCGTAAGGTTCCAGGCCTGGGTTGCGGGCACGATGTAATGCCGCGGTACTGCCAGAACGAACAGAAGTTGCGTCGGGAGCGCCCCCGTGCTGCCCGGCGCGCAGCCATAGTTCGGGAACTGAGCGGTGTCGCCGCCAGTGAAGCTCTGCAATAGCCCCAGGCAGGGGACGAAGTTAGGATCAATCACGCCTGCAGTGGGCAAAGCATTTATGTTTGCATTCGGTATCTGATCGCAAGACGCCGGCGCGTTTGCCGAAAAGAAGGTGCTCAGGCAACCCGCAGGGCCGGAGGCTCCCGCAATAGGCAGATACGGTGCCTGGAACGACAACTGATCAGCCGTTCCCACATCCTCGCGCACGTAGTACATGCCGAAGCCGCCGCGAACACTCGTTTTATGGTCGTTAAACAGGTCCCAGGCAAAACCCACCCGCGGACCAATCGTAGTGCTGTAATTGTTCCGCATTGTGCTGTTGTTGCCTGTGCCGGTCAAACCAGCGACGTTCAGTTTGTTGGCACAGCCGCCATACACCATCGGATACTGCCCGCTGTTGCCGGCCGACAGATCAAAGTTGCCAATGTGGCACAGCTTGTCATAAAACGCCCCGAACATCTCGGTGCGCAGCCCCAGATTCAGCGTCAGGTTCTGACGTACCTTCCAGTCGTCCTGCACAAAGAATCCGTAATTGTTGCTGCGGTATTCGTGGTTCGAGATGCCAGAACCGCCGAAGCTAAACGGCACAGAGCCTTGCAGGAAATTCTGAAAGTCATCGAGCCCGTCCTGGGTAGGTACAAAGAACAGTTGCCCGTTGAACACTTGCGGGAAAATCTTGTTTAAGTTGACGCGGGTGAACTCGCCACCGACGCGCAAGGTCTGATTGCCGTGCACCCAGCTCAGATTATCGACAAGGTTGAAATTGTTCTGCGTCTGATACTGATTCGCAAAGGGAGTCGGCCCCAGCTGAAAGCTAGAAAGAGTGAACTTGTAGATGTCCTTGGTGACGTTGTTCGTAGGACGGTCAATTCCCAAAATGTCTGCGGTCAGTGGTCCCACCGACCCGCCGTTGAGACTCCCCGCAGGCGCAACGTTCGCCAGGCTGTTCCGAATCCGGTTGTAGCCGAACCGGAAATCATTCACTAGCGTGTTCGAAAGCAGGTGCGTTTCATTGATGGTTAGCAGTCGATTGTGAACCGGGAGATCGAGCGGGAAATTCAGGTCACCCTGACTAATGCTAGTCGCCAGGGTCCCGCCCAGCGAAGCCTGCAAACCACCGGCGCCAAATGGCAACAACTGCTCAGAATCGGAAAAGAAAAAGCGGGCGGAGAGCTTGTCATTACCGCCGTTGGATTCCTTGTCCCAATTGGTGGTGAACTGGTCATCGGTGAACTTGCCGGGCTTGCTGATGATGAACTGCCCTCTCTGTCCTGGAGTGCCTGGAATAGAAGGAATCAAATAACCGCCGGGCGAGTCTCCGAATTGGTCGCTCTTGAAGTTGAGCAGCTTGCTCACAACCGGATCGATGCTGGGGACGTTGAACGCAGCCATCAGAGAGGCATCCGACCGATCGGTGGGCAGTACCGGGAAACCGGAGTTGCTGATCTGGGTGCCCGGCGAGAGTCCGCTGCGCTGCCGCGTTCCCTGGTAGTTCACAAAGAAGAACCCTAGCTTGGCGTTTCCGATGGGACCACCCAGGCTGCCACCGAAGATGTTCTGCTTAACCGACGGCCGCTTGAGCCCGCTCCGATTCAAGAAATACTCGTTGGCGTTGAAAACATCGTTGCGCAGGAATTCGTAAAAGTCTCCATGGAACTGCTTCGTGCCGGACCTGAGGACGGCGTTCATGTTGCCGCCGCTGTTACGCCCCTGGCTGGCGTCATACAGCGAGGTCTGGACCTTGAATTCCTGAATGACGTCCGGATTGGGAAGCGGGATGTTCGTGGCCTGCGCCACGTTGTAGTCAGTCGCGCTGATGCCTTCGATCAGGTAATTGTTGTTGTCCTCGCGTTGGCCGTTGACGATCACGCGCACATTGCCGCGACCCAACTGCGCCGAGGCATTGAGATCGCTCTGCGCCCCCGTCGACAGGGTGAGCAACTGTTCGAAGTTCTGCGTTGCCAGTGGAAGTTCGCGGATCGTGACGGACTCGATAGCCTGCCCCGTAGTGGCGCTCGTGGTTTCAACTTGCTGCACCTCAGCCTGCACTTCGATTTTTTCCAGCACCTTAAGCGGCGCTACTCTGACGTTCATGCGAGTGGTTTCGGTCACTCGCACCGCGATGTCGGCGAACTTGCCCTCCTGGAAACCGGGGCTGGTCACTGCTACGGTGTAGGTTCCGACGGGCAGCAGGGGCGCTGTGAAAGAACCGTTAGCATCGGTCTTCGTGGTACGGGCTACAGCACCCGTATCCTGATTGACGATTCGCACTTCCGCGTTGGCCACTACGGCGCCAGTGGAATCCTGGACCGTGCCTGTGATCGCACCTGTGGCGCCACCCTGGGCAAGCGCCAGGCTGGCGCTGAACAACGCCAGCACCCACACGAGAACCGAATCCCCCCAGATCCTGGACATACACCCCTCCCCGTTTGTCGCTCCTTTTTTGGAGCATGACTACTCTCTTTGCTGCGGAATTCGCACCAACAATAGAAAGCGCAGAACTCTCTCTGCGCGAGGGCCTTGAACCATAATTGCGACTTGGCGGCCCCGTGGAAAACCGAACCCGAACTTAGGAAAGACGCTTCCCCGGAAGATTGCCGGCTCATGCACTGGGAAATTGCGCGACAGCTTACTAGAAAATAGCAGACTTGGCAAGCACGTCGTGAGCACGTGTCGTTAACACATGATATGTCCGGTCGAATTAGCACATGAAATGTCCGCTTTGCAGGCGGTGAGAGTAAGAGAACATGCCTTACATGTTCTTTTACTCGAAGGCCGCGGTGGAGCGGGCGATGAAAGTACAAGAAGTGATTTTGCGGGCGATGGCCAAGAAGATCACCTGGTGGCAGGCAGCGGAGATTATCGGCATCAGCGACCGGCACATGCGGCGCTGGCGCCAGCGCTACGAGGAATTTGGCTACGATTGTTGGACTGACGCTGGACCTGACCTTCGCGCAGCAGTATGAGCGCACGGTCAATCGCCATAACACCGCGAGTTTTAAGGACCCGGTCCTCGGAATCGAGCGGGGAACTGGCGAGACATGTTGGCAGGCTGTTCGTTGCCTGCCCACCAGCATCTGGACGGCACCGTTAGCGCGACGTACGGGCCGCACCGGCCGGGGCATTACACCGCGCAAGGTGCGGCTTTCGAGTCAACCCAAACGGCGGTGCAACCAGTTGTGGTAAAGACGCGCGGTTGCAAAGTCCGGAAACCGACTTCTCCAATGGGTTGGAAAATCCCGCAAGCCCCGCAGGGTTCACACTTTCCCGCAGCTCCTGCGGCGGCGAAGGACTAGCCTGGCCGAAGCCTAAGCAGGACATTTCATTTGCTACAAAAGTGGACAACCCTGCGAATGCGACGCGGGTCCTCGAACGCTCGACCCCCGGTTGTCTGAGAGGCGATGGGACTCGTATCGGGACCCGCCCCGCTATTTAGTACTGCGCTGCTTGCGAATTTCTTCCAGCCGCTTCTTTAGGTACTCTCGATATTCCTGCTGCAATTTAGGATCAGTCGGCGAACTGTAAATCTCACTGGACTTGTATTTCCCTTCTGCGAACTTCCTCTTCGTCCACTCGTCGTGAATATGGGTTCCATCAGCTGTGTCCAGGACTTCCTGTACGAACTGGGGCGGAACAAAATACACGCCTTCGCGATCGCCGACTACAAGATCGCCGGGCATGACTGTCACTCCACCTATACGAATCGGAACATTGATCCCGGTCAGCATAACGCTTCCGATCGGCGTGGGATCGACGGCCCGGAAGTAGGCAGGCATGTCGATTTCGGAAATTCCATCCAGGTCGCGCACACTGCCGTCCACGACTAATCCGGCCCCGTGCGTGGCCTGCATGACGTAATAAAAGAGGTTGTCACCGACAATTGTCCCATTCACTTTCTTGCCGAACAAATCGACTACCAGCACGTCGCCGGGCTGCAGCATATCAATTGCCGTCTGGTTGGTAAGCCGCGCGATACCGCGTGCTTTCGCTTTGACTTTGGCGACATCGTCCACATCCGTGCGTAGGGGCATGAACTGGACGGTAAACGCGCGTCCAACCATGGTTTTTCCCAGATGCAGGATTTGAAATCCATCCGCGTACTGATTATGAAATCCCTTCTCTTCGAGGACTGCCCAGACTTCCTCTGAAGACAGCCCGCGCGCCCGCGCGATCAAATCATCAGGCACCTTTGGTCTGCCATCGGCCAGGCGATCAAAGGGGTTCTGCGCCGAGTAGTCGACCAGTTCCTGCTTCGGGAAACTGACCAACTGCGCGGCAGATGCAGGCATGAACGTGAACCAGGTATATCCGTAAAGGATTGCAGCAACACACAATCGAACCGGGTTGCGATTCATCTTCAAGGGTTTACCTCCGCGGGGAATCGGTTTCCGAACCTCTCAAATTGATGATGATTTGTCAATTGCAAGGGCTGGAGAATTTCTTTCTTCGCGGCGGCAGATTGTGTAGTATCGGCGCGCCGTTCTCGATTCTTGCAACTTCGAGTGGGGCTAGTTCTGGCTGCGCCGGAATTGGACATCCCTGCGAACTTCAGGAGCACAGATGATTAAGAGACTGTTCGGAAAAAGGCCGGTTGCGGGTGCCTTCGCTACTCTATTCCTTCTCGTTGCCGCGATCTTCCTGGTTATCACTGTTATTCCGATTCCGCGCGCGTCTTCTTATCCCGCTGACGCGAAATCCGATTCCGCCCTTCTAGACGGATACCGTCACGTCGAAGTTGCATCTGTCTCCGACGCAATGGAGAAACTTACCGGTCAGCGCACCTACTTGTCGCATCGCATGCGTCCGATCTTCCCTGCAAAGTTCGCGGGATTTGCGGTTACTGTGAGGTTGAAGAAAGAAGAAAACCACGATCCCGACGCCCTGCAAGGGATGTTGGCCGCGATAGATCAAGGCGCCCCAAATTCAGTCTACGTGATGGTCGTTGAAGACGGCGCTAACATCGCCGGCATGGGCGGTTTGATGGGGACTGCCATGCAGGCGCGGAATTTTGCTGGCGCTGTGATCGATGGCGGTGTTCGGGATGTCGGCTATCTCACCAAAATCGGCTTCCCTGTTTTTGCGCTCGGGATTGTGCCCTCGACGTCGGTAGGTCACTATCGCTTTGCCTCGGAGAATGTTCCTGTGGTGTGCGACGGGGTCACGGTTGCAGCCGATGACCTCGTAGTCGCGGATGCAGATGGCGTGATTGTAGTTCCGCGCGCCAGAGCAGCGGAGGTCCTGGCGACCGCACAGGAAATGGATTTCAAAGAGCATTCGATGTACGCGTATATCGAAAAGCTCAAGTCAATTGAGGAAGCGGTAAAGAAGTTCGGCCGCTTGTGAGGTTGGCCTCTTTGAAGTCCGGCTCACCTCGTCCACGCCGCTGTCGGCCCCGGGGCCGGCTTCGATCAACCTCACACTCCAATTACTGATCTGAATCGCCGTAACCTGGTGACTCTCGGAGCAGGAGACGTGAGCAACCTTACCGTCCGGCCGGATCAGTGCTTCCTGAGGCGATGGAGGCACGCTGATGGTTTTGATTACATGAAGCCGTAGCGGAGGTCGATCACTGCCGCCGCATATGCCTGTGACATGGTGACCGGCAACCATTTTCCGTCCTCCGTGGATGCAGAGCCGTACCCTATTCCGGGCGCGCTCCTCTGATCCAGTTTTCGCGATCGCGGTGCTTATAACCGCCAGTCGGAGCTTCTCCGTATCAGAGGCAAACGCCCAGCCGTTGGCGGTGTAGCCGTAGCGTCCATCCGGGCAGATTGCCAGCCTGCGGGACTCTGGTTTTCCAGTCGGAATGTTTCCGGCGATGTTCAGAGTCTTCGATCGCTCGTGGCCACAGATTTGTCTAACTCAATGGTCACATAGAGGAGGCCACCCTTCGGCCTGAGCCCGGCACCGTGAGATCGAACGCCGTGCCCGAAATCGATGGTGTGAATCACCCGCCGCTCCCCGAGGTCGATCACCGCCAGCGTGCTGCCGGCGGTTCCGGGCACCCAACTCCAGAGTCTCCATAAATCGGGACGAAAGCCCGCTTCCCATCCGGGGACCCGGCACCTTCGTGCCCGGTGACGCCTCCTCCCGCCACGGTGGCAATCTGGCGTCCAGAATCGGGGTCAATCCGGCCGAGGGTCTGGTCTCCCTTATTGGCGACCAGCAACAGACCAGCCGGGGCCGAAGCCGTGAAGGCTGGGGTCAATGGACCTGCCAAAATGAATGCCAATTGTCAGCGACGAACTCATAAAGTTGCTCCTTGCCCTCTTGAGTCGCCGTACCTATCGTGCTGGAGCGAAACGAAGTTCGGCAAATGCTCTGGGAACATGAAAATTCGGCTCGGGCGTATTGGTAGGTCGCCAGGCAGAGTAAAAGCGCGGCTCTTCACGGCCTTCCACACGGTAGAAATTGGCGCGCCAAACTGTGCTTGGATCGAACTCCGAACTCAGAGACTTGAGCGGAATGGCCAGTTCGGCGGACCATCTATGCCGCCGCTCATCGAGAAATGCAGAGTGCCGCAATCCGCTTTGGAGGTCACGCGTCGGAGCCGGAGAAATGTCTAGGTCGATCCAAAAGCCGTTGGGAGCGATTTCGAACTCTTTGTAATAATGAAGCTTTGACGGGTCAGGCTGAACGAATGCCTCGGCCACATCGCGCTCCCACAAGTGATCCCGTCGACCGTTTGGATCGGCATCCTCGAACAGGTAGAGGTCCCGATACCGGCACTCGAATCGCAAATAGAGATTCCGCGCAGACCAGAGGACGCGTACTGTTGTCTGGCGCTGCGGATCGGCATTCCTGCCCTGCCAGTCCGAGCAGAATGCCACAGGTATCGCCTTCGCCCATTCCTTCACGGGATGAGCTGCGTCCAACTGGATTTCACGATTTAGGTGACCCGCCACGATCGCCGCCGCTCGGTTCCGACATCCGGAAGTCGCAGTCTGGCCTGCAACAGGTATGCACAAGAGAGAGGTGAACAGGACGCAGATTCGGATGGCGTGCATAACCTGTGCTGCCGCGAGTGCCGGACCGCATGCCTGTCCCACAGCAGCGGCATGGCACGATCCGCCATGGGAGGCGTGATCACTCAGCGTCGGAAGCGGTCTCTTGGTTGCCGGTCTTGGCGGCAGAAACGAGGAACTTGGTTACATCGTCCAACTCAGCACCGGTCAAAGCAATTGCGTTCCCGGATGGCATCACCGGTGGACGGCGCAGCACCTGGCTAACATCTCTCTTCATGAAGAACTGGAATGTGCCGTCCAGTGCCTGTAATTGAATTGAGAAATTGTCCTCGTTACGGACGATGCCATCGTATCGCTCGCCTTCCCGGGTGATTACGACAGCGTGCCTGCTCGACGCCTCCGAGTTGCGGGCCGTATGGATCATTGCATCCTTAATTTCTCGAACACTATGCCCGCTGGCGTAAGCAGAAAGATCACTTGCAACGAACCCACCCTCGCCGCCGACCATGTGGCAGGCAGAACATCCTGCGCGTCCGAAAAATAGCGCCCTGCCGCGTTCCACATCACCGGGTAAGGCAGAAAGTCTCCCCCTCCCTTGCAAGACACGCAGGTATCTGACAACGGCCTTCGTACCCGAACTACCCAGGGAATGGAACGCCGGCATGCCTGTCCCCGGTACGCCTTCTTCGACGAGGCGCCTCAACTTCTCGTCCGAGAGCCGCTGTACGGCAGGGGTTCGAGCGATATCGGGAGCGCGTTCGCCTCCTTTGCCGTCTAGCCCATGACAGCTGGCACACATAGAAGCGAAGATCCTGCGTCCGGAAGCGATTGGTTTGGATTCCGCTCCGGGGTTGTCGGCCATTGATCCCCTGGCCACAACCAGGTTGCCGCTCACGACCGCGATCGCCAGCCATAACCGGACTCGCGAGTTCTCGGCGATGGCAAAAACTCCTATTTCTTCTGTTTCACGGCAATAGCTGATATCTCAATACGTGCGTCGTTGACCAAGCCCGCGGCTTGTATAGTTGCACGCGCCGCTTTGGGATCGGGCATGACCGTCTTGTAGACCTTGTTCATCTCGGGAAAATCTTTGATGTCGGCGAGATATACCGTTACTGAGACAATATCTTGCAATTCGAAACCGGCTTTTTTCAGAACTTTCTGAATATTGTCCAAGGCCGCCTGCGTCTCCGGCCCGATTCCGCCGGGCTTTAGTTTGTTGTTCTCATCGGTACCTTCGGTACCCGCGATATACAACGTGTTTCCCGCCACTATCCCATCGCTGAAGGGAAGCCCTTTGGCTTCTCCGAGTACGATGGCGCGCTTCTGCTGCGCAAGCGACGGGACGGCAGCGCATAGCACCAGCAGAATACCTGATGCCAGGATGATTGCCTGTTTGCGGTGCATGTCTGCTCATACTCCTTTTCGGATTTTTGGAAAGGTCGCGTGCCGAAAGCGACGAATTCGGTCACGGAATAACAGATAAGCGTCTAGCACACGTTGGCCATGCTATATTCCGCGCACCTTTATACAACCAGGAGCGATGTATCTACAAATAGTCACCTATGCCGACACGCAGGACGCAATGTCAAGCCATGGAACGAACAGCACCGGTTGCGAGGTCGTTCCCTTGCCTTTACACGCTATACTCACGAGCAGCTCTCCTACGGCACCCTGACGCGCTGTGAAGCGCTAAAGGGCCTCGTATCTATCAAGGGAGGTCATCGTGGGCAAGCGCGCCCTTCAACTCGCTTTCATGGTAGTTGCGGTGATGGCAGCGGCACAGAACGCCAGCCGCCCTCGGGAACAAATCGGTTACAAGCCCGCCCTCGATGCGGACCAGAAAAAGACTCTTTTGCTGAAGGACTTCCATCCGGCGTCGATGCTGCACGCGGATACGAACCGTGTTGACCGCGCCAAATTTTACGTTATAGACGTGCACAATCATGTAAACGACGCCGAGGGAGTCGAAGAGCCCATGCCTCCCGAGCGCGTCATTGAGATCATGGACAACACTAATGTGAGGACAGTTGTGATCCTCACCGGAATGTGGGGAGAAAAGCTGCAGAAAGTTATCGACAGCATGGTGAAGCCCTACCCCGGGCGGTTCATGGTCTTTACCCAGATTGATTTCTCGAAAATCAACGACTCCAATTTTAGTAAGGAGATGGTCGCTCAGCTCGACGAGGCGGTGGCCCGCGGGGCTCGTGGACTGAAACAACTCAAAGATCTCGGCTTAGGCATACGCGACCAGAGTGGCAAGCTGATTTCGGTTGACGATCCTCGGCTCGACCCCGTCTGGGAAGAATGCGGACGCCTCGGTATCCCGGTCTTCATTCATACGGGAGATTCTGAGGCCTTCTTTCACCACATAGACGGCAGCAATGAGCGTTATGAGGAACTGCTCGACAATCCCAGCTGGAGTTTTTACGGACCCCAGTTCCCCTCCTTCGAGCAGTTACTCGAAGCGCGTAATCGCGTCTTTGCCCGCCATCCCAAAACCACTTTCGTCTCGCTGCATATGGGTTGGCCGGAAAACCTGGGCTGGGTGGGCAGCATGCTGGATCATTATCCCAACGTGATGGTTGAATTTGGTGCGCGAGAGGCCGAGTTAGGCCGCCAACCCCAGCGCACTCGCGATTTTTTCCTGAAATATCAGGATCGCGTCATGTTCGGAAGCGACAATGGTATGAAGGAGGAGTGGTATCGAAACCATTTCCGCTGGCTCGAAACCGCAGATGAATACTTCGATTACTGGGGTTACCCGGCACAGGGCCGTTGGAAAATCTATGGTCTGCAACTCCCGGACCAGGTCTTAGAAAAGGTTTATCACCTCAACGCAGAGGGGATCTTCCGCCAATTCCGAGGCATGGCGGATCTGCAGACGGAGCAAAATGAAACGCGAGTTGCGCAATCATCCTTCTTCCGCGATCGCAATATGTCTTCTTTTTCTGCCCATGATTGGACTCGCGCTGAGCACCGGTTGCCAGTCCGGCGTGAAAAAGCCTACTCAGCCGCCTCCCCTTCCCTCGAACATCAGAGTCTTATTAAATAGCCATGGCCCAATCATCCTGCAGACCGGCACCGCAGAATTCCAGGTGCAGCCCTCTGGCTATATTCAGGCTTCGCTGATCGAGGGTGGTGAGCCAGTTACGCTTGATGAGCCCGAACAAGGCAAGCCGTTTGACAGCAACTATCTCTTGATCTCAGGCAAAGAAGTTCATTTCTTGCTGGATTTCGGCGCCTCCAAAAACCTGGAAGCGATCGGCAAATTGGGACCTGGAAGACGTATCGAAATTCCTGCCCGTCCCCTCGGACCCTCCGGCGGCGGCACCCTGCAGGCTACCCTGGTGCTTGAGATCTATGACGATTTCCCTAATATCGCCCTAACCTCGGTGGAATACAAGAATGGCGGTGTCGCAGTAATCACCCTCGATCAAGCAGTCGCACAACGACATCGTTTCAATTCTCACGTGGCCAAGGCAGCCCCCTACGACATGTGGTCTTTCCAGGGGTCCAGTTATGAATGGGGAAAAGACGACATCCTCAAGCTACGACCCGCCTTGTTCCAGCCGAATGAAATGGGAGCCATCGTCAATGGTGGCTTCGGTGGTGGGATTCCGGTAGTGGCTTTCTGGACAGGTTCTGTTGGCGAGGCAATCGGACACATTGAAACTTTGCCGTTGACTGTTTCTCTGCCGGTAAAAGTGAACCCCGATTCGCGAGTCAGCGCCTCGATGGTCATCCCCGCCCATGTGACCCTCCAACCCGGGGAAACCTTTTTCACGCCCCGCACTTTCATCGCGGTTTTCGCCGGTGATTATTACGAACCCTTAAGACTCTGGTCGAGCGTGCTCGCCAAAGAAGGATGGAATCTTCCTAAGCCTTCCCGTGAAGCTTACAACCCGAGCTGGTGCGGATGGGGCTACGAATTCAACGTGACGCCGGCGCAGATGCTAGACACGATTCCGAAGCTGAAGGAGTTGCGCATTAAGTGGGCCACACTGGATGATCGCTGGTTTGACACCTATGGTGACTGGGATCCGCGCTCGGATACCTTTCCTGGCCATTCCATTCAGGAGATGGTCGACGGCTTCCATAAACAAGGCGAGTTAGTACAACTCTGGTGGCTTCCTTTGGGCGTGGAAGATGGACAGGGGACATACAGTTCGCACAAATACGTTGTCTCCAAGGTCGCCCAGGAGCATCCCGACTGGCTTATTCTCGACAGAAATGGCAATCACGCGCGCATGACGCGAGGTCTAGCCGCGCTCTGTCCCGCCCTTCCCGAAGTCCAGGCCTACCACAAGCAGCTCACCGAGAAGTTCATCCGGGACTGGGGCTTCGACGGGTCCAAACTTGACAACATCTATACCGTTCCCATGTGCTACAACCCGGCCCACCACCACCAGTCACCGCAGGATTCAGTCAACGCGATGGCGGAAGTCTACAAGGCGATCTTCCAAACCACCCGCGCCCTCAAACCGGAAAGCGTAACCCAGAGCTGTCCCTGCGGGACACCGCCATCCCTGGCCTGGCTACCCTACATGGATCAGGCGGTGACGGCTGATCCGATCGGAGCGGTGCAGGTCCGCCGCCGAATCAAGATGTACAAGGCGTTACTTGGCCCTGAAGCCGCGGTACATGGCGACCACGTCGAGCTCTCTTCGATGACTCGTGTCGGCAAGGGGTGGAGCGAGCACGGCTCCGATTTCGCTTCCACCATCGGCACTGGCGGTGTGGTGGGAACCAAGTTCGTATGGCCGGATCCCGGTCCCAAGTTTAAACCGGTGCTGCTAACGCCTGAGAAGGAAGCACGCTGGAAAAAATGGATCGCCATCTATAACGACAAAATGCTTTCCAAGGGGACTTTTCGCAACCTTTACGTCTACGGCTACGACGTACCTGAAGGATACGCGATCGAGAAGGACGGCAAAATGTATTACGCTTTCTTCGCACCGGCCGCAGCACCCTGGAATGGCGAGGTCGAGTTGCGCGGCTTGAAACCGGGAACCTATCACGTCGTAGACTACGGCGGAAACAAAGATCGCGGCACCGTAGAAGCGACGGCTGACAAGGCTCCGCACCTAAAAACCACGTTTCAAGAACATCTATTGTTAGAAGTGATGAAGTAAACCATCCATGGACCAGCTGGCTAGCCAGATTACTCAGCTGCTCGCGTGCGGAAGAACTCTGCCACGTACTTACGGTCCCGAAAAGCTTCCGTGGCCCCCTTAAAACGAAGAAAAATGGGAATGCCGTGCGTCGGCAAGATACGCCAGCTCCAAATCTTCAAACCCGAGGTCGGCGGGTGCCCATGCCAGTGATGACGGTGCGTGCCGCTGCTCTCCGCCCTTGTTCTGTGCACTTGGGATACGTCGACTCGGCTGGCGCCAAGCCGCTCGACCGCTATCTGTCCCAGAGAATCGCCTCCAACACGGGAGACAAAACCTACACGACTCCTGAGGGCTGACAGGTCATGGGCAACCATCGCCGAGGAATTTCCCAGCGTAAGCATCATGTCCTTGGCCAGCAGTTCGTCGCTCAGCTGGAAGCTCTTCCAGCCCACCATAGAGGATCAAGAAGAGATTCAATTCACCGGCAACGGTCACATCAAAGCGAGGCCTGTTCTGAGTTCTCCAAGGACTCTCCGTCGTCGAGCGTAACTACCCGGCTTAAATTTCGCGGATTGTCAGGATCGAGACCCTTCTTCAGGCCCGTGTACACACCCATGAGTTGGCTGGCAACGACATAGGGCGCCAGCCGCGCAAGCTCGGGCAATTCAAAGTCCAACTCGACCAGCAGATCCGACGAAGCACGCACCCGGTCGTCGGCCTGATTGATGACGGTTAGAGTGGTTCCGCCCAGGGCCTTGGTTTCCTGCAAAACGCCGCTTTCCGCGTTCTGACCGCTTTCCGAGAGCAGAAATGCAACCAGCGTCTCGGGCCCGACGACAGACTTTGGACCGTGCCGAAATTCCAGAGTATGGTAGCTCTGGGCGTAAGAAGCGGACATTTCGGAAAGCTTTAGCGCGCACTCACAGGCCAATCCAAAAAAAGGACCTTGCCCCAGGCAGATGTAATCTGCAACTTGGTGCGACGCTACGAATTTCCGGATCCGCGACGGCAAATCCTTGAGTGCCCTTTCCGCGGATGTTGGCAATTCTGCCAGGCCCTTGGCCATCGTATGATCCCCCACGAGGCCGGTGGCCACGTACTGTAGCGCCAGAAGCATTGATGTGAAGGACCGGGTCATGACCGTGCTTTCCTCATTCGCCGGTAGGACTACCACAGCACTGGTGGCGATCTGCTCGAGAGGCTGCTCGGGCGTGCAAGTGATCGCCAGGGTACGGACATCCTTTTTCTCCTCTAATAACTGCGCTGCCTTCACCGCCTCGGAAGTGCGCCCGGAACGTGAAATCACTACCGCGGCGAGGTTTTGCGAACCCGTCAGCACCGAATCCGGGAAGAGCAGTAGCTCAGAAGCCGGAACCGCGCGCGCACGCCGTCCGGTGATCGCAATCCAGGACGCGGCCGCGGAAAGCGCCAGGTAGTAGCTGGATCCGCATCCAACCAATAGCCACTCACCGGCCCCGCCGAATTGCCGGCCAATCTTCTCCCTGAGCCCTGCTTGTTCCAACTCCTTCAGGGAGTCACTCCAACACCGAGGTTGGGAAACTATCTCTGCCAGCGAATGAGCACCCGGCTTGGTCATGGGTTTAACTTGCAATCGACTATGTTCATTGGACGGATGACCATTATCTCGGTCGCTCGCTCTCGTCGAAGCGGGCCAATCGGACCTTGGAATATCCTTGAAACTGGCGTGTTATGTGCGTGACCGGCACGCCGCCGTCATTATACCTTCCACGACGGCGCAGCTTGTCGTCCGGAAGGTTCGTGAACTGGAACTCTGATCCTGACTGAGCGGCGAGATTTCAAAAAGCACTCTGTCGGGGTCTGGTTTTTCCACCCTTAATTTTCACTTTCATTTTTTAGTAAAAGCATTTAGAACGATCCGCGATCGGCTGCTGTCAGAGCATGCTCCCTTGTTATCGGGCAGAATGGCAACTTGAGAATCGTGAGCAACACGTTTGAACATATGGAGCGCGCATGCGAACTGGCGTGTTTGTTCTTGTTTTGCACGTGCCTCCTGATGTTGGCCGTTTCCGAGACCACGTCCTCAAGCCCTTCGACGACCATCAACGTGGGCGTCTCCGAGCTTGCCGCCCGGCCCATTGGCAGCAATTGGGTCTCCTACAACGGCGACTACACGGGACGCCGCTTCAGCGCGCTGTCACAAATCAATGTCGGCAACGTCAGCCAGCTGCGCGCAGAATGGGTTTTCCACGCCGGCAACTCAAGCCATCTTGAGGTTACGCCGGTGGTCATCAACGGATTAATGTTAGTAACCGCCGCTAACCATGCGTTCGCGCTGGACGCGCGCACTGGACGGCAGGTCTGGCATTATTCGCGCCCGGTGACAGAAGGACTAATCGACGACGCATCTGGGCACATCAACCGCGGAGTGGGCGTGTGGCACAACCGGATCTACATGGAAACCGACAATGCTCACCTGCTGTGCCTTGACGCTCGCTCCGGCCAGTTGCTATGGGAGGTTGCCTACGCCACGGGAAACAAGAATTACGGCGCGACCAGCGCTCCCCTGGTTGTAAGGGACAGAGTTCTGGTTGGCACATCGGGTGGCGATGATGGTGTGCGCGGATTTGTGGCTGCCATCGATGCAGAAAGCGGCAAAGAGGTTTGGCGTTTTTGGACCATTCCGGCTCCAGGTGAATTTGGTGCCTCCAGTTGGCCAGGCCAGCTCTACCTCCGGGGCGGTGGCACGACCTGGATGCCGGGAACATACGATCCTGAGCTGAACACTATTTACTGGGGGACTAGTAATCCCGCTCCCGATTTCGACGGGAGCGTTCGTCCCGGCGATGACTTGTACACCGATTGCCTTCTCGCGCTGGATCCGGATACCGGTAAGCTCAAGTGGTATTTCCAGTTCACACCTCACGATTTGTTCGATTACGATGCCACCGAAACTCCGGTATTGATCGATGCCGTCTACAAGGGACGGCCGCGAAAGCTGGTGGTGCAGGCTAATCGCAACGGTTTCATCTATATTCTCGACCGGGAGAATGGCAAATTCCTGTCTGCGGTTCGCTTCGTGGAAAAGTTGAACTGGGCAAGCGGGATTGACGAGCGGGGCCGCCCGATTCGCAGCCAAGTCGAACCCACCGCCGCCGGCGCCCGGGTGTGTCCAGGTTACGCGGGGGCAACCAACTGGTATGCTCCTTCCTACAATGAAGGCACCCACCTCTTCTATTTCAAGTCCCTGGAAGAGTGCCAGACATACTTTCACAAGCCGCAGAAATTCAGGGAAGGACAAACCTATTATGCAACTGGCGTTAAGCACATTGCCGGTGAAGAGCGGCAAAGCTTCTTATTGGCCTTCGATTTGAACACCGAGAAATTCGTTTGGAAGTACCCACAGGTGAGCCATGACTGGTCCCCTGGAGGGACCATGACTACGGCTGGTGGACTGGTTTTTTTTGGCGACGACTCACATTCCTTCGAAGCGGTCGACGCGCAGTGTGGCGAACCGCTTTGGCACTTCAATACCGGACAGAGGATTTATGCGTCCCCTATGAGCTACGCGATTGCAGACAGCCAGTATGTAGCCATTGCAGCCGGCAGCGATGTTTTCAGTTTTGCCTTGCCCGGTTCGCTCGATTCAAGTCATTTATTCCAAGAAGATAAAAGATGATGACCGGCTTTTTTAACCGCAGGAAGTTTGCTCTCCGCTTGGCTTCAATTCTGTCGGGGCCAGGACTTACTTCCACCATGCTGCACGCCGAGGGCTCGGCCAGCGAGAAGAACTCAGGCGTACCCAAACTCGATTACGATGGCAAACCAGCGGATGGCACGCAGATGATCACGCCCCTGATGGTCGATAACGGCCTGATCTGCATCTCTGGCCAGGGCGCGAATGATGCCGGCTCCGCCCAGCAGAATGATATCGAGTCGCATACGACGAAAGTCATGAACAATGTCAAGAAGCTGGTCGAGGCGGGCGGCGGCAGCATGGACAGTATCCTTCAGCTAACCGTGTATCCCGCCAACTTGGATGACTACAATGGGACGAACAAAGTCTTCAAGACCTGCTTCCCTCGTGGCGGCCCCGGTGTTCCCGGACGCTCGCTCTTGGAAATCAACTGTATCGCCGGAGTAACCCGCAAGTAGCCGGAGGAGCTCACATATGGGAATGGAAGTAGGCTGGAACCGTCGCAGCTTTCTCGGGGGGCTGGGAACAGTTGTGGCGGCGGTGGTCGCACCATTCCAATCCTTCGGCTGGAGTCCCCAACCGAAGCCTACCGGGTTTGGGGCGAGCGGCAATGTGTATGAAGAACTTGGCGTGACCACGGTCATCAACTGCGAAGGAACCATGACGGTGCTCGGTGGTTCTCTTCCGCATCCCGAGATTCAGGCGGTTGTTGAGCAAGCGGCGCGACATTACGTCAGCATCCCCGAACTCGAAATGGCCGCCGGAAAGCGGATTGCGCAGATGCTCAAGCTCCCACAAGGATACAGCGCTATAGTTACCTCGGGCGCGGCAGCAGCCATTCAATCCGGACTTGCCGGGATCCTTACGGGTGATAACGAAACCTTCATCCGGCAACTACCCGATTTGAGCGGTATGAAGTCGGAAGTGATCATTCAGAAGTCACACCGTAACCCATTCGATCATCAGCTGCGAACCACGGGGGTGAAACTGGTTGAGATTGAGACACGGGAGCAACTACGCCGGGCGGTTAACGATCGAACAGCAATGATGCACTTCTCAAACTTCGCGAACCCGGATGGTCAGATCAAGGTCGACGAATGGGTAAAGCTCGCGAAGCAGTACAACATACCTTGCATGAATGATGCGGCAGCCGATACTCCTCCCGTCTCCCATTTGTGGGATTATGCCAACATGGGGTACGAGCTGGTTACTTTCAGCGGAGGAAAAGCGATTCGTGGTCCCCAGTGCGCGGGTTTGCTCCTCGGTCGCGAAGATCTGGTTCACTATGCGCTGCTCAACAATAGTCCGTACGAAGACACGATCGGGCGCAGCCAGAAAGTCGGCAAAGAAGAAATCGTGGCCATGATCAAGGCGCTCGAAATTCACTTAGGCGAGGATCAGGATGCCTTGGCAAAAGAATGGCAACAGCGCCTCAAGACCATCGCGGGCCAGGTCACCAAGATTCCTGGCGTGAGTGCGTCATTTTTCATGCCCCCGGTTGCGAATCACGTGCCACACATGAACATTACCTGGGATGAGACCCGCATTCGCCTCACGCCCCCGGAAGTATCGCGGTTATTGCGCGAGGGCAAGCCGTCTATCGTCATCGGTCACGGCAAGGAAGGCAGTGAAGGCCGGCCCGGCCTGGTGATGAACTCGTTTCAGTTACAGCCCGGTGAAGAGAATATCGTGGCCCAGCAGATGGTACAGCTATT
>Ga0209801_1000663_pt1 | contig 22484 bp, 24 predicted proteins | sample GraSoiAngelo_127_FD_185884 | JGI IMG/M metagenome (GOLD analysis project Ga0209801, IMG submission 185884) | Grasslands soil microbial communities from the Angelo Coastal Reserve, California, USA - 14_0927_09_40cm (SPAdes) (version 2) | ecosystem: Environmental > Terrestrial > Soil > Grasslands ... | reverse complement strand
CGCTGAACTCAGCCTCTCGCTCATCGATGCCGTCGATCGAGCCTTTGGCGAGAGCGGAGTGCAGAAGGTCATCGCTGCCCGGTACAAGAACCAGGTCGCGACCTACCTCCAGCAGATTGCACCCAACGTTCCTCTGAAAGGAAAACTCAGAAGCCTCGTGCGAATCCGCATCACCGAGGGTTACATGGCGGAACTGGTGCCCGAAAAGGGAGATACCTTTCTTTTGGTCGAAAACCATTGCCCGATCTGCGCGGCTGCCAAAGTGTGCAGAGGATTCTGCACGACTGAGCAGGACCTATTTCGGGCTGTTTTGGGTGAAAACGTCACAGTCGAGCGGGTGGAACACATTGTCGCCGGTGACCGACGATGTGCTTATCGCATTCAGGAACACTTGAAGTAATCTGTCGGCTTCTGGTCTTATGGAGCGGCGCTGTTTCGTTGACTTGCGTGACTTTCGCAACCTAAGATTACGGCACCGTGGCGGACGCCGACACTCTCATCGGGCAGACCGTCTCCCATTACCACATTCTTGAGAAGCTGGGTGGCGGCGGGATGGGTGTCGTCTACAAGGCCGAAGACATAGACTTGGCCGTTTCGTTGCGCTGAAATTCCTACCTAACGAACTGAACAGAGACCCGCAAGCCCTCGAACGCTTCCGCCGAGAGGCTCGGGCCGCCTCCGCGCTGAATCATCCGAACATTTGCACTATCTACGAGATCGGTAAGCATGACAGCCAGTCTTTCATCGTAATGGAGTTTCTGGACGGGTTGACACTGAAGCATCTGATAGGTGGAAAGCCGCTAGAAATTGACACCGTATTATCGCTGGGGATCGAGATCGCGGATGCACTCGACGCTGCCCACTCGACAAGTATCGTGCATCGCGACATCAAGCCAGCCAACATCTTCGCCACCAAGCGTGGCCACACTAAGCTTCTGGACTTTGGCCTTGCTAAGGTGAGTACCAAGAACGAAGTGGGTGACGCGACAACGCTTGCGACAACGGAACTGAACGCAGACCAACTCACAAGCCCCGGCAGTGTCGTAGGGACGGTCGCCTACATGTCGCCCGAGCAGGTGCTGGGGAAGACACTGGATGCGCGCACGGATCTATTTTCGTTCGGAGTCGTGTTGTACGAGATGGCCACGGGATTTTTGCCCTTCAAAGGATATACATCGGGAGCGATTTTCTAGGCTGTATTGCAAAGGATTTTCGAATGTCAACCCTTTACGCTGACGGTCACGGACCTTAACAGATAAAACTTCAAACGCGTCTCGGCAGGCAGCGATATCTCTTTCTTGCCTGTAGCTGCGGCTCCTGCGGTGCCTGCCCCTGCGCCGATCGCGCTGCCGATCAAAGCTCCCTTGCCCCCACCAGCCAGGCCGCCAATCAGTGCGCCGCCCGCGGCGCCACCGCCGATGAAACCAAGGTTGCGTTTGTTGTGATTCTGCCCGGTCTTCCGGATCGTGTCGGTATCGATGTCATACGACTTGCCATCAACTTCCACGGAACTGAGTGCGACACTCAAGCGTGCCGGAACATGCAGGCGACCCGCATCTTTCGCATCAACCACGCGGCCCGCGACATGTGCACCCGCTGGGATGATCGTCTTTCCGTCCAGCACAATAGGTTGCGAGAGGCTTGCCGCAAAGAGATCCCCCGCGTGGTTGCGGTTGCTAGCAAGCGTTTCGTCCAAGGTCACCTCGAATAGCGAGCTTTCTGGGATCGTGATTTCTTTCCTCGTCTCAAATAGACTTCCCAGTAGGCCCTTCTTGGAACCATTCTGGTCGGCGTTTGAGGCCGCAGCAGCGTTCGAGGCCGTGCTGTGATTGCATCCCATCGCCAACACGACCGACAAAAGTGCAGCACCAAAAATATTCAAAGATCGGTTCATTTCTAACCCCCGGACACCCTAAGTGACTAAGCAGGGAGGATGCCGATATTTCGACTGTAACTGACTGAAAATAAATAGATGATTCGGGAGGTCAAGCCTTTCAGCTATGTAATTATTTCAACAGCATGGCGGATGTCTTGGTACTGGCACCAAGTTTTCCGAGTATCCCGTTTGAACGGCACACAACGCATCCAACGCATCCAACGTAGCCGCTGGCGCGGCAGACGCTTCGCGTGCTTTGCTCAGCACGTCGCCGTTAGCCCGCATCCGCCGCAACCACCAGCGGCCACGTCCAAACGGATTTATGGAACGCGCGCCGGAGCATCGCGCCCACGCGCAGATCCTTCTCAAGTGCGCGCCTCGCCGGGTAACTGATCTTTCGATCGTGGGATACGTTGTCAGAGGGTTCCATGACGAGTCGTTACCTTCACGCCATGCCTCGTAGGGTAGTGCTGATGGGACAGCACGTCTGATGAATTACTCCTTTCGGCAGACAATCATCTCAGCTACTTCAGGTCACAGCGATAAAACACTAACGTAAATCAGGACCTTTCTCGCGCGAAAGGGAGCAAAAATTTCTTTTTTCGAGCGCCGCGCGAGGGATAGCCGTTCAGAGAATCAACAGAGTTCAGTGGAAGGTTATCCGGATGACTTGAAGCGTATCCGAATCGAAATTTGTCAGGTATAACGTCGTGCCATCCGGGCCCACAGTTATTTCACGGGGAAAGTTTCCGGTAGATATAGTCGCCACAACGCCCGCTGCCGAGGGGGACGCCACGTTCAAAATCGTTGCGTTGGCCGTCCCCGTAAGGAACCGGTTGGAGTTCGCCACTGCGAGCAGTTGGTCATTATGGAACAACCGCACTCCCACCGGAGCCGTGCCTCCTGTGGCGGCAAACCCGAGTAGTGCATTGTTCGGATGCGACTCAAGCTTAGCAGTATCAAACGCCAGCACTCGGTCGTCACCGCGCACAGTCACCCACAGCGTCGTGGCGTCCGCTGTCTCCGACAATCGTACTGGTGAGCAGCCCGCGTCCACCGTCGCCAAGATCGCTCCCGCATTAGGCGCCGCCTCGGCCTTGCTCACGTCAACCACCGTGAGCAAGCCATTGATGCTGCTCACACCACCCTGCTCGCACCCGGACTTCGACAGCACCGGGTTACCGCCACCCGCCGCAACAGTCCCGCCAGCGGCGATTTCGGAAGTGACATACAAACGCGTGCCGTCCGGCGAAAGCATCATGCCGGCTATGGCATTTCCACCCGTGGCAATCTGTCCGATCAGAGTGGTGCCCGAGGTGAAATTCCCACCACTGTCTCGCTGAATGGCCACCACGCCAATGTTCCCGTTCGTTCCAGCGCCCGGTGCCAGCCCGCTCTCGTTGGCCACGAACGCAAATTTCCCATCGGGCGTCGCAGCAACGGCGATCGTTCCGGCGTTGTTCGCGGAGGTTGATCCCTGCCCGACGACGAAACCGGGGGCGTTGCAACCAACGAGACCCGCAGCGTTATAAAAGATTGCGCCTGGAAATCCGATCCCTCCTCCGAGGTCCGTTCCGTTCGGAAAAAAACTCAGGTTCGCGAATGCAGTGTTAGAGCCCAGAAGCTCGGCGGGAAGAGGGTTCACGCAGGACGATTGCAGGGTGCCGTTCGATTGAGAGAATACTTGCACGCCAGTAGCTGACCCTGGGCTGCCATCCGCCGTCAGCGAGACGAAGACAGTGCCATTGCTTGATACAGCAGCTTCGAATGGCTTCCCTGCGGTGGCAACAAGAGTCGAAGTTGCAGTAAAGCCCGGAGTCATGACCGGAGGCGGCGTCATCATGCCAGCGCCAGCGCAGCCTCCGCCTGCCCAAAGCAAGGCCGGCAAGGAACAGTCGATCAGGACTGCGCGCAAGTGAGTGGTTCGCCTCGTAGGGCTCTCCCTTGTCTTTGTGGGTCAAAGAATCTATGACCGCGTTCGATGCTCGATGCCACGGCCAGGTTGTCGGGCCTTCGGGCACGCTCCCGCCGGGCATGCCCTAGGTCCCGGTCGGCTTACCGGGAGTTAGGGCCACGACATAGAGCGACAATGGTGGCCGTAGCGCAGGATGCCGCTTGCAGGCTGCCGAGCGAGCCGTTAGGGTCGCGCCATGGTGCAAGATTCAATCCAAGGGTTGCGCAAGTTGTTCCTGGCTCGGGATCGTTGTCGGATGAACGGCCTTCCTCGGATAACGAGGCTTGGCGATGCGTAGGCTTCCGCTGTTTGTTCCAATAATGATTTCCGTTAGTCGCTACGGCGACCCAACTCAGAGTCACGCTTCAAACGCTGCAATCCGTCGCATATCCACGGCGTGCTGATAGCGAAGGTTGCGGTCTTTCTCCAGAGCCTTGTTGATGATTTCTTCGAGCTTGGGCGGAACCTCCGGGTTGATCCGCACCGGAGGCACGGGTGGGCGTTCCAAAATGGCGTGGAAGATCATTCCCGAGGTGTCTACGCGGAACGGCAGCTGCCTCGTGGCCATCTGCTGCCAAGAGCCGTACCAGGACTGGTGAGATGCTCCTCGACGTCAAGGGTCGCAAGGGTCGCCGGTCGCTTGACATTAACTTCGCAAAATGCGAAGATTGTTCATGCGGATCGTTAGCCGGAAGGCAATCAGAGAAGCGACCGCTAAGCACACGGAATGGGGGGCATCTCTGAACGCTTGGTACAAGATAGCAAAGCAGGCGGATTGGAAAAACTTTGCTGATGTTCGAAATAGTTGGAGAAATTCAGATGTTGTCGGGCGTTTCGTTGTTTTCGACATAAGCCATAACAGATGCAGGCTGATTGCTACCATCAAATACAGATGGAGAATGGTATATATCCGACGCATTCTGAGTCACCCTGAGTACGACGAGAAGGAGTGGCAAAAATCATGATTGCCGTACCCGAAAAATACGCGCTCGAAGTTAGCTCGCCAACACCAATCAAATCTGAGCGTCAACATGAGCAATACCTGTCAGTCTTGGACAAACTGGCAAGCAAAGCTAATCCAACGAGCGAAGAAGAGAAGTATGCTGAAGTCCTGATGACCCTGATCGAAGCATACGAAGAAGAGTATCATTCCATTCCTGATGCTTCTCCGGTGGAAGTCCTTCGCACGCTGATGGACGCCAATGGTCTTCGCCAGAAAGACCTGGTCCCAATTTTTGGCTCTGAAAGCATCGTATCCGAAGTCTTGCACAAGAAACGTGATCTCAACAAAAGTCACATAGAGAAACTGAGCAAACGATTCCATATCTCTCCGGCAGCGTTTTTCTAAAACTCAATCGAGGATCCCTTCACAACGTCGTGATGTCCAGCGACCTTTGAGCCAGTCTGAGCGCGACTGGATGTACGCGAAACGCGCGCTGGCCCGCGGCGACGATCCTGAAGAACTCATCCGCGAGGGGATAGCGCAACCAAATGGCGGATCAGCACTTACTGAGGCGGTTCGCACGGTCATGAGGCAGGCGCGATGCGCTCAGGCGTAAGCAACGCTCCGCTTATTCAACCTCGTTCCACTGTCGTGATTCTGCTTACCGGTTGTGCGGATACTCCTGAATCCAGTGGAAGCCGCGGCTGACGAGCAGGAACTGGTTCCGGTCCACGAGTTTTAGTTTAGTTGCATATGAACGGTGTGGCCGTCCATGTCGCCGTCGAGAGTCATTTGATCCGGGGCTGGGCGCTCGAAGGTGAAGCTCGCTTTCCAGTTGGCGTCAGAAGTTGGTTAACGGGAGTGGATCTTTGCTAAGGCTCGCATCGCCGCGTGGTAACCGCACATTCCGTGGACACCGCCGCAGGGTGGCGTTGACGCAGAGCAGAGAAACAGCCCTGGCAGCGGGGTTTCGCAGAGGCGGGATGTCGGCCGCCAGAAGAGTTGGCGCACGGAGTTGGCACCTCCGGTGATGCTTCCTCCGACGAGGTCAAGGGCTTGGGCGAGATCAATGACTCAAGGCCGCAGAAACCGTGCGTTTCCCTGAGATAATGGCCGCCGCTTCGTACGCAAAGCGGCGCGTGTGGATCGTACCTCGAAACGCACACCCTCCGCGTGCTGCAGATAGGCAATGATCTCAAACAGATTTTTGGCGGTCGGATTCCCGTTGGGACCAAACATCTGGTGAAGGGTCTTTACGTGAATCTTCGTATGCGAGGCGAGCTTTGGAAAGCCGACTGTCGCATTGATGTAGTCACGCAGTAGCTCTTTGCCGAGCGTCACCTCACCAAAGAGAAGGCTTTCGATAGCTTCACTAAGAAGCCCTTTTCGGAAGGCGGCATCACGTTTCACGCGTGCCTGAACTGTTTCTCTAAAATCTCGCGTCAAAGCCATGTTCGCCTCGCGGCCTCGGTGTTCAACCTGTCGTACCACTCACGAAAAGGACTGTGACCGCCACGGCCGGTATACTCGCTGATGTCAACCATCATTTTGATGGTAACATATATTGTACCATTGTCAATAAGCGTCCTGGAGGCCCTCGGTTTATCTCCTGGTGCGCAATTCTATTTTACGGAGCAGGAATAGACTTTCCCACAAAGGTCGCGTAAGGCAGAGGGTAGGTAGCGGATGCGCCTGGGCCAACCCGTCCCGCCTGCACTCGAAGTGCACCATTCTTTATCCTGAGTCATAAACGGAACACTTTTGGGTGTTCCCATTTTGGGAACAAGTGTATAATGAAAACACGTCGTCTGTCGTCTGAGATTTGGCTGTGAGGATAATCGCGCGGAAGACCCTGAGGCAGTTTGGCGAAAGGCTCAAAGGCACCAAGGACTATAAGGCGGTCAAATCAGCACTCGATGCATGGTTCCACGAGGTGCTCCGGGCCGATTGGAAAAAACCAACCGATGTCTTGAAAGCCTACGCGAACGCCAGCATCATGGGGCCAGACAGAGTGGTGTTCAACATTAAAGGCAACGACTACAGGTTGGTGGTGGCGATCAACTATCGGCATCAGATCGTGTTCATCAAGTGGCTTGGAACACACGCGGATTACGACAAGATTGATGTGAAAACGGTGAGATATGGACATTACGCCAATTAGAGGGGAAGCCGATTACGAGCGAGCCCTGCATCGTGTGGAAGAGTTGTGGGATTCTCGGGAAGGCTCCGCAGAAAGCGATGAGCTGGACATTCTGACCACGTTGCTTGAGGCGTATGAGCGGGAGCATTATCCGGTTGATCTTCCGGATCCCGTCGAGGCCATCAAGTTCCGGTTGGAACAGACGGGTAAAGATTCGAGAGCATTGATCGGAATCATCGGAGGGCGGACGCGCGTGTATGAGGTAATGCGCGGGAAGAGACCGTTGTCTCTGAACATGATCCGTAATCTACACGAGAAGTTCGACATACCGGCAGAGGTCTTGATCCAGCCCGCGCGGAGCGCGCGTAGAGTTAGCGTCCATCGCAGGGGGACAACCTCTCGGCGTAGCCTGCGAAAGTCGGCATAAACACATGTGCTAAGAACAGATGCTTGTCGGTCGACTTGCGCGCAAAAGCGGACCACAAATGGCTTTGAACGTGGTGCCTGCTCTTAATGATGGGCATATCGGGGGAACCGAAATTGCAAAACGAAATCAGCTAAGTGCTTCTGCAAGCTGGTGTTGGGCTCGTGGCTCTCATCGTTCTTGCGAATTTTGGCGGTGCAGCCATGCTCGGCACTATAGCCGTGAGTCTCGCAATATGGGTCTTTGCGGCTTACCAATTACGGAGATTCTGGGTCCGCAAGAACAAGCCTGTTGTTGAAATCTAGAGAGTAGCAATCCTCAGACGGAAAAAAATGGTCTGACTTTCGCCGATTCTTTCGAGCATGAATGCCGCGTCAGTCGCCCTGTCCACGAAAAAATTCCGGATTATGATCACGAATTCCTCTTTGGTCATGTGGGTGGGCGGGATGGAACGTACTCGCTGCTGGATTGCAGAATGAAGAAAGGCTGAAAAACTTGCTTCCTCAGGTTAAAAGATGAATAGCCTCGGCTGGGCACTCCGGTGCTGCTCTGGCTGGCATCTTGACCGTACTCAGTCGAGTGACATACGCCGCCGATGCACTATCGGGTTAGATTGGTGCGCTTTTTGCGGCTGGGTTGTCGCATTGCCGAGACAATCGAACGTAACAAATCATTCACGGTCTTCGATGACTTGAAGATGGCCGCGATGTCGGGCTCAAGCACGACGGCAATCGCATCTTCAGACATTTTGGAGGCGAACCGATTCGGCTTCGACTTGCGGTAGTCGAACCGATATTCTGAAGGCAACTCTTCCTGTTTAGGCTGCCCCCTTTTACGAGCCAACGTTTTCTTCATAGTCTTTACGCTCCGTGCGGGTCGCTTTGCGAGCACTAATTAATCGAACTCTGTCGTCTTCCACAAAGCTCACCAAGATCAGATTTCGCTTATTTGAGTGGCCAATGATGATTTAGCGTCGTTCGGTCTCAGAATGCTCTGGATCCTCGAAGATTCGGGCCAGAGGATCAGCGAATGCCGTAATTGCCTCCTCAAAAGAAACACCGTGCTTTACCTTATTTGCTTCGGCTTTCTTGGCGTTGGTTTCGGGCCAACCTGAGTTTCCTTTACCCAGCGCCTGCACTCGTGAGAGCATTCTGGCATCGTAAACTGCCCGGCCAAAATCCCGGCTGGCGGTTCATTCCGCCCGGTCCCGCCACACTATGCTACTGCGAATGCTGGAGCACTGCCGTGAATAATGTCAGCCCATATTTGGAAGAACGGATAAAGAGTTGGCCACTCGAAAAGCAGGACGAAGCGCGGAGGGGCTTCGGGGAATTCCTCAGCGGCGTTGTTCAATCACTCGTAGGCAATGTGCGTCGGGGATTCGTTAACAAGTTCTTGGACACAATAGGGCCAGTGGAAAAAATCGAAATCGAATTCATTGCGGACCAGATTGTGGATGCCAAAGATTCACACCGCTTTCGTCAAAAGACACTGATTGGTCTTGTCGCCGCCTTTGAAAGCGGAATCAAATACGCCGTGGAAGCAACCAATCGCAGAGAAAACCCTTCAGGCATCATCGAGTTGTTGCACAAAAATATCCTGACACACGAGGCTCCAATCTCCGGCAAGTCGGACGCGGAAAAGGAGAGGATGATTGAAAGCTGGCGCGATGACGCAGACGAGGGCTAAGACTGCGGCATGATACAACCCGAGCTCCAACGGCCCCATTTTCATGCCAGTACCTCAACCCCTAAGAACACGCACCATCCCCAAGCGAAGGCTGCCCGACCTCGAGGCAAGCATTCGCGCAGCACCGCCAATGTTGAAGGGCGGTAGCCGGATTGATTGCGTGAGCTCAGCTAACCCGGGGTACTTCGAGGAACTGGTCCTGGGAGTCGGAAGGGGCAAGCGTTGAAATGGCTTGCTAAGATTGCCGACGCGCTCAACGGTTGAGGGCCTGCGCTTCGACATGCGGGCGGCAGACAAGCGACGATTTCGACAAAGAGTCAAATCCGAGCGCGCCGCCCTTTCGGTTTAGATCGACGAGGGGCCCATCTCAAGGAGAGCTTTTACGGATTCCCGCCAGCTCGGGGCAGAAGCCGCGAGCACATCTGCTGGTGTACTACGACGAGAAGCCAAAAACAATTAGGATGGCCCGCGGAGTCCCGGTAGCGAGATAATCGGTGAAGTCACGTACTACGAGGAGTGCGGCGGCCTATCGGGGGTTGGCGAAACATTTTGGCGTCGGCGTGCGAGTAAACCCTCATGTAGTTTGTGTGCGTCTCAACAAAAAGCAGAGGTAAAGCCATGAAAGGATTTGTCTGGAATGCGAAGAAACCGAATGAGCCGCAAGCCGTGGGATTCCGTAGCGGACCGGTCTACGGCGTGGTTGGGGCCGAGCTTGCATGTAAAGGGCGACCTCACTGGCACGGAGGATCTGCTGATTGACGGCGCGATTGAAGGAATGCTCCAGCTTAATGAGCACAAGCTAACGGTGGGGATGGCGGCGAAGCTAAAGGCTGACATCAACGCCCGCGAGGTGGTGGTATACGGCTGTGTGCAAGGCAACGTGTACGCGACGGGAAGGATTGACATCAAGAAGGGCGGTTCGGTGATCGGGAATTTGAGGACGGCGCAGGTCATGATCGATGACGGCGCGGACTTCAAAGGTTCTATCGAAATCGACCAGAGTGCGACGGAGGAAACCGATAAGAACACCCTCTCGCGTAAAGCGTCCGCAGGTGCGGTGAGCTGAGAACGAAAAGCGATGCCCAGGACGCTTGGACGCCTCCCCGGTGGAAAGGCCCAACTAATCCCGCGCGATCCGAACGGGATGCCGAGGCTATTCATCGGCCGAGGAACTTGTAGACGCGCCATCGAAGCTGTCACGAGCCTGGAGGATCATCAGCCAGCCGGCGAACAGCAGAAGTAACGGAGCTGTGACAACGCCAGGAAAGTAGCCCCCTCGTGACAACGCAACAGCCGAGTGACCAACGCCGTTACCCAGCTCGAGAATGGCCCAGAACCACACTAACCCGCGGGCTGCGTGCCAGCCTGAGCGCACAGGAACGGCCCAACACCATAAACCGAATGTGACGAGAGCCGCGTTGAAGACCAGGAAACCCCGGGCGAGATCGTGGCTGATAAGGCTGCTCACAAAACGAGCCGGGGCGAATACCTCAAACAACCTGGTGACATATTCCTCGATTGAGTGTGCTGCCTGCGCGAGAATCAGGGACAGAAAAACGAAGTGGCCTCTTTGTTTCACAAGAGAATCCTGGGCCTCCACGGTTTCAAGCGGGGAATCCAGCGGGGGACCTCAGCACAGAACTCCTCGTATTCTGCCCAAACTTCCGGTGCAATTGAGGCTCTTCATAGAGAAGGACAAAAGCAAAAAATCCCAGCCAGACGATGATCCCGTACTCCAGCAGACGGACGCTGCCAAACAGCAGTCCCTGGCCGATGACCAGGAGCAGCACGGAAACATACATCGGGTTGCGTACCCAACGATACAGGCCAGTGACGACCAAACGCTGGGGCGGAGCAATTGGTGCCGGTGTCCCCAGTCCCTGAATCGCAAAGCGGACAAAAGAATCGAGCAGGACAGGAGTCCCTGCGGCGATCATGAAAACGCCGATCACGCGCAAGGGAAACCAGCCAAGCAGAGGGGGAGTAAGGTGCCAGTGAGAGATGGCCCAGGGAGCGTACACAGCGACGGTCCCCGGTGCCGCAACCAGGAAGATGGCTGATCCGAAGATGGAGCTGGCACGATGCATTGGGCTTGAAGCTTCCCCGGCCTAAAAACGCCGAGGCTTTACGGCCCACCTGGTAAGTATGCCGAACGTGAACATACGTCAACTCCGCAACACTCGCAAGCTCAAGGCTTGGCTGCGTGCTGGCAAGACCGTAGAACTTCGAGAGCGGGACATGGTGATCGCCCGTATCGTCCCCAAATGGGTCCTGCCGACTGAGATCGCTCGCCGCTGGCTTGCTTCTTTTCGCCCGCCTCCGTGGCCGTGATTGGAGCAACCGATCGCGTAGGTAGTGCAGGCCGCCACCGTCATAGCTGGCTTGGCGAGTCTTCGTTCAGAAAGCCTGAGCCCGTGAAAGCTATATACTTGCATTTATGCGGCACAATTGACTTGTAATCATGCAGCATCTTATACTTGCGTTTACTCTTCAGAATACACTTGTAACGACTGATTTGGGGTGGGAGGCTTCATGCCTTCGCCAAACGAAAAACTAGCTGAATCCCTTGACGTGCTCAAGGCCATCCAGGAAGACAACCGACGTGTGTTCCGTTCCGACGACCTGAGCCGAGTCCACCGCGAACGCCTGGTAGAGAACGGTTTCCTGCAAGAAGTCATGAAGGGTTGGCTGATTTCTTCCAGCCCCGACGCACAGGCCGGCGAGAGTACCCCTTGGCATGCCTCGTTCTGGGAATTCTGCGCACGCTACTCGGACGAGCGCTTTGCCGCTCAATGGCACCTGTCGCCCGAGCAGTCCCTCTTTTTGCACGGCGAGAGAACGGTGATCCCGGACCAATTAGTTGTCCACAGTCCCAAAGCCACGAATAACGATATCAAGCTTCTCTTCGGCACAACGCTTTACGATCTGAAAGTGGCGGAGATGCCCCCTGGCGCGGCCCTCATGGTGAGGGACGGATTGCGTCTGTTTACGCCGGCGGCGTCGTTGGTACGTGTGCCGGAATCATTTTTTCAGCTCTATCCCCTCGAGGCGCAAGTGGTGATGGCCAGCCTTGCTGACGCCTCGGACCTGCTGCGGCTTCTGCTGAACGGCGGTCATTCCGCGAAAGCCGGTTATCTTGCCAAAGCCTTCCGCCAAACCGGTCGCGGCGAACTCGCGGACGAGATTCTCCGCGCGATGAAGGGCGCCGGATACGATGTGCGCGAGAGCAGTCCATTTGAAGCCGGACAGATATTCCACAAGCCGAGCCGTCCCGCCGCTCCGATCGTGGGCCGCATCGAGATGCTTTGGGAATCGATGCGTGGCAAGGTGCTGGCGACGTTCCCAAAAGCGCCGGGACTTCCGACAGACAAGGAAGCGTATCTTCGCTTCGTCGACGAAATCTATCGGACCGATGCCTACCACTCGTTGTCCATCGAAGGCTACTCGGTCACGCCGGCCCTGGTTGAGAAAGTCCGGCAGGGCGGCTGGGACCCGGAGCATGATGCTGGTGATCGCAGAAATCGCGACGCCCTCGCGGCGCGCGGATACTGGCAAGCTTTCCAGCTCGTGAAAAAAGAAGTAGAGAAAGTGATCGCCGGCGAGAACCCCAGCGCGCTCGCGCGCGCTGCGCACAACGACTGGTATCGCGAAATGTTCCAGCCCTGCGTTACCGCCGGCTTGCTTGAACCGGGATCCTTGGCCGGATACAGGAACATACCGGTGTATCTGCGCGGGTCGCGCTACGTTCCGCCAAGGTGGGAGGCGGTCCGCGAGGCCATGCCGGCGTTCTTCGATCTTCTGGAAAAAGAACCCGAGCCTTCGGTGCGCGCGGTGTTAGGACACTGGCTTTTCGGTTATGTCCACCCGTACTCGGACGGGAACGGCCGCATGGCACGCTTCCTCATGAACGCTATGCTGGCATCGGGCGGCTATCCTTGGACAGTGATTCGCATCGTGGATCGCAAGTCTTATCTGAGCGCGCTGGACCGCGCCAGCATCGAGATGGACATCCATCCGTTCACCACCTTTATCGTCCGCCGCGTGCAATGGCGCCTGGAGCGGCATGACCTGAAATTTCCTGCGCCCAAGGAGAGTTTTGATCTTGGGCGTGACATGGTCTTTTTCTACGGACGAGATGGCGAAACGTGGGTGCGGTGCGCCATCAGCAGGGAAGCCCTGGACGATCATTTCCATGGAGACGGCAAGGACAAACTCAAGGTATTCAGAGCGAACCGCCAGCACATCGAGCAGGAGGTACGGCGGAAATATCTTGCTGGCGACACTGAATTGGATGGATCAATTCTCATTCACTCGGACGATCTACCTGACGCGGAACAACCTGAGGAAGCTTCACAGCCAGCAGAGCCCGATGGAGGAAGCCCGGAAGGAATACGAGGAAGCGCCGGGGATCGATCGCAAGCTGGCGCAGAAGAAGCCATGGACCTAGCTACCGGACGGGGCGATGACGCGGAACAACCTGAGGATGCTTCACAGCCAGCAGAGCCGGATGGAGGAAGCCCGGAAGGAATACGAGGAAGCGCCGAGGATCGATCGCAAGCTGGCGCAGAAGAAGCCATGGACCTAGCTACCGGACGGGGCGATGACGCGGAACAACCTGAGGAAGCTTCACAGCCAGCAGAGCCGGATGGAGGAAGCCCGGAAGGAATACGAGGAAGCGCCGAAGATCGATCGCGAGCTGGCGCAGAAGAATCCAGAGAGTTATCTACCGCACCTGGCGACGAGACTGAAGAATCTGAGAAAACTTGACAGCGACTTGAAGTCCGCCTACCGATAAAGTACTAGGCCCCCGGCCATGGCGACCGGGCTCCCTCTCGAGGTATGCCGTCCAGACACCACGAATCACACGGAGCCTTACGGCGCATCACGTAAATGGTCTTGGAGTGAGCCCCGAAACTGAGACAAGTTATCCTGAACTCTATTTCTGGGCCGCTTGAGCTTCGATCTTCTCAATCACGATAGCCTTGGACCCACCTCGCTGATAAACCTTACCGGTTGCCGTCACTTTGCCTCCAGCAAATGGCAGAAGCTTTGGGTTCTGACCACTCGACGGCATGGTGTCAGCAATCGGCCAGTAAATGGTTCCATCGTCAGCGAGAATGACGAGCGGTGACCCAGTGTTCGCGCAGGATGTCGCGCATTGTTTACTGATGGGCTTGCTGAGGCCTTTTGTGAACGCGCAGGCGGAGTCCAAGACGTAACCCTTCACAGTGACCGTTGGCGCGTCCGCTGCCTTCAGCAAAACCGCTGCTGTCAGCAGAACGAAAAGCAATCCCTTTAAAATGAGACCGACGAATTTCATGTTTCTACCTCCTGTTCGGATTTCACTCAGTGTTTCTCGGGAATCAGTCTCTGCAGAGTCTCTGCGACACCCTGCGGCTGAAAGCCGAAAGGCCCTGGGCGCGACTTGTACACCACGCGGCCATCGCGGTCAATCACGTAGAGCCGGTCGGGCCAGCGCGTGTAGGCTCGCTCGGTGGCGTTGTCAAATGTGACTACCACTGCCGGGAATTTGATTCCGAGTTTGACCACACAGATTTGACCAAGCTCGCTGCGCTCCTCGAAGCTCTTTGGCTTCGCGATGACAATCTTATCTGCGAGGTTGCTTCGCGGGCGAAAGATTCGTTGCAATCCAAGATGCGTCCGTCGAGTGTGCTGTGGAAAAGACCGGCAAGATTGCGGTCGAAGAGCAGCCCGTAGCGCTGCTCCGATTGGCGCAGGGCTTTTTCGGATTGCTTCAAATTCGCAGCCAGGGCAGCCATCTCTCGTGCTTTCTGGAGTACACGCAACGATAGCGGGAGTGATTCTTGGACTTGTCGCGCCCCTCAGGCCAAAAAGCCCCCCGGAACAGTTGGCTGATAACGCCCAGCCTCTCCTGAAAAACTTTCGGAGTCAGATCTTGAGCAATGATAAATCATCTGCGGAGGCCACGCTGGCAGAATTGGACCTGCTAGTGCGGGCCACGGATTCCATTGCAGAGCGACTAGAGAGGGGCATCCACCCAGGCATCCACCCCTGGGTGTGTTTCCAGGTTCTTCCCTTGTTTGCCTTGGCGAGCGCAGGAGTGGCCCTATCCGCGGCGCAACTGAATCTGGCGATTTCGAGTCCGATTGCGCTGGGTGTATTTCTGGGTCTGATACTCGGAAAAGTGTTATTGAATCGTCTTATTCTCTTTTCTAGCTGTGCGCTCGAAAATTGCTGATATGGCTGACAGCCTGACCTGGTCTGGGATAGCTGGCGTAGGTATTTTGGCAGGCATCGGATTTACAGTTGCGTTGTTTATTAGTGGCCTCGTGTTTCCGGAAATGGGTAATTGCTCTTAATCTGGCTCAGATCAGAGGTACAGGTGAACTGTGTGCTCGAATTGCAGCCTGTCTAGCTCTTGATATAGCGTGGAGCTATCGAGCGGCATGCAATCAGGCAGAGTGGCTGACCGAAGTCGGACGGCTCCACCCAACCTACGGGGATGGTCTGCTAAAAACTCCCCTATATGCTCAGAGGCCCAAAAACGGAAAATGTAAACGAATAATCTTGCAAAATCTTTGGGTGGACAGGCTGCGGTCCAGTGGGCAGTACGAGGCCGCGCGCAGGAAGGTTAGAATCGAGTGAGACATCCTATTGAGTGGCCAGATGCCAGACGGGCGAAAATACTGGGCGATCCCAAGGTACGCAGTCCTGACCGGCGCTGCCGTGCTGGCGGCGGCCGTCACCGTTACGATCGCTCTGGCGATTCAGGACCGCACCGATCGGAGGCTAACCTCCGACATCGAACGTACGCAGTCCGACCTATTACGCTTAGGAGCTCGGATCACTGCCATCAAGGATGTGGACCTGACGACAACGACCGATTACATCGCTGCGTTCGCGCAAATCGAGCCTCTCCAAAAAGAATACGACGAGAAATTGAAGAAATTCAGCGATCTCTACAGCTACGCTCGGGAGCGCGATAGCCATCGAGGACTACTCGATATTCAGCGACTGCGCGGAAAACATCACCCGGAGACGTGGGACAAGATGTCGGAGATCATCGCCCTCGTCCGTCAAATCAACGACATCACGAAACGAGAAAGTTCTGTGGTCCGTGCAATGGCCAGCCTCCCCGACGCGGAACGCGCCCAGTTCTGGCATGAACAGTTCCTACCGCTCGCCGCTCAGGAGCATGCGCTCCGCGAGAGACTAATGATCGTAGGCCAGGGAAGGGCACCCACCTCCTCAATCCAATAGCGCCATCGAGGTTGCTCCTTCTGATTTATGTCCCAGCGTCCCGTCCCAACGCACTTCGCCGTCTTGACGTAACCTTAGTTATAGACATAACATCAAATCGAAATGACCGTACGTAACGGACGGATGGATGGATGGCTGCTGCTGACCTTCACCCTGCCCACAAAGCGGGCCAGCCAAAGAGTAGAGATTTGGCGAAAGTTGCAGCGGTACGGAACCGTGCCGCTCGGAAATTCGGGCTACCTACTCCCTAACAATCCCAACAATGAAGAGAGATTTCAGTGGCTCGCGACAGCGATTCGGAAATACGGAGGCGACGCATCCGTGGTTCACGTCGAATCGATCGACAACCTCTCAAAGGCTCAACTGATCGGCCGCTTCTCGGAAGCGCGCACGCGGGAATATCAGGAATTGATTCGGGAGCTTCAAGCATTTTCATCGAAAGGTGTGGAAGGAAAGACTAGTGGGCGTCTCGGCCGGTTGCGAAATCGCTTTCAAGAGATTGTCGAGGTCGACTTCTTCAACAGTCCCCTGCAAGTGCGCGTCAAGGAGTTACTAGAGCACGCGGCCTCATTGCGCGGGCCAGCGTCCGCCGCCCCCATCAGCAAGGTCAACACGAAGGACTACAAGGGCAGGCTCTGGGTCACTAGACCAAGGCCGGGAGTCGATCGCTGTGCGTCTGCTTGGCTGATCCGAAACTTTATCGACCCCAAAGCACGGTTTGCTTTTGCACCGGAGGACCGTGTGCCGGCTAGCGGCGTGCCATTCGACATGTTTCATGAAGAAGGGTTCGGACATCGCGGCGATGACTGCACGTTTGAAACCCTCACAAAACAGTTTCACGTCCGCGACCCGAAGGTTGCTGTGATCGGGCAAATGATTCACGACGCAGATCTCGCGGATGACCGGTTTGGCCGCAAGGAGGGTTACGGCGTGGATCAGATATTGAAAGGCTGGGCGCGTCAAAGAATCTCGGACGACAAACTGCTGGAGCGCGGGATAGAACTCATCGAAGGGCTCTACCACGCACCACAGAAGTGAATTGAGGGAGCAGATGGACGTGTTTGCAAATCATCGGGCGTATTGGAAAACGGGGATAAGCGTGATTTTGATGCTGGCCGCGAGCGTGCCCGCATCAGCGCAATCGGACCAGCAAAAGACAAGAGTGTTTACGCTCGAAGAAGCGGTGGATTTTGCGCTTAAGAACTACCCGGCAGTGCGCGTTTCGCTCGAACGTCTCCGCTCGGCGGAGGCCGGTGTAACTGTAGCGCGAACGAGCTACCTGCCTCGGACCGATGTTCTGTGGCAGTCGAATAGAGCCACGGACAACAATATTACCGGGCTCACCCTACCGAACTCCGTAATTGCACCGATTACCGGGCCGGTCCCTCTGGCGACGTCGAACCGCAGCGCCTGGGGGAGCGCGGGTGGATTGTTGTTTTCCTGGGAGCCAGTCGACTTCGGGTATCGCGGGGCGAGGGTGGACGCGGCGCGCGCAGTTCAAAACCGCGCGTCGGTGGAAACGTCCCTGACACGGCTGGATGTCGGCATTGCCACGGTGAACGCGTACCTAGCGCTCCTGGCGGCGGAAAAGACCGTCCGTGCCGCCGAGGCGGATGTCGAGCGCCGAGAAACCTTCACGAAGTCCGTGCACGTCCTTGTTGACAATCAACTTCGTGCGGGTGCAGACGGATCCAGGGCGGATGCGGAGCTTGCCCGCGCGCGAGTTAATCTTGCGAGGGCGCAGCAGCAGGAAGCAACAAGCCGCGCGCAACTCGCGGATATTCTCGGCATTGCCGATGTGGCAGTGGAGGTTCGGGAAAGCACTTTGCTGGGCACGCCACCCGCGGCTGCTCCACCACCAACCGCTATCTCCGCGAATCCAGCTGCGGAAGTTCAGCGCGCGCGCGTCCAAGAGTCGCAGTCGCTCGTCCACGCGCTCGATCGCTCGTATTACCCGAAGCTGTATCTGCAATCGGTGGTCATGGGACGTGGAAGTGGTGTTGACCCGACGGGCAATTTTCTCGGAGGTACGGAGGGTTTGGGGCCGGATCGCGCGAACTGGGCAGCCGGGCTGATGGTGACATTCCCAGTATTCGACATCTTTTCAATCAAGTCTAAAAAGGCTGTGGAAGCGGCGAACGAACGCGCAGAGAAGGCGCGCTACGACCAGGCGTTGCAAGACCTGACAGGACAACTACACAAAGCGCAAGCCTCACTCGATGGCGCCAGAAAAGTCGCAGAAAACACGCCTCTCGAACTCGAAGCTGCGCGTACAACGGAAACCCAGGAGCGCGCTCGTTATCAAGCCGGGCTCGCGACTCTCGTTGACGTTTCCGACGCGCAAAGTTTTCTCGTGCAAGCGGAGATTGACGACGCTCTGGCGCGGCTGGCTGTTTGGCAGAATCTCGCTTCAGTTGCCGCCGCCCAAGGCGACCTAGCGCCTTTCCTGCAGTCACTCCATGACAAAACACAAGGAGCGCCATAGCCATGTGGCTTCTTCGCGCTGCACTGCGCAATCCAATCTCCATCGTCGTCATCGTAATTGGCGTCGCTTTGTGCTCGGTTCTCGCCCTCACGCGCATGCCGATTGATATTTTCCCAAACCTGAATCTGCCGGTGATTTACGTAGCACAGCCATACGGGGGGATGTCGCCAGCGCAGATGGAAGGCTATCTCGTTTACTACTACGAGTATCACTTCCTCTACATCACGGGGATTGAGTCAGTGGAATCAAAGTCCATCCAAAACGTGGGATTGTTGAAACTGACGTTTCATCCAGGCACGGACATGAGCCAGGCCATGGCGCAAACCGTGGGATACGTGGACCGGGCGCGTGCGTTTATGCCTCCTGGAACGGTCGCGCCATTTATCATGCGCTTTGACGCGGGGAGCGTCCCGGTCGGCTACTTGGTTTTTTCGAGCACAACGAAGAGCGTCGCCGAGATCCAAGACCTGGCGCTAAACCGCGTGCGCCCACTTTTCGCAACTCTGCCCGGAGTCTCCGCTCCTCCTCCATTCGGAGGGGCGGCGCGAACGATTGTCGTGAGCGTCGACCCGGATCGTCTCCGCGCCTACCGAATGGCCCCGGACGAAGTGATCCAGGCGCTGAACACGGGGAACACGATTGTACCGGCGGGAAATGTGCGGACTGGAGATTTGCTGCGGCTGGCACCGATCAATTCCGTCGTATCGAATATCAAAGACTTGCAAAATCTTCCGATCCGCACGGGAGCCGGACCGACAGTCTTTTTGAGAGACGTCGGGACGATAGAGGATTCGAGCGACATCATCACTGGCTATGCCGAAGTGAATGGACGCCGCACGGTTTATATTCCCGTGACGAAGCGCGCCGATGCTTCGACGTTGAGTGTAGTCAATGCGGTCAATGCTAGCCTCGCGCAATTCCAGTCCGTCGTTCCAGAAGACATCAAGATCGATTATGAATTCGACCAATCCCCCTACGTTCGGAACTCTCTGCTATCTGTCGTGAAGGAAGGACTCTTAGGCGCGATCTTGACGGGCGTGATGGTGTTGCTCTTCCTTCGCGACTGGAGGAGCGCGTTCATCGTTGTCACTACGATTCCATTCGCGCTGCTAACAGCCGTGGTAGCCCTGTGGGGCGCGGGTCACACCATCAACATAATGACCCTGGGCGGCTTGGCACTGGCTGTCGGGATTCTCGTCGACGAATCGACGGTGGTGATGGAGAACATTCACAGTCACCTCGGACAAGGACGCGGAAGAGCGATAGCCGTTTTGGATGCAAGCAAGGAAGTGCAGATTCCGCGGCTGCTGGCCATGCTCTGCATTCTCGCGGTGTTTGTTCCTTCGTTCTTCATGACAGGAGTCTCGCGCGCGCTCTTCGTGCCGCTTTCACTGGCGGTCGGTTTTGCGATGGCCGCCTCTTACTTGTTGTCGAGTTCTCTTGTGCCCGTGCTGTCAACGTGGATTCTGCGCGAGCATGCACCGGAAGCAGAGGATGCGCCTTCGGTGCTCCACCGAGTGCGGAACACGCTCGGCCGCGTTCTGAACCGGCTCACAGCAATACGGGGACTTACGGTCTCGGCCTACGTTCTCGCTTCAATTTTGGTGGTTGTCCTACTCGGCCCGTATCTCGGAAGAGAGATCTTCCCGCGGGTCTCCTCCGGTCAGCTATTGTTGCGGTTCCGAGCGCCCATCGGGACACGTGTGGAAACCACGGAAAGACTCACGCTTGGTGTGCTCCACTCCATTCAGGAAGCGGCCGGTCCCGGCAATGTCGGTGTGACATTGAGCTACGTTGGCGCGCCACCTCCGAACTATCCCATTAACACGATCTACCTTTGGACTAGCGGTCAGCATGAGGCGGTATTGCGTGTGGCCTTGAAGCCGGACTCCAACATTCGCATGGACGAATTCGAGGAACGGTTGCGGAAGCTCTTGCCTGACAAATTTCCGGGCTGCCAGTTTTCTTTTGAAGCTGGAGACATCGTGACGCAGATCATGAACTTCGGGGCTCCGACGCCCGTGGAAATCAATGTGACCGGGCCTGACCTCGGTGCCAATCGAGCCTTTGCCGCGAAGGTTCGCACGGAAGTAGCCAAGATTCGCGCGCTCCGCGACCTTCAGTATGACGAACCTCTCGATTATCCGAGCATAGACATCACCGTAGACCGGGAACGCGCCGGACAACTGGGGGTTACAACCGGGAGTGTTGGGCGATCATTCCTTGCGGCCACGTCCTCTAGCCGTTTCGTCGCGCCGAACTATTGGGCTGATCCAAAGTCGGGAGTCGCATATCAAGTGCAGGTCCAGGTTCCTCAATCCGATGTGACCTCGATTCAAGACGTAGAACATATCCCGGTGACGCAAGGAGCTGCTGAGCATCCGCTAATGGGAGACGTGGCCCAAGTTGGCTACGGAACTGTCATTGGCGAGTATCATCGGCTGAACGGACAGAGAATGGTGACGCTCACGGCGAATGTTTCGGGAGAAGATCTGGGCCGTGTTTCGAGCGAGCTGGACGCCGCGATTAGTCGCGCAGGGTCTACGCCTCGCGGAGTGAAGGTCGCTGTCCGAGGGCAAATCGGTCCAATGAAGCAGACGTTGACCAACCTTGCCGTCGGGTTGCTGCTTGCGGTTCTTGTGATCTACCTGCTGCTGGCGGCGAACTTCCAATCACTCAGGCTCGCGTTTGTGGTGCTGTCGGCCATCCCTGCGGTCATCTGTGGAGTGCTTTTCGTTCTGCTGGTTACTCGCACGAGTCTAAACATTCAGTCGTTCATGGGAGCAATTATGGCCATCGGCGTCGCCGTGGCGAACGCGATTTTGTTGGTCACATTTGCGGAGGAATATCGTCGGCAAGGAAATACCTCCACTGCTGCTGCGATTCATGGAGCGAGAACGCGTATGAGACCCATTTTGATGACCAGCATGGCGATGATTGCTGGAATGGTTCCCATGGCTCTGGGCATCGGGGAGGGAAGTCAGCAGACGGCTCCTCTTGGGCGTGCGGTCATTGGAGGCTTGTTGTTTGCTACAGCTGCTACACTTCTCGTTGTTCCGCTTGTGTTTTCCTTGGTGCAAGAACGCGCCAGCGTCAAGTCGCCATCGCTTGATCCCGATGATCCCGCTAGTGCCTTCGCGAGAAATTCAAACCCACTGCCCGGAGGAGCGGCATGACGCAAGCCCGGATTCCGTTGATTCTAATCCTTTGTACGACACTCAGCTTTTGCGCTTCTTGCGGCACGAATTCGGGCTCCAGCACCAGTGCTCAGGGAACGGCGTCGCCTACACCAACCGTCGAAGTGGCTAAGGTTACGTCAAAGAAACTGTCCATAGCGACGCGGTTACCAGGAGAACTTCAGGCATACGAGGCTGTGGCCGTTTTTCCAAAAGTAACGGCTTATGTTGATTCGATCAGCGTGGATCGCGGGTCGCGCGTGAAGGCTGGACAGCTGATGGCCCGGCTAGTTGCGCCAGAAGTCGCGGCACAGCGAGCTGAAGCACAGTCCAAACTCCAGGCCGCCGAGGCGCAGCGTGCTGAGGCGGAAGCCAAGCTCGCCTCCAACCAGAGCACCTACGAACGCTTGAAGAGCGCCTCTGCTACCCCCGGAGTAGTTGCTGGAAATGATTTGGAGATCGCCCAGAAGGGCGCCGAAGCAGACCGTGCGCGACTCCAAGCGCTCCGCGAGAGCGCGGAAGCGGCGAAATCGGCACTAAAGTCGGTCATAGAAA